>Ga0308172_1001064_pt1 | contig 23071 bp, 17 predicted proteins | sample PhyGR2_FD_202134 | JGI IMG/M metagenome (GOLD analysis project Ga0308172, IMG submission 202134) | Phyllosphere microbial communities from UC Gill Tract Community Farm, Albany, California, United States - DLSLSG.R2 | ecosystem: Host-associated > Plants > Phyllosphere > Unclassified | place: USA... | reverse complement strand
CGCCGACGTGCGGGGTCTGCTCGTCCGCCGCGACGCCTGGCAGGCGCTGGGCGGCCTCGACCCCGCGCTGGGCGGTGCCGACGAAGGACTCGACCTCGGCGTGCGCGCGCGCCTGGCCGGCCACCTCGTCTCGCTCGTTCCCGCGGCTCGCGTCGCCGTGGCGGGCGACGGCGTGGCCGCGATGGCACGCGGACGTCGCCGGGCCCGCCGCCGCGCTTTCGCCACGCGGACGGCTCAGCTCCACCGCCGTCTGGTCTACGCGCCGGCCCCGGCCGTGCTGTTGCACTGGCTCTCGCTGCTGCCCCTCGCCATCTGGCGCACCGTCATGCACCTCGTGACGAAGATGCCGTATCGCGTGCTGCCCGAGTGGGGGGCGACCCTGCTCGTCATGGCTCGGCCCGGCGCCGTCGCCCGCGCGCGCCGACGCATCCGCTCCACGCGGACCGTCGGGTGGTCGCGCCTCGCATCGTTGCGTGTCTCGCGCGCCGATCTACGCTTGCGGTGGGAGAGCGACATCGCCGACCCCGAGGCGCCCGTCCGCTCCGAACTGCGCTTCTTCGTCGGAGGTGGCGCGTGGGCCGTGCTCGGCGCCCTCGCCGTTTCGGCCGGGCTCTTCGCGCCGTTGCTGGCCTGGCCGGTGCTCGGTGGCGGCGCGCTGGCGCCCCTGCGTCAGAACGTCGCCCAGCTCTGGCAGGACGCGGCGTGGGGAGAGCGGCCCCTGGGGCTGGATGCCATCGGCCCGGCCGATCCGTTCTCGTACCTCGTCGCGATCATCGGTTCGCTGTCGCCCGGTGACCCCTCCCGCGCCTTCGTCGTGCTGTGGGTGCTCGCTCTGCCGCTCGCGGTGCTGGGCGGCTGGTTCGCGGTCACCCGCGTCACGGAATCGTCGCTGCTGCGGATCGTCGCCGGCGTCGCGTGGGCTCTCGCGCCCACCTTCCTCGCCGCCCTCGTCGAGGGGCGTCCCGCCGGCGTCCTCGTGCACCTGCTGCTGCCGTGGCTGTTCTACGCCGCGAGCGTCGCCCATCGCTCCTGGGCGCCCGCGGGCGCGGCATCCCTCCTGCTCGTGGCCGTGCTCGCCGCGGCGCCCTCGCTCGCGCCGGCGGTGGTCGTGCTGTGGTCGGCGGCGCTGGTCGTGGTCGCCCTCATCGCCGGTCGCGGCGTCGCTCGCGTGGTGTGGCTGCTCGTTCCCTCGGCCGTCATCTTCGCGCCCCTCGTCTGGACGCAAGTGCGGGCGGGCAACCCGTGGGGCCTGCTCGCCGATCCGGGCGTGGCCTACGCGGGCGACGAAGTCTCGGCTGATCCGCTGGGTCGTGCCCTGCTCGCGGCGGGCTTCCCCACCTCCGACCCCGGCGGCTGGGCGAGCCTGACCGGCGGTACCGTCTGGTGGGTCGGGTTGCTCATCGCCCCGCTCGCGGTGCTGGCCGTGCTGGCGGTGCTGACGCCGCGATGGATCACCGCCTCGGCGCTCATCGTCGTCGCCGCGACGGGACTCGCGACCGCGTTCGCGGCCGTGGGCGTCGCCGTCTCGTTCGACCACGCCGTCCCCGTGCCGCTGTGGCCCGGCGCGGGGCTGAGCCTGGCCTGGATCGGACTCGTCGGAGGAGCCGTGACCGCCCTCGACGCCGGGGTGCCCGCGCGCGTCCGGGCGCTGCGGCCCGTCGGCGCTCTGGTCGCCCTCGTCGCCCTGACGATCGCCGTCGCCCCGGCGCTCACGGCGCAGCTCGCGGGGGCCGACAGTGGTCGCTCCGTGCTCACCAACGGTCCCGTCTCGACGCTTCCCGCCTTCGTCGCGGCCGAGGGTCGCGGATCGCTCGACATCGGCACCATCGTGCTCGACCCGCGCGCCGATGGCCTGCGCGTGCAGGTCGTCTGGGGAGGCAGCGCCACGCTGTCGGGCCAGAGCACGGTGGAGGCCACACGCACCTCCGCCGACGCCGGTGACGTCGAGCTGGCCACCCTCGCCGCCGACCTCGTCACGCCTTCGGCCGACGACGTCGTCTCGCGCCTCGCCGAGCGCGGCATCGGCTTCGTCCTGCTGGAGTCGGCACCGGCGGGGGAGGGCGACGTCATCCGCGGCGCCCGCCTCGGCGCCGCCAGCTCCCTCGACCAGCGCAACCTGCTCGACCCGGTGGGCGTGACGTCGCGCGGTGACCTGTGGCGCGTCAACACCGCCGTGACACCGCGTGCGTCACTCGACGACCACGAGGTCGTCCTGCAGCGCCTCGTCGCGCTCGGCTCCCTCGGGGTCGTCGTGGTCGCGCTGCTGCTCGCCGTTCCCACCGCAGCGTCGCGGCGCGTCGCGCGCCGCACGCCGCGGATGGTCGGCCCCACCCCGGGAGGTTCGCGATGACCGAGCGCCGTCGTCTCGTCCGTGTCGCCGCCACGAGCGCGCGCGTGGTGGCCGGAGCCGCGGTCGCCGCGGCCGCCGTCGTCGGTACGGTCGTCGGGATCGCCGCGCCCTGGCCGCAGTACGCCGCCTCGCCGGTCCGTGTGCAGGCCACCCCCGCCCCGGGCGACACCGTGCTGGCGTGCGACGGGCCGCTCCTGGCGATCGGCCGGAGCGCGGACTCGGCGGGAACCCTCAGCGCCGCTGCCGCGCAGCAGATCGTCAGCGGCCCGGCCGCTTCCGCCGCGACCACCTCTTCGCTCGGCGGGGCCACTCCCGACGCGAGCGGCAATGCCGAGGCGCTCCGCGCCGCACCCGTCGACGGGGTGCCGGCGCCGCTCGCCGCGGCGGGTTCCGCCACGGCCGCCGCGAGCGATTTCACCGGCTTCGCGGCATCCGCGTGTCGTCCTCCGCTGGCGGAGTCGTGGCTCGTGGCCGGGGCGACGACGACCGGCGCGAACGACCTCGTGGTGCTCGCCAACCCGGGTGACGTCCCCGCGACGGTGCAGCTGTCGGTCTACGGCGCCCAGGGCGTGTCGACACCGCCGAGCGGCTCGGACATCGTGGTCGCGGCCGGCCAACGACGCATCGTGCCGCTCGCGGGTCTCCTTCTGGGTGAGGAGAGCCCCGTCGTCCGGGTCGTGTCGACCGGCGCGCCGGTGCACGCCTCGCTCCAGGCGAGCCTCACGCGCCTGCTCCTTCCCGGCGGCAGCGATCAGGTCGCGCCCCTGGCGCAGGCCGACACGCGTCTGTGGATGCCGGGCGTGCAGGTGGCCGCTACCGGCCAGGGGCAGGCCGGCACGGTGCTGCGCCTGCTGTCGCCCGGATCTGATGCCACGGCGACGGTCGCGCTGGTGCCCGTGGATGCCTCCGCGGCGCCTCCCGCGCCCACGCAGATTCCGCTCACGGCGGGTCTTCCCACCTCGCTCGATCTGTCGGGCGTGCCCGCGGGGACGTACACGGTCGATGTGTCGGCCACCGCGCCGATCGTGGGCGCCACCTGGTCGACGACCGGCTTCGGCGAGGGCGCGGACTTCGCCTGGTACACCCCGGCGCCCGAGATCGCCATGCCCAGCGTGGTCGCGGTCGCGCCCGGTGTGGGAGCCGCGGTCGTGCTCGCGGGCGCTGCCTCCGACACGACGGTGACGCTCACTCCGACCGACGGCGGAGATCCGATCACCACGACCGTGACCGCGGGCGCGAGCGTGGCGGTCCCGATCGCGGCGGGCGTGTACCGGCTCGAATCGCCCACACCGGTGCGCGCCGCGGTGTCGTACTCGGGGGCGGGAGCACTGGCGTCGTACCCGCTCTGGGCGGGGGATGCCGCGGCCGCGGCGCTGACGATCCTTCCCTGACGCGTGCTCGCACGGTTCGTCGTCAGAAGAAGCGGAAGCGCTCCGGCCCCAGATCCCAGGGATCGCGGTCGAGATATTCGGCGGCGGCGCGGAACACCGCGCCCTCGATGACCATGCGGCGGTGCAGATCGTCGTCCTGGTGCGGGTGGCCGAGGCGTTCGATCGGCACGCGGTACAGGATGATGCGTTTCTCTTCGCGCAGCACCGTCCATCGCGGGATGCCGTCACTCGCCGCCGGCGGCATGATCCCGATCTCGAACGACACCTCGCGCAGGTCCGACCAGGCCGAGCGGAGGAACTCCGCCGCGGTGCTCACCGCGACGTCGAAGCGCTCGACGCGCGTGTCGATCGGGGGGAGCGGGGGACGCACCACGGGGCTGCGGTTCTCGCGGCCGTGGCGACCGTGCCGGGAGGGGCGGGCGACCGGCCGCGCTTCGCGGGATCGGCGACGCATCATGCGCCCATCCTACGTTCGTGCGCGCCGTCGGGCGGCGAGGTCGAGGGGGTTCGGCGGCCGGACGGGACACCGCGCGAGCGAGGCTCGGCATCCCGTGCCCCGGGGGAACGGCGTGGGGAGGGTTTCCATGACCGGGGAGCGGCACGGGGAGTCGTTCCGTGCCGGACCGCGCGGCGCGGCGCGGGGAGGGTGCCGGTGGCGGTGGTTAGGCTGGCTGGGATGCGTGACAGACTCTGCTCGAAGGTCGGGTGCGCCCGCGAGGCGATGAGCACCCTCACCTACGACTACGGCGATCAGATGGCGGCCCTGGGGCCCCTCGGTCGTGCCGGGGACCCGCACGCTCACGATCTGTGCGCGATCCACGCCGACCGTCTGTCGGTTCCGCGGGGCTGGGTCGTGGTGCGTCACGAGACGCTGCGCGCCTGACCCGGCTGCCGGACGCTCGGGCGCGGGCTGCGTGAAACCACGGCCCGGGATCAGCCGCGCGGGGTCCTGTGACGTGTCGGACGCGCCAGGGTCGGGCGTGGTCAGACCCGCTCGGTGAGGGCGGCCGCGCGATCGTTCTCGAGCAGGAGCGCCCGATACTCGCGGTCGCGCCGGAGCGCCGACACCGCGCGCACGAGCGATTCGGCGTCGGACGGCGGGACGGGCGAGACGAACGGGCGGACGGCCTCGGCGAGGGATGCCGCGACCCGGGCGCGCGCGGCGGGATCGAGCGCGTCGGCACCGCGGACGAAGTGCGACACCCTCGTCGCGAGCCGGTCGGGGAGGCGTGACACGTCGGCGACGCGCGCCCAGCCCTCCCAGCCCGGGGGAAGACCCGGCGCGGGCGGGGGGAGTCGGCGGGTGCGGGTCTTCTCGCTCGCCGTGCCCGCGAGCAGGTCGCCGAGGCGCTGGGCGCGGGGCGTGAACATGCCGACGACGGCGGCGATCGCCCCGAACGTGAACCACAGCTCGAGGACCCCGGTGAGGGCGCGGATGAGCGCCTGCCGGAAACCTGCGGCGCCCCCGTCGGTGCGAACGATGCGCGCCCCCACGGCGAGGCGGCCGAGGCTTCGCCCGCGCGAGAGCGTTTCGACGGTGGTCGGGATGGCGACCATCACCACGACGATGAGGACGACGGACGCGATGCCGACCGCCGACTCCGGCAGACCACCGCCCTGCACCAGGACCATCGTGAGCAGGCCCCCGCCGATCAGCAGCGCGAGCCCGATGAGCATGTCGATGAGGCAGCCGAGCCCGCGGAGGAAGAAGCCGACGGGCTGCACGTCGAGGGCGACGGCCTCACCCGTGAGCGTCTCGTCGGCGCTCGTGTGCACGAGGGCGACCGCGGGGCCGGGGGTCGACGACGAAGCCATGCGTACAGTTGACCACATGGACCTCGACGCCCTCACCGCCGCCCGGCACGACGAGTGGGCCCGCCTCGACGCACTCGGCCGGCGACGGAGGCTGAGCGGCCCCGAGGTCGACGAGCTCGTGACCCGCTATCGTGCGGCTTCCGCCGATCTGGCCGACATCAAGACGTCGGCCGGCCGGACGCCCCAGGGGGATTACGTCTCGATCCTCCTCGCCCGTACGCGACTCCGCCTGACGGGCGTGCGCGAGAACGTCCTGAAGCAGATGCCGCGCTTCTTCCTCCTGCAACTGCCGGCCGCGCTGTACCGCCTGCGGTGGACGACGCTCGCGGTGGCGGTCTTCTTCCTCATCGTGTCGACGCTGTGGGTCGTATGGATCACGGGGGATCCGGCCGTGCTCGCGAACCTCGCGGCGCAGACGAACCTCCAGAACGTCGCGGACGAGCAGTTCGTCGCCTACTACCGGGAGAATCCGAACGGGATCTTCGCGGCGACGGTATGGACGAACAACGCCTGGCTCGCCGCCCAGTGCGTGATCTTCGGCGTCACGGGCATCTGGCCGGTCTACGTCATGATGGGTAACGCCCAGAACGTCGGGATCCTCGCCGCCATCATGTTCTCCTTCGACCGCGGCGACGTCTTCTTCCAGTTCATCCTGCCCCACGGCCTGTTGGAGCTGACGGCACTCTTCGTCGCGGCCGCCGCGGGGCTGCACATCTTCTGGGCGTGGGTCGCACCCGGCCGACGGACGCGGTCGGCGGCGCTCGCCGCGGCGGGAAGATCGCTCGTCACGGTGGCGGTGGGACTCGTCTTCGTCCTCGCCCTGTCCGGCATCGTCGAGGGGTTCGTCACGCCGCGCGAATGGCCGTGGCAGATCAAGATCGCCATCGGCGCCGCGGCTCTCGGTGTCTTCCTCTTCTACATGCTCGGGGTCGGGCGCCGCGCGGCCCGTGCGGGGGAGACGGGCGACCTCACCGAGTACGAGGCCGGGACACCGACGCTCACGGCCGGGTGACGGCATCCGGAGTCTGTCCCCGAGCGTTCGTCGGCGTGTCATTTTTGATTCACTCAAAAAAAGCTAGAGTGATCGCATGCTCGACGATCGGATGGATGCCACCGCGGATGCCCTCATCCGCGGTGCGGGGCTGCGGGTGACGGCGACGCGTGTCGCCGTGCTCGAAGCGCTGCGCGCCCGTCCGCACGCGACCGCGGACGCCGTGTACGACGGCATCCGTGGCACCCTTCCCGGCACCAGCAAGCAGTCCGTGTACAACGCGCTCGGCGACTTCGCCGACGCGGGGCTCGCCCGCCGCATCGAACCCGCCGGTCATGCCGGCACGTTCGAACTGCGCGTGGGCGACAACCACCACCACGTGGTGTGCACCGGATGCGGACGCATCGACGACGTGGACTGCGTCGTCGGCGAAGCGCCCTGCCTGCACATCCCCGAGGGGAACGGCTTTCTCATAGAGACGGCCGAGGTGACGTTCTGGGGTGTGTGCTCCGATTGTCGAGCGACGTCCGAAGCCGAAAAATCGAAAGGATCCCGATGAGCGACGCTCTGAACGGGTGCCCCGTCTTCCACGACGGAGCCGCGCCCGATGACAACCGACTGCCGGTGGGCGAAGCCCCCGCCGACAGCGAGCCCGCCGGCGCCCTGCCCCACCCGACCCAGGGATCCGCCAACCGCGTGTGGTGGCCGGACTCCCTCAACGTGAAGATCCTCGCCAAGAACAACGCACAGCGCGACCCGCTCGACGAGGGCTTCGACTACAAGGCCGCCTTCGAGGCGCTCGACCTCGCCGCGGTGAAGGCCGACATCCAGCAGGTCATGACGACCTCGCAGGACTGGTGGCCCGCCGACTTCGGCCACTACGGCCCCCTCATGATCCGCATGGCGTGGCACAGCGCCGGCACGTACCGCGTGACCGACGGTCGTGGCGGTTCCGGCGCGGGCATGCAGCGCTTCGCCCCGCTGAACAGCTGGCCCGACAACGTCAACCTCGACAAGGCCCGCCGTCTGCTCTGGCCCATCAAGAAGAAGTACGGCCAGTCGATCTCGTGGGCCGACCTGATGATCCTCGCCGGAAACGTCGCGCTGGAAGACATGGGCTTCCCCACCTTCGGCTTCGCCGGCGGCCGCACCGACGTGTGGGAGCCCGACGACGACGTCTACTGGGGCCCCGAGACCACGTGGCTCGGCGACGAGCGCTACACGGGCAACCGTGAGCTCGAGCGTCCGCTCGCCGCGGTCCAGATGGGTCTGATCTACGTCAACCCCGAGGGCCCCAACGGCAACCCCGACCCGCAGCTGTCGGCGCACGACATCCGCGAGACGTTCGGCCGCATGGCCATGAACGACGAGGAGACCGTCGCCCTCATCGCCGGTGGACACACCTTCGGCAAGACCCACGGTGCGGCGAGCGACTCGCACGTCGGCCCCAACCCCGAGGCCGCCGACATCGAGGACCAGGGTCTCGGCTGGAAGAACGACCACGGCACCGGCAAGGGTGACGACACCATCACGAGTGGCCTCGAGGTCACCTGGACCTACCACCCCACGCGCTGGGACAACGAGTTCTTCCACATTCTCTTCGCCTACGAGTGGGAGCTGTTCCAGAGCCCCGCCGGTGCGCACCAGTGGCGTCCCGTCAACGGCGGGGGAGCTGACATGGTGCCGCTCGCGCACTCGGAGGGCCGCCGTGAGCCCCGCATGCTCACGAGTGACCTGGCGCTGCGCGTCGACCCCGCATACGAGAAGATCTCGCGTCGCTTCCTCGAGGACCCGGCCGCGTTCCAGGACGCCTTCGCCCGCGCGTGGTTCAAGCTGACCCACCGCGACATGGGCCCGCGCGAGCGCTACCTCGGCTCCGAGGTCCCCGCCGAGGTGCTCGTGTGGCAGGACCCGGTGCCCGCCGTCGACCACCCGCTGATCGACGCCGCCGACGCCGCGGCGCTGAAGCAGCAGATCCTCGACAGCGGTCTGTCGGTTCAGCAGCTCGTCACCACGACGTGGGCTGCGGCATCCACCTTCCGCGGAAGCGACAAGCGCGGTGGCGTGAACGGTGCGCGCATCCGCCTCGAGCCGCAGAAGAGCTGGACGGTCAACAACCCCGAGCAGCTGGCATCCGTGCTCTCTGTTCTCGAGGGCGTGAAGGCCTCCTTCGACGCGCAGGGCGAGAAGAAGGTCTCGATCGCCGACCTGCTCGTGCTCGCCGGCAACGCCGGTGTCGAGCAGGCCGCGCTCGCCGGCGGCGTCGAGGTGGAGGTGCCCTTCACCCCGGGCCGCACCGACGCCTCGCAGGAGCAGACCGAGATCGAGTCGTTCCGCTGGCTCGAGCCGATCGCCGACGGCTTCCGCAACTACGCCTCGCGTGAGGCGCGGCTTCCCGCGGAGTTCCTGCTGCTCGACAAGGCCAACCTGCTGACGCTCACGGCTCCCGAGATGACGGTGCTCGTCGGCGGCCTCCGCGCGATCGGGGCGAACTGGGACGGCAGCGACTGGGGCGTCTTCACCGACACCCCCGGTGCGCTGACGAACGACGTGTTCGCGAACCTCCTCGACCTCGGCACGACGTGGAAGCCGCTCGACAGCGGCAAGCACGCGTTCGAGGGCACGAAGGACGGCTCGGGCGAGAAGGTCGGGATCGGCACGCGCGTCGACCTCGTGTTCTCGTCGAACTCCGAGCTGCGCGCGCTGGCCGAGGTGTACGCCTCCGACGACGCCAAGGAGAAGTTCGTCCGCGACTTCGTCGCCGCCTGGCGCAAGGTCACCGAGCTCGACCGGTTCGACCTGGTCTGAGGCTGCGTATGGCAGGAGGCCCGTCCCCGTTCGGGGCGGGCCTCTTGCCGCTGTGTCCGGTGTCTCGCTTACGTGCTCCGGATGAACCACCCCGAGGCCGGCATCGGGGAGGGTGTGCCGAAGCGGACGACATTCGTCATCCCGCCGTTCATGGGAATGGGTGCATTCTTGTCGGCGGTGGTGCCGTCGCCCAACTGGCCATCCTCATTCCACCCCCAGTCTGCGATGCTGCCGCTCTCGCGTATGACGAACCCCGAGCCGTACGACGACGAGATGATCTTCGCATCGCTGATGTCGCTCACCGAGACAGGATTCGTGCTGGAATCCCACGTACCCGAGCCGAGCTGTCCCTTCTCGTTGTCTCCCCACGCGAGGATCGTGTGATCGTTCAAGAGCGCGTAGACGCACCGGTCGCCCGCCGCGAGTGCGGTCGCCCCCGCGACGCCGTCGACCGTGACGGCGGTCGTGTTGGTCGAGGATGACGAGGTCCCGATGGTCTCGCCCCACGCCTTCACGGTTCCGTTCTGGAGCAGAGCGTATGCACTGCGTGCGGCCCCGGTGACCTGAACGGCATTCTGCACCGATGCGACGGTGACAGGGCTCGTCTGGTCGTCCTGCGGTTTTGTGTTGCCGAGCTGCCCCTTCGTATTGTCGCCCCAGGCCCTCACCGTGCCGTTTCTGAGCACGGCGTAGCCGGAGAAGGCGCCGGCGGCGATCTGCGCGGCGGGGCCGGGATTGTTCACCGCGACCGGGAGGCTACTGTAGTCGTTTGCGCCGGTACTGGTGCCGAGACGCCCCTGGTAATTCGACCCCCACGCCATGACCGTTCCGTCGCTCAGCAAGGCGTAGGAGGACGCGGAGCTGGCGGCGATCTGGGTGACGTTCACGAGGTTGTGCACGGGAGCCCAAGTCGATCGGGTCACGAAAGTTCCGTCTCCCAGCTGACCGTTATTGTTCCTTCCCAGTGCCCAGACGGTGCCGTCTTCGAGCAGCGCCAAAGCGTGGTCGCGACTGTCGGCGATGGTGACGATCGGTGACGGGAAGACCCGGAGCAGCTGAGCCGGTATGGTCGGGTGCTCGTCGGTCGAACCCGTCCCGAGTTTTCCGTAGAGCTTCGCCGTCTGTCGGGGATCGTTGTAATAGTTGCGGCCTACCGCATAGGCGTTGGCGCCGAGCACCGTGATCCCGCTCGTTCCCGTGACGCCGAGCGCGGTGGCGCTCGCGGTGACGGTGCTACCGGGTTTCGCCCACGGGTCGGTGATGGTCATGTTCGACGTGGCTCTGCCATCGGAGCCGGTCGTGGCGGCCGTCGGGGAGAAGCTTGTGCCGTTCGGGCCGCTGAAGGAGACGGATTGACCGGCTACGGGCTGGCCCGCCGCGTCCTTCACCAGGGCGGTGATGGCGGTCGCGTCGCCGGCGGTAGCCTGTCCGTTCGGCGCGGAGGTGGTGACGGTCGGACCCCCGGATGCCGCGAAAGCGGGCGTCGTGGCGAGGAGTGCGACCGCGGGCACCGCCACGGCGGCTCCCGTGACGACGGTGCGGCGAGAGATGTGCGAAGTGGGATCGGTCATGAGAGCGCGGTCCTTACTGAGGTGACGGGGCGGAGCGCCCCGACGCTACGGGACACCGGGTTCGGTGCGCCGCGCTGCGGCGCCTCCTCGCTGCGGGTGAGGGCGCGCTCATGCATATGGCGCGGGGGCGCCCAACTCCCGGCGCGCGTTCCGACTTCACCCGGCGGGTGAAGGACGGGAGCCTACGAGCGGGCTCGTGGCGGTGTCCCACTTGGTGCGGTGTGGTGGGGCTGTGGTCGCACGCGTGGGGACATGCCTGGTCATGCTGCGGGGTGGCGAGCCGGTGTGTCCCGCTTCGTGCGGGTTGGCGGCGCTGTGGTTGCACGCGTGGGGACATGCCGGGGCGCGACGGCGGCGCGGCGGCGGAACGGGATGCCGGATGCCGCGGCGTCAGGCGAGCGAGAGGCGCCGCAGGCCCCCGTCGATCGACACCGACGGCGTCCAGCGGAGGTCGCGGCGGATCTCGGTCTGGTCGAACCAGTGGGCGGTCGAGAGCTGCTCGGCGAGGAAGCGGGTCATGGGCGGCTCGTCCTCGCCGGGGCGCACGGCCCAGACGCGTTCGACGAGGGCCCCGGCAGCGCGCGCGAGCCCGGCGGGAACGCTGAAGCGCGGCGGCTCCACGCCCGACGCGCGGCAGATCCCGGCGAGCAGGTCGCCGACCGGTCGCGGTTCGCCGTTCGTCAGCACGTAGGCGCGGCCGCTGACGTCGTCGACGCGATCGAGGGCGGCGACGATCCCGGATGCCGCGTTGTCGACGTACGTGGAGTCGATGAGCGCCGTGCCACCGTTCAGCAGCGGCAGGCGGCCCCGACGTGCGCGATCGACGATGCGGGCGATGAGTTGCGTGTCGCCCGGTCCCCAGACGAGGTGAGGGCGGATCGCGACCAGGGATATGCCGCCGTCGGCATGCGACAGCGCGAGCAGTTCCGCCTCGGCCTTCGTGCGGGCATATTCGCCGTGCGCGGCATCCGGATCCGCGGGCTCGGCACCCACCCCGGCGAGGGCATGGCCCGCATGCGCGACCGACGGGGACGACACGTGCACGATCCGGGTCACGGCGGCCGCCCGTGCCGCCTCTAGGAGGGTCCGCGTTCCCTCCACGTTCACGGCCCGGAACTGCGCCGGGTCGCCTGCGAGCGACACTTTCGCCGCGAGGTGCACGACGCCGTCGATGCCCTCGAGCGCCGAGGCCACGGCATCCGGATCGGTGACGGAGCCCAAGCGGTCGTCGGCGCCGGGAACGCCCGACGGGCGACGCTGCAGGGTGCGCACGTCGTGCCCGGCGTCCTGCAGAGCACGGACGACCGCGCGGCCGAGGAAGCCGGACGCACCGGTGGCGAGGATCCTCACGGCGCCGTCGGCTTCTCGCCCGCGAGCAGGCGCTCGGCCCACGCCGAAAGGCGCGAACGGTCGATCTTGGAGTTGTGACGGATGTCGGTCGGCAGGGTCGGCACGACGAGCACGGCGGCCAGCCTCTGTGTGGTCGACGCGCGCACCGCGTCGGTGAGATCGGGGGATGCCAGCCCCGGGCGCCGCGCCCCGGCTTCGACCACCGCGACGACGACCTGACGGCCGACGGGGCCGATGCCGACCGCGGCGGCGCGCTCGACGGCGGGGACGGTCTCGGCATCCTGCTCGAGGCCCACCGGTGTCACGGGGCCTTCGGTGGTCGTGATGACGTGGGGAAGGCGCCCCTCGATCCACAGGCGTCCGTCGGCGTCGAGGTGACCGACGTCGCCGGTGCGGTGCCAGCGGTCGGGAAGGTCGCGGCGCGCCTCGCGATCGGTGAGGTAGAGGCGGAAGTAACCGCTCTTGAGATGGGGAGCGGAGATGACGATCTCACCCGTCACACCGGCATCTGTCGTCGGGTCGCCCGTCGCGCGGCCCTCGGCGTCGATCGCCGAGATGCGCACCTGACCCGTGCCGAGGGGGCGTCCGACGCACACGCCGCGGTCTCCCGCAGCCGCTTCGATCTCGGGGAGCGTGACGTCGGCGACGAGCAGGCATTCGGTCATGCCGTACGGGGTATGCGCCGTCGCGTTCGGCATGAGTGCCTGTGCGCGGCGCAGGAGGTCGACGCTCACGGGCGCGCCCGTCGACAGGAACGTCTCGACGCGGGCGAGCGCGGCGCGATCGTCGGCGTCGAGGTCGCCGGCCGTCGCGACGACGTTGGCGACCGCAGCGGGGGAGAGGAAGACGATGCGCGCGTCCGACGCGCGTACGGCCGCGGCCACGGCGGCGGCGGTGAGGGTACGCGGGGCGGAGACGTCCATGTCGGGCGTCGCGGACCGCGTGCCGAGGGCCGGGCCCAGCAGCGCGAACGGCGCGAAGCCGGTCACGAGACCCGTTTCGACGGTGACCCCGAAGTGCGCCGCGAGGGTGTCGCGCAACGCGGTGAGTTGCGCGTGCGTGTATACCACCCCCTTGGCCGGACCCGTCGACCCCGAGGTGAAGAGCACGGCCGCGTCGGCGTCGGCCGCCGGTGGCTTCGGCAGGGTCCGCCCCCGACCGGCGCGGGCCAGGTCGGACAGGCTCGCCTCGATCCCGAGGGCTCGCGAGGTCGCCGCGGGAAGGGCGGCGGCCGACACCCGGCGCCCGGGCCAGCCGAGTGCGCGGGCGGCGGCGAGTCCCGCGACCTCGCCGATCACGACGTCGGGCACGGCTCCGCGCACGGCCCGCGACAGACCCCGGATGCCGAGACCCCGGTCGGCCACGACGACGACGGCGCCGATACGAAGGCACGCGTAGAGCGCGGCGGTGAGCGTCGGACCGGGCTGCACGAGCAGCGAGACGCGGTCGCCCGCGCGGACGCCGAAGGCATCGAGGCCGGCGGCGAGTTCGGTCACCCGTGAGGAAAGCTCCCGCCAGCTGACGCGCAGCGGAGCACCGTCACGCGACGTGCTCATGTCGATCACCGCGGTGTCGTCGTCGTCGCGGCGGGCGTCGAGCGCGTCCCACAGGTGGCCCGGGGTGGTGTGCGGGAGGACCTCCGGCGTCGCGGTCGCCGGATGCTTCGCCGCGGCCGAGTCAGCGGCATCCACGACGCGCTCCTCGAGCCAGTCGAGCACGACGTCGGCGTACGGTCGCTCCTCGGCGATGAGGTGGCCGGCGCCCTCGAAGCGGTGGACGTCGGCGTGCGGCAGGCGCTCGGTGAGGTCGTCGAGGTGGCCCTCTCCGAAGACGGGGTCCTTCGGGCCGCGGAGCAGGAGTGCGGGCACGTCGAGCTCGCGCAGTCCCGCCGACATGCGGCGCAGCGCCGGGGTGCTCTCGTCGGCCGAGGTGGCGGGGATGTCGGCGACGAAGCCGCCGATGCCGTGACGTCGCGAGACGGTCGCGTACGGTGCGCGGAACGCCGCGCGCACGGCCGGGTCGAGGTCGGCGAGGGCGAGTGTCGTGTCGAGGAAGGCGGTGGTTCCCGTCGTGCCGGCCGCGAGCATCCCTCGGGCGGTCGCCACGCGCAGCGCGAACGGCAGCGGTGCACCCTCGGGGTGGTGGACCGCGGTGTTCAGGGCGATCACGGCCGCGAGGCGGTCGCGGTTCTCGACCGCCCACCCGAGCGACACGGGGCCACCCCAGTCGTGCCCGATCGTCACGATCGGACCCGGGATGCCGAGCTCGCCGACGAGGGCGCCGAGATCGGCGATGCGCTGAGCGAGCGTCCGCCGCAGCGACGAGCGCTCCGAGAAGCCCATCTCGAGCTGGTCGACGGCGACGACACGCCATGCCGCGCGGCCCGCTTCAGCGCGGGCGACGGAAGCGCCGGCCAGCGCCCGCCAGAGGTACGACCACGTCGGGTTGCCGTGGACCGCGACGATCGTGCCGACCGGCTCGATGCCGCGATCGGCCAGAGTTCCGCCGGTGTCGAGGACGTGCCATGTGCGGGTGCGTCCCGTGTCGTCGGCGGCACCGGGCACGCGCACCAGGCGCGACCAGGCCGGATCGAGGCCGGGAAGACCGGCGGGGGGCAGGGTCGCGTCGGGGGCGGTGACTCTCACCAGGCCAGCTCCAGCATGCCGGTGTTCAGCCCGGAGCCCACTCCCATCAACAGGACGCGATCGCCCCGGCGCAGCGTCTTCTGCTCGTCGACGAGGGTGATCGGAATGGATGCCGGGCCCACGTTGCCCAGGTGCGGGTACGTGACGGGAACGCGGTCGCGGTCGAGCTTGGCAGCACGCACGATCGCGGAGGTGTGCACCGACGACACCTGGTGCGTGACGTAACGGTCCATGCCCGTCCACGAGAACTCGTTCTTCGCCTCTTTCCACGCCGACACGACGAGGTCGAGGCCACCCTTGAGCAGCGCCTTGGCGTCGGTGAACATGCCGTCGACGCTGCCCACGCACAGGTCGTAGAACTGCGTGGCCGCGCGGGTGACGCCACCGACCAGACGGTGGCCTTCGGGGTGGTCGCTCGCCCGACCGAGCACGGCTGCCGCGGCGCCGGAACCGAGGGTCAGCGAGGCGAACTCCTGCATGAACGCGTCGCGGTCGAGGTCTTCGCGCACGAGGCGATTGATGGTGTTGACCTGGATGTCGTCGGCATCCTCGCCGTTGACGATGAGGGCGTACTTGATCTGGCCCGACTGGATCATCCCGGCGGCCAGGCTCATGCCGTTGATGAAGCCGAGGCACGCGTTGGCGACGTCGAAGTTGATCGCCGAGCTCGGAAGGCCCAGGCCGTGGTGCAGGCGCACGGCGACCGAGGGCTCGAGGTGTTTCCGCGTCACCGACGTGTTGATGATCAGACCGACCTCGCTGGGGTCGACGCCCGCTTCGGCGAGAGCCTGCTTGCCCGCGGCGATCGTGGCCTCGTCGGACGACTCGCCCGCGGCCCAGTTGCGGCGCTCGTTGACGCCCGCGACGCGACGCAGCAGGCCCGGCTTGAGCTTGAGACGCTGCAGCGCGGGCGCGAGGCGATCCTCGATGTCATCGGACGTCGTGACCCGGCTGGGCAAGACGCTTGCCACCGAAACGAGGGCCACATCGTCGAAGTGCGTGGTGGCGTTACCTGGCAAGAGATCTCCCGCATCCTGTGCGTAGACGGCCGAACCGCACGCGGAGGGGACGCGATGGCGGTTGGAGGGTTATCCCTCAGGATAAGCCGCGACGTATACGAGCGGGCGCATGCGGAGGGGGTGTGATAAGCGATTCAAAGGCGCCCGGCCATCGTGGGGCTTTACAGGCGCCCCGCCGCCTTGAGCGCCAGGTAGCGGTCGGCGACGAGCGGGGGCAGGTCGTCGGACGAGGCGGACACCGCGTCGCCGCCGGCCCGCACGACGGCGGCGGCGACACGGGCTGCATCGTGCCGTGCGCGCTCCACGGCCGCCGCCGCGTAGACATCGGCGGCGTCGTGATGCGCGGGTACCTCTCCCGGGCCGTCGGTCGCGGTGGCCACGAGCAGGCGCGACCGAGCGGCGACGGCCGGCAGAGAGGCCAGGAAGGCGCGCGCCGCCTCGGGGTCGTCCGCCGAGGTCAGGAGCACCACGAGCGCGGGTCGCACCGCGAAGCCCCGCACGTGCGCGAAAGCGGCATCCCAATCGGTGTCGATCAGCTGCGGGTCGACGGGGGCCATGGCATCGACGAGGGCGGGAAGCAGCTGCGCGCCGTCGACGCGCGTGACCCGTGCGCGCGCCACCCGGTCGAACATCAGCAGGTGCACGTGGTCGCCCGCACGGGTCGCTAGCACTGACAGGAGCAGGGCCGCCTCCATCGCGGCATCCAGGCGCACGCCGTCTCCGACGCGCGCTGCGGCCGTGCGGCCGGTGTCGATGACGATGACGACGTGGCGGTCGCGCTCGGGGCGCCAGGTGCGCAGCATCGTCGTGCCCGCGCGGGCCGTCGCACGCCAGTCGATGGATCGCACGTCGTCTCCGCGCACGTATTCGCGCAGGCTGTCGAACTCGGTGCCCTGCCCACGCACCTGCAGCGTGGTGTTGCCGTCGAGCTCGCGCAAGCGCGCGAGGCGGGAGGGGAGGTGGCGCCGCGACGTGAACGGCGGGAGCACCCGGATGCGCGCGGGGGCGTCGACGACGGCCTGGCGCCCCGCGAAGCCCAGCGGTCCGCCCGCGCGGACCACGACGAAGGCGCTGCGCAGCTCACCGCGGCGACGCGGGAGCAGGGGGAGAGGGACGGCGCGGCGCTCGCCCGGGGGCACGGTGAGGCGCTGGCGTTCGCTCGGCGCCCCGGCCGTCGGCTGCCACGCGTCGCGCACCTGGGCCCGCAGCAGTCGGGAGCCGAGGTTGCGCACGCGAAGCTCGCCCGGGACGGGTTCGTCGCGCAGCGCCCGCTCGGGGTGCGTGCGCGTGATCTCCACGCGGCGCGGATCGGCGGCGAGGACGACGTCGAGCACCGTCAACAACGCGCACAGCAGCACCCAGCCGCCCGCGAGGGCCCACGCGGACAGACCCGCAGTGCTCAACAGCACGAGCGGGAAGACGCCGAGGGCGACGAGCAGGGCGAGACGGCCGGTCAGGAACATCAGATGGGAACGCGGGTCTGCTGCAGGACGGAGGTGAGGATGGCATCCACCGACACGCCCTCGATCTCCGACTCGGGACGCAGCCGGATCCGGTGGCGCCACACGGGCACGAGCATCGTCTGCACGTGGTCGGGGGTGATGGCCGGGTAGCCGCTGAGCCATGCCCACGCCTTCGCGGCGGCGAGCAGGCCCGTCGTCGCGCGCGGGCTCACTCCGAGCAGCACGGAAGGGCTCTGACGCGTCGCGCGAGCCAGGTCGACGACGTAGCCGAGGAGGTCGTCGTCGACGGCGACGGATGCCGCGGCGCGCTGGGCCGCGAGGATCTGCGATGCCGTGACCACCGGCGCGACGCCGGCATCGTCGAGTCGGCGGGGGTCGAAGCCGGAGGCATGACGGCGCAGCACATCGACCTCGGCGTCGCGGCCGGGGAGGTCGACGACGAGCTTCAGCAGGAAGCGGTCGAGCTGCGCCTCGGGCAGCGTGTACGTGCCCTCGTGCTCGATGGGGTTCTGGGTCGCTGCCACGAGGAACGGATCGGGCAGGGCGCGGCTCTCGCCGTCGGACGACACCTGGCGCTCCTCCATCGCCTCGAGCAGCGCGGCCTGGGTCTTCGGGGGCGTGCGGTTGATCTCGTCGGCGAGCAGCACGTTCGTGAACACGGGGCCGGGTCGGAAGTCGAAGCCGCCCGCGCGCGCGTCGTAGACGAGCGAGCCGGTGACGTCCCCGGGCATGAGGTCGGGCGTGAACTGCACGCGCCGTGTGTCGAGACCGAGCGCGCGGCTGAACGAGCGCACGAGGAGGGTCTTCGCGACACCGGGCACACCCTCGAGCAGCACGTGGCCGCGCGAGAGCAGGGCGATGAGCAGGCCCGTGATCGTGCCGTCCTGACCGACGACGGCCTTTCCGACCTCGAGACGCACGCGGTGCATCGCATCGCGCAGGTCGGCGTGATCGGACGAAGACGGCCCGGTCGGGATCTCGGGGCGGTCGGTCATCGTGTGGTCCCTTCGGTTCGGACGGCGGCGCGCACGCTCTCTTCGAGATCGCGGAGGCGGTCGGCGGCCACGACGAGGTCGCGGTCGGTGCGGGGGAGGTCGTCGACGAGGATGCCGCGCACGCGGGCGCGATCCGCACCGAGGCGTTGCGCCACGGCGTCGGCGATGTCGGAGGGGCCGGTGCGGGCGGAGAGTCCCATCAGCCGGACGAGGCGCGAACGGGCGGCGCGACGCAGTTCGTCGATCGCGTGGCCCGCATCGCCCGAGGCGGCGTACAGCCGCGCACGGCCCTCGGTGGTCTCGTTCGCGCGGACGGTGACGGGCAGGCGCTCGGTGACGAGGGGGCCGAACCGCCGCCCGCGCCAGATCGCCGCCGCCAACGCGGACGTCAGCAGGAGCAGGATTGCGGGCGTCACCCACGCGGGGGTCAGCTCGCCCAGGGTGGGAGCGGTGGTGCCCTGATCGGCGTCGGCGAGCGAGGGCACGTACCAGACGAGCGTCTCGGCCTGGCCGAGGACGCCGAGCGCGAGAGCGGCGTCGCCGTCGCGGGGGAGCGACGCGTTGGTGAGCGTGGAGAGGCCGTCGAGAGCCGTCACCGTCCGCCCGGCGCCGTCGTCGTCGTGGAGGAGCGCGAAATCGCCGTCGACGGGGAAGCAGCCGGCGACGCCCGCGCCCGGCCGCATGAGTTCGCCGACCAGGGCCGTTCCGGCGTTCGCGGCGGCCGGCACGGCGCAATCGGCGGCGACGGCCGCATCGGCGGAGAAGCCCCCGAGCGTCGACCCGTCGAGGAGGACATCGAGGGCGCGCGAGCGGGGCTCGATGAGCACGACGTGCTGCGCGCGACCCGCCAGATCGCGCAGGCCGTCGTCGGAGAGCATGGGGGCGTCGCGCATGACCAGCGTCGCGTTCCCCGTGCCGAGCGCGCGCTCGGCGGCCCCCCGGTCTCGGGCGACGACGACCCGAACGCCTTGCTGCTGCAGGATGCGCACCAGAGCACGGGTGCCGTCTGCGCCGGCCGACTCGGGGTCGAGGGGGTCTTTCCTCTCATAGCCGCTGAAGACGAGCGCGCCCCCGACGAGGGCGACCAGCACGAGCCCGAGCGTCAGCGCGATCCACCCGAGCGCAGCCCGACGGCGCGACCGGACCGGGGCCGTCGCGGTGACGCTCATGCGGAAGCCGCCGGGAGGGCCCTCGCGCGCACGGCCTGGTCGTCGAGGTCGGCGACGAGACGGTAGCGCTCCTCGGTGCCCGGCCGCCGGAGGTAGCGCACGTCGTCGAAGGTGGTCGCGGCGATGTCCAGCGCGGGCGCCAGTGACGGGAGGGCTCCCGCCGCCTCGCGGGCGAAGGCGCGAACCGTGGCTCCGGGCGGCGGGTCGACGAGGCCCCGCTCGGCCAGGCCGCGTGCGAAGGCGCGGAAGCGCAGCACGATCGCGTCGTCCCACGCTCCGCGTCTCGCCGCGTCGGCGGCGTCGGCGCGCAGCTCCTCGGCCGATCGCTCGTCGTCGTCGTCGAAGAGGGCCCGGGCGGGTGCGGACCCGCGGACGTTCTGCCGGGGCTTGCCCCAGATCAGGATGCCGACGACGATCGCCGCGATCAGAAGCAGCCCGAGCACGATGAGCGCCGACGGACCCCACCCCTGGGCCTCGGGAACGCGGAACAGGTCCTCGATGAACTGACCGACGGCTTGCGCGATGCGGTCGATGAAGGTCGGCTCGGCCGCCGTGTAGACGGGATCGCGCAGCTCCTGTTCGGCCCATTCGCGCGCCTGGTCGTGGTCGGGGAGAAGGGGCAGAACGGTGCTCGCGGCTGCCCGCGCGCCGATGATCACGCGTCGCCGTTCGACCCGGGGGCGGCCCAGCTCGTGGCCGCGGGGTTCGCCGGCGGCGGCGGGGCCTGATCGCCGGCGGGAGGCGAGGTCCCGGCGGGCGTGGGGGAGCCGTCGGCGGCGGGGGCGACTGGCCCCGGTGTGACGGGCGTCGCCGGCGCGGGCCATGCACCCGTCGTGGCTCCCGACGAGGCCGGTGCGCCGCCCGTGGACGCCGGCGCGGCGTATCCCGGCGCCGCTGCGCCGTATCCCGGCGCTGCAGCCCCCGGCGCGCCCGCGCCGTACCCGGGCGCGTAGCCCGCGGCGCCCCCGTAGCCGCTGTACGCCGGAGCGACGCCGTAGGGAACCGGTGCGGGCCGTGCGACCAGGCGCCCGACGCCGACGAGGTAGGGATCGGCGAGCTCGGTGGCCCCCGCGTCCCGCGCCTCGACGTACGTCTGCAGGTCATGGTCGAGGGCTTCGACGCGCATGCGGGCGTCGACGTAGACGAGAGCGGCCGACGTGGATTGCACCACGAGGGCGATGCACTGCACGAGAAGGATGCCGAACTGCCCCACGAGCTGCAGCGCGACCATGCTCACGATGGCCCCGGTCTCGGTCTCGCCCGTCGGCGCGATGATGGCGGGCACGAAGCTGCCGATGAGGCTGAAGGGGATCGAGATGATCTGGGCGACGACGCTGAAGGCGACCGAGATGACGACGACGACGCCGAGCGTCGACCAGAAACGCCCGCGGGTGAGTCGCCATGAGCGCGCGATGGCACGGAACACGGGTGCGCGCTCGAGGATGATGACCGACGGCACGAGGAACAGCTTCGGTGTCAGCCACAGGTAGAGGGGGATGAGCGTGAGCAGCGCCAGCACCCCGACGAGGATGCCGACCCACGTCGCCGCGATCACGAGCAGGGTCACGATGCCGGCGAGGACGCCGACGACGATGAGGGTTGCCGCCAGCGTGAGCGCGCTGTAGCCGATCAGACGCCACAGCACGGGGCGCACGCGGGCCCAGACCGTGCGGAGCGTCGGCTTCTCGGCGACCACGGCGTACGCGACCTCGGCCACGACGACGCCTTGCACGACGACGCTCAGCGCGCCCGTCGCAAGGCCCAGGATGAGGGCGGTTGCGGCGGTGAGGGCGATCGAGCCCGCGACGATGGCGTCGAAGTCGTCGCTGTTCGGAGAGACCGTGTCGAGACGGGAGAAGCTCGCGATCGCCACCGCGCCGATGGCGGCAGTCAGGACGATGTACGCCACCGCCTGCACGACGAGTGCGAAACCCAGGAGCACCTTCGGGTTGTGCCGCAACGCGACGAACGAACGACCGAGAATCGTGCCGAACCCGTACGGGTGCAGGGGCACGATGCCGGGGCGGGATGCCGGGGTCCAGGCCGGATACGCGGTCACGGTGTGCGCCTCCTCGTCACGTCGGGGATGTGCTCATCGTGTCACACACCCCCGACACGCACGCCTCTCGTGCAGGGAGGTCGACTACTCTCGATACGAACCGCCCCCACCCGGGGTGACACGCCCGTTCGCGAGCGGGTACGAGACGGAAGACGTACACCCGAATGACTTCACGGATCCTGGTGGTCGACGACGACACAGCCCTGGCCGAGATGATCGGCATCGTGCTGCGCACCGAGGGATTCGACACGGTGTTCTGCGCCGACGGTGCTCAGGCCGTCGACGCGTGGCGCACCGAGCGTCCCGACCTCATCCTGCTCGACCTGATGCTCCCCGGCGTTGACGGCATCGAGATCTGCACGCGCGTGCGGGCGGAGTCGGGCATCCCGATCATCATGCTCACCGCGCGCACCGACACCGCCGACGTGGTGAAGGGGCTGGAGTCCGGCGCCGACGACTACATCGTCAAGCCCTTCAACCCCAAAGAGCTCGTGGCGCGCATCCGCACGCGTCTGCGGCCGACGCAGGCGCCCGCCGACGAGACGTTGCGCATCGGCGATCTCGTGGTCGACGTGGCCGCTCACGAGGTGCGCCGGGGCGGCACGCCCATCGCTCTGACGCCGTTGGAGTTTGAATTGCTCGTCGCGCTCGCCGAGAAGCCGCAACAGGTGTTCTCGCGCGAGATGCTGCTCGAGCAGGTGTGGGGATACCACTACAAGGCCGATACTCGCCTGGTGAACGTGCACGTGCAGCGTCTGCGGGCCAAGATCGAGGCCGATCCCGACAACCCTCGCATCGTCACCACCGTGCGCGGCGTCGGCTACCGTGCCGGCGCGGTGGCTTGAGCTCATCATGACGGCAGCGGTGCGGTCGCTCCCGCCGCGGCGGCTGGCGAGTCTGCGCGACTGGCGCGGCACCCGCGACCGGCTCGCGACGCTGTGGCGCCGGTCGCTGCGTTTCCGCACGATCGTCATCGCCGTCGCGCTCACCGCCATCACCATCCTCGTGACGTGCGTGGCGATGGCCCTCGTCATCCAGAACGAGCTCTTCACCGCCCGCAAGGATCAGGTGCTGCTCGAGGCGCAACGTGCGACCGCGTCGGCGCAGGCGACCCTCGACGCCGCGGTGGACTCGACCGATCCCGCTGCGGCGCAGACGCTCATGAACGGCATCGCCACACGTCTCTCGCAGCAGTCCTCGAGCGATCTGATCGCGCTGTACCGCATCGGCCCGCCGTCCCCGCTCGCGCCGCAGCCCTTCATCTCGCCGGCGTTCGAGCCCGGACTGGTCACCGAGGCGCTGCGCACACAGGTGCAGTCGAGCCCCGATCTGCAGTGGTGGCAATCCGTGGCGTTGCCCTCCGACGACGGCCGCGAGGTCCCCGGCATCCTGGTCGGTCATCAGCTGCGTTTCCCCGCCGAGGACGGCGTCGACTCGTACGAGCT
>Ga0308172_1001062_pt1 | contig 23110 bp, 21 predicted proteins | sample PhyGR2_FD_202134 | JGI IMG/M metagenome (GOLD analysis project Ga0308172, IMG submission 202134) | Phyllosphere microbial communities from UC Gill Tract Community Farm, Albany, California, United States - DLSLSG.R2 | ecosystem: Host-associated > Plants > Phyllosphere > Unclassified | place: USA... | reverse complement strand
CCCTTTTTCGGCACCGCCCACATCGGAAATCTCATGCAACTCAAGAATCCCATCCTCGGCCTGTGCCAACAGTCCACGTTTATGCTCAGCGCCGCCAAGGTTGACCAATGCCCCGATGACGAAGGCTTTGAAGTCGCCTTCGCCGGCCGCTCCAACGCCGGTAAATCCAGCGCCCTGAACACGCTCACCCACGCCAGCCTGGCGCGCACCTCGAAAACTCCGGGCCGCACGCAACTGCTCAATTTCTTCAAGCTAGACGATGATCGGCGTCTGGTCGACCTGCCAGGCTACGGTTATGCGAAAGTACCGATCCCGTTGAAGCTGCACTGGCAGCGTCACCTGGAGGCTTATCTGGGTGGCCGGGAGAGTTTGAAGGGTTTGATCCTGATGATGGATATCCGTCATCCAATGACCGACTTCGACCTGCTGATGCTCGATTGGGCAGTCGCCAGCGGCATGCCGATGCACATCCTGTTGACCAAAGCCGACAAGCTGACCTACGGCGCGGCCAAAAATACCTTGCTCAAAGTGCAGTCGGAAATCCGCAAGGGTTGGGGCGACACGATCACCATCCAATTGTTCTCCGCGCCTAAGCGCATGGGCTTGGAAGAGGCTTACACCGTTCTCGCGGGCTGGATGGAGTTGGCGGACAAAGGCGCGGAAATCGCCGGGTAACTTTTCTGCGGGCAAAAAAAAACCCCGGACTTCTTATGGGGAGGGGAAGTTCGGGGTTCAAGTTCCGGACCGCTAGGGCGGGGTCCAGATATCTGCCAACACTTAACACAACATAGGAGCATTGAAGGGCTTCACCACCCATTCAGTAACTCTGAGTGGCAGTTCACAGGTTAAGTTCCAAGCTGTTCGAAAACTATTGGAAATAACTGTCAGGTCTTTCCGACATAAAGCGCAATGCCACCACCCTTAGCGATGGCAAAGCGCCCGTTATCAGTGTGCCTCGTCCCAGTTATCACCCACGCCCACTTCCACCAGCAACGGCACATCCAGCTGGGCTGCGGCGCTCATATGCTCGCGGATCTTCTCGCTGACTTGCGCAACCAGGTCTTCACGCACTTCCAGCACGAGTTCGTCGTGCACTTGCAGGATCACCTTGGCGTCCAGGCCCGAGTCGGTAAGCCAGTTATCCACCCGCACCATGGCTTTCTTGATGATGTCCGCCGCCGTGCCTTGCATCGGCGCGTTGATCGCGGTGCGTTCCGCCGCGGCGCGCTCTTGGGGTTTATTGGAGTTGATATCCGGCAGGTACAGCCGGCGCCCGAAGAAGGTTTCGACATAACCTTGATCGGCCGCTTGAGCCCGAGTGCGCTCCATATACTCGCGCACTCCCGGGTAGCGGGCGAAGTAGACGTCGATATAAGCCTTGGCCGTCTTGGTATCGACCCCAATGTCCTTACCCAACTTTTGCGCGCCCATGCCATAGATCAGACCAAAGTTGATCGCCTTGGCGCTGCGACGCTGGTCGGACGTGACCGCCCCCAGCTCGACCTTGAACACTTCGGCCGCCGTGGCCGTGTGCACATCCAGGTTATGACGGAAGGCATTCATCAGCCCTTCGTCTTTGGACAAGTGCGCCATGATGCGCAGCTCGATCTGCGAATAGTCCGCCGCCAGCAGCTTGTAGCCCTTGGGCGCAACAAACGCCTGGCGAATCCGCCGCCCCTCGGCGGTACGCACCGGAATGTTCTGCAGGTTCGGGTCACTGGACGACAGTCGACCGGTCGCCGCCACTGCCTGGTGATAAGACGTGTGGATACGCCCGGTGCGCGGGTTGATCTGCTCCGGCAGGCGGTCGGTGTATGTGCTTTTGAGCTTGCTCATGCTGCGGTACTGCATCAGCACTTTGGGCAACGGGTAGTCATCTTCCGCCAGCTTGGCCAGCACTTCTTCAGCGGTGGAGGCCTGGCCTTTGCCGGTTTTCTTCAGTACCGGAAGCCCGAGCTTTTCGTAAAGAATCGCCCCCAGTTGTTTGGGCGAGCCCAGGTTGAACGCCTCACCGGCGATCTCGAATGCTTGGCGCTCCAGCTCCACCATCTTGTTGCCCAGTTCGATGCTCTGGACGCCCAGCAGCTGCGCATCCACCAAGGCACCCTGACGCTCGATGCGTGCCAACACCGGCACCAACGGCATTTCAATGTCCGTCAGCACACTGGCCAAGCTCGGGATGGCGGCCAGTCGCGCATGCAACGCCTGATGCAGACGCAGCGTCACATCGGCATCTTCAGCCGCATAAGGCCCGGCCTGCTCCAGTGGAATCTGGTCGAAGGTGAGTTGCTTGGCGCCTTTGCCGGCGATGTCTTGGAAGCTGACTGTGTCGTAGTCCAGGTATTTCTTCGCCAGGCTGTCCATGTCATGCCGGGTCGCGGTGGAATTGAGCACGTAGGATTCGAGCATGGTGTCGAATGCAATGCCGCGCACCGTGATGCCGTGCGCGGGGTCGCCGCCGATGGCGCAGTTGGCCAGGATGTTCATGTCGAACTTGGCGTGCTGGCCGACTTTGAGCTTGTTCGGATCTTCCAGCAGCGGTTTCAGGGCGAGCAATACGCTGTCGCGATCCAGTTGCTGCGGTACGCCGATGTAGGAATGGGCTAGGGGGACGTAGGCCGCTTCGTGGGGCTGCACAGCAAAGGACACGCCGACCAATTGCGCCTGATGAGCGTCGATCCCGGTGGTTTCCGTGTCGAACGCGATCAACGTTGCAGCGTCGAGCTTCTTCAGCCAGACGTCGAACGTGGCCTGATCCAAGATGGTGGTGTAGACCGCTTCAACAGGGGCCACAACCACTGCCTCCGCTACCGCCGCGACGGGGGCCGCTTCGGTCGACGCCTTCAGTTCGACGCGTTTGGTATCACGCTGCACTTCGTCGTACCAGCTCTTGAACTCCAGCAGGGTGTACAGCTCCAGCAGTTTTTCACGGTCCGGTTCGATCAGATGCAGGTCATCCAGGCCCACGTCCAGTGGCACATCGATCTTGATCGTCGCCAATTGGTAGGAAAGAAACGCCATTTCCTTGTGTTCTTCCAACTTGGCCGGCAGGTTCTTGGCCCCACGGATCGGCAGCGTCGGCACGATATCCAACTGCTCATAAAGCTCTTTGAGGCCACCATTGACGCCCACCAGCAGGCCGGACGCAGTCTTGGGGCCGATGCCCGGTACGCCGGGGATGTTGTCGGACGAATCGCCCATCAACGCCAGATAGTCGATGATCTGCTCGGGAGCGACGCCAAATTTCTCCTTTACGCCCTCCACGTCCAAGGCGCTACCGGTCATGGTGTTGACCAAGGTAATGTGCCCGTCGACCAACTGCGCCATGTCTTTATCACCGGTGGAGATCACTACCGGACGGTCAGCGGCCGCACTGCTGCGCGCCAGGGTGCCGATCACGTCGTCGGCCTCGACGCCTTCGACGCACAGCAACGGGAAGCCCAGAGCGATCACGCTCTGGTGCAGCGGCTCGATCTGCAGGCGCATGTCATCAGGCATGCTGGGGCGGTTGGCCTTGTATTCGGCGTACATGTCATCGCGAAAAGTCCCACCCTTAGCGTCGAACACCACCGCGAACGGGCTGTCCGGGTACTGCTTGCGCAGGCTTTTGAGCATGTTCAAGACGCCTTTGACCGCACCGGTCGGCAGGCCTTTGGAGGTGGTCAGCGGTGGCAGCGCGTGGAAGGCGCGGTACAGGTAGGACGAACCGTCCACCAGGACGAGGGGGGCTTGGCTCATGAGCAGGATCAACCTTTTCGGCGGGTCAGGCGCTAGAATAGCCGGACCAATGAAAACAAAGGGACAAGGTTATCATGCGTACATTCAATCGCCTGCTGTTGACCGGCTTGATCGCACTCGCTCCGATGGCTGCCATGGCGGCAGACGATGCGCCTTCGGGCGACCCGCAAGTTACCATTCGCACCGAAGGCGACAAGACTATTCAGGAATATCGTCAGAATGGCTTCCTGTACGCAATCAAGGTGATCCCTAAGAAGGGCCCGCCGTATTTCCTGGTGCGCGCAGACGGAACCGATGCAAACTTCATCCGCTCCGACCAGCCGGATATGCTGATCCCGTCATGGAAGATCTTCGAATGGAAATGACTTCTTAACTTCAATCGGCGCCGCCCACCGCGGCGCCCGTACTGGCAGTTTTAACCATGTCTGTGTTTACCCCCCTGGCTCGGCCCGAGCTGGAAACCTTTCTTGCCCCTTATGGGCTCGGCCGCCTGCTTGACTTCCAGGGGATTGCCGCTGGTAGCGAAAACACCAACTTCTTTATCAGCCTGGAGCAGGGCGAGTTTGTCCTGACCCTGGTTGAACGCGGCCCGGTGCAGGAAATGCCGTTCTTCATCGAGCTGCTGGACGTACTCCACGACGCCAACCTGCCCGTGCCATACGCCCTGCGTACAACCGATGGCGTGGCCCTGCGCGAACTGGCCGGCAAACCGGCGCTGTTGCAGCCGCGCCTGGCCGGCAAGCACATCAAAGATGCCAATGCCCAGCACTGCGCCCAGGTCGGCGAATTGCTCGGTCACCTGCATCTGGCAACTCAGGGCGACAAGGTGCTGGAACGTAAGACCGATCGCGGGTTGGACTGGATGCTCAGTGAGGGCAACCAACTGATTTCACATCTTAACGATGCCCAACAGCGCCTGTTGCAAGGCGCGCTGGATGAAATCGCCGCCCATAAGGCTCAGATCCTCGCCTTGCCTCGGGCCAACGTGCACGCGGACCTGTTCCGCGACAACGCGATGTTCGAAGGCACACATCTGACCGGCCTGATCGACTTCTACAACGCCTGCTCGGGTCCGATGCTGTACGACGTGGCGATTGCCCTGAACGACTGGTGTTCCGACGCCGACGGTGTGATCGACGCACCCCGCGCTCGCGCACTGTTGGGCGCCTACGCGAGCCTGCGGCCATTTACCGCCAAGGAAGCCGAACTGTGGCCGACCATGCTGCGGGTAGCGTGTGTACGCTTCTGGCTCTCGCGCTTGATCGCGGCAGAGTCGTTTGCCGGGCAGGATGTTCTCATTCACGATCCCGCCGAGTTCGAACATCGCCTGGCGCAGCGTCAGCAGGTCACGGTCAACCTGCCATTCGCGCTCTAAGCGCCGATCCGGTCAACAATGCGGGAAGGGGCAAACCCTTCCCGCATTTGATCTGCGCTAACACTTACAACGACTCCAGGCACCCAGCCAGGTCATTACCCAACTTTTCCAGCACCTGCTCATAACCTTGCGCGGTCGCCGGGGTGTAACCGCCCAAAGCATCCAATTCCGCCAGTTTTACCGGCAACCCTGCCACCAGGGTTTCAGCTAAACGCGGACGCAGCGGCGGTTCGCTGAACACACAGGTCTTGCCCACTTCCTGCAACCGCGTGCGCATTGCCGCGACATGCTGAGCCCCCGGCTGTACTTCGGCGGCAACACTGAACACGCCGGCATGCTTGAGGCCGTAGGCAGCTTCGAAGTAATCGAAGGCTTCGTGAAATACGAAGTAGGGCTTGTCGCCGATGCCGGCCAGACGTGTCTTCAATCGCGCGTCCAACGCATCCAGGCGTGCGGCGAAAGCCTTGGCGTTGCTCTGATAACGCGCGGCATTGACAGGGTCGGCGCTGGCGAGATCGGAGGCCATGCGCGCGGCAATCACGCGGGCGTTCACTGTCGATAGCCACAAGTGGGCGTCCACGCTGCCTGGACGGTGGTCGTGATCATGTTCGTCTTCATCGGCGTGGGAATGGCTATCTTCGGCGAAACGGCGCAACTGCATGCCAGGCAGGTCCTGCACGGCCACGGTTGTGGCTGTACGATTTTTGAGCACGCGAGGCAGGAAAGTCTCCATGTCCGGCCCGATCCAATACAGCAGGTCGACCGACTGCACACGCCGTACGTCGGATGGGCGCAAGGCGAAGTTATGCGGCGACGCGCCCGGCGGCAACAGCACCTCCGGAACCGCCACGCCGTCCTGAACCGCCGCGGCGATCAGCTGCAACGGCTTGATGCTGGTGAGCACCTTGACGTCGGCCTGAGCGGCACCGGCAATGAATAAACTGGTGACAAATACGACAAAAACGGGAAAAAGTCGGGACACGATGACCACTCAATGGCGTAGGAACGGGTAACATAATAACGTCTCTATCAAATATCTGTCGCCGCTCATGCCTATAACACCGCTTGCCAGCCGTCCCCACGACCACTCTCACTGCGTGCACAGCGCGCTGTCGGAGGCCGATGCGCTGTGCGCACGCCAAGGCCTGCGCCTGACCGCGCTGCGGCGGCGCGTGCTGGAATTGGTCTGGCAAAGCCACAAACCGCTGGGTGCCTACGACATTCTCGGCGTGCTCAGCGAGCAGGACGGCCGCCGCGCCGCGCCGCCTACGGTTTATCGCGCGCTGGATTTCCTGCTGGAAAACGGCCTGGTCCACCGTATCGCCTCCCTCAACGCGTTTGTCGGTTGCAACCACCCAGAGCATGCGCACCAGGGTCAGTTCCTGATCTGCCGGGTGTGCCATGCGGCCATCGAGCTTGAACAAAAAAGCATCAGCGATGCGATTATCCACAGCGCCGCCGACGTTGGCTTCCGAGTCGAAGGGCAAACGGTCGAAGTGGTCGGTTTGTGCTCGGGTTGCCAGGGGGCTTGATGAGCAACGCGTTAATTCGTCTGGAGCAGGTCGGCGTCAAGTTCGCCGGGCAAAACGTGCTGGATAACATCGCACTGAGCGTGGAGCCGGGGCAGATCGTCACACTGATCGGCCCTAACGGTGCCGGCAAGACCACGCTGGTGCGCGCCGTGCTCGGCCTGCTCAAGCCCGACAGTGGCAGTGTGTGGCGCAAGCCCAAGCTACGCGTGGGCTATATGCCGCAGAAATTGCATGTGGACCCAACTCTGCCGCTGTCCGTATTGCGCTTCCTGCGTCTGGTGCCCGGCGTGGACCGCGCCCGCGCCCAAGCCGCACTTAAGGAAGTCGGCGCCGAACAGGTGATCGACAGCCCGGTACAAAGTATTTCCGGCGGCGAAATGCAACGCGTGCTGCTGGCCCGCGCACTGCTGCGCGAACCGGAGCTGCTGGTGCTGGACGAGCCCGTGCAGGGCGTCGACGTCGCCGGCCAGGCCGAACTGTATAGCCTGATCACCCGCCTGCGCGACCGCCACGGCTGCGGCGTGCTGATGGTGTCCCACGATCTGCATCTGGTGATGAGCACCACCGACCAAGTGGTATGCCTCAACCGCCATGTGTGCTGCTCGGGCCACCCGGAACAAGTCAGCGGCGACCCGGCATTTGTCGAGTTGTTCGGCAAAAACGCGCAAAGCCTGGCGATTTACCATCACCATCATGACCACGCCCATGACCTACATGGCGCAGTGGTCGACGACCCGAGCGTCCCCCATACCCACGTTCACGGAGATAGCTGCAAGCATGGCTGATTTTCTGCTCTACGCCCTGCTGGCAGGCTTGGCTCTGGCACTGGTCGCGGGCCCTCTGGGCTCGTTCGTGGTCTGGCGGCGCATGGCCTATTTCGGCGACACCTTGTCACACGCCGCGCTGCTGGGCGTAGCCATGGGCTTCCTGTTGGATGTGAGCCCAACCATCGCCGTAACCGCCGGCTGCCTGCTGCTGGCGGTGCTGTTGGTGACGCTGCAACAGCGCCAGCCGCTGGCTTCCGACACCTTGCTGGGGATCTTGGCACCGAGCACCTTATCCCTGGGCCTGGTGGTGCTGAGCTTTATGCATGAAGTGCGTATCGACCTGATGGCTTACCTGTTCGGCGATCTGCTGGCAATCAGCCCCACCGACCTGGCCTGGATCCTCGGCGGCAGCGCAATGGTACTGGTGTTGCTGGTGACGCTGTGGCGCCCGCTGCTGGCGATCACTGTGCATGAAGAACTGGCCAGGGTCGAAGGCTTGCCGGTGCCCGCCCTGCGCATGGCCTTGATGTTATTGATCGCGGTGGTGATTGCTGTCGCGATGAAGATTGTCGGCGTATTGTTGATCACATCGTTGCTGATCATCCCCGCCGCGGCCGCTCAGCGTCACGCCCGCTCGCCGGAGCAAATGGCGATTGGCGCCAGCCTGCTGGGGATGCTTGCAGTGTGTGGGGGCCTGGCGTTGTCGTGGTTCAAGGACACTCCGGCCGGACCGTCGATCGTGGTCACCGCCGCCGCCCTGTTTCTGCTGAGTTTTGTCCTGCCCCGTCGAGGGGTGTAGACTTGCTCGCTTTTTGCGCAAATAGAGAGTCGCAGGAATGAAGCCGTTCACCGCACGTTATCTGCTCCTTGCCGCATTTTCCCTGCTGCTGGGTGCCTGTCAAAGCACACCGCCCGCTGCCCCGGAGGCCACGGACCCGCGTGCTGCGGCCATCGCGCAGCTGGAGCAAAACCTGGCCAGCAGTGAGTTGGCCACCGCCGAAGACCAACTCGCCACCCTGCAGGCCCAGACGCCCAATGATCCGGCGCTGGAAACCTACCAGCGCCAACTGGCCGAAGCCTATCTACAACGCAGCCAGATCGTGCTGCAAAAAGGCGACGTCAACGCGGCCGCCACCGCCTTGAGCCGCGCCCGGGCATTGATGCCAAAAGCACCGGCGCTGACCGGCGGCGTCAACAGCGCTATCACCCACGCCCGTAAAGCCGAGCTGGATCAAGCCGAAGAGGCCCTTAAAGCCGCCGAAGCCAAGCCCGCCGCGAAGGTCATCGACCCGGCAGCACCGAGCACCACCGTGGCGCTGAACCTCACCAACATCGAAGACATGCGCCATCAGCTCGACGCCATCGCCACCGACGTGGTGAATTACCAGTGCGACGTGAGCATCCAGGTGCCGCGCACAGAAGATTACCCGTGGCTGGCCAGCCTGCTGACCAAACGGGTGAAGCGCATTGATTCGGGATATGACCTGAAGATTCACCGGCAGATTCTGAAGAAGATCCCGGCGCAGATCGTGCTGATTCCGCGCAAGGCGCAGTGAAATAAAAGCATCGGGGGCAAGCCCCCTCCCACACATTGAACTGTGAATACATTCAAATGTGGGAGGGGGCCTGCCCCCGATAGCTATCTAACTAGCAACTCCTGCCTTAAGCCGGAATCGCCTTGGCCTTCGGCTCACGCTCCCAGACCCGGTGCTGTGCAATCGCGGCGAAGAACGCCTTGAACGCTTTGGCATCCGAGCCGACGATCAGCCCCGCATCCGCCTCTAGCTTCAGTTGATCCAGCAGCGGCTTCACATCCGCCCCTACGGCAATCGCCTTCAGGTGCTTGTAGGCTTCCAGTACGTAGTGCAATGCCACACCGTCGCCGCTCAGGGCGTTCACCGAGTCTTTGCCGCCAGGGATAAACACCGCGTCGAACGCAATGGACGGCATGCCTTCCATCGACGCATCCACCGCCAGGGTTTTGCCATCGGCCGTCTTCACCGGTGCCGAAGTCGGCCCCAGCAACTTGGCGTGAGCCCCTTCGGCCTCCAAGGCCTTTTTCAACGCATCAATCGCGGCGCCATCCACGCCGTTGGCGGCCAGAATCGCCACTTTGCGCGTCTTGATATCCCCCGACAGCAAGTTCACCTGACTCAACGCCGGCGAAGTTTTCACCGAGGTTTCGCGTGGCGGCACGGTGCCCTTGGTCGGCACCGGCAAGCCCAGGTTCTGCGCCACACGCTTGGCCAGTTCCAAATCGATATTGGCGAGGATCTCGTTTACCTGGCGCGCACGAATATGCTCGCGCTCGACCTTGCCCAGCTCAAAGCTGTAAGCGGCAATAATGTGCTCTTTCTCGTGGTGGCTCATGCTGTTGAAAAACAGCGTGGCCTGGGAGAAGTGATCGCCAAACGATTCACTGCGCTCACGTACCTTGTTGGCGTCGACGCGCTCGTAATAGGTTTCGAAGCCACCGTCGGTCGGGCCCGGCGGGGTTTCTTTCGGCCAGCCGCCATCGATGGAGTTCGGCTCGTAAGAGGCACGTCCCTTATCAATCACGCTGCGGTGCTGCGCGTCGCGCTGGCCGTTATGGAACGGCGCGACTGGTCGATTGATCGGGATTTCATGGAAGTTCGGACCACCCAGGCGGCTGATCTGCGTGTCCGTGTAGGAAAACAGACGGCCTTGCAGCAGCGGGTCGTTAGTGAAATCGATACCCGGCACGATATGACCCGGGCAGAACGCCACCTGCTCGACTTCGGCAAAGAAGTTGTCTGGGTTGCGGTTAAGCACCATCTTGCCCAGCGGCGTGATGGGCACTAACTCTTCGGGGATGATCTTGGTCGGGTCGAGCAGGTCGAAGTCAAACTTATGCTCGTCCTCTTCGGCGACGATCTGTACGCCCAGCTCCCACTCGGGGTAGTCACCGCTCTCGATGGATTCCCACAGGTCGCGGCGGTGGTAGTCGGTGTCTTTACCGGCAAGCTTCTGCGCTTCGTCCCACACCAGGGAGCAGGTGCCGACCTTCGGACGCCAGTGGAATTTGACGAAGCTGGACTTGCCCTCAGTGTTGATCAGGCGAAAGGTATGCACGCCAAAGCCCTGCATGGCGCGCAGGCTTTTCGGAATGGCGCGGTCGGACATTGCCCAAACCACCATGTGGGCCGATTCCGGCACCAGGGAAACGAAATCCCAGAAAGTGTCGTGCGCCGAGCCGCCGGTAGGAATTTCGTTATGGGGCTCAGGTTTTACCGCATGCACGAAGTCAGGAAACTTGATCGCGTCCTGAATGAAAAACACTGGCATGTTGTTGCCCACCAAGTCGAAGTTGCCTTCCTCGGTGAAAAACTTCACGGCAAAGCCGCGCACATCGCGCACGGTGTCACCGGAACCACGCGGGCCCTGTACGGTGGAGAACCGCGCAAATACCGGTGTTTTATGCTCGGGGGTCCGTAGGAACCCGGCCTTGGTCAGTGCCGAATGGTCTTCGTAGGTCTGGAAATAGCCATGGGCGCCGGTACCGCGAGCATGCACGATGCGCTCCGGGATGCGCTCATGGTCAAAGTGGGTGATTTTTTCACGCATGATGAAGTCTTCGAGCAGCGACGGGCCGCGGGAGCCGACCTTCAAGCTGTTCTGGTTGTCAGAAATCTTCACGCCCTGGTTGGTACGCAAAGCCTGGCCGGTGGCATCGGAGCGAAAGGCTTCCAGGGCCTGCAGCTTGGCGTTGGTATTGCCGCGGTCCAGGGTATCGGTCCCCGCGAGTTCGCTCTTGGACGGGGTAGCTGGCTTCTTGGTGCTCATCAGTCAAAACTCCTTATTCAAAGTGGCCAGAGCGTTCCCCGGCTCGTTTGAGCAAAACCCCAGGCACGGCACCTGGGAAATTGAGTTGCTTAAGTAGGGACTGACAGGGTTTTGCGCCGTTCCTTTTTTATGACCTTTGATCGCGTTATTGCCAAATCGCTGGTTGGATACGAAATAAATGCTAAGAAACGCTATACGGACAGGCTAAAATGCGCGCCCGGCTAACCGCTGATCCCTTTTCATGCGCCCCACAAGGTTCGCTACGTGATCGAGTTTCAAAACGTCCATAAAACCTACCGTGTCGACGGTAGGGATATCCCCGCGCTGCATCCCACCAGCCTGCGAGTCGAGAACGGCCAGGTGTTCGGCCTGATCGGCCATTCGGGTGCAGGTAAAAGCACGCTGTTGCGCTTGATCAACCGCCTGGAAGAACCCAGCGGCGGTCAGATCACGGTCGATGGCGAAGAAGTCACCGCCCTGGACGCCAACGGCCTGCGGCGTTTCCGCCAGCAGGTCGGCATGATCTTCCAGCACTTCAACCTGCTGGCTTCCAAGACCGTCGCCGACAACGTGGCGCTGCCACTGACCCTGGCCGGCGAAATGTCGCGCAAGGCAATCGACCAACGGGTGGCAGAACTGCTCGCTCGCGTGGGCCTGTCCGACCACGCCAAGAAGTACCCCGCGCAACTCTCCGGCGGTCAAAAGCAACGCGTCGGCATCGCCCGCGCCCTGGCAACCAAGCCGAAGATCCTGCTGTGCGACGAAGCCACCAGCGCCCTCGACCCGCAGACCACCGCGTCGGTCCTGCAATTGCTGGCCGAAATCAATCGCGAGTTGAAACTGACCATCGTACTGATCACCCATGAAATGGATGTGATCCGTCGCGTATGCGACCAAGTCGCAGTCATGGACGCCGGTGTAATCGTCGAGCAGGGGTCGGTGGCGGATGTGTTCCTGCACCCTAAGCACCCGACCACCAAGCGTTTTGTGCAGGAAGCCGACCAAATCGACGAAAGCGAACAGCGCGATGACTTCGCTCACGTGCCTGGCCGTATCGTGCGCCTGACATTCCAGGGCGAAGCGACTTACGCGCCATTGTTGGGTACCGTCGCGCGCGAGACGGGAGTGGACTACAGCATCCTTGCCGGTCGTATCGATCGCATCAAAGACATTCCCTACGGGCAACTGACTCTGGCCATCACCGGCGGTGATATGGAAGCAGCTTTCGCCCGCTTCACCGCAGCCGACGTGCATATGGAGGTCCTGCGTTAATGGACGTGTTACTGCATTACTTCGATAAGGTGGATTGGGCCGACATTTGGGTCGCCACCGGTGACACCATGCTGATGCTCAGCACTTCACTGCTGTTCACCGTGCTGGTCGGCCTGCCGCTCGGCATCCTGCTCTTCTTGTTCAGCCCACGTCAGTTGCTGGAGCAGAAAGCCACCTACGGCGTTCTGGCGTTTATCGTCAACGCTATACGCTCACTGCCGTTTATCATTCTGCTGATTGTGATGATTCCTACAACGATCTTTATCACCGGCACATCCCTGGGAGTGGCCGGCGCGATTCCGCCGTTGGTGGTAGGCGCCTCGACGTTCTTCGCGCGGCTGGTGGAAACGGCTCTGCGCGAAGTGGATCGCGGCATCATCGAAGCGACACAAGCCATGGGCGCCACCACTCGGCAGATCATCGTCAAGGCACTTTTGCCCGAGGCGAAGCCTGGCATCATTGCCGCAATCACCGTGACCGCCATTGCACTGGTGGGCTATACCGCCATGGCCGGCGTGGTCGGTGCCGGCGGGTTGGGCGACCTGGCGATCCGCTATGGATACCAGCGTTTCCAGGACGACGTCATGGTCGTCACCGTCATTATGTTGATTGTGCTGGTGCAGATTCTGCAAACCATCGGCGACAAGCTGGTGACACACTATTCTCGAAAATAACGGCCATTGCCGGCCAACTGCCGGCAGATGCCCGAACAAGGAGCTTGCTGGATGAAAAAACTACTGGTTGCTTTCGCCGCCGTTGCCGCGTTTTCCGCTCACGCGGCCGAGACCCTCACCATCGCGGCCTCGCCGGTGCCCCACGCGGAAATCCTCGAATTCGTGAAGCCAGCCCTGGCTAAAGAAGGCGTGGACCTCGAGGTCAAGGTGTTCACCGATTACGTGCAGCCCAACGTACAAGTGGCCCAGAAGCGCCTGGACGCCAACTTCTTCCAGCACCAACCGTACCTCGATGAGTTCAACAAGACCAAGGGAACTCACTTGGTAAGCGTGGGCGGGGTACACCTGGAGCCCCTGGGTGCTTACTCCAGCAAGTACAAAAAAATCGACGAGCTGCCAAGCGGCGCCAACGTCGTGATCCCGAACGACGCCACCAACGGCGGCCGCGCCCTGCTGCTTCTGGCCAAAAACGACCTGATCACCCTGAAGGACCCAACCAACATCCTGTCGACCATCAAAGACATTACCGCCAACCCGAAAAACCTGAAGTTCCGCGAACTGGAAGCCGCCACCCTGCCACGCGTGTTGACCCAGGTCGACCTGGCGCTGATCAACACCAACTACGCCCTGGAAGCCAAGCTGGACCCTGCCAAGGACGCCCTGTTGATCGAAGGCAGCGACTCGCCGTATGTGAACATCCTGGTCACCCGCGAAGACAACAAGGACGCGGACGCCGTGAAGAAACTGATCGCCGCGCTGCACACCCCTGAGGTGAAGCAATTCATCGAAGAAAAATACAAAGGCGCGATCAAGCCGGCGTTCTGATCCTGAAGAAACAACCTGATCCCCAGTCCACTGGCGATCAACAATACGGGAGGGGGCTTGCTCCCGATAGCAGTGCTTCAGTCGGCATCTACATCTACTGGCACTCTGCTATCAGGGGCAAGCCCCCTCCCACATTAGGTTTGTGCAAGATTCGAATGTGCCAATCGACGACCAACCGTGGTTCAGTGCCTCTGACATCGGCCACCTGATGGGCTTGCATCTCGGTTCAGCATTACGGCGTGAACTCGATCCCAATCAACAGCAGACGCTGCCCCCGATCCTCAGGCAACACAAAGCAAATGTAGGAGGGGGCTTGCCCCCGATGGCAGTGCTTCAGTCGGCATCTACATCGACTGACACTCTGCTATCGGGGGCAAGCCCCCTCCCACATTAGGTTTGTGCAAGATTTGAATGTGCTAATCGACGACCAACCGTGGTTCAGTGCCTCTGACATCGGCCACCTGATGGGCTTGCATCTCGATTCAGCATTACGGCGTGAACTCGATCCCAATCAACAGCAGACGCTGGCCCCGATCCTCAGGCAACACAAAGCAAATGTGGGAGGGGGCTTGCCCCCGATGGCAATGCTTCAGTCGACATCTACATCGACTGACACTCTGCTATCAGGGGCAAGCAAGCCCCCCCCACATTTTTTGTGTCGGCTACTACTGACGCTGTAACAACCCTGGCAATTGCGCCACCAGCTTCTGATTGTTCAACGGCGCGCGGATAAAACCACGTTGCGTTCCGTCCGGGCCGATCAGCGCGAGGTTACCGCTGTGATCGACGGTGTAGTTCGGCTTGCTGGTATCGGCCGGGATGAACGGGATACTCACGGCGTTCGAGACCTTCTGCACCTCAGCCACATTTGCGCCGGTCAAACCCTGGAATTGCGGATCGAAATAGCCCAGGTACTGCTTGAGCTGGGTCGGAGTGTCGCGGTTGGGGTCGACACTCACCAGGATCACCTGAAGCTTATCCACAACGTCCTTGGGCAGTTCGCTCTTGATCTGGCGCAGTTGAGCAAGGGTGGTAGGGCAAATGTCCGGGCAGAAGGTGTAGCCGAAGAACAGCAGGCTCCACTTACCCTTCAATTCATTGATCACCACCGGCTGACCGTCCTGATTGGTCATGGTCACCGGCGGCAGCGCGCGGCTTTGCGGCAGCAGGATGATGCCGGCGTCGATCAGCGCGGTGGGGTCGCCCTGGCCTTTGCCGTTGAGCACTTTGTTGACGGTCAGGCCCATGATCAACGCGACGATGGCCACCAGGATAAAGACGGTTTTTTGAGTTCGAGTCATAGGTTCAACAGTAAGTAGTGGTCTACGAGCAGCGCGATAAACAGTAGGAACAGGTACCAGATAGAGTACTTGAAGGTGTTGATCGCCGCGTGCGGCCGACCGCCACGGTACAACACCCAGGCCCATTGCAGAAAGCGCGCACCCAAGACCAGCGCGCAACCCAGGTAGAGCGGGCCGCTCATGTGGATCACGTAGGGCATCAGGCTCACTGCCAGTAGGGCGAAGGTGTAGAGCAGGATATGCACCTTGGTGTAATGCTCGCCGTGGGTTACCGGCAGCATCGGAATATCGGCCTTGGCGTACTCCTCTTTGCGGTGAATGGCCAAAGCCCAGAAGTGTGGCGGGGTCCAGGCGAAGATAATCAGCACCAGCAGCAGCGGTTCGGCACTGACATGCCCGGTGACGGCAACCCAGCCCAGTAACGGTGGCGCCGCTCCGGCCAAACCGCCGATAACGATATTCTGCGGCGTAGCGCGCTTGAGAAACCCGGTATAGATCACTGCATACCCCAACAACGATGCCAAGGTCAGCCATGCCGCCAGCGGATTGGTGAACGCCAGTAGCAGCGTCAGCCCAGCCACTGACAACACCAACGCAAAGGCCAGCGCGCCCAAAGGCTGCACGCGCCCCTGGGCCAACGGGCGCTTATGGGTGCGGGCCATCACGGCGTCGATCCGCCGGTCCACCACGTGGTTGATCGCCGCCGCGCCGCCTGCACACAGAGCGATCCCCAGATTGCCGAAAATCAGCACCGTCCACGGCACGCCAGCGCGGGTCGCGAGAAACATACCGACCAGGGAGGTGATCAACATCAGCACCACCACTTTCGGCTTGGTCAGCTCCAGATAGTCGCGCCAGAGCGCCTGGTCGTGCCGCGCGCCGGTCAAGGTCGCCATGGCATTTCTCCTTTAAGGGTGGTCAGGCCCGATATCTGTTTGCGCGGGATAAAGCGCCAGCCGAACGGCCGCTGACTGCGCACCCGTACCAGGCTGGTACGCGCGTGGTAATTGACCAGCACCAGCGTCAGCAACAACCCGGCGCCACCGGCGTTATGGGCCACGGCCACCGGCAGCGGCAGATGGAAATACACATTGCTCAAGCCCAGGCCGATTTGCGCGGCCAAGGCAATCAGCAACAGGCCCGCCAGTCGCGTCATGCCCACCGCGCGCAGTTGCCAGGCCAAACCGAGCAGGGCCAAGGTGACGATAACCGCGCCCAAGCGGTGGGTCAGGTGAATCGCCGTACGCGCCTCGCTGTCGAGCTGCCCGCCCAGGTAGTTCGGGCCGATGTGTTGGGTCAGGTGAAAACCGTTGGCAAAGTCCGCCGCCGGCCACCATTGACCGTGGCAGGTGGGCAGGTCGATACAGGCCACGGCCGCATAGTTGGAACTCACCCAGCCGCCCAGCGCGATCTGGCCGATCACCAGCACCAGCCCGGCCGTGGCCCAATATTGCAGGCGCTTCGGCACGATCAACGCCGGTAACACTCCAGACAAACGCAGGGTCAGCAAAAACAGCAGGCTCAGGGTGGCAAAGCCTCCCAGCAAGTGCCCTGTGACCACTTGCGGCCACAGCTTCAATGTCACCGTCCACATACCAAACGCCGCCTGGGCGAATACCACAGCGAGCAGAAACAGCGGCAACTTCACCGGCTGACCGGGATCGCGCCGATGGCTCCAGCACCGCGCCGCCAACACGCCGATCAGCAGCCCCAAGGTGCCGGCGAAGTAGCGATGGATCATCTCGCTCCAACCTTTGTCGGCCTCCACCGGCGTGTCAGGAAAATGCAATTCAGCATGGGCCAGTTGGGCTTCACTGTTGGGCACCCCAATAAAACCGTAGCAACCGGGCCAATCCGGACAGCCGAGACCGGCGTGGGTCAGGCGGGTATAGGCACCGAGCAGCACGACGATCAGCGCCAGCAGGGTGGCAAACAACGCGAGGCGAAATCCAGGTTTGGCCATGACGATGCCCTTATCCGATGTTGGACAGTTTCAACAGATGACGCAGATCGTTGAGCAGATCCTTGCCCTTGACAGTGGCGTCATAGCGCAGCACCAGGTTGCCGTGGGGATCGACGATCCAAAGCTGCGCGTCACCCGGCGCGGCGGCGTTTTTGCCGAAGGTCGACAGGTCCAGCGCGTAGCGTTGCAACTGGGGGTATTCGGCCTTGAGCTTGGCGTCATAGTCAGTGCTCAAAGGTTGCGCGCTGGCCAGGGCATGACTGGCGCGCGAAGCATCGCGGCCCAGGCCAATCTGCAGTTGCCGCGCCAGGTACACCAGTTGCTGACAGTCGGCGGCGCAGGCCGTGGGTGCCGTAACCAGCAGTTGCCAGCGCTGCTCGTCGGCCTGCACGCCGATGTCGGCGCGGGTCTGGCCATCGCCAATCAGCTCGCCGTGATAGCTGCGACTGTCGGGCACCCAGAACTGCAGCTTGTACATGAGTGTGGCCAACACCATCGGGCCGATGACCATCAGCAGAATCAGGATCAACTGCCAGCGGCCTTTGCGACGGTCGGGCAGCTCAGACATGTTGGGTGGATTCATGGCCGCTCTCATGGGGCTTCTCCTTTTTTGTATGGTGCCATCCGAGATAGAGATAAAGCGCCAGCAACGCCAAGACCATGGCGAACCACTGCACGGCATACGCCAGGTGTTTTTCCGGGCCCATGGCCACGACCGGCCAGCGGGTTTCGTAGGTGCCTGGGCCGGGTTCGGCGCGCAACTCGTAGGCATAGCCGCTGCGACCCAGCTCGGCCCACAACACGGAGGGGTGCAGCGCGGTGAGCAAGCGCGGCCAGTTGGACGCCACCGGGTCGGCCTGCAACTGGAAGGTTTCGCCCGGCGCCACGTACACCCAGGCGTCGAGATTCACCGGTTGTTCAGGGGTGGTGAAGGCTGGCGGCGTGCGCCGGTCCGGCCAGGGCAGCCAGCCGCGATTGAGCAACAGCCACAGACCGCTGGCCTGGTCATGGAAGGGTTGCAGCAGCTCGACACCGGCCTTGCCATCGCGCATGCGGTTGTCGAGCAGTACGCTGTGTTCGGCATCGAACTGCCCACGCAGGTGAACCCGACGAAACGCAGGGTCTGCGAGCGCCGCGAGCTGGTCACCATGGATCGGTTCGGCCGCACGGCGCTCGGCATAGCTGTCCACCAGCGCCTGCTTTTCCTGGCCGCGAGACAACTGCCAGCATCCCAGCCCCACCATCAGCGGCAGCAGCACAAGCACTACCACCGTCGGCGCAATACCGGGACGAAAGCGCTGCCAGGCACTGGCTATACTGGATTTCATCGCCCCTCCCCTCGAAAGCCCAGGAGCCGCACCATGCTCAAAGCAGCCATTGCCCTGATGCTGATCGCGACCGTCGTGAGCCTGTTCAGTGGCTTGTTCTTTCTGGTCAAGGACGAGGGCCACTCCAACCGCCTCGTCACTGCCCTGACCGTGCGCGTAGTGCTGGCCGTGATCACCCTCGGCTTGATTACCTGGGGCTTTTTCAGCGGCCAGCTGGTCTCGCACGCGCCGTGGTGAAACGCCCTACAGCACGTAAACGAAGAAAAACAGGCCGATCCACACCACATCCACAAAGTGCCAATACCAACTGGCCGCTTCGAAGCCGAACTGGTGCTCGGCATTGAAATGCCCGCGCAGGATGCGCATCAGCATCACAAACAGAATGATCGTGCCGATGGTCACGTGGGCGCCGTGAAAACCGGTGAGCATAAAGAAGGTCGCGCCATACACGCCCGAGCCCAAGGTCAGACCCAGCTCTTTATAGGCGTGGATATATTCCTCGGCCTGGAACCCAAGGAACGCCAAGCCCAGCAGCACGGTGATCGCCAGCCAGAGTTTCAGAGCACCGCGATGGCCTTTACGCAGGGCATGGTGGGCAATGGTGATGGTCACGCTGGAACTGACCAGCAAAATCGTATTGACCAACGGTAAGCCCCACGGGCTGATGGTGCCCTCCGGCGCTGGATAGAGTTTCGGGTCCGGGTTGTTGAGCAACGGCCAGGCAAACTCGAAGTTCGGCCACAGCATATGCGCGATGCCCTTAGGACCTTCGCCCGCCAACGCCGGACCGGACACATGCCGCACATAGAACAGCGCACCGAAGAACGCGATAAAGAACATCACTTCGGAAAAGATGAACCAACTCATGCCCCAGCGGAACGAGCGGTCCATCTGCGAACTGTACAAACCGGCGCGACTTTCCTTGATCACCGCGCCGAACCAGCCGAACAGCATGTAGGCCAACAGCAGGCCACCGACGAAAAAAATCCACGGCCCGTGGGATTCCGGGCGCGCGGCCTTGAGGTCGTTGAACCACAGGCCCAGGCCGTACACGGTGATCAACAGACCGAACGTGGCAATTATTGGCCATTTGCTTTGCGCTGGTACGTAGTACGTATCATGAGTCGACATGTATTCGCTCTCCTGATTGAGCGGGCAAACAGTAGCTAGCCGCCGCTATGGGCAGCCACGGGCGGTTGGCGCGCAGTGATATCGAACAGCGTGTACGCCAGGGTCAAATGCTTCACATCCTTGGGCATGTCGCGATCGACAATGAAACGCACGGGCATTTCGATGCGCTCGCCAGGCTGTAGCACTTGCTGGGTGAAGCAAAAACACTCGGTTTTGTGGAAATACACCGCCGCTTCGGCCGGGGAAATGCTCGGAATCGCCTGGGCAGTCATTGGCTTATTGCTGGGGTTGTAGGCCACGAACAGCATCTCGTTGACCGCCCCAGGGTTGACCACCAGTTCATCGGCCTTGGAGCGAAATTCCCAGACCATGTCGATGGCATTGGTGGCCAGAAACTGCACGCGCACCTGGCGCGACGGGTCAACTACCTGCGAGCCCTCGTACTGCCCAGCGGTCTTGCCGTTGATGCCAAATGCCTTGCACATCACGTCGTAGATGGGCACCAGGGCGAACCCGAAGGCGAACATCGCCACCACCAGGATCAACAGCCGCGTGACCAGGCGCCTGACGGGCACGGAGTCAGCCATGACGCCCACCTGCTGCGTCGCAAACCAGGGTGATGTCGGCTGACATACCGTCATCGGGAGCAAGCCCCCTCCCACAGGGGATCGGCGTATTCATTTGACCTCCGGCGGCGTGGTGAAGGTGTGGTACGGCGCCGGCGATGGAATGCTCCATTCCAGGCCTTCGGCGCCATCCCACGGCTTGGCCGGCGCGGGCGGGCCGCCACGGATGCACTTGATCACGATAAACAGGAAGAAGATCTGCGTAGCGCCGAACATAAAGGCGCCAATCGAAGACACCATGTTGAAGTCAGCGAACTGCAGGTTGTAGTCCGGCACCCGCCGCGGCATGCCCGCCAGGCCCACGAAGTGCATCGGGAAGAACGCCATGTTCATGCCCACGAAAGACAGCCAGAAGTGCAGCTTGCCCAGGGTTTCGTCGTACATATGGCCGGTCCATTTCGGCAGCCAGTAGTACGCCGAGGCGAAGATGCCGAAGATCGCGCCGGGCACCAGTACGTAATGGAAGTGGGCCACCACGAAGTAGGTGTCGTGATACTGGAAGTCCGCCGGCGCAATCGCCAGCATCAGGCCGGAGAAGCCGCCGATGGTGAACAGAATCACGAAGGCCACGGCAAACAGCATCGGCGTCTCGAAGGTCAGCGAGCCTTGCCACATGGTGCTGACCCAGTTGAACACCTTCACCCCCGTGGGCACGGCGATCAGCAACGTGGCGTACATAAAGAACAACTCGCCCACCAGCGGAATGCCCACCACGAACATGTGGTGCGCCCACACGATAAACGACAGAAACGCGATGCTCGCCGTGGCGTAGACCATCGAGGTGTAACCGAACAATGGCTTACGCGAGAAGGTCGGGATGATCGAGCTGACGGCGCCGAAGGCCGGCAGGATCATGATGTACACCTCAGGGTGGCCGAAGAACCAGAACACATGCTGGAACAGCACCGGATCACCGCCACCGGCGGCACTGAAGAAGCTGGTGCCGAAGTGGATATCCATCAGCATCATGGTCACGCAGCCCGCCAGCACCGGCATCACCGCAATCAGCAGGAACGCGGTGATCAACCAGGTCCACACGAACAGCGGCATCTTCATCAATGTCATGCCGGGCGCACGCAGGTTGAGGATGGTGGCGACCACGTTGATCGCACCCATGATCGAACTGATGCCCATCAGGTGAATGGCGAAGATGAAGAACGTCACGCTTTCCGGCGCATAGGTCGTGGAGAGCGGCGCGTAGAAGGTCCAGCCGAAATTCGGCCCACCGCCTGGCGTGAACAAGGTCGACACCAACAACAGGAACGCCGCCGGCAACAGCCAGAAACTGAAGTTATTCATGCGCGGCAGGGCCATGTCGGGGGCGCCGATCATTAGCGGGATCATCCAGTTGGCCAGGCCGACAAATGCCGGCATCACCGCGCCGAACACCATGATCAGGCCGTGCATGGTGGTCATCTGGTTGAAGAACGCGGGTTCCACAATTTGCAAACCCGGTTGGAACAACTCGGCGCGAATCACCATGGCGAAGGAGCCGCCCAACAAGAACATGGTGAAGGCAAACCACAGGTACATCGTGCCGATGTCTTTATGGTTGGTGGTCAGCACCCAACGCATCAAACCTTTGGCGGGGCCGTGGGCATGGTCACTGGCGTGGCCATGGTCATCGATCACAGCGCTCATGGCCGTTCTCCTGCAAACGAAGGGGCGGGGCGGTTCAGGGCATTTGCAATGAAAGGAGTCATTTGCTTTCCGCCTGCTTGATGGCCAACACATCTTTAGGCGTGACCATGTCGCCTTTGTTGTTGCCCCAGGCGTTGCGCTCGTAAGTCACTACGGCGGCGATATCCACTTCCGAGAGCTGCTTGCCAAACGCGGCCATCGCGGTTCCCGGCTTACCGTGATACACGATGCTCAGGTGATCGGCCGCAGGCCCCGTGGCGATCTTCGAGCCCTTGAGCGCCGGGAACATCGGCGGCAGGCCCTGGCCCTCGGCCTGGTGGCAGGCCACACAGGTGGTGTGATAGACCTTGTCGCCACGGGCCACCAGCTCGTCGAGGGTCCACTCTTTGGATGTCAGCTCCTTAAGCTTGGCGGCTTCGGCCTTGCGCTCGCCCAGCCAGGTGTCGTAGTCGGCCTTGGACTTGACCTCCACCACGATGGGCATGAAGCCGTGGTCCTTGCCGCACAGCTCGGCGCATTGGCCACGGTAGAGGCCGGGTTTCTCGACGCGGGTCCAGGCTTCGTTGACGAACCCCGGAATGGCATCGCGCTTGACCGCGAAGGCCGGCACCCACCAGGAATGGATCACGTCGGCGGCCGTCACCAGAAAGCGCACCTTGGCGCCCACCGGCAGCACCAGCGGCTGGTCGACTTCCAGCAGATAATGCTCGCCCTTGGTCGCCTGGTTACGGATCTGTTCGGCGGGTGTGGCCAGGTTGCTGAAGAACTCCACATCCTGGCCCAGGTATTTGTAGTGCCATTTCCACTGGTAGCCGGTGACCTGGATATCGATATCCGATTCACTGCTGTCGTAGATATTGATCAGGGTCTTGGTGGCCGGAATGGCCATCGCGATCAGGATCAGCAGAGGGACCACGGTCCAGAGGATTTCCACGGTGGTGCTCTCGTGGAACTTGGCGGCGACCTGCCCGGTGGAGCGGCGGTGGACCATCATCGACCAGAACATGGCGCCGAACACGACGATGCCGATCACCACACAGATCCAGAAAATGGTCATATGCAGGTCGAACACAGCGTGACTGACTTCTGTCGCCCCTGGCGCCATATTCGTGGTCCAAGCGGCGTGCGCCTGG
>Ga0308172_1001061_pt1 | contig 23129 bp, 24 predicted proteins | sample PhyGR2_FD_202134 | JGI IMG/M metagenome (GOLD analysis project Ga0308172, IMG submission 202134) | Phyllosphere microbial communities from UC Gill Tract Community Farm, Albany, California, United States - DLSLSG.R2 | ecosystem: Host-associated > Plants > Phyllosphere > Unclassified | place: USA... | reverse complement strand
CGCGCCCCCCCCCCCCCCCCCCCCCCCCCCCCCCCCCCCCCCCCCCCCCCCCCCCCCCCCCCCCCCCCCCCCCCCCCCCCGCCCGCCCCCCCCCCCCCCCCCCCCCCCCCCGCCCCCCGGGGGGGGGGGGGGGGGGGGGGGGCGTAATCGGGCACGATCACCCCCCGCCCCGGCGCATCCCTGCCCCGACGGCGGGCGAGGAGTGCGGTCCCCGTGCCGGCGAGCCCCAGCCCGACCGCTCCGAGGGAGAGACCGGCCAGTGCCGGCGCCGCATCGACGGAGAACTGCTCGAGGGGCGTGCGGACGACCTCGCCGGGGACGAAGGTCCCGCGCGCGAAGCCCACCGCGATCGTCATGTTCTCGCCCGCGTTCAGGGTGGTTGCGCTCGCCGACCACGTCAGGGGCGCGCCGGCACTGCCGGCGCGTACGATCTCGCACCGGGAGGTCGAGCCCGCGGGACCCGCGTAACATGCGGCTGCTCCCTCGAGGGCGGCAGCGGCGAGCGCCTCGTCGACCCGGAGCTCGGCGCTCACCTCGGCGAACGGTTGCGCGCCGTCCGTGCCGTTGATGTCGCGATAGAACTCGTCGGCGTCGGTGTCGGCGAACGAACGGATCGTGTCGCGCTGCGTGTAGGAGATGACATAGGTCTGCACGCCCCGCACTTAGGCGTCGTCCCCGGTGAGCACGCGGACTTCGCGCCTGCTCGTCTCGATCTCGTAAGGGACGGCGTTGCCGTCCCCGTCCGTCACAGACACCACCTGGGTGCGCAGGGGCACGCCGTCGTAATCGTCGGGGATGGCCCGAACGATGCCGCGATTCTGGTCCTCGTCGGGGAAACGCGCGACGATCGTCTCCGTCACCTGCAGTGCCGCGTGTCCGTCGGACGCACGCGACAGGAGCATGTCGGCGTGAAAGGCGTCGAACGTGAAATCGTCGACATCGGCCCGCGCCGGACTCGCGGCGCCGAAGCCGAGCACGATCAGCAGGAGCCCCAGCAGGGCGGACAGGGTCACCCGACGGCGGCGAGCGAGCGGAGCCACGGTATCCATACCTCGACGGTAACGAGATCCGCCCCCGCACGACTCCACCGCGCGGGGGAGTCAGGGCAGGAGCACGCTCGTCGAGGGATCGTCGGGCGAGAGATCCCCGTCCGCGACGGCGGTCACCTCGATCTCGTCCAACGTGACCGCGCCCGACAGGGTCGTCAGGAACGCGGTGTCGGCGGCATCCCGGCCGGTGGCGATGCGGACGTATTCGGCGCGAGGCGCGAGCCGCGTGGCATCCACCACCTCCCATCGTCCCTCGACGAAGGCCTCGACGACCGCGTGGAAGTCCATCGGTGACAGTCCGGGCGCATACACGGACGCGAGGCGGGCGGGCACGCCGACCGCGCGGAGAAGCCCCGCCGTGAGGTGCGCGTAGTCGCGACAGACCCCCTGCCGCAGAAGCAGGGTGTGGATCGCCGTGTCGGTCGGTCCGCTCGAGCCGGGGGTGTACGACAGGTGGGTGAAGACCCACTCGGGGATGCGCCGGACGCTTTCGCGGGGATCCGCGCCGCCGAACCAGGCCAGTGCCGTCGCGGCGAGCTCGTCCGAAGGGACGAAACGGCTCGGACGCAGGTATCCGAGTGTGTCCGCGACCGTGGACGCGGCGGGTTCGGAGGGGCGCTCGGTCTCTGCGCGGTAGGACACCACGACGTCTCCGACCGGCAGGGTCGCGCGGTGAAGTCGCGTGCCGTGCGCGTCGGGGATCTCCTCGACGGGAAGCGGGCGGTCGTCGACACTCAGGGAGAGTTCTTCGGCGCGGGCCCATCCGCGCGCCACGGCGATCGAGAGGATCGCGTCGGCCTCGGCGTCCACGCGCAGGTGCAGGCGTGCGGTGACGGTGCTGCTCATGCGGCGATGCCCGGGGTGTCGGTCGCGGGGGGCGAGGGGGGAAGCTCGCCGGTGACTTCATCCACGGCATGTCGCATGCGCTCGAGGAAGCGGGTGACCGCGACCGTCTCGGCCTCGGTCATCCCGCGCGTGGCGTTCATCATCTGCTCGTGCATCGCGCCCAGGATGTGGCGCATGTCGTCTTCCGTGTGGGTCGTGACGACGACGAGGACCTTGCGGCGATCACGCGGATGCGGCCGGCGTTCGAGGTGCCCGGACTTCTCGAGGCGGTCGAGGAGTGCCGTCATCGAGGCGGTGGAGACCCCCACGTAGCGGGAGAGATCGACGGGGGTCACGTCGCGATCGCGGCGCGCTCGCCGCGTCAGGAAGCGGAGGACGAGGAGCTCGTTCTCGCCCATCGCCATCGACGCCTGGGTGCGCCGCCGCATCGACATCTCCGCGGCCCGGTACGAACGGAGCGCTTCCATCACGCGGGCACCGCGCTGATCGTCGTCGCTGTCGCTGTACCAATACGACGGCGGCGCCGTGGTGACGTCTGTCATGAGACTCCCTCGAAAACCAGACTGATATCTCGCTTGCCTATTCGCTAGTCTACCTAGTAAGTTCCCAAGCAAGCAACGAGGAAAGGGAAACATCATGGCGAAGCTTTTCTACGGCACCACCCCCGAGCCGATCGTCATCGACGACCGCCTGCTGGCTCACGTCAAGGTGGTCGCCGCCACCAAGCTCCGCCGCGGGGAGAGCTTCACCCTCTCGTGGACGCACCGCGGCGACGAGCCGGTCGGGCGCACCACGATCTGGCTGCAGCCGGCCATTCCCCTTCGCTTCGTGTTCGACTCGGAGATTCCCGAGTCCCTCGATCAAGACCTGCTCAAGCGCCTCGCGAACGACGCGAACTCGTCGCGCGGCCTGAGCCTGGATGTGTCCCTGGATGCCAAGCCGGCCTCCGCTCCGGCCAAGGCGCCCGCCCGCTCTTCGGCGCAGCGACCGCTGGTTCGCGCCGCATGAACCCGACCGCCGAGTGGGACGTGCCCACCGAGCCCCTCTCCGTCATCACTCCGGCGGAGTTGGAGGCGATCAGTCCCGCGTGAGCGGATCCTCGTCCGCCGCGGCCTCCGGGGCGGACGCGGTGCCCTCGGCGCGAACGCGAACGGCTGCGATGGCCAGCAGGACCGATCCGACCGTGATGAACACGAGCTTGACCCACACGTGGACATCCGCGGGCAGGAAAAGCGTCGGAGTCGCCAACACGAGCGCGGCGAGCGCGCTGAGAGCAACTCCCACGGGGATGGAACCACTTCCTCGCATCGTGACACCTCTCTTCCCGTTCCCCACAGCCTAGGTGGGTGGCTTCCACCTCAATTCGATTGCGCGGCCTGGTCCGCGTCGCGTGTGAGTTCACCGTCGTTCTCAGACGTTCCGGCATCCGCCCGGACGACGGCCTCGTCGACGGACACGTCGTCGACGCTCTCTTCCTCAGACGATCCGCCCCGCGGCGTCGCCCGCAGGAGTTCGTTCATCTCGGCCATGAAGCTCCCGAGCTGCTGCTGCTGCCAGCGCAGATCGCGCGTGCGGTCTTCGGCGTCGCGGAGAACGGATGCCGCATGCTCGGTGATCTTGTCGGCGATGCCGTGCGCCTTCTCCCGGGCCCCGTCGAGGGTCTCCCGCGCTCGGACCTGGGCGCTCGCCTCGGCCTGCTGAGCGCGGGCCCGCGCGAGGCGCTCGTAATCGTCGGCGCGTGCCGAGATACGCCGAGCGTGTTCTAGCGCCGCGGCCACCTGAGCGCTTGCATCCCCCGTGATGCGTTCCGCGTGGGCGACGGCCTGATTGTGCAGGACGAGGAACTCCTGCTGGGCCTCGTCTTGTCGGCGGGTCAACGACTCCTCGAACTCGAGGACGCGTGCCGTCATCTCGCGGACGTCGCGTTCGGCTTTGGCACGCAACTCCCCGGTCTCTCGCGACACCATCGAGCGCAACGCCGCCGCCCCCTTCTCCGCCTCGGTGCGAATCGCGACGGCCTCGCGTTCCGCCTGGGCGCGCCTCTCCGCGGCGTGCGCGCCCTCCTGCTCGAGGCGGGCAACGTGGGCGGTGGACTCGGTCTCGACCCGCAACCGCACCTGGTCGGCGTCGTGTTGCGCCTCGGCCCGCAGCCTGTTCTGCTCGTTCACGGCTTCGTCGCGGATGCGGGCCGCTTCGTCGTGGGCGCTGGCGAGAAGCCGCTCGGCCTGCGCGACGGCATTCTGCACGAGGACCCCGGCCTGCTCCTCGGCGACGCGGAGGATGGCGTCGAAGTGCTCCCGTCCGCGCTGTGGATCGTCGTCGTCCCGGTTCGCGAAATCGTCGCTCAGCGCATGAACCTGGGACTCCGCGTCGGCCGCGCGCGCCGAGGCGGCGCGGAGCTGCTCCTGCAGGCGGGCGATTTCGTCGGTGTAGCGGCGCGCAGACTCCTCGAGTTCGGCGTCATGCTCGGCTCGCTGCTGTGCGAACATCGCCTCGGCGCGTCTCTTGGCGTCCTGCGTGTCGTCGGTCGCCCTGCGCACGCGTTCGGCCAGATGGCGGATGGCCTCGTCGACCGCGTCGCGGTCGTATCCGCGGAACCCGACGGGGAACACTGTGGCGCCGTCGGCATCGCCCGACTCGGAGAGCAGTTCATCGAGGAGCGCGCGCGTCGCGGCGTTCTCCGCGTCGTCAGGCAGGTCATCGTCCCGGCGGTCGGCAGTGGTCTCGCGGTCGTCGGTCACCGGTGGTCCTCCTTGTGGGTGGCGCGTCCGATCGGGCGCCCTCCGATTCAACCTCACACGCGCGACGCCGTCGGGTGCTCGGAGGAGGTTCCAAGGGGATGCGCGGCCTCGATGCCGGGTGCCGTGGTAGCGAGACCGCGCATCCAGATGGAGCGATCGCGATTGGGGAGGGTGCTTGGGGGAGAACCACTCGGCGATCGCTCTTGTCGAGAATCGCACGTGGGGCCGCTCCACCCGCGTTATTGTCCGTTTCCTCACCCGCAGAATCGCCCCGTGGAAGACGTTCTGCTTCGCCTCTCGCGGCGTGCCGCGTCGACCGACGCGAGTGCGTTCGCCGGGGACGTCGTTCGGCGAAGCGGACAGGACCCGGGTCGCGACACGGCCCCCCGGCACGGAGGCGACCACCGGGTCCTGTCCAAGGACCCAGCATCGGTCGCCCGGATGCGTGGCAGACGGCGGGAGCGGGCAGAAATCACCCCGTCCCCAGCGGCAAGTCACCAACGACGCCCCGGAAGGCGGCCGGAGCCCCGCGGTAATGTGGCCAGGCCCCTGAGAACGCGCGGAGAGCCGAATGACCGAGACCACCGAACGGTCCACCGAGATGATCGCTTCGGGACGACGGGGAACCGCCGTCTTCCTGGCCACCGCCGGTTCTGCGGCGGCCTTCGCGAGTGCGGGTCTGATCTGGCTGAGCCGGTCGTGGGAGCCGACGGTCCACTACGTCAGCCAGCTGGGAGCGACGGGGATGCCGACTGCTCCCGTCTTCAACCTGGCCCTCCTCCTTCTCGCCGTCGCCACGCTCCTGGTGGATCGTGCCGTGGTCGGGAGTGCGCGCACCTACCGGGCCGGGTGGCGGGTCGCTCCCACTCTCGTGGCCTGCGGCGTGTGCTTCGCGCTCGCGTCCGTCGTGACGTGCTCGCCCGGCTGTCCCGTCCCCTTCACCCCGGGTGCGCTCCCGCAGGACCTGATCCACATCACCTCCGCGGTGACCGGTTTCGTGCTCGCCATCGTCGCGATGGGGCAGGTCGCGGCGCTCCGCCGACGTCCCTGGATGCGTGCTGCGAGCATCGCGACACTCGTCGCGGTCGGTGCGACGTCGTTCACGGGCGCCATGATCGCCCTGTTCCGAGGTGACACCGTGCTGGGCGGGAACCTGGAGTTCACGGCCGCGACCCTCGCGATCGCGTGGTTCGGAGTCTTCGGCCTTCAGGTGGCAGCCGACGAGCGCGCGCCCTCGGTGGCGGGACGAATGCCCTGATTCGCGAGCGCGAGTCGTATCGCCTCGTGTATCGGCGACGACGCCGCTGCGGTGCCATTAGCGTGGGGGTGTGAATCGACGACTTCTCTGGCGCATCGCGGGCTGGGTGGCTCCGATCGTCGCGCTGGTCGTCGTTCTCACCGTGCTGCGTGGTGCCGGTGTCCCTCTCACGGTGCCCGGCGTGGTCATCGTGCTCGTCCTGCTCGTGGTCATGCGCCTGTTGTTCGGTCGCGGCCGTCGCCGCGCCGCCCGTCGGAACGACCGTCGGTGACGCCCGCGGCGCGATGTGTCATCCCTCGCGGTCGGTGTCGATCAATCCCCACGCGTGCGCCGCGCGGATGGCGCTCGCTCTGTCGGAGACCCCGAGTTTGCGATAGAGACTCTGCAGTTGCGTCTTGACCGTATTGGGGGACACGACCAGCTTTCGAGCGACGTCCGCGATGGTCGATGCGGGCGTCAGGTGCACCAGGACGACCTGTTCGCGCTTGGTGAGGTGGGGGACGCTGACCGCGGAGGCGAAGAACGAGTCACGCGTGGAGACCTTCTCTCGAGCGCCGCTCGAGAGCGCACGGAGCACCAGCGGACGATCCTCGGGCGCCATCGCGCTCCAGGGGCTCCACAGGTCGTGGAGGCTGCTGATCGCCTCGGCCCGCTGGACGGTGCTCCGCTGCGCGGCTGACCCGTTCAGTCGGATGTCCGCGACGATGCTCACCACCATGCTCTCGAGCGCGGCGCGCGGGGGCGCCTCGTGGTGGAAGCCCCACTTCATGCCCAGCACGTAGGCGTCGTGGGTACGTCCCGCGTACAGCAGAGAGAGGGAGATCGCGGGTGCCGTTCCGGACGACAGGCTGAACGGCCCCTCGAACAGCGCCGACGCCTTGCGCGCCTGACGGAGTGCGATGAGGACCTTCGCGCGGGCCGTCAGCATCTGCGTGGCGTGGAAGTGAGAGGGCGGGGTGCTGCGAGACCGGGCGCTCCATGAGCGCAGCAGGCCGAGCGCGTCGGACGCCGCACCTGACAGGAGCAGAGCGAGGGCCTGCGCGGAGGCGACGAGGGGCCAGAGCTCGCGCGCCGCCCCGGTCGCCGGCACGCCCTCCAGCAGGGCGCGGGCCCGCGCCGCGTCGCCGCGTTCGATCGCCACCCATCCGGCGGCCAGGCGCACACTCTCTCCCCACGGCGACTCGAGCCACGCGTCGCCCCCGGTCTCATCGACGATGATGCCGGCCGCGCGCACATCGCCCTCGAGCAGGGCGACCAGGGCCTGGAAGCCGCGGGCGCGGACACGGGGCGCCGGTGGGGCGATTCGCTCGATCTGTCCCATGGTCAGCGACGCATCGCGGAGCCTCCCCATCGCGAGATGCGTCATGCCGACCTGGTGCCAGCCTTCGATCATCGCTTCCGGGCGGAGGTCAGGGCGCCGCCGGAGGGCCTCGAGGAGGAGGGCCGCGGCCTCGCTCGCCAGCGCGAAGCGACCCGCGGCGCGCAGCAGGTGCACCCGCAGGGTCAGTCCTTCGATGTCCCCGCGCGCCGCAGCCTTGGCCTCGGGCAGTCTGCTGAGCGCCGCGACCACCGTGACGGGAGTCTCCGTGGAGGTGGCGGTCTCGGGGTCGAGTGCGAGGAGGGCATCGATGGCGAGTGGCTCGAATCCCGCGCGGGACCGCAGGGCGGTGACCAGCTGCCGGAGGGCTGCCGGGTCGCGCGCCCAGATCTCCGGCCCCGAAGAGCGCAACACCGATGCCAGCGTCACCCACTGTGCGGCGTCTGCCGCGAGCTGCGCCGCCCGGAGGGGCTCACCGGTGCAGACGAGGTGGTCGAGGAGCCGTAGCCGCGCACGCTCGACCACCTCCGGTTGACGAGTCTCGATCTCGCGCAGCCACTTCACTCGCACGGGTTCGGCGAGGACCAGGCGCGTCGCGCTCGGCCACACCATCCCCGCGTCCTGCAGCGCGCCGAGGAGATCGTGCGCGGTTCCCGCCGGCCCGGCGATCCCGATCGCCTCCGCGAGGTCGGCGGTGACGAACGGAGCGACGGCGAGGACGCGCAGCTCGTCGTTCACGGGGGTCGCGAGATGCCTCTCCAATTCTTCGGTCAGCGATCGTCTCGCATATTCCGCGATGGCCTCCGCGTCGTCCGGAGTTCGCAGCGAGAGCCCCTCGAGCCGCAGGCGGGAACTCGCCAGCTGCGCGAGAGCGGGCCAGCCGTGAGTTCGTTCCAGGAAGACGCCGAGGGCCGCATCGGTGGCGACCACTCCGTTCAGGTCGAGGACCAGTGCCACCTCGTCGGGCGACATCAGCAGGTCTGCGGGCGGGAGGACCTGGACGTCGAACTCCAACGCGACCAGGGGATCCTCCAGGCGGGTCACATGACGCGTGGCCGCGACGACGCGGAGATCGGCGTCGGCGCGCAGCATGTCGAGGATGTGCCCGGACGTCAGCGCCGAATCGTCGGCGATGTCGTCGACGATCAGGATGTGCCGCCGGGGCCCCTCGTGGAAGGCGTCGGAAATCGTCCCGATCAATTCGGGCGCCGTCCGGGTCGCGTCGACGAACTGCACACCCGCGTCGGGATCGTCCGCGAGCGCGTCGGCGAGCTGACGCAGGAGTGTCGACTTGCCGACGCCGGCGGGCCCGCGCACGAGGACGAGATCGCCCGCCAGGGCCTCGCGGAGTTTCTCGACCGTGTCGCAGCGAGGTGTCCAGAAGCGGCTCGCGCGACGGGAGGATCGCGCGAGAGCGGGTGCGATGTCCAGGTCGATCTGCATGGGGTCTCCAACTCGGCGACTCGCGGCCGTCGGCCTCGGAAGGAGGGGCGAGCCGATGTTTCGCGGGGTGAGGCGGCCATTGCGATCATCGAGGGGAGCGGCCCGTCCGCCGGTGCGCGCGCGTGTCTTTCATCCGCGCTGTAATCCCTCCATCACCTCCCACGGTCGCTCCCACGCGCGTGTGGGCTGTCGGGAAGGGGAAGAAAGAGGGTGATGCGACAGAGCCTTGGGGTGAAGAGGTGAGGGATGCCGCTCCCGCACCGATCGCGAGGCCGAGACCGATTTCGGATGACGATCCGCTGATCACGGGGGGAAATTCCGCGTGGAGGTCTGACTCGGGCTCCTCATCACCCGCACGGCTCATGCCGTGGTGACCCGCGCGGGACTTTCGGCGGCATGTACACATGTTCATGTGAGCGTGATTCTCGGATCAAGCTGGACAGATGACCGATGCGCCCGACCCGTGGAACGAGTTCGCGAAAGAACTGGGCCGACGACTCCATCGCTGTCGCGCCGAGCGGGGGTTGTCGCAGGAGCACGTGGCGCACGCAGCGGGGCTCGCCACGTTCACCTATCGCAAGCTGGAGAAGGGCGAGTCCAACCCGGGCACGCCCGCGAACCCGCGACTGCGGACTCTCGTCGTCCTCGCCGAAGTGCTCGGGATGCCCCTCGACGCCCTGATCCCGCCGCGTCCGGAGGGTGTGGCTCCCGGGCGCTGACCTCGATGTCGGAGGGTCGTGGTTAGCTCACGGAGTGCCCACCGATGACCGGGTCGCCGTCGTCCGGCGGCCCCACGAGAGAGGTGTCAGGCATGAACCCATTCCCCGCGGAGCCCTCGTCCCCGACGGCGGCGTGCTCGTATTCGTGGTGCACGACAGACCACGGACGGACGGTCCACCCCGACGACGAGATCCATCGAAGCGCGGGGACCGGTTTCGTCGCCCGTGTGCGAGACGGCTCCGGGAGCGGCCCCGGCGTCGTGACCGATGTCGAAGTGGGTATCGTGCGGCGCGGCGACGACCAGGAGTCCTGGGTGTCGATGGAGTTCGCCGGTCGAGGGGCGGTGGCCATCGACCTCCGCGCGGCGCGCGTGCTCGGTCGTCTTCTCCGCGATGATCCCGACCTCGCCATGGCCCTCGGGGACGCGGGTGTCACCCCGGGCGCCGTGACGTGACCGACATCGGCGGCTCCGCGGGGAACCCGCCGCGAAGGATCAGCGCGCGACGCTGGAAGTTCAGAGGCTCGCGACGGTGTTCTTGGCGGTTCCGCCGGCGAGGGACGGCACGCGACCATCCTCGCTCTCGGAACGCGCCATCATGCGACCGAGGCCGATTCCCGCAGCCAGGGACGTGACGATCCAGGCGACGACGGCGATCAGTGTGATGGTGATAGCGACGACCATGGGACTTCTCCTTCGGAGTCCGGGTGGTGCAAACGACGATGTTCTCCGCTCACAGTAGCGGCGTTCGCACCCCCCTCGGCGCACTGGCGCGGGGAAAGTTCGGCGTTTCCTTCGAACCGGCTCAGCTCCGCCGCCCGAAGGTGCGCCGGACGATGCGGAGGAGGCCGAGGAAGCCGAAGAGCCCGATCACGGCACCGAGCACCGCGAACAGCGTGACGGAACCGCCGAGCACCGGCCCGCCGCCCGAGATGATGAGGACGACGGCGATCACGACGGCCGCGATCGACACGAGTGTCGAGGCGGCCTCCGCCGCGATCCGGTTGAGGACGCCGCCAGCATCGGTGCCGTCCTCCGAGCGCAGGGTGACCCCGATCGAGCCCTTCTCGATCCCCGTCAGCAGGGCTTCCAGGCGTCGGGGGATGCGCTGGATGCGCGCCATCGAGATCACCGCTCCCGCCTGCAGATCGGTGGCGAGCCGCTTCATCGAAACGGTGCGCCGCAGGAGGGTAGGCATCAACGGAAGAGCCCTCCCCACCATGTCGAAATCGTCCACGATCACGCGGAGGCATCCCTCCAGGGTCGCGAAGCTACGGAACGCCGAGGCCAGTTCGCCGGGGAGGGCGATGCGGTGCTGCCGGATCACGTCGACCATCCGGGTGAAGATCGACCCCTGGCCGCCGGTGCGCAGGTGCTCGGTGGTCAGGACGATGCCGACGTCGTGCCGGAATGCCTCGAGGTCGACATCGTCGGGCGCGTCCACGATCAGCAACAGCGCATCGGTGGCGGCCACGTCGTTCTCGCTCAGGGCGGCCAAGAGCAGAGCCGTCATGTGCTCGCGCCTGCTGCGTTCGATGATGCCCACCGCTCCGAAGTCGATGAGGCCGAGCGTTCCGTCGTCCGTGAGCAGGACGTTGCCGGGGTGAAGGTCGGCGTGGAACACGCCGTAGACGAGGATCTGCTCGATGACCGTCGACATGAGCACCTGCGCCAACCGGTCGCGTTCCGCAGGGTCGAGGGCCGCCAGCCGGTCGGCCGAATCGCTCAGCGCGGCACCGTCGACGAGTTCCATCGTCAGCACACGCGTTCCGGAGGCGTCGGGGAAGACGCGGGGCACCGAGACCAGGCCTCGGCGTTCCGGCTCGGCCCGGTCGATGCGCTCCAGAGTGGATCGGATCATCTCGGTGTTGCGCGCCTCGATGCGGTAGTCGAGCTCCTCAAGCAGCGTCGCGGTGAATCCTCGCGCGACCGACTCGATGCGCAGATCCCGGCCGACCCGCGTTCGTGCTTCGGCGCGGTGAGCGAGTCGGCCGATGATGTCGGCATCCGCCTCGACCTGGGCGCGCGCGGCGGGCCGCTGGACTTTGATGACCACCGGTGTGCCGTCGAGCAGTCGTGCCCGGTGCACCTGGGCGACCGATGCGGCCGCGAGGGGAGCCCGGTCGACGTCGGCGTAGACGTCGCCGATCGGGACGCCCAGGTCGGTCTCGATGACGTCGCGGACCGTCTCCCAGGGAAGCGTCGTCGCCTTGGTCTGCAGCGTGGCGAGCGCGCTGAGGTAGGGCTCGGGGATGAGGTCGCGCCGGGTGGACAGCACCTGCCCGAGCTTGACGAAGCTGACCCCCGCGTCGTTGATGGTGGCGACGATCGCGTTCGCTCGTTCTTCCGCCGTGCTCAGTTCCTGCTCGACGCGGGCGTGGCCACCGTGGAACAGCCAGCCGACGCCGTGACGAGACGCGATCGCGAGGATCTCGAGATATCGCCGCGTGCGCTTGCGCTGTCTCAACCCCGCCCGGATGAGGTCGATCGGGTTCGGCAGCGGCCGCGTGGGGAAGATCGCCTCGATGGCCACGAGCGCCGCCACGCCGAGGGCGAAGACCCAGGCGATCGCGAGGGCCGCGAGGGCCAGCCAGAGGCCGGCGTTGCCGTCCGGCTCCGGGGTGGCGCCAGTCTGCCGGAGGACCCAATCGGTGAAGGGCACCCCGAGGATGAACACCAGCAGACCGACGATGATGCTGCGCGGCCAGCCCACCGCCGTGCCCAGGATCCGGCGCGCGACGAAGCCCACGAGCACCGCCGAGACGACGGCGGAGAGGGAGATGAGGAGGCTGACGACCACGGGGTCAGCGTAGCCGCCGGATCACGAGACACGGAGTCTCCCGCAGTCCGCGCAGCCCCAGTGGGCTCGGTGCGCGGGGCCGCGGGGGACCAGGAGGCTCAGGCACGCGTCGCACCGGGGCGCGAAGCCAACGCCGATGTCGTCGTCTCCCCACCCGTCGTGGGGGCGGGCGGTGTGCGGGGCGTGGGGCATGGCGGTCCTTCGGGGTGGGAGGACATTTTCACATGCGCACGTGCACGCACAGCTCGTCTCCACAGGCCGGGGGTCGCCGGGTCGGACGATCAGGAAGGGTCGTCGTGCCCGCCGCTCTCGCGGAGGCGACGCCCCTCTGCGACATCCTTCGCTTCGACTTCGCGGGCCTTGTCGATCTTCGTCGTGTCGCGTGGCGGGAGTTGGAGTTCGCGCTCGGCGGGGATCCCCGCCTGAAGCTGGCGTCCGCGCTCGAGCTCGGCATCCAGCTCCGCTCCGAACAGGATGGCGATGTTGGCGATCCACAGCCAGAGCAGGAACACGATGACCCCGGCGAGGGAGCCGTACGTGCGGTCGTAGTTCGAGAACTGCGAGACGTAGAGGCCGAAGCCGGCCGTCGCGATCGCCAGGATCACGATCGCGACGACGGCTCCCACGCTGATCCAGCGGAACCGCGGCTGTTTGGCGTTGGGTGCTCCGTAGTAGAGGATCGCCAGGATCAGCACGATGATCCCCACGAGCACCGGCCACTTGGCGATGTTCCATGTGAGGACGACCGCCTCGCCGAGCCCGAGGGCGTCGCCGACCGCCTCGGCGACCGGCCCCGACACGACGAGCAACAGGGCGGCGAGCGTGACGAGGACGACCGTCACGAGGGTCAGTAGCAGCTGCGCCGGCACGAGCTTCCAGAACGGGCGCCCCTCATCGATCTCGTAGATGCGGTTCATGCCGCGTCCGAAGGCCCGCACGTAGCCGGATGCCGACCACACGGCCAGGACGAGGCCGGAGACGAGCGCGAATCCCGCGGCGGGGGAGGATGCGATCTCTTCGATGGGGCCGCGCAGCAGGTCGGCGGTGCCGCCCGGTGCGACGCTCTGGACGATCTCCAGGACGCTGGTGGCGGCGGCGTCGCTCTGGCCGACGACCCCGAGGAGGGAGAACACCGCGATCAGGCCGGGAAAGAGCGCCAACACGCCGAAGTAGACCAGGCTGGCGGCGATGTCGGTGCACTGGTCGGAGCCGAACTCGCGAACGGTCTTGGTGAGGATGTACTTCCACGACCTCTTGTGCAGGTCCGTCGGGGAGTCGGGCGCGGAGGAGGTCTCGGGGGAGGTCTCGGGGGAGGCGGAAGAAGGCAAGGGGAGCACCTTTCAGGGGGGGGTGCCCCGGGTCTACCGGTGCGCGGGGTCGGTGTCGTGACCGTTGACGTCACGGAGGATTCCGTGTGAGAGCCACACGCAGCCGCAGACAGGACGACGCCCCGGCCGGGGGCCGGGGCGTCGTCGAGCGGAGGGGTGCGGTCAGGGGCGACCCATGCCGTGGTAAGTCCATCCGGCGGCACGCCATGCGGCCGCGTCGAGGCAGTTGCGGCCATCGATGACGACGTGTCCGCGCGTGAGCCTGGCCGCGTGCGCGGGGTCCAGCTGGTGGCGGTACTCGTCCCACTCGGTGACGACGATGACGGCGTCGGCGTCCTGCAGCGCCTCGTCGCGGTCGTGCACGTAGGTCAGCTGCGGGTGGATGCGCTGCGCGTTCTCGATCGCGGCCGGGTCGGTGAGGGTGACGTTGGCGCCGAGTCCGTGGAGGCGGACGGCAACGTCGAGGGCGGGGGAGTCACGGATGTCGTCGCTGTGCGGCTTGAACGCCGCCCCGAGCACGGTGACGTTCTTCTGGAACACTGATCCGCCGAGCGCCTCGCTCGTCAGCTCGACCGCGCGGTCGCGGCGGCGGAGGTTGATCGCGTCGATCTCGCGCAGGAAGGCCACCGACTCGCCGCGGCCCAGTTCTTCGGCCCGGGCCGAGAACGCGCGGATGTCCTTCGGCAGGCACCCGCCGCCGAAGCCGATTCCCGCGCCGAGGAAGCGGCGGCCGATGCGGGCGTCGTGTCCGATGGCATCCGCCAGCGTCGTGACGTCGGCTCCGGTGACCTCCGCGATCTCGGCGATCGCGTTGATGAAGCTGATCTTGGTCGCCAGGAACGCGTTCGCGGACACCTTGACCAGCTCCGCGGTGGCGTAATCGGTGACGATGAAGGGCGTGCCCTTCGTGATGGAGGGGTGGTACACCTCGCGCAGGATCTGTGCCGCGCGCTCGCCCTCGGCCGTCGCGGCGCCCTCGGCGAACGGGACGCCGGCGACCAGTCGGTCGGGGTCGACGGTGTCCTGGACGGCCCAGCCCTCACGCAGGAACTCGGGGTTCCACACCAGGGTCGCGCCCGTCTCGGAGACCCGGGGGGCCAGCGTCGCCGCGGTCCCGACGGGCACGGTGGACTTGCCCGCGACGAGATCGCCCTCGGACAGATAGGGGAGCAGACCGTCCACCGCCGCGTTGACGTAGGTGAGGTCAGCGGCGTACCCGCCGGCGCGCTGCGGCGTTCCCACCCCGATGAAGTGGACCTCGGCGCCCTGAGCCGCCGACATGTCGGTGGTGAACGACAGGCGGCCCGAGGTGATCCCCTCGGTGAGGATCTCCTGCAGTCCGGGCTCGAAGAAGGGGGCCTCGCCCTTGCCCAGTGCGGCGATCTTGCGCTCGTCGATGTCGATGCCCACGACTTCGTGGCCGATGGAGGCCATCGCGGCCGCATGGACCGCACCCAGGTAACCGCACCCCACTACAGACAAACGCACGACAAAACTCTCTCAGATTTCTGTCCACGGTTCATGCCGGCATCTGCCGGCACGTGCGAGCGTGCTCGCTGGTCAGGCAGCGGTGTCGCCCGGCGCCAGGGCGGCGCGGGCGGTCCTGCCGAGGATGACGAAGTCGCCTAGCAGGGTCCAGTTCTCCACATAGGACAGGTCGAGGCGGACCGATTCCTCCCACGAGAGGGACGAACGGCCGCTGACCTGCCAGAGGCCCGTGATGCCGGGCTTGGCGAGGAACCGGCGGTGCACATGGTCGGCGTACTGCGCGACCTCGGACGGCAGCGGCGGACGGGGGCCCACGAGAGACATGGAGCCGCCGATGACGTTGAACAGCTGCGGCAGCTCGTCAAGGCTGAACTTGCGCATGATGCGGCCGATGGGCGTCACGCGAGGGTCGTTCTTCATCTTGAAGAGCACCTCGTTGCCCGAGTCCCGCTGCTGTTCCGCGAGCTCCTTGAGCAGCTCCTCGGCGTTCACCACCATCGAACGGAACTTGATCATCGTGAACTCGTGGCCGTGGAAACCGACGCGCGTCTGGCGGAAGAAGACCGGTCCGCTGCTGGAGAGCCGCACGGCGATCGCGAGGAACGCCAGCAGCGGGCTGAGCAGGACGACCCCGGTGACGCTGGCGAACAGGTCGACGGTGCGCTTGAGGAAGACCTGTCCGCGCGAGAACCGCGGCGTCTCGACGTGGATCAGGGGCAGGCCCGCGACCGGCCGCGTGTGGAGGCGCGGACCGGCGATATCGATGATGCTCGGGGCGAGCACGAGGTGCTGGCGCCCCGCCTCCAGGCTCCAGGAGATCTGCTTGACCTTGTCGGCGGGGAGCTCGTCGGCACTGGTGATCGCAACGGTGTCGGCGCCGGTCACAGACAGTGCGCGCGAGATGTCACCGACGTGACCCATCACCGGGGTATCCGTTCCCGGGATGACGTCCGCGATCTTGCCGTTGGGGACGCAGGCGCCGACGACGCGGTATCCGGCGCTCGGGGTACGTGCGAACTCGCGGGCGAGCTGTGTCACGGAGGGCAACGAGCCGACGAGGAGCACGTTGGCGGAGTACTTGCCGTGCGAGCGCTGGACGATCAGCCATCGGCGCCACAGCCAACGGGTGAAGACGAGGACGGCAATGCCTGTCGGGAGGGAGATGAGGAGGTAACCACGCGCGACGTCCGTCTGGGTGAGGAAGGCGATGATCGCCACCGCCCCGAAGAGGCGGAAGCTGGAATCCACGATTCGCACGTACTCCTGCGAACCGGTGCCCATCACGCGGTCGCTGCGGGAGTCGACGAACGACAGCGCCCACATCCACGCCACGACGAGGATCGCGGAGAAGATCCAATACGACAGATCGGAGATTCGGCTGTCGCGGCTCGCGGCGACGGCGACGTTGCCAGTACCGAACCACACGAGTTGCGTGCCGTAGACGACGACGATGAGGGCGGCGAGGTCGGTGAGCAAGAGGTTACGGCGATAGTGCAGACGCCAGCGGTCGCGAGGATTGCGCGAAGTCAAGGCGACTGGTGCGGGCGCGCTGGTCTCGGCCAGGCCGAGGTCTGCGCCCCTCGTGGTGATGTTCTGCGACGTCGTCGTCGCGTCGACTGTCAGGTCAGACGTCACAGTGTGTAGGCCTTTCCCCCAGATTGACCGAAGCTGTTTCTCCCCGGTGAACGATAACAGGCGGTTCTCACCCAGTGAATCACCCCCAGGTGAACGCGATGTTTCCGCGACACGCGTCGTCGTGTGTTCGTCCGAGTGGTCGAGGGCCTCGGACGGCCGGCCGCGGGCGTGCCTACGCGTCACGCATGCAGGGCCAGCAGAGACCGCGCGACCGCGTGGCATCCGTCCGGGGCGGGCCAGCCGTAATCGGTCTCGATCACCGAGCTCAGATCGGCGGCGAGGTCGTCCGGTGAGGGATCGGATGCCAGTGCCTCGAGGATCGGGACGATGAGGTCGTCGTACTCGTCCTCGGGCCAGCCGTCGCCGATCCAGCGCACCCCGATCGGGTCCCACTCCCAGAGGACGGCACGCACCCGCAGGGCATCGGGGGACAGCGACCGCGGCGGTGAGGACGTCTGCATGACGCGAGTGTGTGCGGCCCGCCTCTGCGTCCGCTGAACGTTGTCGATGTGAGCGGTGCGGGTCGTTCGATGCGCCGACGCGAGCCCCGCCGACCGGCGGGGAAGGGCGCGGCGCTGGTCGGAGTCCCCTCGACCGGCGCGATAGCGTCGTGGCCGGAAGACGCAGAACGCACCCGTCGGCGACCCGATCGCGCGACGGGGTGCGGGAAGAAGACAGGACCACACCGCGTGCGCAACGACGACGCTCCCTCGCCCGAGGGGGAATCCCCCGAGACTCCCGCCCAGACCCCCGCCGAGGTCACAGACCGGGCGCGACGGGCACGCCTGACCCGCAGGGGGCTCCTCATCGGCGGACTCGCCGTCGTCGGCCTCGGCGCGGGAGCGCTGGTCTACCGCAACATCCGGCGCAACGCCGGTCCCGTCGGCACGTGGGTGTCGCTGGCTCCGATCGTGCCGGCGACCCTCCCCTCCCCGCTGCCCCCGTCCCCGGCCGCCGAGGCCCCGGGCGACGACACCGTCATGGCGATCTGGGCACACGCCGACGACGACATCATCTTCGCCAACCCCGCCCTGTCCGACGCGATCGGCGCCGGCAGCACCGTTCGCGCGGTGTTCGTGACCGCGGGAGACGGCGGGATGGGGCTGGACTACGCGCTCCAGCGCGAGGCGGGCATTCGGGCCGCCTACGACGAGATGCGCGGGAGTACCGCGCCGTGGCGGGAGCAGACCTTGACCCTGCTCAGCGGCGCGCAGGTGACCCGCTTCGTCGCGTCGGACGACCCGCGGCTGTCCCTCACGATGCTGCGCCTTCCGGACGGCGGGCTGGATGCCGAGGGCTTCGCCGCCACGGGGCACGCCGGTCTCACGCAGCTGATCAACGGCTTCGCCGCGAGCCTGTCGTCGCTCGACGGCTCGAGCGTGTACGACCGGGAACGGCTTTCGGCGACGATCACCGAGCTCCTCGGGGCGGCGCAGCCGACCCAGGTCACGACGAACGTGCCGCATGAGAGCGAGTTCGCCCGCGGTGACCACCCCGACCATTCCTGCGTGGGCTCGCTCGTGCGGGCGTTGGCGCCGACCGCGGGCATCGCCCCGGACGCGGTGTCCTACTTCATCGGGTACCCCTCTCAGGGCGAGCCCGTCAACGTCGAGGGTGCGACGCTGGACGCGAAGGTCCGGATCTATCAGACCTACGCGGCCGACGACCCTGTCGTGACGTGTGAGGACGCCTCGGCGTGCCTCGCCCAGCGGGGCTTCGGCGAGTGGCTGCGACGGTCGTATCCGAAGAACGAGTCCGACCTGCGCCTGACCTGAGGTCGTTCCGCTGCGGCCGGACCCGCTCAGCGCTCGGTGTCGCGGCGTGGGATCGTCACCCGGAGCCGGTAGCCGCCGTCCGCGCGGGCCGTGGCGTCGAGGTGGCCGCCGAGCAACTCCGCCCGCTCCCGGAGCCCGCGGAGCCCCGTGCCGCTGGAGGGAAGGAACAGTCCGCTCTGCGTCGAGGAGTCGTTCTGGACCACCACGTCGATCGCGGCCGTCGTGGCGACCGCACGGACGCAGACGCGGGCACCCGGGGCGTGCTTGCGGGCGTTGGTGAGGCCCTCCTGCACGGTCCGGAAGACGGCACGCTGCACCGCGGGAGCGAGATCGGCGGGGAGGGCGATGTCGAGGTCCGCCTCGAGGCCGCTCTCGCTCACCAACCGGGGGAGATCGGCGAGAGTGGGCTGCGGCTCGGCGGTGTCGGTGCGCGCGCCGTCGGCGCGGAGAACACCCACCATCTGCCGGAGCTCGTCGAGCGTCCGCACCGCCAGGGAACGGATGACGCCCGCGATGCGCTGCGCGTCGGGATCCCGCGACGACACCTGCAGCGCTCCCGCCTGGACGGCCACGAGGCTGACCTGGTGCGAGACGACGTCGTGCATCTCGCGCGAGATGCGAGCGCGCTCGCGGCGGAGGACGTCCTGCTCTTCACGGAGGCGCTCGGCCTCCCGCGCCGCGGACAGATCGGCGACGCGATCCGACAGCTCGTGATGCGTCCGCACGAGGGCCCCGAGGGCGATCGGGGTGGCCGCGTACATCAGCGCGTACAGGAGGGACGGCGCGAGGAAATCGAGGGAGGGCAGCTGCCAGTCGGGCAACAGGAAGCACGCGAACGTCACCGCCCCCGCCGCCACCAGCGCGGGAAGGCGTCGGGTGCGCACCGCGACCGAGTACAGCGCGATCGGAGCGGCGATCGTCATGGCGTCCACGACGAGTCCGGGCAGGACCAGTGCGAACGACACCCACGGCAGCCGACGGCGAACCAGCAGGCCCGCCACGGCGACGAGCGCGACGACCGTCTCGATCGTCGACCACGAGGGGATCGACACCGCGACGTCGATGAAGGCGGCTGCGGCCAGGGCGAGGTCGACGGCGACGGCGAACCAACGCCGTCGGGTGACGCCCGCCCACGCCGCCGGCATGACCCTGGTCACGCCCGGTGACGGCCGGGGCGTGCCCGCTCCGAGATCAGGGCCGCCTCGAGGCGCGTCGAGACGGAGAGCTTCGCCAGGATCGCGCTCACGTGATCCTTCACGGTGGCTCCGCTCAGGTGGAGGCGACGGCCGATCTCGGCGTTCGACTCTCCCGTCGGCAGGTGCGCGAGCACATCGCGCTCGCGGTCGGTCAGCAGGGCGATGCGGCGGACCGCGTCGCGATCGGGAGCACCGGCGTAACCCTCGACCAGCGTGCGCGACACCTGGGGCGAGAGCACGACGCCGCCGGCGGCGAGAGTGCGCACCATCGCGGCGAGGTTCTCGGGCGCGGTGTCTTTGACGAGGAAGCCGGCGGCTCCGTCGTGCAGCGCGCGGGCGATGTACTCGTCGGTGTCGAAGGTGGTGAGGATCCCCACGACCGGACGGGGGTCGTCGTGGCGCAGGTCCGCGAGGATGTCGAGGCCGCTGCGTCCCGGCATCCGGATATCGAGGAGGACGACGTCCGGGCGTTCACGGCGGATCGTCTCGACCGCGACGTCTCCGTCGACGGCGGCGACAACCTCGATGTCGGGTGCGGCTCCGAGGATCAGTTCGAAGCCCGAGCGGACGAGCGCCTCATCATCGACGACTACGACCCGGACCACGACTCACACCCTACGACGCGGCGCTCGTCGCCGGTACGGCGGGCTCGACAGGACGGTACTCGCGCCGCGACAGGGATCGTGACGATCGCTGTGCGGGGGCGGTACCGGCCGGTCCCGCCCCCGCGAGAGCTCAGTCCTCCGAGACGGTGACGGTGACCTCGATGTTGCCGCGCGTCGCGTTGGAGTAGGGGCAGACCTGGTGGGCCGCGTCGGCGAGCTGCTGTGCCTGCTCGTGCTCGATCCCGGGGAGCACGACCTCGAGCAGGACCGCGAGCTGGTAGCCGCCCTGGCCGTTCGGGCCGATCTGCACACGGCCGCCGACCGAGGAGTCCTCGATCGTGACCTTCTGCGCGCGGGCGACGGAGTGCAGTGCGCTGTGGAAGCAGGCCGCGTAGCCGGCGGCGAAGAGCTGTTCCGGGTTCGTGCCCCGGCCGGAACCGCCGAGCTCCTTCGGCGGTGCGACCTCGAGGTCGATGTACTCGCCGGCGGAGACGTGGCCGAGGCGGCCCTGTCCGGTCGAGAGCGCTTCTGCGGTGTAGAGGACGTCCATGGGTGTTCCTTTCTGAGGACGGTTCGGGGAGCCCGCGTGTCAGGAGGCGTCGCGGGTCGCGCGCTCGGTGGCGAGGGCGTCGCCGGGGTGATCGCGGAGATCGCGCATCGCGACGGTCAGCTGGTGCAGCGCGTCGATGAGCTCGCGGGCGCTGTCGGCGTCGCCGAGACCCGCGCCCTGGGCGATGCAACGGGGGATGTGGGCGAGTTCCGAGCGCAACTCGTGTCCGCGCGGGGTGAGCGAGACGGTCACCACCCGCTCGTCTTCCGTGTCGCGCTCGCGCCGGACGTATCCGGCGGCCTGCAGGCGGGCGAGCATCGGGGAGAGAGTGCCCGAGTCGAGCTGCAGTGCGTCGCCGAGGGTCCCGACCGTCTGATCGCCGTCGTTCCACAGAGTCACCAGGGCGATGTACTGCGGGTAGGTGAGTTTCCAGGGGTCGAGCAGAGCCCGGTAGGCCTGGGTCGTGGTGCGGTTCGCGGCGTAGAGGGCGAAGCAGACGAGGGCATCGACGGCGGGCATGCAGAAACAATTGCACACAATTTAGTTGTGCACAACCAATTAAACGCTGCGACTCGAGGGACGCCGTGCAACCGGTGTCAGTCCCGAGGGGTGACGCTGCCGTCCGTCAGCGAGACGGTCGTCTCCTCGCCGTCGTCGAAGGACACGCTCCAGACCTCGGTCCCGCCGACGCGGTCGATCGCGACCTCCCGGACTCCGGCGCCGCCGTGGTCGGAGACGGCGATGCGGACGGCATCCGCCATCGTCGTGCTCGCGGCCTCGAGTGCGGCGCGGTCGTCGTCGTCCAGGGGCTCGTCGTCGTCGCGCGAGAGCACGCCCCCGCCGTCCGCGCTGACGCGAACCTCGCTCACGCGGCCATCGACGGCGACGTGGATCTCCCACGTGCCGTCGTCGTCGCGGTCGAGATCGACGGCGCGACCGCCCGCGTCGGACTCCGCGCGGACGACGGCGGCGACCACGGTCTCCGAACTCGCCGGGCCGGACGCTGCCGGCGCGCACGCCGCGAGGGGGAGGGGCAGAGCGACGGCCGCGAGGGCGCCGAGGGGAACGCGCAAGGATGCCATGGCGCGAGGCTAACGAGCCGTCATCGCCCGCACGTGGCCGTTGCGCGGACCACGGTCGTTGTGGTGGGAGGCGATAGCAATCGGGGCGGGGCGCGTCAAGAGTCCCCGAACGTTCAGGATGCCGCCGGAGCATACCGGCATGAGCGAGATCACTGCGCACCACGGACTCCTGACCGACATCGATCTGCACGTCGACGACACCGGCGGCAGCGGACGCCCCGTCGTCCTCATCCACGGGTGGCCCCTCTCCGGTGAGTCGTGGGCGCACCAGGTCCCGGCCCTCGAGGCGGAGGGGTACCGCGTCGTGACGTACGACCGCCGCGGCTTCGGGCGCAGCGACAAGCCCCGCGGAGGCTACGACTACGACACCTTCTCCGACGACCTCGAGGCCGTCCTCACCGCCCTCGACCTGCGCGACGCCACGCTGGTCGGATTCTCGATGGGCGGCGGCGAGGTCGCCCGTTATCTGACGCGTCACGGCTCCGACCGGGTCCACAGCGTGGTCTTCGCCGCGGCCGTGCCTCCGTACCTCGCCCAGACGGAGGACAACCCCGAGGGCCCGCTCGACGACGAGACGGCTGACGGCATGAAGAAGGGCCTCGAGGACGACGAGGTGTCGTTCTACCACCAGTTCACGACCGACTTCTTCTCGGTCGACGGCGCACTGAAGGTCTCCGAGGAGGACCGCGCGGAGGCCGAGCGCCTCGCGAATCAGGCCGACCACCACGCCGCGGTCAAGGCGATGGAGGCGTTCGCCACCACCGACTTCCGCGAGGATCTTCCCCACGTGACGGTGCCCGCGCTCATCATCCACGGCGACAGCGACGCGACCGTTCCTTTCGAGGGGTCGGGCAAGCGCACGCACGAAGCCATCTCGGGCAGCGAGCTCCACGTCGTGACGGGTGCTCCGCACGGCGTCAACGTCAGCCACGCCGACGAGTTCAACCGCGTGCTGATCGACTTCCTCCAGCGCTGAGTCGCAACGCGACGATGCCCCGTCACCCTCGAGGTGGCGGGGCATCGTCGCGTTGCGACGGCGTCTGACGCCCGCGCGCGTTTGGTCCCGGCATCCGGATGCCGTAGTCTTGCTCTTTGGTGCCCGCCTCTCTGCGAGCGGGTCGCCCGAACGTGAGCCCTCCACCGGCCCTGTTCCTGCGTCATCGGCGCGAGAACGGACCACCGGAGCGGGATTCACGAACTCCTCCGTTCGATCAAGAAAGCAGCACTACTGTGACGCGCACTTTCACCCCCAAGGCCGCTGAGGTCACGCGCGAGTGGGTCGTTATCGACGCCACCG
>Ga0308172_1001054_pt1 | contig 23213 bp, 23 predicted proteins | sample PhyGR2_FD_202134 | JGI IMG/M metagenome (GOLD analysis project Ga0308172, IMG submission 202134) | Phyllosphere microbial communities from UC Gill Tract Community Farm, Albany, California, United States - DLSLSG.R2 | ecosystem: Host-associated > Plants > Phyllosphere > Unclassified | place: USA... | reverse complement strand
CTGCGGGGCGAAAGCATTCGCAGCGCCCACGATATCGGCTGGATCCGCGACCTGACGGTGGGCAAGATGATGCGCGCCGATATTCGCAAGGCCAATGTCAGCATGGGTCTTCCCGCGTTCAAGGAGAAGTTTCCGCTAGGCTCGACGCAGCGGGTTATCATGACACATGATGACGGGCGTTATGCCGGCATGGTCCTCGTGCCGGAAATCTACGCCGATCCGATGGATCGCGATCCCTCGAAGATCAGCCTCGAGACCTACCTCAATTACAAGAACGACGTGCTGCTGCCGGCGATGAACGCACGTCAGGCGGCGGCAGCCTTCGATGCTACCGAAAGCGAAGCTCTGGTTGTCGTCAACGACAAGATCGAAAACCGACCCGTGGGCCTGCTGACGGAAAGCCATACGCTGAGGCGGTATAGCGAAGAGCTCGAGCAAAGGCGCCGGGAGGCATCAGGAGAGTTATAAATCACATCAGGAAACTGCGCTTATATGTTGAAATAAATAGTTTTATCGCGGTTTACATCTTGGCAAACAGACTTGTGATTTTCCAGTGATGTCGCATGGGCTAACTTGGCATCACATTGTGAAGCAAGCTGTCATTCGCCGCAGCGGATGCGATTTGAGTAGTCAAAGGAATAGACCATGGATGGCGGCAACTTCGATCTCAAGGAGGAAATCCGCGATTATTGGTCGAAAAGATCAGAGACTTTCGATCTGGCCTTTGGACACAAGATAGCAGCCGGCGCCGAGGCCAATGCATGGCAGAAGCCGATCCGCGACCTGGTGGGACCTGAGCCGAAACATATCCTTGAACTGGCCTGTGGCACCGGCGAGGTGACGCGGCTTATTCATGATCTCGGCCACGAGGTCACGGCACTCGACTTTTCAGAAGCGATGTTATCCGTAGCGCGCGCCAAACATGCGGGAAAACCAAGGCTACGTTTCGTGATGGCGGATGCCGAAAACACCATGGAGCCGGATGCGTCCTATGATGCGATCATTTGCAGGCATCTGGTCTGGACACTGACGCAGCCTGAGGAGACCTTCCGCGAGTGGTTCAGGCTGCTTCGTCCGGGCGGTCGGCTCCTGTTTTTCGATGGTGACTGGGCAACGCCAAAACCGGCAGGGCGTCTTGCCAGCCTTTTGATCCGGCTCATCGATCTTTCGGTGGGGGCCGACAAGAATTACGATGGCGCCCAAAGCAGCCATCATGCCGCAATCATGAAGGCGCTTCCGTTCGGGCAGGGGTTGCGCCCGCAGATGCTGACGCCGCTCCTGATCGCCGCCGGCTTTACCGGCATCGAACTGCACTCACATGCCCCGATTGCGAGAGCGCAGCGGAAAAACACCAACCTGCGCAACAGGCTGCGAACTTACGTCTACCGTCGTTTCATCCTGACCTGCCGCCGTCCTTGAAACGGGAATGGTAATGGGAAACGGGAAAGGTGATGGCCGAGTGTGAAATCACACAACCAAGAACTCAGCGGTCTTTTACAATTGCACCACCCGAGAAATGGTCGCGGTACCAGGGCAGAAACCATATTGCGAGCGGGCCGAAGACCATGCGATAGAGCGCTTGCGTAAAGGTCAGTCTTTCGCCGGTGCGCCGGACGACCTTTAATCGCATTAGCAGTTTTCCGGGAGTTGCCATGAAGGCGCTGCTTTCGAAGGCCGGGAAATAGCAAAACAACACGGATGCCAGCCATAAAAGCGTTACGCCCATCAGAGGTGTCGGCGGTTGCCCCGCTGGAGCGTCCATATATTGCGGTAGCCACTCTGCGGCGATGAATGTCGGTGCAAACGCCACACTGATGAGCAAGATGAGATCGACTATTCCTGCGACGATGCGTTTGAAGATCATGTTTCATCCCTGGACGTGAATCTGACTCGAATAAGATGATTGTACAAGCTATCTACAGAAAACACCCGAAAGCGCTGTCATTCTTTCCAAGCGCCTCTGACGCAAGGAAGCGAGCTCCATGACTGCTCCACTCGTCATCTACGCGGATGGTTCATACGACCCTGTTGCATTATCGGGAAGCTGGGCGTTCATCGTGTTTGAAACCGAGCGGCAGATCCATGCTGCGCGAGGAACGGAAATCGGACTTACGAACAATTCGTTTGAAGTCATGGCGGTCATGAATGCACTTTTATGGCTCGATGCACAGGCTCCAGGCCGGCCAGCCAAGCTCTGGACAGACTCCGCTCACGTGATGGAAGGTTGCCATCGCTGGCGCGAAATCTGGCGGAGCAACGGGTGGAAGCGCATCAATCCAGATTCGCGAAAACGCAAACGACAGATACCAGATGGCGTTCTGTGGCAGAATGTGGATCGTTTGCTCCTTTGTAATCCGAACGTCGAGATAGCGTGGTGCAAGGGACATTCCGGTATAGCCGGGAACGATCTCGCGGATACTTTGGCCCGTACCAAGATGGTGGATGGGGGCAATTAGTCTCACGCCAACCGGTCTATAGACACACGCCAGCAGCTTGTTCTTGTTGAAGTAGCGGAGCTTCAAGCTGTCCGCACACGAACAAAATTGGGGCGTTATCAGCCCTGCAATCCACGCCAATATGATGCCGTTGTTCCTCCATAAATTGCCACCCAATCTCTCCGCCAAGGGTCTGCAATTTGCTGTGGCAACGGGTGCATAAAAAATCCCAACTGGGTTGACTCATTTATGAAACCGGTTACATTCCCTCATGTAAACGGTTTCATCGGTTAAAAACCGTGCTTGGAGGAGCAAATTTTCATGTTTAAACATTTGATGGCTGCTGCCGCTATGGTGCTGGCGGCGGGCACGTCCGTGCACGCTCAGGAACAGAGCTTCAAGATCGGTCTTTCCAATTCTTTCGTCGGCAGCGAGTGGCGCACGCAGATGATCGAGGAAGCCCAGGCTGCCGCAAAGGCGTGGGGCGAAAAGGGCGTGAAGGTCGAAGTCGTCGTTCAGAGCGGTAATGTCGATGTGCAGGGACAGATCGGCCATATCCGCAATTTTATGAACCAGGGCGTTGATGCGATCCTCATCAATCCCGGCAGCCCGACGGCCTTTGATCCGATCTTCGCTCAGGCGAAGGCACGCAACATCCTCGTCATCGCAACCGACGCGGAAGTGTCCTCTAAGGACGCGATCTATGTCGGCATCGACCAGAAGGCCTGGGCGGCACAGTCCGCACAGTGGCTTGCGGATTCGCTGGAGGGCAAGGGAAGCGTCGTCGCGATCAACGGTATCGCCGGCAATCCCGCCAACGAAGCCCGCGTCGCCGGCTACCGCGAAGTGTTCAAGAAATATCCTGATATCAACGTGCTGAATGAGGCCAATGCGAGCTGGGATCAGGCGCAGGGCCAGCAGGCGATGCAAAACCTTCTCGCCACCTATCCCGATATCAGCGGTGTGTGGGTGCAGGACGGCATGGCCGATGGCGCATGGCGCGCAATCGAAGCCGCCGGCAAGACCAAGGACATCGCCGCGACAGGTGAAATCCGCAAGGACTTCATGACGCGCTGGGAGAAGGAAAAGTTCAACTCCGGCGCCTCCGTCAATCCTCCGGGTGTCATGGCCAGCGCGCTCAACGTTGCGGTTCTGAAGCTGCAGGGCAAGGAATTCAAGGACGGCATTTTCGGCGGTACCTACGGCAACGCCATCTATATTCCGATCCCCTTCGTCAGCAACGACAACCTCGCGGACAACATCAAGTCCGCCGAAGGTAAGCCGGGCTATTGGTCTGTCACGGCAACCGTGACGCCGGAACAGGCTGGCGAGTTCTTCAAGTGAGATCAGTCTCGGGCTGGCCGCAAACGCCAGCCCGAAACCTGAAATTCGAATGTGGACCGCGTATTGCGCGCGTCCGCCAGTGACGAAGCACAATGACAAGTAAAATTCGGGGACATGCGATGGCGAACGCTCTGGAAGCGGCCGGCATACAGAAGAATTTTGGCGCCGTGCGTGCGCTTTCCGACGGCAGGCTGACCGTTGGTCGCGGTGAAATTCACGCGCTGCTCGGTGCGAATGGTTGCGGCAAGAGCACGCTCTGCAAGATCGTTGCAGGTGCGGTCGCGCCGACCAGCGGCACCATCCGGTTCAACGGCGAAAACGTGCGCTTCAAAAGCCCGCGTGACGCCGAAAATGCCGGCATTGCGCTGTTTTATCAGGAGCTAAGCCTCATTCCGCAGCTTTCCGTCGCTGACAATATTTTTCTCGGTCGCGAACCGAAGCGCGGCGTTTTTGTCGACAGCAAGGCCCTGAAAGCCGAGGCGCGCAGGCTGATCGCGCTGTTTGACGGTGTTGCCGGCACCGGTCTGGAGCCGGATGCGATCGTCGGCAATCTGCCGCCCGATCAGCGCCAGCTCGTCGAAATCCTGAAAGTTTTCGCCCAGAATGCCAGCCTCATGATCATGGATGAGGCAACGGCGGCACTTGATGGCCGCCAGTCCGAGCGTTTTTTTGAGATACTCAGAGCCAAGAAGGCGGACGGTATCTCCACCATCATGATTTCCCACCGGCTCGATGAGGTTTTTGCTGTCTGCGACCGCATAACCGTCATGCGTAACGGTGCGACCATTTCGGAACTCGACACCGCCGCTACCACCCGCGAGGCCGTGGTGCATGACATGGTCGGCGATGTCCGCGCCGCGCCTGCCCGCCAGCAGGGACGCGCAGGTGCAGCGCCCAGCCTGAAGGTGACGGACGTTGCGGGCGAGGGTGTTCGCGGTGTCAGTCTTGAAGCCTATCCGGGTGAAATCGTCGGTTTGGCGGGATTGCAGGGGCAGGGCCAATCGGCCTTGCTGAAGGGCCTGTTCGGCGCAAGCCCCTTTGCCGCCGGGCAAATCCAGTTCGAGGGCCGTGATGTCGCCATCGGCAAGCCTTCGCAGGCGGTTCATAACGGTTTTGCCTATGTGTCGGGCGACCGCGGGCGTGATGCCTCGCTTCAGGGCCGGTCGATCTTCGAAAATCTTGTTGCAGCTCTGATGGTGCGCGAAAAGATGAGACTGGTCCGGCCTGCGACGCTGAAGCCGCGAGTGCAGAAGGTCGCGGACGACATGAAGACGAAGTTTGCCGGCATGGATATGCCTATCGGCACGCTGTCAGGCGGCAACCAGCAGAAAATCTTCATTTCCCGCTGGCTTGCCACCGCGCCGAAACTGCTGCTGCTCGATGATCCGACCAAGGGCATCGATCTTGGCGCCAAGGCCGATCTCTTCGCGCTTATGCGCCAGCAGGCTGACGCGGGCGCGACCATTCTTCTCTATTCCTCGGAAGATGCGGAAATCCTCGAATATGCCGACCGCATTCTCGTGTTCAACGGCGGACGCATTTCTGCGGAGCTGACCGGAGCCGACATGACATCCGTCAACATGACCCGCGCCGCCTATGGAGACGCCGCATGAATTCCCTCGGTTTTGTGCGCAAGCAACCCTGGATCATAACTCTTGTGGTTCTGGCCGTTCTCATCGGCGTCAACACGTTTCTGCAGCCGTCTTTCGTGCAGCCGGCCGTATTGCAGTCGAACCTGACGACATTTCTTCCCCTGATCCTGGTCGCCATCGGTCAGACCTATGTCATTCTGGCTGGGGATATCGACCTGTCGGTCGGAAGCATCGTAGCGCTCGCCAATGTCGTTACCGTCAGCGTCATCGCTGCACTTGGCGGAACGGCAGGTGCCGTCGTTGCAGGTATGGGAGCGGGAGTTGCGGTTGGACTGATCTGTGGGCTGGTCAACGGCCTGTTCATATCCGGCCTGCGTTTCCAGCCCATCGTCACCACATTCGCGACGGGCATCATCTTTGCCGGTCTGGCGATCTGGGTTCTGCCGCAGGCCGGTCTTCCCGTGCCGGAAGCCTATTGGCAGACCTATTCCGGCAGCTTCATCGGTTTGCCTTTCGTGCTGTGGATGCTGTTGGCTGGTATTGCCTTTACGCTCGTTGTGTCGCGCATTCCGTTTCACGTGCATTTGTTGGCCGTGGGCGGCAATCGCACGGGCGCTTTCCAGACGGGCCTGCGCCTCTCCGGCATTCGCATTGGCGCCTACATGATTTCCGGTCTGTTTTCAGCGCTCGCAGCGCTGTGCCTGACGGGCGAGACCGCCTCCGGCGACCCCTTGCTCGGTGCAAGCCTGGCGCTCTCCTCCATTTCGGCAGTCGTTCTTGGCGGCACAGCACTTTCCGGCGGCTTCGGCAGCTCGACAGGATCGATCGCCGGCGCGCTGGTGCTGGGCATGATCGGCAATGTGATTTTCTTTGCGGGCTTGCCCTTCGAGTACCAGACATTGGTGCAGGGGTTGATCGTGCTGACGGCACTTGCCGGCGGCGTTCTGGTGACGAGGCGTTGAGATGACAAATTCCGGTTTGAAAATCAAATCCATCATCACCGATCCGCTGACCATTGCGATTGGCGCGTCAGTCTTCCTGCTGCTGGTCGGCGAACTGTTGTCGCCCGGCTTCGCACAGGGGTCGCAGATCGTGCGGCTGCTGACGATCGCCGCCATTCTCGGCATCGTCGCGGCGGGCCAAAATCTTGTGATCCTCGGCGGACGCGAAGGCATCGATCTGTCCGTCGGCGCGATGATCTCGCTCGGCGCGGTCCTTGCCGGTAACATGATGAACGGACAGAATGTCGGAATACCGCTCGCCATACTGGTCGCAGGTGGCATTCCCTTCCTGATCGGCCTCATCAATGGCCTCGGCATCACCTTCGTGCGCATTCCCCCGCTGGTCATGACACTCGGCATGACAGCGGTGATCCAGGGCGGGCTGGTGGTCTATTCGCAGGGCGTTCCATCAGGTGCGGCGGCGCCCCTCTTGGCGGGTTTCATCAACCGGCCTCTCGTTTTCGGTATTCCCGGCGTCCTCTTCGTCTGGCTTGGCATTGCCGCGATCATGCTGTTCGTGCTGCGCCGCACGGCCTTCGGCTTCTCCATTTACGCCATCGGCTCCAACGAGCGGGCGGCGACGTTGGTCGGATTGCCCGTGTCTTTGATCCGCACGCTGCTTTACGGCCTGTCCGGCCTGTTTGCCGGTCTGACCGGGGTCTGCGTGATCGGTTATACCGGCACCTCCTTCATTTCTGTCGGCGACCAATATGTCCTTCCATCGATCATCGCTGTTGTCATCGGCGGCACTTCGCTTGCCGGTGGTGCGGGCGGATATATCGGAACCATGGCCGGGGCAGTTGCGCTCACCATTCTGCAAAGCGTACTGATAACGCTCAACCTCGATGTATGGGCCCGGCAGATCATATTCGGTGTCACTTTACTTGCGCTGATGCTGCTTTATGGCCGCCAAAAGCAGTTGCGTGTGTGACAGATGAGCAAAGACCAAGGTTCGAATATCAGGGAAGTTGCAGCTCTCGCGGGCGTTTCGATCGCGACCGTGTCACGGGCGCTGCAACAACCCGACAAAGTCCGCCCGGAAACGAGGAAAAAGGTTTTCGATGCCGTCAGGCAGGCGAACTTTGTTCCCAACGCCCAGGCCGCAAGCTTCAGGCGTCAATCCAACAACACTGTCATTCTTCTCGTTCGCGATATCGGCAACCCGTTTTATCTCGAGATCTACAAGGGCGTGGAGGAAGCGGCGGGGGAGGCGGGCTTCAAGGTGCTCATGGGCGACGCCCGTAACGACGAAAACCGCGTGGCGACACATATCGACATGGTCAGGCAGAAACATGCTGACGGCCTCATCCTGATGACCGGCCAGTTTCCTTCAGAGCTTCTCGGTCAGGGTGACGCGCTGCCGCCGATCGTCATCGCTTCGGAAACCGTGCCAGGCATCGCGCTGCCCACCGTCAAGGTCGATAACCGCGCCGCGTCCAAAAACGCCGTGCATCATCTGATCGAAGCAGGGCACACGAAGATCGCACATCTCGCCGGACCTTTTCCGGAAAGTCTGGCACAGGAGCGTTTCGAGGGCTACCGCGACGCGCTTGAGGAAGCGGGTATCGGTTACGCGGATGAACTCGTCGTGACAGGCGATTACAGCATCGAAGCCGGTAGACAGGCGATTGCCGGACTTCTCGAAAACGGCATTTCCTTCACCGCCATCTTCGCCTCGAGCGACCAGATGGCGATTGGCGCGATCAGCGAGCTGCGCGGGCGCGGGCTGTCCGTGCCGACCGATGTCTCGGTCATTGGCTTCGACGATATAATTTTCGCTAATGCCTTCGAACCACCGCTAACGACAGTGCGCCAGCCCCGGCAGGAAATGGGCCGCAAGGCCATGGCGCTGATGGTCGACCGGCTTAATGGCAAACGCACGGCCGAAACCATCGTGCTGGATACGGAACTGGTGGTGCGCGGCTCGGTCGCGCCCTGCCGTTCGCCGCACCGGTAGCGGCCAGACTGTGAATGCAAGGAGTGTAAGGACATGAAGACGATCAAAGGCCCGGCGATTTTCCTCGCGCAATTTGTCGGGGACAAGGCACCCTTCGACACGCTCGACAATCTCGGCCAATGGGCGGCTTCCCTTGGGTACAATGGCATTCAGGTGCCGACCGATCCCAAGCTCTTCGATCTTGAGAAAGCCGCCGCTTCCAAGGCTTATTGCGATGATATCAAGGGACGTCTGGCTGAGACAGGCATCGAGATCACCGAGCTTTCAACCCATATTCAGGGCCAGCTCGTCGCTGTTCATCCTGCCTATGACGAGATGTTCGACGGTTTTGCGCCCGCCGAACTGCGCGGCAAACCGCAGGCGCGTCAGGAATGGGCGGTCAACCAGCTGAAGTGCGCGGCGAAAGCCTCGCAGTATCTGGGCCTCAAGAGCCATGCGAGTTTTTCCGGCGCGCTGGCGTGGCCTTTCGTTTATCCGTGGCCGCAGCGCCCCGCAGGTCTTGTCGAAATGGCCTTTGCTGAACTCGGCAAGCGCTGGACGCCCATTCTCGATACATTCGAGGAGAATGGCGTCGATCTCTGCTACGAGCTGCATCCCGGCGAAGACCTGCATGACGGCATTACCTTCGAGCGTTTTCTCGAAGCCACCGGCAATCATTCGCGCGCCAACATCCTTTATGATCCCTCGCACTTCGTGCTTCAGGCGATGGACTATCTTGATTTCATCGATATCTACCACGAGCGCATCCGGGCCTTTCACGTCAAGGATGCCGAGTTCAATCCGACCGGCCGGTCCGGCGTCTATGGCGGTTATCAAGGCTGGGTCGACCGGCCGGGGCGCTTTCGCTCACTCGGCGACGGGCAAGTCGATTTCGGCGCGGTGTTTTCCAAGCTCACCCAATACGACTTCGAAGGATGGGCCGTGCTGGAATGGGAATGCGCGCTGAAACACCCGGAGGACGGGGCGCGTGAAGGTGTCGGTTTCATTGAAAATCACATCATCCGCGTGACTGAGCGGGCTTTCGACGATTTCGCCAAAAGCGGCGTCGATGATGCCGCCAACCGTCGCCTTCTCGGGCTTTGAAAGGGATAGACATGTCCTGCGCAACAGCAAGATTTAATAGCCGCCGCATTCGTCTCGGCATGGTGGGTGGCGGTCAGGGTGCCTTTATCGGCGCGGTGCATCGTATCGCCGCGCGGCTCGACGACCGTTACGAATTGGTCGCCGGTGCGCTTTCCTCCGACCCGGCACGCGCCAGCGCTTCGGCAACCCTGCTCGGCATTGCGCCCGAGCGGTCCTACGCTTCTTTTGAGGAGATGGCGTCGGCCGAGGCCGGTCGTGAAGACGGTATCGAGGCGGTCGCCATCGTCACCCCCAATCACCTGCATTTCGCCCCGTCCAGGGTCTTTCTCGAATCTGGCATCCACGTCATCTGCGACAAGCCCGTCACAGCGACGCTGGAGGAGGCCAAGGAGCTGGCGAAGAGCGTGAGGGCATCCGACAGGCTGTTCATCCTCACGCATAATTACACCGGCTATGCCATGTTGCGGCAGATGCGGGAGATGGTGGCCAACGGTGCCATAGGCAAGCTGCGCCATGTCCAGGCAGAATATGCCCAGGACTGGCTGACCGAAGCGGTTGAAAAGACCGGCGCAAAGGGAGCGGAATGGCGCACCGATCCGAGCCGCTCGGGCGCGGGCGGGGCAATCGGCGACATCGGCACCCACGCTTTCAACGCCGCCGCCTTCGTGACCGGTGAAATTCCCGCGAGCCTCTACGCAGATCTCACTTCCTTCGTTCCGGGCAGGCAGCTGGATGACAGCGCCAATATTCTGCTGCGTTACGAAAGCGGCGCGAAGGGCATGCTCTGGGCAAGCCAGATCGCTGTCGGCAATGAAAACGCCCTGTCGCTCAGGGTCTATGGCGATAAGGGCGGCCTTGAATGGCACCACCGCGTGCCGGACGAGCTTTGGTTCACACCTTACGGCGAGCCCAAGCGGCTGATTACGCGCAATGGCGCGGGTGCAGGCGCTGCCGCCAACCGCGTCAGCCGTGTGCCATCAGGGCATCCGGAGGGATATCTCGAGGGTTTTGCGACGATCTACCGTGAAGCCGCAGACGCAATCATCGCAAAAAGGGAGGGAAAAGCAGCCGCCGGGGATGTGATTTATCCCGGCATAGAGGACGGCCTTGCGGGTCTCGCATTCATCGATGCGGCCGTGCGGTCCAGCCTGACCTCGTCCTGGGTAGAGATCGACATATAGATCACTGGATATCGGGGACTGACGACGCAGGGCATCGGAGGTTGTGCCCAGCATTACCCGACTAATTGTTCGGAAGATCACGGGCAGGCGTGTCGTCATATTGATCAAACGGAAAGGGAGTCACGCGTTTGAAAACGTTCAAGTCAAAATTCGCAAAGATGGCATTCGTCGTCGGACTGGCGGCCGGTTTCGCAAATCCGGTTTTTGCCGATGACAGCAAGACGCTGCCGATTGCCGCGCAGATGTACACACTGCGCAACGCCGGAACGCTTGAGGAGCAGCTTGCCATCCTCAACCGCGCGGGCGTTTCCGCCGTGGAAACGGTGGATATGCAGAAGGTCAGCGCCAGCGAGCTGAACGCGCTTCTGGAAAAGCACAAGATCAAGGTCATTTCCTCGCATGTGCCGATCGACAAGCTTCGCGGCAATCTCGACGAGGTCATCACCGAGCAGAAGGCTGTCGGCAATCCGGTCGTGACCGTGCCGTTCCTCAAGCCCGAAGACCGCCCCAAGGACGCCGCTGGCTGGACAGCCTTCGGCAAGGAACTTGGCGGATATGCCGACAAGCTTTCCGCGGCTGGCCTCTCCATGGCCTATCACAACCATGATTTTGAAATGGTCAAGTTCGACGGCAAGACGGCGCTTGAACTGCTGCTCGATGCCGCAGGCCCGAAACTGCAGAGCGAACTCGACGTCGCCTGGGTGGCGCGCAGCGGCAATGATCCGGCTGAGTTCCTCGGCACTCTGAACGGTCGGGTTTTTGCAATCCACGCCAAGGACAATGCACCGGCCGGCACGGCCGAAAACGAGCGCGGCTTTGCAACGATTGGCACCGGCGTTCTCGACTGGAAGACGATCCTGCCGGCGGCCAAACATGCCGGCGCACAATGGTTCATTCTTGAACACGACCTTCCGCTCGATGCCGAAGCGGTCGTGACCAAGGGCAACGCGTTCCTGAGCGAGCGCCTGCCGACCATTCAGTAAACACTGGCAGTAAAACCAGAACCGCACCCCGGCGGCCGGTTTCGCCGGGGCGCATAAGGTTCGACAGACGCATGATGAAGTTTCCGCCGCGTTGCGACGGGGAGCGCATTGTCTCGTCGACTTTTTACCCAAGTACCAATCGGAGGAGTTATCATGGCGGACAATCATTATGATGCGATTGTTGTCGGTTCAGGCATAAGTGGAGGCTGGGCTGCAAAGGAACTCACGGAAAAAGGCCTGAAGGTCCTGCTGCTGGAGCGCGGCAGAAACATCGAGCACATTACCGACTATCAGAATGCCGACAAGGAAGCCTGGGACTATCCCCATCGCAACCGCGCCACGCAGGAGATGAAGGCGAAGTATCCGGTGCTCAGCCGCGACTATCTGCTGGAAGAGGCCACGCTCGGCATGTGGGCCGACGAGCAGGAAACGCCCTATGTCGAAGAAAAGCGTTTCGACTGGTTCCGTGGTTATCACGTCGGCGGACGTTCGCTGCTGTGGGGACGCCAGACCTACCGCTGGTCGCAGACCGATTTCGAGGCCAATGCCAAAGAAGGGATCGCCGTTGACTGGCCGATCCGTTATCAGGACATTGCTCCCTGGTATGATTACGTCGAGCGTTTCGCCGGCATTTCCGGCAGCCGCGAGGGGCTGGACATTCTTCCTGATGGTGAATTCCTGCCGCCTATTCCGCTGAATTGCGTTGAAGAGGATGTGGCACGCCGGTTGAAAACCGCCTTTAAAGGCACACGCCACCTCATCAATTCGCGCTGCGCCAACATCACCCAGGAACTTCCCGATCAGGAGCGCACGCGCTGCCAGTTCCGCAACAAGTGCCGGTTGGGCTGTCCTTTCGGCGGCTATTTCAGCACGCAGTCATCGACCCTGCCGGCGGCAGTCGCCACCGGAAATCTTACGCTCCGGCCTTTCTCCATCGTCAAGGAGATCCTTTACGACAAGGACAAGAAGAAGGCGCGTGGTGTCGAAATCATCGATGCCGAAACGAACCTGACCTATGAATACACCGCCGATGTGATCTTCCTCAACGCTTCGACGCTCAACTCGACCTGGGTTCTGATGAACTCGGCCACCGACGTGTGGGAGGGAGGGCTCGGCAGCAGCTCGGGCGAACTCGGCCACAATGTGATGGACCACCATTTCCGCATGGGCGCCACCGGCGAGGTGGAAGGTTTCGAAGAGTTTTATTTCAAGGGCCGCCGCCCGGCGGGATTTTATATTCCCCGTTTCCGCAACACCGGCGACGACAAGCGGAACTATCTGCGCGGTTTCGGTTATCAGGGATCCGCCAGCCGTGCGCGCTGGGAGCGGGAAATCGCCGAACTCAACATCGGAGCCGACTACAAGGAAGCGCTGACCCAGCCGGGCGCCTGGACTATCGGCATGACTGCCTTCGGTGAAATGCTGCCTTATCACGAGAACCGCGTGAAGCTTGACCACGACAAGAAGGACAAATGGGGCCTGCCGGTCCTGTCGATGAATGTCGAGATGAAGCAGAACGAACTCGATATGCGCGAAGACATGGTCAATGACGCAGTCGAGATGTTCGAAGCGGTCGGCATCAAGAACGTCAAGCCTTCGAGGGGCAGCTATGCGCCGGGCATGGGCATCCATGAAATGGGTACGGCCCGCATGGGACGAGACCCCAAAACTTCCGTGCTTAATGGCAACAACCAGGTCTGGGATGCGCCGAACGTCTTTGTCACTGACGGTGCCTGCATGACTTCGGCCTCCTGCGTCAACCCGTCGCTCACCTACATGGCGCTGACGGCGCGTGCCGCGGAATTTGCCGTTTCCGAACGCAAGAAGGGGAACCTGTGATGAACAGACGTGAACTACTGAAACTGATAGCCATTGCCTCCGGTCTTCCGCTGATCGGCGCTGACGTGGTCACTGCGGCGGAAAACGCCGCCAAGCCTGCCGGCGACGTCCACGTGTTCAGCCCGGAGGAAATCCGGCTTCTGGACGAGGTGGCTGAAACGATCATCCCTCGCACATCCACCCCGGGTGCGAAGGACGCTGCCGTTGGCGCATTCATGGCAGTCTATGCGGCCGATTGTTACACGGGCGAACAGCGGAAACTCTTCCTCTCCGCGATGGCTGACATCGAAAACCGCAGCCGAACGGAATACAAGAAGGCGTTTCTGGAGCTGACGTCGCAGGAGCGGCAGACGCTGATTTCTGCGCTGGACAAACAGGCCCGGGCGGAACAGACACCGACCGCACCGCATCCCTTCACACTCGTCAAGCAGCTGACGCTGCTCGGTTTCTTCACTTCGAAGATCGGCGCCACCGAGGTTCTCGTTTACGACGAAATCCCCGGCGGCTTTGAGACCTGCGTTCCCTACAAGAAGGGTACGCCCGCCTGGGGCACGACCTGAATTGAGAACCAGCCGCCCGCCTGCATTCGCAGGCGGGCGCGTTCATACGGCAGAACAAGGATGACACGATGCGAAAGAGAATGATCATCACGGCGGCAATGCTGGCAGCAAGCGCCATTCCCGCTTTTTCAGAGGGCGATGTTGCCAAGGGGGAGGCGGCCTTCAAGCGCTGTTCCGCCTGTCACGCCATCGGCGAGGGCGCGAAAAACAAGGTAGGCCCGCAGCTTAACGGGATCATCGGCCGCACTGCGGGCGGCGATCCGGACTATAATTACTCGAATGCGATGAAAAAAGCAGGCGGGGAAGGGCTGGTGTGGACACCGGAGGAACTACGAGACTTTCTCAGCGCTCCCAAGAAGAAAATCCCCGGAAACAAGATGGCCTTGGCGGGCATCAGCAAACCGGAAGAACTGGATAATCTTATCGCCTACATCGAAAGCGCGTCTTCGAAACCAGCCGAATGACAGCACGCCGTTTATCGACCATCAAAACTCCCGCAGTTTTGAGACGATGACCACGACTTTACCCCAGCATATCCTGCGCGCCGAAGGCCTTGCCAAGGAATTGCCAAGGCCTTCCGGCGTTGTCTTCAAGGATGCATTTGCGGTACTCAAACGCCGGTTCTCAAGGGTCGGTCCGTCCTTCCTGCAGGCCCGACTTTTCGAAAGACCTGTCCTGATGGAAGCCCAGTTTGGCCAAGCCGTTTTTCACCTCCGGTGCGTTCATGAATAAATCCCAGATCAGGCCGCTGCGATAGTTTTCCATCATCGCAACAACAGGCCCTTGATTGATCGCAAGATGCGTTCCGGACACCCAGCCGGTTGAGGGTTGGAATGAATCCGTGAGGCCAAAGCGGCCGATGAGTGCACCATTGTTCCATTGCAGAAAACGCAAAGCCGCCTCGCGTGACCGATGAGAAAAGAAGGGCATGCTCGAGAGGGCTGCCGTTGTCGCAATGATGCCGTCGTCGTCGGTCGGAGAATTTACGACATAGCCCTTTGGCCCATCACACGCAGACAGACCCCAGCCGGCCTCACTTGGGTAACGCGTGCGGCAATAGCGGTAATTGATCATGCAATGCGCGTGAACCTGCTCCTGATAGTCGTGACAATAAACATCGCCGAGACCGCGCGGATCGAGTGTGCAGAAGGAATAGTGCGACAGGAAAAGCGGTCCTCCATACGGCTGGCCAAGCGGCAGCCGAACACCGAGATACATCGATCCGTTCCGGATTTCGCCATCGCTTGCCCATCCGGAATGATAAGACTCGGCGCTGATTGCATGCGTCGTTGAACCCGCCGCGAGCACATAACAGACGAGGGCCTCGTTCCAGCCCACAATCGGCAAGTTTTTCGCCCAGGCATACCGACGGCTCCAATGCCAGAACAGCGGCCCGGGCTTTCCCCTGGTAAACCAGCCCCACTCCACCGTCTCGACGATTTCATTTATGGACCGGCGTAAATCGATTTCGGAGGATGTCTGCGCGCCAAAAAACTGTCTGACGCAGATCAGCGCCTGAACCAGAAGAGCGGTTTCAACGAGATCTCCGCCGTCGTCGAATTTCGCGAAGGGTATCGTTCTTCCGCTGGACGCATCGATAAAGTGAGGGAAGGCGCCATGAAAACGCTTCACACTTGCCAGCGATCTCAACATCCGGCTCGCCCGGGCGATGGCTTCCTGTTCGGTTATCCAAGAACGGCGGACACCAACGATGAGCGAAAGAAAACCAAACCCGATCCCGGAGACCGACGCGATCTCATGGATCGCAACACCATCGGATCGCATACGATCCCGCGGTAGGCCACTCTCCGGGTGGCTCCCGGACCAGAAATATTCAAAGGTATTGCGATGCAAACCATCAAGTTCAGCAGGTAATTTATCCGTCAATTCCAACCTCAGGGACCAGCGGCAATCAGTCGGCAGATCGACTGCCAAGCCTTATCCGACTCTGTCACCATCTCCAAATTTCAAGCGGAGCGGTGAATCCCGGTAGCCGCAAAAATTCTCGGCTACCGCAGCATCTGTCTTATCGTCTCCACGATCTGCTCTTCGCAGTAAGGTTTCGTAAAGAAAGCGGTATCCGCCGCGATCATATGACCGGGATCTTCGAGATGGCCGGAAACTAGGATAACTTTGATAGGGGGCCACCTGTCACGAATAATGGCTGCCAGTTGCAGGCCGTCGACGCCGCGTGGCATATCGATATCAGTGAAAACAATTCGTATGTCTGCGCGTGCCTCAAGGATATTGACCGCCTCCGTAGCATCTGCCGCAGCAAGCGCTGTGTATCCTGCGGTTTCAACCAGATCCACGGCGGCAAGGCGTAGCAGCGGCTCATCCTCGACGACGAGTATGGTTGCCACATCGGCAGCATTCGAGGTCACGGTCATCATGACTGTCTCAAATGGGAAACGAGTCCCTGCATCGTTACCCGCAGGCCGTCAGGATCAAAATTGACCTCGACACCGCCTGTACCCATCAGACCAAGCTGGATGAGCTTCGATCCGAAACCTTTACCCGATGGAGCGGTCACCGGCGGGCCATCTTGCTCCTTCCATTCCAGAACAAGCGCGTTCTCTGCGCCTGCATCTTCTATCGTCCATGAAACAACGACGGTTCCGGCATCAGAAGACCAGGCTCCATATTTCAAGGCGTTTGTGCCAAGCTCGTGCATCAGGAGAGCCAGCGACAGTGCAGTTCTAGGCCCGATTTCCATGTCGGTGCCCGATATGCGGTATCGCTCGGGAAGAGAAAGTTGGCGAAGCACGGAATCGATCACTGCCACCATGCGCGCCGACGACCAGTCCTGGTTCAGGAGAACCTCATGCGCATTGGAAAGCGCGCGCAATCTGCTCGTGAAGGCTTCGACAGGGGCTCTGTCGGTAACAGGGCGAAGCGTCTGTGTCGCAATCGCCTGAACCATGGCCATCGTGTTTTTGAGCCGGTGGCTGATCTCGTGATTGAGAACCTGCTGTTCCTGCTCGGCCCGAATCCTGGAGATCGCCTCACGCGTGCGGTCCGCTATCGCTCGCACAAAATCACGCTCCTCGGACGAGAATTCATGCGGCTTGTCGTAGTGTACGAACATGACCCCCGCGAATGCACCTCTTTCGATGATTGGCACATTCACGAGGACGGAGATGCCTAATGAGTGTAGAAGCTCGGCTGAAGCGGAGGTTCTCGGATCTGTCGCCACATCGGGTATGATGACCGTCTCGCCGCGCTTCAAATCCTGGATGTAGGATCCGTAATTCCTGAAATGATGGAGCCCCGCGACGGTGAACATTCCCTCCGCACACCAGTCGGGAAGCATCTGCACCGTCTCGGCGATAGGGTCAACGATGCCGTAGCCCGCCCGCGTCGCGCCTCTCAGACTCCGTGCCAAAATCTCGGCGGCGGCAAATGCCACTTCCGCAACAGTATCCAGCTCGCGGATCTTTTCGCCGAGTTCCAGGAATGCAAGCTGCCTGTCCTCCGACAGTTTTTGAGCGGTGGCGTTGCGTGCGACCTTGATATATCCCGGGACCTTGGGCGACGAATGGTTGGCCATCGGCCGGATCGTGCCGTCCAGAAAGATGCTGGAGCCGTCTGCAGCGAGGTGCCATCGGCGGTCAGGTGCAACCCCTTCGGACGTGGCTCTGCTCACTTCAGCCGCAGGAACGCCGGCTTCCCGGTCCTCCTCAGTAAAAATCGACTCAAACGGCCGTCCGAGCATCTCGGCTTCCGACCAGCCAAATGTCTCCTGCGCTCCACCGAACCAGCTTGTAATACGCTGGTCTTCATCGATCGTCATGATAATATAGTCTTTGGCGCCTTCGACGATCAGGCGAAGCTTAGTTTCGCTGTCGCGTAAAGCCTCCTGGGCTTGCATACGGTCAGTGACTTCAACGAACATGATGACGAACGTATCTTCACCAGTGGCTTGAACATAGCCGTCAAACCACCGGTCCATCGATCCGATCTTACGGGTGAAACGCTTGCTTTGTTGGGTCTCGACGGCCTCCACCACATCGGAAACCCACTCATTCTCGAATTCTGGAAAGAGTTCGCGCATGGTTCGACCAGGCACATCATCGCCTGGCAATCCAAGAAGAGTGCTCCATGCGGGGTTGACCGTCTCGTACCGCCAATCGACAATCGTTCCGTCGACGTCACGGATCACCGAGCCTACGACGATGCCTTCCTCCAATTGCTGGAAAAGCGCACCCCAGCGTCGCTCGGAAAGGAAGGTCGCAATCTGGTTCGAGGCGACCCTTCCGATCTGGTTCAGTAACTGCAGCTCGCTTTCCGTCCATGCGCGTGGTTCGCCATCGATTGCTGCGAGCGCGCCGATCACCATGCCATCAGGGAGGGTTACAGGCACTCCCATGTAGGAGATCACACCCAGATCGGTTATGGCCAGATTATTTCTAACGAGATCATGAACCGTCGCATCCCCGATAATCAAAGGCTGTCTGTCGCGAACCACATGCTGACAGAATGAATGCGTGAGTGGCGTTTCCGCTGCTTCAGCCCATTTGGGTGGCAACCCGACATGAGCGATGAAAACCTGCCGGTGCTCGTCCAGAATGGAGATCAAAGCCACTGGGCATTTCAGGCCGGTTTTGACGACCTCGATAATATCCTGGAATTCGGGTGGGCTCTGGACATCAAGCAGCCCAGAGTTTCGAACTGCGTCAATGCGTTCCGACGGTGAATTCAAGGTCAATCCTTATCCGCACAGGGGCGGCGTTGGTCAAGCCGACAAGGCGGCAAGCAGTTTGGGCGAAACAACAAGGCTGGGAGGAGGGGTAGCGGAGCGCTCTGCGCCAATAACGATGCCTTCAATGAACTGCAAGGCATTTTGCAAACCGTTCATCGTGTAGGGTTTCTCGATCGCTCCAAGTGCGCCTGCAAAGTCCTCAGGTATTCTCTTCAGGTTACCCGAAACAAAAACATAGGGGATGGAGCTCGAGGAAAGATATCGGCCGACTTCTATGCCCGTTGGACCATCCAGCAATTGAATGTCTACAAATGCGAATTGCGGCAGTGCCTTGTTGGCAAGTTCGATAGCTTCCTTGCTGTCGGCAGCGATCCCCACAATCTCGTGTCCGGCATCCTCCACTTCGCTTTCAAGTTCCATCGCCAGCAGAGCTTCGTCCTCTACGATCAAGATTTTCACAGGAGATCCTTTCAGTCTTTTACAGAAAGCGTGACACGAACATCCGAGAGGCAACCTTCAACCGTCCGAACTATCGTAGCACGCAATTGTTTTACGCACGCTTCCAGCATCTTTTTGCTAAAGGCTGCTTCTTCCTTGTCCACTTCGCCCGGCGTGACGGTATCGGCAACCCTCACAAGGAAGTGGCCGTTGAGGCGCTTGACCTCCAGGTGCAATTGCCCGCCACGGTCCTTCAATCCTCTGCGAATGGCGTCGCCGATGAGTTCGTTGATGATCAACGCAAGGGGGGAGGCCTTGGTCGCCGGAACCACAACCTCGTGAAGATCGGTGGTGAGGATGATGTCGGTTCGCTTCAAGGCGCCGATCTTGTCGAGCATCAATGTATTGGCAAAATCTGCGACATCGAAATGCCCTACATCTTCATCGTTCAGAAGCTTGCGCTGGACGGTGCTGAGTGCTTCGACCCTGTTCAGCACAGACATCAATGTCCGCTCCACAACATCGTTATCAGTCATCCTCGCCTGAAGCTTCACGATTGAGGCGATTGTCAGGAGGTTGTTTTTTACGCGATGATCAACTTCGTGGACGAGGGTTGTTTTTGCCCGCAATGCCTCAGTCAAATCCGCCGTTCGCAGCGCCACCTCTCCCTCCGCGATGTGGCGGGCGCGAGCGAGTTCGGCTTCCTTGCTCTTGATATCGGTGAAGTCGAGTTGCGAGGCGAAAAAATAGATGACGGTTCCGGAAGCATCGCGAACAGGACTTACGAAGAGAGCATTCCAAAACTCTGATCCGTCCTTGCGATAATTAAGGATGTCGATCGCCAAATCCTGCTCGGCTGCGATTGCCTCACGCAGCTTCGTAACTGAGCCAGGATCCGTGTCTGGACCTTGGAGAAGACGACAATTTTGACCAACCAGCTCTTCGGCGGAATAGCCCGTCAACCTGCTGAAAGCAGCATTGCAGAAGATGATTGGATTGTCGTTGAGGAGTGGATTTGTGATGATCATGGGCATGCGGGTGGCCTTGAAGGCTGCCGCAAACGGATCTTCAGAAGCGTGGCCAGATACTAGACGCTCTCCAGCGTCTTGAGCATCCTGCCGGAGGAGATCATTATCTTTCATGCAAGGTCCTGAAGGTAACGGTTCCCTAAAATGTTTGAATGGGAATTTGGTTCCAACGACAAAGTGAATTATTCCTGTTTTACAGGGTAGGGGATCCACGATCTTTTTGCATATTGTCCGTGAGCAGGTCTGCCGGTGTCCGATAGCCGAGAAATCGGCGTGATGACGTCAGTAGAACAAAAACGGGGCGACCAACTGGCCGCCCCGCTTGATATGAGACTGGGTCGAAACCTCAAGCAGGCCGTTCTTCGCCCGCGTTCGGCCTCCAGGTGATCAGCTTTCTCTCGGCGACATCGAGAATGAGATCGATGACGAGAACAAAAATGGCGAGAATGATGATACCGGCGAAAACGCCGACCGCGTCGAAGTTACCTTCCGAACGGGCGATCAGGTAACCGAGGCCTGCGGAAGACCCGAGATATTCGCCGATGATCGCGCCAACCACCGCAAATCCGACGGATGTGCGCAGCGACGACAGAATCCAGCTGGCTGCCGCCGGAAAATAAACATGACGCAAGAGATCAGAGCGCTTTGCACCGAGAATGCGCGTGTTGGAAAGCACGACGGGGTTTACTTCGCGAACACCTTGCATGGCGTTGAAGAACGTCACGAAGAAGACGAGGGTGACCGCAAGAGCGACCTTTGACCAGAGGCCAAGCCCCAGCCAAAGGACGAAAATTGGCGCGAGGACCACACGCGGGATGGCATTCACGGCCTTGATGAACGGGTCCAACACACGGGCCACAAAGGGACTGAGGCCCAGCCAGACACCGGCGCCGACGCCGAGACCTGTACCGATGAGGTAACCGAGAACCGTTTCACTCAAGGTGATACCGACATGTTTGTAAAAGCCGGCATCGGCAACCCAGGTGATGACCTGCTTGACGATGTCGATGGGTGCCGGGAAGAAGAAGCGGTCGATCGCCCCGGAGCTTACCCCGAGTTGCCACCCACCCAGGAGCACGACCAGAAGCACGATCTGGATGATGCGAACATTAACGGCTTGCATAGCTTTTCTCCACTTCGCCGCGCAAAGACGCCCATATATCGCGATATAGGGTCATGAATTTCGGATCGAGCTTGATTTCGGCCACGTTGCGGGGCCGTTCCAGATCAACCGGAAAGCTCTCGATAACCCGGCTCTTGGGTCCGGCGGCAAGGACGACAACCCGGTCCCCGAGTGCAATCGCCTCTTCGAGATCGTGCGTGATCATGACCACTGCACGGCGGTCCTCTTGCCACAATCTCAGGAGTTCATTCTGCATGAGGTGGCGCGTGTGAATGTCGAGTGCGGAGAAGGGCTCGTCCATCAGGATGACCTTCGGCTCGGTGATAAGCGCCTGCGCCATCTGGACACGTTTGCGCTGTCCGCCTGAAAGTTGATGCGGAAAGCGCTCTTCAAACCCCTTCAGGCCAACTTTTTCCAACCAGGCCAGAACTTTGGTACGGCGCTCATGTTCGGATACGCCGCGGAACAGCAAGCCAAGCTCGACATTCTGATAGGCCGTTTTCCAGGGAAGCAGCGCATCCTGCTGGAAGAGATATCCAATGTTGTTCTGCACGCCCTGCACGGCCGAACCATCGATGGAGACCTTTCCCTGCGCCGGTTTCAGCAAACCCGCGATGGCATTGAGAATGGTGGACTTGCCGCATCCGGTTGGGCCGACAATCGACAGAAACTCACCATCTCCAACTTTCAGGTTCACATCCTGGACCGCAACGAACGCGCCAAAGGCCATTGTTACGCTCTCGATTGCCACCATTGGCTGAATATTGAGTTCCGCCACGGGTTCTAACTTTCTAATTGGCAAAGACATTGAAGACCCTCAGTTTACGCCCTTCGAAGCCGCAGCCTCGACGAACTTGTTGGTGTAGGTCGTGTTGAGATCGATCGTGGCCTTCGCGACTGCGTCGTTGAAGCTTTTCAAAACCGCCAACGGGGTTTCCAGATCGGCCTGGTTGAAGGTTCCATCTTCGGAGAAGATCGCCTTGGCGGCTTCGACCGCCTTGATGTAGGTCTGCTTGTCGCCGGACACGAAATCATCGGGAAGCTTTGCAACGATTTCCTCGGCCGAATGCTCCTTCATCCAATGCAGCGCCTTTACCGTGGCATTGGTAACCTTCTGGATCACCTCGGGATGTGCATCGATGTATTCTTGCGTCGCATACAAGACGGAGGTGGGGTAGATCCCGCCGTAGACGTCCTTGGCGCCCTGATCGCTGCGGGCATCGATCAAAATCTTGCCAAGACCACGCTCAACCACGATCGTCGCAGCCGGATCGTAATTGACCAACAGGTCAATCTTGCCCTGCTGCAGAGCGGCAACAGCAGCAGCGCCAGAGCCAACGCCGATGATGGCGATGTCGTTGTCGCTCAGATTGTGCTGCTTCATGTAATAACGAATGAAGAAATCGGACGAAGACCCGGGCGAGGTGATCCCGACCTTTTTGCCCTTGATGGTTTCAGGTTTTGCCGGATCGAAGTCTGTATCGTTCTTTCCTGCGAGAACCAGCCCGGAATTGCGGGCAAGCTGAACGAAGCCGACCACGTGCTTGTTCTGGGACTGCATCTGAATCGTGTGATCGTAGAAACCGACGGCTACATCCGTGGACCCTGCGACGAGCGCCTGCAGGACTTTCGAACCGCCTTGGGCAAAGTTCTCGGTCGTCACCTCAAGGCCCTCGTCCTTGTAGAAGCCGAGGCTGGCCGCCACCGGAAAAGGCAGGTTGTTGAGGTTGTACGAACCAACACTCATTCTGACGGATTCTGCATTTGCCGACGCTGCCAGCGCACAGAGCGCCGCTGTTGCAAGCAAGTATTTACGCATAAGGGTCTCCTCCCAGTTTTGCTATGTTTTGAGCCAGTATGGCTTTGTCTAGGCTGCGTCTTCAATCGCAGCGTTTGGCTTGGCGAAGGCAAAGCCTTCGAAAAGTCTGCGGGCCGTTCTCACAAGCC
>Ga0308172_1001053_pt1 | contig 23303 bp, 22 predicted proteins | sample PhyGR2_FD_202134 | JGI IMG/M metagenome (GOLD analysis project Ga0308172, IMG submission 202134) | Phyllosphere microbial communities from UC Gill Tract Community Farm, Albany, California, United States - DLSLSG.R2 | ecosystem: Host-associated > Plants > Phyllosphere > Unclassified | place: USA... | reverse complement strand
TTGGGAAAGAACGGCTGCAGGCGCTCCATCTGCTCGTCCGTCAGCCAAAACAGGTCGCTCATCCCGGTCTCCTTGCGGAAGCCTGAATCAGATCGCGACGCTCACATCAATGGGTCCTGACCCTAGCCTTTTCCTATGCCGTAGGCCCGTATCGCCCTATGTATTGCGCCCCTCCCATCGGTGACGCGCACCGCCATTCCCGCTAACCCATTGCGAATCGTTCCTTCTTTGTTCTAGTTTACGTGGAGCAAAGGAGGTTGGGGCCATGCACCATGATATGCAGCTAAGGGCGGCGGCAGAGGCGATTTATAATGAGGTCTACCCCTCGGACGATTGGAGTCCATTGCCGTTCGAGGATGCCGAACGATACGGCACGATCCACTATCGACAGGCGGTAGGGGCAGCGCAGCGGGCAAGGGCGGTATTGTCCTATGCCGGGGTGCAGTTGCAGCTAGCCGCCGTCCTGTAAGCCGATGTGCTGAACGATGATGAATACGACCATCTAAACCGGAAGCTGCGGAACCTAGAGCATTGCGCCCTTCATCGGCGAACGATTGAGGTTACCTGTTTACGGTGTAACCGGGTTAAGCGGTTCGATGCCGTTGCCCTGTGGTGGCTCTTTCAGAGGCGGCATTGGGATGATGGCCTAACGGATGCCGCCAAGCGCTTTCGTTGCTCTAGCTGCCCTAAAACGGCAAATAGAGGGGCAATACGCTGGCGGATCAGCCGTGATTGTCCAGACGATGACCAGCCGCCTTATCCTGATGATATTACGTGGAAGCGGCTAGTGTCGCGGTATCGGTCTTAAATTCCAAAGATAGGGGTAATAAAAAGGTAGTCTGATCGGTCCCGCTTAGTGGGCAAAGTATCTATGAAAGCGCACGAAAAGCATACAGATTTTTTGAATACAAAAAAGCTGACAGAGATATCGCTATTGCAGCCACGCATATAATGACTGCATTTATATCTTCGGGAAGACCTACCGGGCCAAGTGTAATTAAAATTAAAGAGGAAATTCGCGCCGTACTGATATGATAATTCCTATCTGTCGCTCCCTTGTATTTGAAATACGTCCAAACCAAAAATAAGGCCGAAATTACAAAGCTGCTTAGATACGCGTATTTATATCCCGTGTAACCAAAATATCCAAAATGGCAAAATGCTGCTGTAGATGATGAAAGCGCTAAAGCCCAAATCAATAACAATGTAATCATCTTAAAAAATTACCCCTATAAGGCTTATGTGCAATGGGCCGTGCGAATGTCTGTTTGTAATAATTAGATATAATATGGCTGTAATTGGAAATTATTTTCCTTTTCTCTGCCTATGCCGTCGCAAATCCCGGATGGCTAGTTGTATGAATTTGACCGGAATGAAAATGACGATCGCGATCATCAATAAGGCTGTCGTGCCCAAAATCAGGATGAACCAAGGGTCTTCGTTTCCCATTAAGCAGGGCTAGCAGCTTATAGAACGGTCGCAACGGGGGGAGTTTCTGCCGTTGGCATGGCTCACGGCACATGGCAGCCTAACCCCATGTGCAACCTCTACAATCTGAAAGCCTCTACCCGCGACATTGGGGCGGTCTTTGATGCTCTAGATGCCTCTGGCGGGGTCTTAGAGAGGGATTACGTGTCGCCGGGTCGTCCCGGCTTGGTAGTGACCGGATCGGCGGCAGCAAGGCAGCTACGGGCTATGCGGTGGGGCTTTCCACCACCACCCGGTGTGCGCACTGCCGTAGCTAACGTCCGCAAATATCACAGCGCCTTTTGGCGGTCGGCACTGGCTAACCCGGAACGCCGTTGCCTTGTACCCGTGACCAGCTTTCAAGAATGGAGCGTTGGGCCTGACCCGATCACGGGTAAGAAGAAGCCCCATTGGTTTAGCGTACCATCCCGCCCCGTCTTCGCCTTTGCTGGCATATGGCGACCGGTGGGCGACGAAGCCGCCTTTGCCTTCCTAACCACAGGCTACGAAGGCGACCCGGCTGCCCATGTGGTTGGAGCCATCCACCCCAAGGCCATGCCCGTCATCCTTCATGATGATGACCATAAGCGCTGGCTAACTGCGCCTGTTGAGGATGCCTTGGGGCTGGCTGCCCCGTTCCCATCGCAGCTTATGGCAGTCGAATAGCCAAGCGCCGTCTCGACAGCGAGCAAGTACCTAACGAAGATACCAATACTGTTATCGCGGGGCTATGTCTAAACAGATTACACAATGCCTTGCACCCTTGCCTCTCCACATTTTTCAATACTGCACCCTAACCTCACACTTAATTTACACATTATCCACTTTACGAAAGTTGTTATAATCCCAGCTTATACCACGCCACTTAAACGCTGATACTACCCCCGGCCTATTAAGCATTGCGGAAAGAGACTTAGGGTTAACGCCAACTGCCTTACAGGCCCGCCCCTTTTTTATGACCTTCACCGACATTAGCTGCTCATCGACATACGCAAGAAGCCGTTCCGCCTCTTTCGAAAAGTTCTTGACCCTCTCTTTCCACATAGTGATGCGCGCACCGGGAAACGTCTTACGAAAGGCCTCTTCCGAAATGACCGGGGAAGCGATGACATAAACCGTACATTCTCCACATACGCCCCCGGCTGCGTTACGCGCATTGGATCGCATGATGCCCTGTAATAGATTGTGCTGGGCCTCACTAACCTTCAAGATTTTACGCCCCTCGTCGCCTTGTGGCGAAGCATCATCCCCTTTAACGGCGATTGCTAAGGCGTCGTAGTCCGCATTGCTATAAAGATGCGAACCAACGACTATCACATTTTTGATATGGGCATAGTCATTGGTTGCAGCGTGTACACCCCAATGTACATACTGAATATTGTACGCCTTACCCTCTGACAACGCCGCTCTTATTTCTTTAAGCACGTCCGTATCATTAGGCTTTGCCTTATCCCCTATGACAAGCCATTCATCATCCGGCTTTGTTTCTATGGCTTCGGCAATACCTTTGAAGATAGGCCGGTTCGCATGGCCATCGCGCATTGTGTCCTTACCGCAACTGGTCCACCATATGCGTAGGTCCATGTTCCGATAGCTATATTCGGGGGAAGGCAACCGGATGAGGTTGCCCTTAGCTTTATCCATTAGGTCGTAGGTGCCCCTAACGCTTCCCGAGGCATCAAAGATGATAGCCGGGGTAAAATCATCAGGAAGCGGCTTACCAGCCCCTATGAGCGTCAAGCCGCCTCCACGCCCGCCATAGCTATCCAAAAGAAGCGTACACCCTCCCCCGATAGTCAGAGCGTCCAACGTGCTTACGTATCGCGCCCCAAGCTCTGATCGACCCTGCTCCTTGTTATCCTTATTAAGGGATAGGATACGCTTGGCATACTTTCCCAAATCCATTGGAAGGGAAACCGGCGAACCAATGACCGCATTCGTAAGCTCATGAGCAAAGGCCATAAGAGCTTCGGAGAAGCTTCGATCTAGCTGCCCCACTTTAACCGCAAGGGAATACAACGAAGCGGCATCAACCCTAACCGGCTGGGCAAGGGCAAATGTTTCATCCCACACCCGCAATGACCGTGGCTTTCCAAGATGAAAAAAGTCAGATGCCTTAGCAAAAGACCGATCCTTTAGGCGACTCACTATCATTTGTTGGGTTGTAATAAGAACCGGTACAATATCAATTTTACTAGAACCGGAGCCAAGGCTATTAAGAGCTTCATCCTTGGTTAGGACCGAGAAATCAGAATCCTCAAGGCCCAAGCGCTTAATCAATGACATAATCTGATTTTTGGATTGAAGGCAGATTAGGATGCCTCCTTCCGGTTTAAAGCCATTCGATTTCCATGCCTTGATAAACCCGGAAATAGCTTCCGTCTTCCCTGATCCAGGAGCAAGAGAAGATAGGTAATAAGATGGCCTAAGCTCCCCCTTAAGACCGGAATTGAGATGCTGAATAATAAGCTTGATAGCTAGGGAATGGTGACCCTCTATCTTTATGCCGAAGCTACCAAGCTTATCAATGGTATTGCTAAGAGCAATATCAATGAGGTTATTACCATCATTAACAACCAAAGACATATCGGACCTTATCAATCATAGATAAGAAAATGTCAGTCGCCCCCACCCTAATACTTTAGAGAAAGCGATGTACATTCTCAATCTTCCCTTCCACGCAGCGCCGATTGGCGCAGACGTGGAGCAAAGGTCAACCCATTATCGCCGGTTTTGTTTAAAAACATTTAGTAATATTAATAGAATACTGTGATTATATGTTTAATAAGACAGATTATTAGTTTAGGATTAAGCCAGAATAAACTTAGATTGCACTAGCCCTGTTAAATCGTCGGTGTAGAAATATACTACAAGACGGTTGGAAAGGGTCTTTGCAAAGGAACGCGGCATAAAGCCGCGATCCTCACAGGCAAGATAAGCCTATTAAGAGCTACCTATGACAAGCCAGCCAGCTTTTGCGCTAAGTCTGCTGGTCTTAAATGTGTATATCTCATCAGCATACGCGGGTCGCGATGACCGCTAATGATCGCCAATTCGGCCATCGAGAGTCCTAGTTCAGCAAAACGGCTAATAGCTTCATGGCGTAGGTCATGAAATCGAAGGTCGGCCATATCAGCACGCTGTCTGACCCGGTTCCAAGCCAGTCTAAGAGCCATAGCTGATAGTGGAAAAACCTGATCTTGCTTGACAGGTAGCGCTTCTAATATCGCTAACGCCTTCCCGGTCAGCGGGATAGTGCGAGAATAGCCCGTCTTCGTTTCTGGTATGTGCGCAAGACGCCTTTCCAAATCGATATTAGACCATGTAAGCTTTAGCAACTCACCGCGCCTTAGCGCCGTCTCTATGGCAAACATAATGGCGGGACTGACAAGGCTATTACGGGTAGCCTTCAATGCCTCTTGAAGCCTTTGAAGCTCTCCGGGCTTTAAGCGCCTGTCTCGTGCGTTACGAACGGGCAGACGCCGGACTTGGGCCACAACGTTCTGCGGCATAGCTATACCCCAGTCCCGCCTAGCGACTTCGATGATCGTATGGAGTAGCCCAAGCTCACGGGCAATCGTACCCGGCTTAACGATCTTGGCTCTAGCGTCCCTGTAAGCCGCGATAGGAGCCGATTTAAGGTCTAGCAGGGCTATATCACACATTGGCGCGCCGAGCATCTTAGAGAGCCTCGCACGCTCTGTATCGGCACTCCGCTTAGTCGGGGTTACCTCATCGATATAGCGGCGGATAAGATCGCCGAGGGTCGTGCCCTTTAGCTGGCGTCGATCCAGTGGCTCTTCACCACGATCAATCCGCCCTTCCCGCTCCCTAGCCCATTTCTCTGCCGCCTCCTTGGTAGGCAGCGTCCGATATTCCGATTCGTACCCCTTGCGGCGGATTTGAACGAACCAGCCCTTTGCCCTTTTGCTGATGGTTGCCACTGTGCTTCCCGTGTCAAAATTGTGTCACGGAGCAGAAAAAAAGGAATTTCGAACGTTAGCGGCCAGCCCAGAACAACCCGAAAAACCCTTAGGTTTCATATGGTTCTTCAATTCTGTTGATGGCGCACCCGACAGGATTCGAACCTGTGGCCTCTGCCTTCGGAGGGCAGCGCTCTATCCAGCTGAGCTACGGGTGCGTAGGCGAGCCGACTAGCATCGCCCGTCCGCACGCGCCAGCCCTTTTATGCCGCCACGGGCGCTTTTCCGGATTTGGCCGCAGGGGCGGGCGTCTTGGGGCGATAGGCGCACAGGTCCTCGACCGGGCAGCGCCAGCATTCGGGCCGCCGGGCCTTGCAGATATAGCGGCCGTGCAGGATCAGCCAGTGATGGGCATGGACGCGGAACGGCGCGGGCGTCGCCTTGTCCAGCTTGAGTTCGACCGCCAGCACCGTCTTGCCCTTGGCCAGCCCGGTGCGGTTGCAGACACGGAAGATATGCGTGTCGACCGCGAAGGTTTCCTGCCCGAAGGCCACGTTCAGCACGACATTGGCGGTCTTGCGCCCCACGCCGGGCAGCCGCTCCAGCGCGGCGCGATCCTCCGGCACCTCGCCGCCATAATCGTCGACCAGCATCCGCGACAGGGCGATGACGTTCTTGGCCTTGGTGTTGAACAGGCCGATCGTCTTGATGTGCTGTTTCAGCCCATCCTCGCCCAGTTCGAGCATCTTTTGCGGCGTGTCGACTTCGGCGAACAAGGCGCGCGTCGCCTTGTTGACGCCGATATCGGTGGCCTGCGCGGACAGTGCGACCGCGACCACCAGCGTATAGGGGTTGCGGAACTCCAGCTCGGTCTCGGGATGCGGGTTCGCCTCCGCCAGCCGGTGGTAGAATTCGACGACGTCCGCCTTCTTCATGTCCGTTACAGGCCCAGCACGTCGCCCATGCGATAGCGGCCCGGCGCCTGCCCCGCGAGCCACAGCGCCGCGCGCACCGCGCCGCGCGCGAAGATGCTGCGGTCCTGCGCGAAATGGCCCAGCGTCACCCGCTCGCCCTCGCCCGCGAAGATCACCTCGTGATCGCCGATCACCGAACCGCCGCGCAGGGCCGCCAGCCCGATCGTCCCCTCGGTCCGCGCGCCCACCAGCCCGGCACGGCCATCGACGCGCAACTCGGACAGCGGATGCCCCCGCCCCGCCGCCGCCGCTTCGCCCAGAAGGAGCGCGGTGCCCGAGGGCGCATCGACCTTGTGCCGGTGGTGCATCTCGGTGATCTCGATATCCCAGTCGCTGCCCAGCCGCGCCGCCGCTTCGCGCACCAGATTGGCGAGCAGCGTGATGCCGAGCGAGGTGTTGCCGGTCTGGAGCACCGCGATGTCCGCCGCCGCCGCGTCGATCGCGGCATGCTGCGCGGGCGACAGGCCGGTGGTACCGATCACGATCGGCGTCCTCGCCGCGCGCGCGGCCGCCAGATGCGCGTCGAGCGCGCCCGCAATCGAGAAATCCACCAGCACATCGGCGCGTGCCGCCAGCGCCGCCGGATCGTCATGCGAGTCGCAGCCCCCCGCCAGCGTGGCGCCCTCGCCCTCGATCAGGTCGGCGATGGCGCGGCCCATGCGCCCGGCGCTGCCATAGATGCCGATGGCGGTCATGCGGGGGCTCGATCGATGAAGGTCGTCATTAGGCACCCTTGGCACAAGTCGAACAGGCGCGAAACCAGCCAAGCGACCAGACGGATTCCAAAGCCCTCCCCGACGCCCAAGCGGCTGTTATCGGCGAGTCGCGCTTTCTGCTGCCGCTACGAATTCTGCGCCCTGGCATATAAATTAAACCATCTCGAAAATGACAATCCGCTGAAAAACCTAAACTTAAATCTGTTTTCTGATCACACCGTTATAGATATCATTGCGTTGCCATGGAGGTACAAAGATGCCTTTAATTGCAACGATGATTCTTTGGATATCGGTCCCCCAGGACATGTCATGGATTTCCAGCCATCGAGACATTTCGCCCGAAATGTTAACCAGATTTGAAAAAATCTTCTCGTTGACGGGAACTTTGCGATTCGCCCCGGCCGGCCTTCCTCGAATGAATCTCCATGACATGCATGTCCTTCTTCAAACACGCGAACGCACACCGGCGGATGCCGTAGCAGAGCAGCGTATAGCCGCGAAAGTCATGGGACTGGGTATCACCGCACCGACCGATGCCTGGCGGGTCACATGCCGCGCCGGGATCTGCGAAACGCTCTATGTCGATTTACGACCGCCGCCCGCCTCAGGAGGTGAACCCAGCCCCAGCCGGCGCGATCTTGTTTTGGATGAAACCGCACAAGCATGTCGCCCTCACGGATATCCATCTATGATTTCAATTCCCATGGGCGCGTCCAGACGAGACGGCATGTCTTATTTCTGCTTACTGAACCCAATCAAGACGAAAGGCGATGAATAAGACTTTCCTATCATCGCCTAATCTCATCTTTGTGGCATCCTCCGCGGCTCAGGCTCAAGTTCGTTGGGGCAACTGCTACTGGTGCAAGAAGCAGCCTCGAACCGGGGACTGGGAGAGTTGCAAACAATGGGAGTTGGGCGACCAAGTATCAAGTGGCTACCTTCATTCTTACTGCGCAGAACATAAATATGACAACGACCTCGGCGAGCCGTCGCAGTCATGCTATGGGGAGGGGGATTGTTACAGCTCTGCGTGATATATAAAGAGGGGCAATAGGATTATCGAAGTGGCCGAACGCAAATGCGGAGGCGCATCGAAGCAAAGCCGAGTGATCAGGGTCGTAGCCGCATGAACCGGATCGCACTTGGTGCAGGTGCGGTCGTGCTCGGAGGCGTATCCGCCTTCTTCCTGCCGACCTTGATCCAAGCCCCTCCATCCGAAGGGGCAAAGGCGGCGCCCGTCGCTGTCGTAGATGCGCCATCCAAACCGAGGCTTGCTTCAGCCCCGACCGACACGGCGATCACAAACATCACCGAATCCGTCATCCCGACGCCGGCGACGACGCCCTCCCCCGCTCCTGTTGATGCGTCTCATCTTCCCAGCAAGGACGATCTCGCACGCCTGGCCGGCATCATAAGAACATTCTCCCGTCACGACGCGATGCTCAAAAAGCTGCAGTCCGAACCGCGCGATCCGGTCTGGGCCCCCAAGTCGGAAGCGCTGCTGACGGAGCGTTATAGCGCCATGCCGCACATTGGCGGCGCCGGACGCGTGTTATCTATCCATTGCGGCTCGACACTCTGCATGGTCACGGGTGATCTGCCCAACGGCTCGCTGCCCGATGCCAGCAGACAAGCGATGGATGCGCTGCATTCCTACGACATGGTCAAGGAGCTCTGGGCCTTGGGCTATGGCGGCGGCGGTTCGGCTTATGGTCCCTCCGCCTCGGACAATCGGGGTATGTTCGTCACATTTTACGAACGCACCGTTCCGCGCAAACTCCGTTCATAGCAACTGGGACCCCGGTTTGGGATGACGAGCGGACCAGTTCATCATTGGCGAAATGCCGATCGCCTCATAGCTTGGTGTGGATGAGCAGAATCGGCGACATCGTCATCCTCACCGGCGCGGGCGTGTCGGCCGAGTCGGGTATCGCCACCTTCCGCGGCCCCGGCGGGCTGTGGGAGGGGCATCGGGTGGAGGATGTCTGCACGCCCGAGGCGCTCGCTGCCGATCCGGACCTCGTCCACCTCTTCTATGATCGGCGGCGGGCGGCGCTGGCCGATGTCGTGCCCAATGCGGCGCATGCGGCGCTGGCACGGCTCGACCGCGAATGGCCGGGCGAGTTGCTGATCGTCACGCAGAATGTCGATGACCTGCACGAGCGGGCGGGGGCGAAGCGGTTGCTGCATATGCACGGCGCGTTGAAACGGGCCCTGTGCGCGGGCTGCGGGGAGCGGTTCGACTGGCAGGGCGATCTCCCACCCGGCACCGCCTGCCCCGCCTGTGCCTCGCCCGCGCTTCGCCCTGACATCGTGTTCTTCGGCGAGATTCCCTATCACATGGACCGGATCGAGGCGGCGCTGGCGCAGGTCGATCTGTTCGTGTCGATCGGCACCTCGGGCGCGGTCTATCCCGCCGCCGGGTTCGTGCGGATGGCGCGCGAATATGGCGCGGCGACGCTGGAGCTGAACCTCGATCGCTCGGAGGGGAGCGGCTGGTTCGACGAAAGCCGCCTGGGTCCGGCGGGGCAGCTGGTGCCCGAATGGGTCGAGCAGATGCTCAGCCGGTGACGGGTACGATGACCTCGCGGGCGCGGGGGCCGAGCCGTTCGACCGCCGGAGCCTGAAGCCCCCGCGCCGTCACCAGGACGCCAAAGGCGCGCGGGTCGGGCTTGTTGAAGAGCAGCGGCTGGCCCAGCGCATCGGCGACCCCCGCCCCCGCCTCGGACGCGATCAGCGCGGCGGCGGCGATGTCCCATTCATTGCCCCAGCGCAGCGTGGCGACCAGATCGGCCTCGTCGGCGGCGACCATCGCGATGCGCAGTGCGATCGAATTGGGCTTGAAGACGGCGACCAGATCGCGATCGGCCTTGGGCAGCGCATCGACCGGCACCCGCGCACCGGGCATCTGGCGGCAATAGCCCGCACTCAGCGCGCGCCCGTTGCGCGTCGCGCCCTGCCCCGCCTGCGCCAGCCACAGCTCGCCGCGCGCGGGCGCGGCCAGCACGCCGATCACCGGCCGCCCGTCCTCGACCAGCGCGACCGATACCGCCCAGCCCTCGCGCCCCCGGATATAGTCGCGCGTGCCGTCGATCGGATCGACCACCCAGACCCGGCGCGCGGCCAGCCGGTCGGGCTTGTCCGCCGTCTCCTCGGACAGCCAGCCCGCATCGGGGACCAGCGCGGTCAGCCGGGCGTGGAGCATCCGGTCGACGTCCAGATCGACCTCGCACACCGGGCTGCCGGGGGTCTTTTCCCATTGGCGGAAATCGGTACGCCAGCGCGCAAGCGCCATCGCCGCCGCCTCGCGCGCCGCCGCCACGACCGCCGGGATCAGGTCCCGGGCGGGGATCGGGTCAGCCGCCGGCAACCGTCATTCCATCGATGCGCAGCGTGGGCACGTTGACGCCGTAGCGGAACTCCAGATCATGGGCCGGGGTCATGGCGAGGAACATATCCTTCAGATTGCCTGCCACGGTGAACTCCGCAACCGGCTCCGCGATCCGCCCGCCGACGATGCGAAAGCCCGCCGCGCCCCGGCTATAGTCGCCGGTGACGGGATTGACCCCGCTGCCGATCAGCTCGGTCACATAGACGCCGTCGGCGATGTCGCCGATCAGCGTGTCGACCGGCACCCGGCCCGCCGCCATATAGAGGTTGCTGGTCGAGACGCCCGGCGCGCCCGCCGTGCCGCGCGCGGCATGGCCGGTCGGCTCCAGCCCCAGCTGCCGCGCCGAGGCGGAATCGAGCAGCCAGGTCTCCAGCACCCCGTCCTCGACGATCGCGGTCGGCGACACCGCCAGCCCCTCGCCATCGAAGGGGCGCGAGCGCAGGCCGTGCGGGCGGTGCGGATCGTCCTCGATACGGATGCCCTCGGCCATCACCCGCTCGCCCAGCCGGTCGAGCAGGAAGCTGGTCCGCCGCGTGATCGCCGCCCCCGCGATCGCCGAGACGAGATGCCCGACCAGCGACGATCCGACGCGCGGATCGAACACCACCGGCATCGCACCGCTCGCCAGCTTGCCGGGGTTCAACCGCGCCACGGTCCGCTCGCCCGCGCGCGTGCCGATCGCCTCGGGGCTTTCGAGCAGACGACGCAGGCGCGCGCCATGATGCGCATAATCGCGCTGCATGCCCGCGCCCTCGCCCGCCACGATGCTGACCGACAGGCCATAGCCGGTGGCGGCATAGCCCGCCGCGAATCCATGGCTGGTGGCCAGCGCGGTGACGATGCGCGAGGCGGAGGCGCCGCCGCCTTCGGAATTGGTCACGCCCGGCACCGCGCGCGCGGCTTCCTCGGCGGCGAGCGCGGCGGCGCGCAGCGCCTCGGGCGCGACCTCGCCGCCATCGTCCAGGTCGAGCATCGGCGGCGCGCCGTGCAGCAGCCGCTCCTCGGGCGCCAGGCCCGCCCAGCGATCCTCCGGCGCCTCGCGCGCCATCGCGACCGCGCGTTCGACCGCGCGGTCCATCGCGTCGCCCGACAGGTCCGAGGTCGAGACGCTGGCCGAGCGCCGCCCGACGAACACGCGCAGGCCCAGTTCCTCGCTCTCCGACCGGCCGACATCCTCCAGCGCGCCTAGCCGTACCGACACCTCCAGCGCGGCATCGGCGGCGAAGATGGCGTCGGCGGCATCGGCTCCGGCGGCACGGGCGCGGGCGACGATATCGGCGGCCCGGTCGCGGGCCTGTTCGGGGGTCAACATGCCACAGGACTTAAGGGCGCATGCGCGGCGATGCCAGTCCCCACGAACCCGCGCCCCGTCAGCCGGCCCGCGCCAGCGCCAGTACCGGGCGCGACGCGGCGGCGGGCGCCCGGACCGCGGGTCCGTCCCCGCGCGTCAGCCGGAACTGCGCCACCTCGCGCGCCAGCCCCTCGGCCTCCGCCGCCAGATGGCGCGCGGCGGCATGGGCCTGTTCGACCATGGCGGCATTTTGCTGGGTCGATCCGTCCATGTCGGCGACCGCGAGATTCACCTGTTGCAGCCCGGTCGCCTGGCGCTGTGCCGAGGTCGCGATCTCGGCGACGAGCCCGGCAATCTCCTCGATCCGTACCGAGATCGCCTCCAGCGCGCGCCCCGCCTCGCTGACCAGCCCGACACCCATGCCGATCTGCGACGACGAGGTCTGGATACGCTCCTTCACATCCTTGGCCGCGTCGGCCGAACGCTGGGCAAGCGCACGCACCTCGCTGGCGACGACGGCAAAGCCCTTGCCCGCATCGCCCGCGCGCGCCGCCTCCACCCCGGCGTTCAGCGCCAGCAGGTTCGTCTGGAACGCGATGCCGTCGATGACCGTGATGATCTCGGAAATCTCGCCCGAGGAGCGTTCGATCGCCCCCATGGCATCGACCGCGCGGCGGACGACCTTGCCCGATTCCCGGGTGTCGCGGTGCGCGGCGGTGACGGCCGCGTTGACGCGCGTCGCACCCCCGGCCGTCTCGCGGACCCCGGTGGTGATCTCGTCCATCGCCGCCGCCGTCTCCTCCAGGCTGGCCGCCTGCTGCTCGGTACGCTGCGACAAGTCGTCGGACGCCGAGCGGACCTCCGTCGCCCCCGTCCTGACATGGCCCGCCGACGCCGCGACGCGCGACAGCGTCTGGGTCAGCCGCTCCATCGTCGCGTCGAAGGACAGGGCCAGCCCGCGATATTCCACCGGCAGCGTGTTCCCGATCCGGTGCGTCATATTGCCCTCGCCCAGCTGATCGAGCGCGCAGGCCAGTTCGCGCACCACAATTTCCTGCTTGTCGGCGTTGGTCCGCTGCGCCTGCGCGGCGACGCGGAACACCTCGACCGCCGAAACCATGGTGCCGATCTCGTCAGTGCGCTCGCCCCCGTCGAGCGCCAGCGCCAAGTCGCCGCCCGCCATCCGGCGCATCACATCGGCGGTCGCCCCGACCGGTCCCAGCACGCGACGCATGAGATAGACCAGCCCGCCCGCCAGCAACGCGGCGATGACCAGGCCCAGCGCCACCAGGATCGCGATCGTGCTGTGCAGCGACGTCAGGCTGGCATCGGTCACGCGCCCTTGTGCCCGGGTGACGGACGCGACCAGCGTGTCGATGTCGCGGCGATGCGCGGCATAGGCCTGGGTCAGCCGGGCATAGCTGGTCTCGGCCGCGGCGCGGTCGCCGCGCTGGATGGCGGGGATCGTCACATCGTCCAGTTCGGTCCAGAAGCGGTCGGCGTGACGCGCCGCCTGGTCGACGAGCAACGGCTTCAGCCCGTCACCGATCGCCGAGCGCTGCCAACGCGCGATGCTCGCCCGGAAATCCTTTTCCAGCATGGCCAGCGCGGCCCGGCGCCGGGGCAGCGTTTCCGGCTGCTGGACGAGCAGCGTCGCCTCCAGATAGGGCTCGATGATATAGGCCGGCGGCGGCAGGATATCCGCCTGGAGATCGCTGATCTCCTGATTGGCGTCGGCCAGGGGGCCACCGATCCGGATGCGGTCGATCTCGAATCCGGTCACAACCCCGCCCACGACCAGCATGGCCATTATGGACAGGCCGCCCGCTCGGCACTTTTCTTTGATACTCAAGAGATTGGCTCCTCACCCTTTCTCCTGATACCAATCAAAACTTACGAGATGTTGTTTCGTTGGCTCAACGGCTGCTCATTCCGGGCAATTCCGACGGACCGTCTTTTCCTCAGACCGGGGCCGCATCCGCGCCCGCGCCATAATGATGCCAGGTGAAGATCGCCAAGGCGCTGCGATGGGGGCGAAACGCCGCCGCCAGAGCACGCACCTGCTTTTCCGAGGGCCGCGTGTCGTGGCCCAGGATCCGCCCCATCTCGATCTGCACCGCCAAATCCCCGGCGGGCCAGATATCGGTCCGCCCCTCGGCAAACAGCAGATAGACCTCCGCCGACCAGCGGCCGATGCCCTTCACCGCGACCAGTTTCGCGATCGCCTCTTCGTCATCCTCGGGCAGATTGGCCAGATCGAGGCGGCCGCTCGTCACCTCTTCGGCCAGGCTGCGCAGATAGCCCGCCTTCTGGCGCGAGATGCCCGCACCCCGCAGCGCCTCGTCGGTGACGCCGTGCATCCGGGTCGGATCGGTCGCATCGCCCAGCAATTCGTGCAGCCGCCGCCAATGCGCATCCGCCGAGGCGACCGAGACCTGCTGGCCCAATATGGTGCGGACCAGCGTGGCATAGCCGCGCGCGCGGATACGCGGCTCGGGGTAGCCGATGCGCGCCACGGCCGCGGCGATGGCGGGCTCGGCGGCGGCCAGCGCGTCGAGACTTTCGCGAATCTGTTCGGCGCTCAGCCCCATGATGCTTGATCCGCGCGTTCAGGCCCGGCAGAGGCGCTTTCGACATCAGGGCCGACAAGGAGAATGGACATGCCCAAGCTTATCGTCGTGACCCGCGACGGGGAAGAACGCGAAATCGACGGCGAGGCCGGTCTGTCGGTGATGGAAGTCATCCGCGATGCAGGCGTCGACGAATTGCTGGCGCTGTGCGGCGGGTGCTGCTCGTGCGCGACCTGCCATGTCCATGTCGATCCCGAATTCGCCGGCACGCTGCCCGCGATCGGGCCGGACGAGGACGATCTGCTCGATTCGACCAGCGAGCGCGACGCCACCTCGCGGCTGTCGTGCCAGCTGCCCTTCGGCGAAGCGCAGGACGGGATGCGGGTGCGGATCGCGGCGGAGGACTGACGGCGCATTGCGCGTGAACGTCGAGGGCGGGGTTTCGGCCCCGCCTTTTTTGTTCGCGCGGAGACGCGGAGGCGCGGAGATGATGGGTTTGGCCGCGAGGCCATTCCATCCCCTCAGGCCGTCGCAAAGTCTGCCGCTCGTGATGGCGGGCTTCGATCACCCGGAGCCGGACATCTCCGCGCCTCCGCGTCTCCGCGTGAAACCCGTGGCCTTCGACTGCGCTCAGGCTGAACGGAGTTTGGGGATCATAGCCACCCATACCAACATCCGTTCAGCCTGAGCGCAGTCGAAGGCCACGCTCCGCCGTCGACAACGATCCGCTCCGCGCGCAAAAAAGGGCGGCAGGACCAGACCCGCCGCCCCAAGACATCACCGTGCCGCCACCGCATAGAGGGCGATCGCCGCCGCGTTGGAGACGTTCAGGCTCTCCACCTTCGGGCTGATCGGCAGCTTGGCGAGTTCGTCGCAATGCGCCTCGGTATTCTGGCGCATCCCCTCGCCCTCGGCGCCCAGCACGATGCAGATGCGCTGCGTGCCCATCGCCTCGGCCAGCGTCTGGTTCGCATGGCCGGTCAGGCCGATCCGCCAGAAGCCCGCCTCCGCGATCTCCTCCAGTGCACGGGCGAGGTTGACGACGCGAATCCACGGCACCGTCTCCAGCGCCCCACTGGCCGAACGCGCGACCGTGCCCGATTCGGGCGGCGCGTGCCGGTCCTGGGTCACGATCCCCAGCGCGTCGAACGCGGCGGCCGAGCGCAGGATCGCGCCGACATTGTGCGGATCGGTCACCTGGTCGAGCACGACCAGCGGCCGCCGGTCGTCCTGCCCCTCGTGAAGCAGATCGCCCAGCCACATGTCCTCCAGCGGATCGACCTCCGCCACCAGGCCCTGGTGCGGCGCGTCGGCGGGGACCAGGCGGCCCAGATCGGCCACATCGGCATAGGTGATCGGCACCACCGGCGGCAGGTCGAGCGCGGCCAGCGCCTCACGCGTGCCCCAGATCTTGCGCACGGTGCGGTTGGGGTTGGCGAGCGCCGCCGTCACCGCATGCCGCCCCCAGAAGCGCGGGCGGTTGGAAGAAGCCTGGCTGGGGCGATGTCCTCGGCGTGCCATCAGTCGTCGGTATCCGTATATGCAAAGGGGTTGGTCGATGCCGGTTGGGTCGGCATCGGCGGACGCGGCAACGCCTTGTCCGCATTCGCCGCCGCGAGCAAGACCCCCGCGAGCACGACCGAGGCCTGGCGCATGTCCTCCCCCTTCAAATGATCGAAGGTGTCGGCCGAGCTGTGATGGATACGGCTGCCATAGTCGAGCGGGTCCTGGATGAACTGGAAACCCTGTACGCCGACCGCCTGCATGAAGACATGGTCGGTGCCTCCCGTCGTCCGCTGGACGACATTGCCCGCCCCCATCGAGGCATAGGGCGACAGCCATTCCCTCAGCATCGGCACCGCCGCCGGATTGTTCTCGGCATAGAGCCCGCGCAGCTTGCCCGAGCCGTTGTCGATGTTGAAATAGGCCGCCAGATCACCGTAACCCGGCTTGGGCGTGATCGGCCAGCGATTGGTCCAGCCATAATAGCGCTTCAGGCCCGTCTGCGGCGCATCGCCCGGCCGCCCGCGCGTCGCCAGATGCTGCTCGACATAGGCCATCGAACCGAGAATCCCCTGCTCCTCGCCCGACCAGAGCGCGAAGCGGATGGTCCGCCGGGGCCGCTGTCCCGTGGCGGCCAGGATGCGCGCGGCCTCCATCACCATCGCGCTGCCCGCCGCATTGTCCGCCGCGCCGTCGCCTGCGACCCAGCTGTCGAGATGCGCGCCCGCCATCACATAGCCCGCCTTGGGATCGGTGCCGGGGATTTCGGCGATGATGTTATAGGCGTTCTCGTCGCTGTCGTCGTACCGCACGTCGCTCAGCACCTCGATGGTGGGCGCGGGGCCGACCTTGGCGAGCCGTGCGAGGCGGCGATAATCCTCGGCGGCCAGCTCGATCCCCGGCACCGCGGGCGTCTCGCCGCGTCCGAACAGATAGCCCTCGCCATGGAGCAGCTTGCCGTCGCGATAGCTCTGCGTGACATAGGCGACCGCGCCCTCGGCCTTCAGAAAGGCGTCGAGCTTCTGCGCGAAGTCGAGCCGCTTCATCCGGCGATCGGCGCTTTCGGGATCATGCTCGGGCTGGACGTAGAGGTCGAGCTTGGCGATGTCCTCGCCCGACAGGCGGCGGAAGGGCGCGGTGCCGGGTTCGTCGCCGGTGCCGGGCAGCGACACCATCACGATCTTGCCGCGCAACTGGCCGCGCCACTTGTCGAAGTCGCGTTCACGCTTCATCGGCGCGACGATCACCGGCGCTGTCACCGCGCCGTTGGTGGCGGGGGTCCAGGCGATGGGGATCGCGGTCAGCTGCAACGGGCGGGGCGAGACCATCCGCACGCTCGCCCGCTCGATCGACCAGCCGCGCCCGAAGGCGAAACCTTCCTTATGGACGTTCTTCAGCCCCCATTTGGCGAATTGCCCGGTGGTCCAGGCTTCGGCGGTGCGCATCGCGGGGCTGTTGGTCATGCGCGGGCCGATCACGTCGGTCAGATGCTGGGCGGTCTGCATCGCCTGGCTGTGATTCATGCCCTCGTCGATGATCCGGTTGGCGGCGGCACGATCCTGGGCGGAGGCGGCGGTGACGGGCAACAGGGCGGCCGCCGCGACGGCGGCGAGCAGGGAAACGCGCATCGAAATGAAAACCCCCAGGTAACTGATATGGGACAGAGGCTATGTCCCGGTCCCGGGCGATGCAAGCGAGTGATCGCACATTCCGGCCAAAAAACCCGCAAAACGGCGTTGACAGCCGTGCTTTGCTTCGGCATTTGGCGCGCCTCGCTCCGATGGAGTGACACCCCGGAAGGGTGGCCGAGTGGTTAAAGGCAGCAGACTGTAAATCTGCCCGCGTGAGCGTACACTGGTTCGAATCCAGTCCCTTCCACCATCCCCGCCGATCGGCTAGGGTCGATAGCGGCGCTGGATCCGAGCGGGTATAGCACAATGGTAGTGCAGCAGCCTTCCAAGCTGAATACACGGGTTCGATTCCCGTTACCCGCTCCATTCCCCCTCACCGTGCATCAGCCTGCGAAGCCGAATAATTTGCCGTTCGCTGCTTGACGTTGACGTAAAGGGCCGTCACTCCGCCCGTTCACCGGACGAGAGGATTTGCGCCATGGCATCGGTCAATTTCGACATCCCCCACGAACTGGGCCATGCCGAGGCGCGCCGCCGGATCGAACAGGGCCTGCCCAAGCTGGAATCCAAGATTCCCGGCGGCGGACAGGTTTCCTCGGAATGGATCGCCGACGACCGGCTGATGCTGACCATCATCGCGATGGGACAGACGGTGAAGGCCGACATGGCGGTCGCCGACCGTGCGATCACCGGCACCGTCACGATCCCGATGATGCTGTCGATGATGGCGGGCCCGATCGGCGAGTTCGTGAAGACCAGCGCCGAAAAGATGCTGGCCAAGGGCTGATCGCCCGAAAGGTTCCTCCGCGAATTCGGTGACGGCCAGCCCCGTGGCGGGGCAGCACTTCCCCCTTGCCCGACCGCGCACGACACGCCACCATTTCGCGGACATGCCTACCCTTCCCGCCGTCGCCACCATCGCCCAGACCATCCAGCTGTCGCTGGCCCCCGTCTTCCTGCTCGCCGCCATCGGACAGTTGCTGAACGTGCTGGCGGGGCGGCTGGCGCGGGTGATCGACCGGGCGCGCGGGCTGGAGATGATGATCCACAAGATCGATCACGGCCCCGACCTGCTGCGCCACAAATGGGAGTTGCGGCTGCTCGACCGGCGCATGTCGATCATCAACGCCGCGCTGTTCCTGGCGGTGTCGAGCGCGGTCATGGCCTGCATCGTGATCGCGGTGCTGTTCATCGCCAATCTCGGCAAATTCCATATCGGCACCTGGATCGCGCTGGCCTTCATCCTGTCGGTCAGCCTGCTGACGCTGTGCCTGATCGCCTTCATGGTCGAGGTGCGCATCTCGCTGCGCGCGATCCATGTCCGCAAGGAGATACTGGATTGATCGCCGAGCGTCGCGCGCTGCAGGCGGTGGTCGCGATCGCCTGTCTGGTGCCGCTGTCGATCGGGGGGATCAGCGTCGTCAGGGGCCCCGGCTGGCTGGGCCATGCGCCGTCGATCCCGACCGATCTCGACAGCCAGTTCCGCTATGTCTCGGGCATCTTCCTGGGCCTGGGGCTCGCCTTCGTCACCTGCGTCCCCGCGATCGAGCGCAAGGGCGCACGCTTCCGCCTGCTGGGCGCGCTGGTGATCGCGGGCGGCATGGCGCGGGGACTGTCCTGGGCGATGGTCGGCGCGCCCTCGACCGGCCATCGTCTGGGGCTGGCGATGGAACTGGGCGTCGTCCCGCTCCTGATGCTGTGGCAGGCCCGCATCGCACGCCGCCGTCGCTGATCGATCCGCAGCGTCGCGATACGGGCCGGCGGCCGCGCGACGACCGCCCCGTTCCATGCCGACGGGTCAAAGCGACGCCATCGCCCCCGGCTTCAGCAGATCGAGGATCGCCGCCGTCGTCGCCACCGCGCCGGTCACGATCGAGGGCTCGGGCGCGATCCTGAACTGGGGCGAATGGTGCGACGCGATCGCCGGCCCGCCCGCCTTCGCCGCCGCCAGCGCCTCGGCAGGCGTGCCGCCGACCGACAGATAATAGCCGCGCACCCCGCTGTCCGGCTGGACCAGATAGGCGAAGTCCTCCGCCCCCATCCCCTTCTGCTCGAACGGCGTGACATGATCCGCTCCGAAGGTCGCCGCCATCACCGCGTTCAGCCTTTTGGCGAGCGCCGCGTCGTTGATCGTCGTCGGCGTCCCCTCGGTCACGGTCACCACCGGCATCTTGTACTCGGGCATCCCGTTCATCACGCCCACCCCGCGCGCGACCCGCTTGATACCCGCCAGCAGCCGCGCCCGCTCCGCCTCGTCATTGGCGCGCACCGTCACCTGGAGCTTCGCCTGGTCGGAGATGATGTTGTGCTTGAGCCCGGCATGGAAGGAGCCCACCGTGATGACCCCGGGCTTGAGCGGCTGCTGCTCGCGGCTGATCAGCCCCTGGAGCGCCACGACCAGTTGCGAGGCCATATAGACCGGATCCTTGCCCATATGCGGGCTCGCCCCGTGCGCGCCGATGCCCGGCACCGTGATGTCGACCGAATCGGACGAGCTGTACTGGATCCCCTCCGACGCCGACACGGTGCCCGCCGCGCGCTCGGCATCGACATGGAAGGCGACCGCGTAATCGGGCTTGGGGAAGCGGCTATAGAGACCGTCCGCCACCATCGCCTTGGCCCCGCCGACGCGTTCCTCGGCGGGCTGGACGATGAAGACCACCGTGCCCCGCCAGCGGTCCTTCAACGCCGCCAGCCGCCGCGCGGTCGCCACCATCGCGGTGATGTGCGTGTCATGGCCGCAGGCGTGCATCACCGGCGCCTCCACTCCGTCCACGCCCACCTGTCGCACGGTCGAGGCATTGGCGAGCCCCGATTTCTCCTCGACCGGCAGCCCGTCCATGTCGGCGCGCAGCAGCACGACCGGCCCCGCGCCGTTCTTCAACACGCCGACCACGCCGGTCCCGCCGACCTTCTCGGTCACGACCATGCCCGGCACCGCGCGCAGCTCGGCGGCCATGCGCGCGCCGGTCTTCACCTCGCGAAAGGAGAGTTCGGGGTTGCGGTGGAACCAGTCCCAGAGCTTGCCCAGGTCGCGGTCGTAATCCGCCTTCACCGCGGCGGCATAATCGGGCTCGGCAAGCGCGGGCGCGGCGGTCAGCAGAAGCGCGGCGGCGATGACGTGGCGCATGGATTCCCCTTTTTCACGATTTTGCCCGATGCTAACCCAGATCGACGGGTGACGAAACGGGAACAGATACCCATATTCGCACCCATGGCGATCCAGATCCGCACCACCCTCGACGAGCCCGAAACCGGGGTCAGCTTCATTCCCCACCGCCCGTCGCGCCCCGAAAAGGCCGAAGGCGGCAAGCGCTTCGAGCTGGTGACGGACTATACGCCGAACGGCGACCAGCCCGCCGCGATCCGGGAACTGACCGCGGCGGCGCGCGCTGGCGACAAGGACCAGGTGCTGCTGGGCGTCACCGGATCGGGCAAGACCTTCACCATGGCGAAGGTGATCGAGGAGTTGCAGCGCCCCGCGCTGATCCTGGCGCCCAACAAGATCCTGGCGGCGCAGCTCTATGGGGAGTTCAAGAACTTCTTCCCCAACAACGCGGTCGAATATTTCGTCAGCTATTACGACTATTACCAGCCCGAAGCCTATGTGCCCCGGTCGGACACGTACATCGAGAAGGAAAGCTCGATCAACGAGTCGATCGACCGGATGCGCCACTCGGCCACGCGCGCGCTGCTGGAGCGGGACGACGTCATCATCGTCGCCTCGGTGTCGTGCCTCTACGGTATCGGCTCGGTCGAGACCTATTCGGCGATGATCTTCGACCTGAAGAAAGGCCAGAGCGTCGACCAGCGCGAGATCATCCGCAAGCTGGTCGCGCTCCAATACAAGCGCAACGATGCCGCTTTCATGCGCGGCAATTTCCGGGTGAAGGGCGACAATCTCGAAATCTTCCCGTCGCACTATGAGGATTCGGCCTGGCGCGTGTCCTTCTTCGGCGACGAGATCGAGGAGATCGTGGAGTTCGACCCGCTGACCGGCAAGAAGGTCGCGAGCCTCAACTCGGTGCGAATCTACGCCAACAGCCACTATGTGACGCCCGGCCCGACGATGAAGCAGGCGGTCGAGGCGATCAAGTTCGAGCTGGCCGAGCGGCTGAAGGAGCTGGAGATCGAGGGCAAGCTGCTGGAACGCCAGCGGCTGGAGCAGCGCACCAATTTCGACCTGGAGATGATCGCCGCCACCGGCAGCTGCAACGGCATCGAGAATTACAGCCGCTTCCTGACCGGCCGCCTGCCCGGCGAGCCGCCGCCCACTTTGTTCGAATATCTCCCCGAAAACGCGGTGCTGTTCGTCGACGAGAGCCATGTCACCATCGGCCAGATCAACGGCATGTCGCGCGGCGACCATCGGCGCAAGATCACGCTGGCCGAATATGGCTTCCGGCTCCCTTCTGCGATCGACAACCGGCCGCTGCGGTTCAACGAATGGGATGCGATGCGCCCGCAGACGGTCAGCGTCTCGGCCACGCCCGGCAATTGGGAAATGGAGCAGACCGGCGGCGTCTTCGTCGAACAGGTCATCCGCCCCACCGGGCTGATCGACCCGCCGGTCGAGATCAAGCCGGTCGAGGAACAGGTGCAGGACCTGATCATCGAGGCGCGCAAGACGACCGAACTCGGTTACCGCACCCTCGTCACCACGCTGACCAAGCGGATGGCGGAGGACCTGACCGAATATATGCACGAGGCGGGGATCAAGGTCCGCTACATGCACTCCGACGTCGAGACGCTGGAGCGCATCGAGCTGATCCGCGACCTGCGGCTGGGTGTGTACGACGTGCTGATCGGCATCAACCTGCTGCGCGAGGGGCTGGACATCCCCGAATGCGGGCTGGTCGCGATCCTCGACGCGGACAAGGAAGGGTTCCTGCGCTCCGAGACCTCGCTGATCCAGACGATCGGGCGCGCGGCGCGCAATGTCGACGGCCGGGTGATCCTGTATGCCGACCGGATCACCGGATCGATGGAACGCGCCATGTCCGAGACGTCACGGCGTCGCGAGAAGCAGATGGCCTATAATGCCGAACATGGCATCACGCCGCAGACGATCCGCCGCCAGATCGGCGACATCATCGCGCATGTCGCCAGCGGCGATCAGGTGACCGTGCCGATCGACGAGGACCGCCCGCACATGGTCGGCCATAATCTGCGCGCCTATATCGAGGAACTGGAAAAGAAGATGCGCAAGGCCGCCGCCGACCTCGAATTCGAGGAAGCGGGCCGGTTGCGCGACGAGATCCGGCAGTTGGAGAATGAGGAACTGGGCCTGCCCGTCCATGAGCAGAAGGCCCCGATCATGGGCCGCTCCAACGAGGGCAAGCCGGGAACCCGCAAGACGCGGTTCGGCAAGAGCAAGAAGTTCGCGAGCGGGCGCAAGGCGAATTGATCGAAGGGACAACCGCCCCATGTGAAGCTCCCCATGGGGCGCACATCCCGCTTCCCCATCCCCTCCCGCAAGCGGAAGGGGATGGGGGAGGGCCCGCGCTGCAAGAGCTCAGGGTCGAAGCTGTTCGTGACGCTAACGCGGTTACCGCAGGGACCCCAGGCCGCATCAAGGCCGATCGATACTCAGTAATGCCTTCTCTCCCTCGCCCCTCACAGAGGGGAGAGGGTTGCGCAGACTTGGCCTTTGCGAAAATAAAGGCTTAGTCGGAGCTGGGTGAATGATCTGCCCCCGTTTCACCGGACAGATTTAAGCGGTTGCAAAAACCAGTGCGCGATGTTCGCGCGGCGAACGCATTTTGAGCCCTGAATGCGGGTGGTTGTCGTTGTAGTCCTCGATCCACCCGGCCAGCGATGTCAACGCGTTGAGTGCA
>Ga0308172_1001051_pt1 | contig 23401 bp, 30 predicted proteins | sample PhyGR2_FD_202134 | JGI IMG/M metagenome (GOLD analysis project Ga0308172, IMG submission 202134) | Phyllosphere microbial communities from UC Gill Tract Community Farm, Albany, California, United States - DLSLSG.R2 | ecosystem: Host-associated > Plants > Phyllosphere > Unclassified | place: USA... | reverse complement strand
GCTCGGCACCTTCTCCCATGCCGTGCACAACAGCTCGATCGAAGCGGCCATCATCGACCTGGTCAACATCCGCGCCTCGCAGCTCAACGGCTGCGGGTTCTGCCTGGACATGCACGTGAAGGAAGCGACGATCCGTGGCGAGCGCGCACTGCGCCTGCACCATGTCGCGGCGTGGCGTGAATCGAACCTGTTCAGTGCGCGCGAACGTGCCTGCCTGGCGTGGACCGACGTACTCACCCACCTCCCTGCGCAGGGGGTTGCGGACGACGTGTATGAGCGCGTGCGTAGTCAGCTGTCCGAACAGGAAATCGTCGATCTGACCTACGCGGTGATGGCGATCAATGCCTGGAACCGCGCCAACGTCGCCTTCCGTACGCAACCCGGCTCGCTGGACCAGGCCTTTGGCCTGGACAAGGCCGGTCTGGCCTGAGCGTCGACTGCACACTTTACTGCTGGAGACCTGCAATGCGTTCTCTCTGTTCCCTGGCGCTGCTGGCCCTGCTGCCGTTGACCAGCATCGCCGCAACACCGCCGCCCACCGCACCCGAGCCCATCGTGCGCGAGGTCATGACCCGTCCGTTGCCGGAACAGCCGGGCAAGGAAGCACTGATCCTGACGGTGCAGTACCCACCCGGCGGCGCCGATCCCGTGCACCGGCACGACGCCCACGGCTTCGTCTATGTGCTGCAGGGCCGCATCGTGATGGGCGTGGCTGGCGGCCGCGAGGTTACCCTCGGCCCGGGGGAGGCCTTCCATGAGGGCCCGGACGATCTGCATACCGTCGGCCGCAATGCCAGCCAGACCGAACCGGCGACATTCGTCGTGTTCCTGATCAAGGACATCGGCAAGCCGGCGGTACTGCCACCACGCTGACCGCCACCGGTCCGGGGCAGTACCCGCCACTCCCACAGGTCCGCCGGTGTCACAATCGGCGGACCTGTCCCGTCTCTGCTGGCATGGACGACCCCACCGCACTGTTCACCCGACTACGCCCGCGCCTGTTCGGCGTGGCCTACCGCATGCTCGGCTCCTCGCACGAGGCCGAGGACGTGGTGCAGGATGTCTGGCTGCGCTGGCATGGCGCCAACCAGCAGGACATCGAGAATGCCGAAGCCTGGCTGGTGGCCACCACCACCCGCCGCGCCATCGATGGCCTGCGCCTGGCCCGGCGCACGCGTGAGCACTACGTCGGCATGTGGCTGCCCGAGCCGCTGCTCACCGAAGACACCGGCACACCCGAGTACATGCTGGAAACGGCCAGTGATCTGTCGGTGGCCTTCCTCAACGTGCTGGAGCGGCTGGCCCCGGACGCGCGTGCCGCGTTCCTGCTGCACGATGTGTTCGACCAGGATTACGACGTGGTGGCACGCACGCTGGACAAGACCGAAGCCGCCTGCCGGCAGATCGTGCACCGCGCGCGCCTGCAGCTGCGGCAGGAGCGACCGCGCTACAACGTGCCGCAGGACGTGCACCAGAAACTGATGCGGCGTTTCGCAGAGGCCATCGCCAATGGCGACTTCAGGACAATGAAAACCCTGATGGCCGAATCGGCCGTGCTGATCGGCGATGGCGGCGGCATCGTCACCAGCTTCCCGAGACCGATGGTCGGCGGCGCACGCATCGCACAGCTGCTGTACGCCCCGCACCTGCGGCGCAAGGACCAGCTGCGGATGGTGCCGAGCATGATCAATGGACGACTGGGGCTGCTGCGTTACTTCGACGACGTGCTGGAATCGGCAATGGCCTTCGATACCAACGGCGAGCAGATCGTGCAGATCCTGGTGCAGCGCAACCCGTACAAGCTGCAGGGCCTGCACCAGCCAACCTCGATCCAGTAGATCCACGCCACGCGTGGATGCGGTTGCTCTCATGCACAGCAAAGCCACGCATGGCGTGGCTCTACTGGTTCTCCGTGCTGCCTGACGGCTGCCCTTGCGGTTACTTCTGCTGCAGGAAGGCCAGCAGGTCCTGGTTGACCTTGTTTTTGTGGGTCTCGGTCAGACCATGCGGCGCACCCGGATAGACGATCAGCCTGGCGCCCTTGATCAGCTTGGCCGACATCCGTCCCGCCACGTCGATCGGCACGATCTGATCGTCGTCGCCGTGGATCACCAGGGTCGGCACATCGAACTTCTGCAGGTCAGCGCGGAAGTCGGTCGCCGAGAACGCGGCGATCGAGTCGTAGGTGTTCTTCTGCCCACCCAGCATGCCCTGCGCCCACCATGCATCGACCATCGCCTGGTTGACCTTCGCGCCCGGTCGGTTGAATCCATAGAACGGCCCGGACGGAATGTCCTTGTACAGCTGCGACCGGTTCTCCAGCTGCGCCTTGCGGATGCCGTCGAACACTTCGATCGGAACGCCACCCGGGTTGTCTGCGGTCTTCAGCATGAACGGCGGCACCGAACTGATCAGCACGGCCTTCTTCACCCGTCCCGTGCCATGGCGGCCGATGTACCGCGCCACTTCGCCGCCGCCGGTGGAGAAGCCCACCAGCGTGACGTCCTTCAGGTCCAGCGTATTGATCACCGTGGCCAGATCATCGGCATAGTGATCCATGTCGTTGCCATCCCAGGGCTGGCTGGAACGACCGTGGCCACGGCGGTCGTGTGCGACCACCCGGTAACCGTGGTCCGCCAGGAACATCATCTGCGATTCCCAGCTGTCCGAATCCAGCGGCCAGCCATGGCTGAAGGTCACCACCGGCCCATTCTTCGGGCCCCAGTCCTTGTAGTACAGCTGCACACCATCGGCGGTGGTGATGGTGCTGGCGGTGCGCGTGACAGCGCTGGGTGCGGACGGGTGTGCCGGCGCGGCGGCCTGGGCGGACAGGCCCGCCTGCATCGACAGGGCCAGGGCAGTTGCAGCGAGGGTGCGGGTAACGGTGTTCATGGTGGACCTCCAGAGGATGGGTGGGTTTCGACAGGGGTTACTTTGCGCCCCTGCCCGGGACCATTGGTGACGTGAAGTCCAGAAAACTTGATCAAAAATCCCAGAACACCGGCACCCAGCGGAACGCCTCGCCCTCGCGGGACACCCGGCCCACCGACGGGAACGGCAGGTGCGTGGCCACCAGCATCTCGCCGGTGCCGGCCAGCGCATTGAGCAGTTCGATGCGCACCCGCGCCGCCTCCTCCGGGTCGTGCTCGAAACCGTTATGCCAGTTCGGTTGATCGAAACCGACGGCGAACACGGCATCGCCAGCAAAGGTCAGCGCCTGGCCCGCCGAGGCAACGCGCACCACGCAGTGGCCCGGCGTGTGGCCGCCGGTGCGGCGCGCGACTACGCCCGGTGCGATCTCATGCTCATCCTCGAAGGTGTGCACGAAACTGCCGTACTCGGCCCAGAAATGCGTGGCCGTTGCGCGAAGCGCGTCCGGGAACCCCTGTGGCATGTTGGTGCGGGTGAAGTCGGGCGACTTCCAGAACGCCACTTCCGACGCTGCGACGTGGATCTTCAGGTCCGGCCGCAGCTGTGCTTTCACTCCGTCCACCAGCAGGCCGCCGATGTGGTCCATGTGCATGTGGGTGATGACCACATCGGTGATCTCGCGCAGGTCGATACCGGCAGCGCCGAGGCGACGGATCAGCTGGCCGGCGCGCGGCAGCTGCAGGTCCGGGTCCATGCCCAGGCCGGCGTCGATCAGGATGGAGCGCTCACCGCTGTGCACCACCATCACGTTCAACGCCCAGTCGAACGCATCCTGTGGCAGGTACATCTCATTGAACCATTCGGCACGCTCGGATGCGGGAACATTATGGCCGAGCATCTGCGTCGGCAACGGCAGCACGCCGTCGCTGACCACGAGCACGTCGATGTCACCGACTTTCAGGGCATAGCGCGAGGGAACAAGCTCGTCGAGCGCAGGCGCGGCAGGGGCAATGGTGTTTTCCAGGCTGAACATGAGGCGATCTCCACGAAGGTTGGCTGGCAGGCAGTGAAGCAGGGCCGGCGGACAGTTCCGGGGTTACGCCTTCGCACGGCGCAGGGCATGGCGTTGCCGGGCAGCAATGCCCTGCAGCACAGCGCCGCTGGTTCGATTGAAGACGGGATCCACGAGCTGCAGTGGACCCGGAGCACGGCAAGGGCCGTGTGGGATCAGCGTAGGCAACGCAGGCAGTGCGCAGTAGATCCGCAGGCGGGCTCGCGGCGTTGCCTTTTGGGAAGCAGTGGACACGTTGCCCGCTTCGGCAGGCGGCGGCCGCTCGCTCAGTCAGGACGCAAGCAGCGCCACGATGGCCTTTGGAAGAAACAACGCCGCGGCGACAGCCACCGACAGGATCAGTACAACCCTGACAGTCAGGGGTCGACGACGCGGGTTGCTGACGTGCAGGCGTAGATCGCGCACCTCCGCTTCCAGTGCGCGACGTTCACTCGCATCGCGCTGCTGTGGATCGTACAACTGCCGCTCCACCTCGCGCAGGCGCTTGATCAGCTCCCGCGCGGGTGTTGTCCGCAGTATCTGCTGGTCAACTGCCTGCAAGCGCAGCGACAACGGCATCAGCGCCTCCGCGAACTGCCCCGCGGGCAGTTGCCTGGCAGCAAGCCGGCCCGCTTCGACATTGATCTCGGCCAGCAGCGCAGCACGCTGGGCATGCAGCCGTTGAAGCCGGTTTCCACGCAGACGCATTGTTGCTCCTTGACTCAGCCGTCCGTGCCCATCATCCAGCGGATGGCCTGCGGGAACGAGGTCTTCCAGTCGTCCGGATAGAAATGACCACCCTCATGGGTACGCGACCGGAGCTCGTTGCCATCGCTGAAAAGGGCGCGGAAATCCGCGCTCATCTTCTGGTTCGCCGGCCCTTCCTGCTCGCCGTTGATGACGAACACCCGCTTGCCGTGCGCGCTGCTCTGCGTGGGCACCGGCTGGCGCCAGCCACCCGGCGACACCAGCAATGCACCGGCATAGTCATCCGGATGCTGCGCCAGCAGCGCGCCGGCATGCTGCGAGCCCTGCGAGAAACCCATCAGGTACACCTGCTTGCGGTCGATGCACTGGCGCGCGGCCAGTTGCTCCAGCCCCGCCTGCACCACCTTGTGCGTGCCCTCATACGGGCCGGTCCAGCTGAAGCTGTCGAACGACTCGCGCATCTCCGTACCGTTGATGCCCAGCAACACCACACCAGCATCGGCCAGCGGCTGCTCGCTGCTGTCCAGGTGGCCATTGATGCCGTAGCCGTGCAGCCACACCAGCACCGGCGCACAGGCCGGCATCGCAACGCTCTTAGAAGGGGCCAGCACCGAGATGGCGCCCACCTTGCCGACCGATACCTTCGCGTAGCGTGCCTGCGTATTGGCGAGCACCTGCTTGAAGAAAGGTGTTCCGCGCAGGTGCTCGAAGTCATCGTTGTCGGCCAGCGCGGGCGCGAACCACATGCCACGCTCATCGGCCTGGCGCAGATAACGCTCGGCCAGCGCATCGTCACCGCGGCGTGCGAACAATGCCGCTGCGTGGTACGGCGCCTGCGCCAACGTGGCGTCCTCGCGGGTTGCGGCCAGATAGAGCGCCAGCGACTGCAGCAGCGTGGCGTCGTCTTCCTCGGCCCGCTCCATCAGGTCCTGCGCATCGTCGGCATTGACCAGGGCATTCAGCACCGGACCGATCGACTTGAACGCGATGGTCGAGGCGCTGTCCTGTTCCTCGGCGTGTGCGGTCGGCGCGCAGACAGCGAGCGCCAGGAAAACAGCAAGAGCAGACAGCTTCGGCATGGGGAATCTTCCGTGATTGCGGCAACGCGCGGGGCGCGCAGTCTAGCAACCTCCGGGCCGATCAGATCACCCTGCGCTCAACCGTAGGCAGGATGGCTGCCGGTAAGCACGCCCATCGAGAACGCGTAGCCCGCTTCCTCCAGCAGCAGCCGCATGCGCAGTTCGGCCCGGCGCGGAACACACAGCCCGCTAGGTGCGTACAGCGCATAAACAAAGCCGGCGCCCTCCACGTACTCGCGGCGGACCGAACAGTTGTTGGTTTCCGCGGCATCGGACCACACGGCCCGCAGCTTCTCCGGGCCGATGGATTGACCGTTGCGCAGGCGGAACGTCAGCCAGCGCACGCCCAGCGGCGGATGGTAGGTCAGGTTAGCCATTGCGCACCTTCAATACGGCGGCGGAGATGGTTCAGGACGTCCGGTTGCAGATCAGGATGCTCGTTGCGCGTGGACGCCGGCAGATCGATGCGGACAGCGCCGTTGACCAGCGCGGGGGGATCGGTGTGCAGGTCGATCCACCATCCATCGGGAAGGCGAAGCCCGCGTCCATCCCTGTCATAGAGGTTGATCTGAAAAGACATGACGCTCGCTCCCATTGGAGCTCGAGCATACGCCTGCGCGATGTCACTCCAGACTGCGACCCGCCGACGCGGTTTCCTCGACCCGCTTGGCGCACACGAAAACGAACGCCTCGTCCTGCTGCACCTTCAGGAACGAATCCAGCCACCGTGCCGCAGCACCGCGGTTGCCGATCACGACCCCGAGTTCTTCGGTAAGGCAGCGCGCGCACTCCATGCCACCCGGACTGGGGGCCTGGCAGGCGCGGCAGCGCGCCATCGTCGTCGTTCCTGCCGGACGGCACTGGTACATGATCTTCGTCATCAGGCTTACCGCACGGGCATGGGATGGCATCAGCGCTCTTCCCGAACGTTGGACAGAGGAAAGCCGCGCAACGCGCGGCCTCTTCTTCGCTTACTGCTCAGCGACGGGTGTCACGGCCCGGCTCGCTTTTCTGTTCCTGCCCGGACTTCTGCGGGCCGACCGGCTTTGCATCCTGCTGGACCTGCTGCTCCTGCTGGCGCTGCCTGCCGTCCTGCTTCCGGTCGCCGCCCATTGCGTTGTCATCAGCCTGGCCGTGCTGGGCGGCCTGCTTGATGCCGGTCGGGGCGTTGGTGCGGTCGGTCTGGCCTTGCGGCGTATTGTTGTTCATGTCTTGCTCCACCGCAGCGATCTGCTGCAGCGCCACTGTGGGCGCGGGCCGGTTACGCAGCTGCATGAAAGCCGGAGATTAATGAACGGGCACCATGAACAGCGCTGCGCGCACACAGGCTCCTGACATGCACAGGTGTACGTTGGCGTTCCAACAGGAGAAGTCTCATGGAACGCATTACCAACAAGGACTTCGTTGACGTCGAGCGCGAGCTGCAGCACTGGCAGGCCGCGTTCCAGACGGGCGATCTGCCCGCCATCAACTTCCGCCACGAGGTCGCACCGGTCATCCGCCTGGCGTGCGACATCTATGTCCGCAACCCACACGGCACGCGCACGGCATGGCTCACCGATCTGCAGTCACGGCTCGCGCTGCGCACCAGCCTGCGTGGCCACCCGGGGTCGGCGGAAATGGCGATGGGCTGCTGGGCGCGCCTTTCCGGGCCGGCATTGGCCACGCAAGCGGGCTGACACCGGCTGCGGGCAGATCACTCCTCGCCCGCGAGCTGGTTGCCTTCCTGCATCAGCTGATCATTCAACCGGTTCACCAGCGCGATGACCGCATCGGCCAAGGCACGCGCATCGGCGATGGAGCCGTGGAAGGCAATGCGGGTGCCCTCCACCTTCACTTCCGCCAATGACAGCTGCGACGCCAGCGTCGCGCAGTGCTGCAGGAAGCGGCCGGTCCACTGTTCGTCGGGTGCCTGATCGAGCAGCGCGGTGATGGCTTCATCGGCAGTCGCATCGACCTGCTGGTGAAGCCGTGGCACGTCGAACCCAACGATGCGCGGCAGTCTGGACGTGCTCACATACTTCCCCCGGAGTGTGCAGGACGTCAGTATCGCGTCACCGACCCTCCCGTGCGAATCGTTCGACGTGAACCGTTCATCCGGGCCGGCGATGCCGGGCCCTCGGTCCGCGGAGGCGTGTCGATTCCCGCGCCGTCCGCGCGTCGAGAGAAGAAAGGCCGGCCGACGTGGCAGCCAACGCCGATGGACATCCCGATGACCCCGATCCTGACCGCATTCAAGCATTCCCCGGACCGTGGCCAGGGGCTGGCCCGCGACATGCGCGTGCGCTGGGCGCTGGAAGAGCTGGGCCTCGCCTACGACGTCCATCTGCTCTCCTTCGAGGAGATGAAACAGCCGGCGCACCTGGCGCGGCATCCGTTCGGTCAGATTCCCACCTATGAGGATGGCAACGTAGTGCTGTTTGAATCAGGCGCGATCCTGCTGCACCTGGCCGAACAGCACCCCGGGTTGCTGCCCGCCGACGCGGGTGCGCGCATGCGCGCGATCACCTGGATGTTTGCCGCGCTGAACACTGTGGAGCCGCCGATCGTCGAACGCTCCATGGCGTGGGTGCTGGAACGCGAACAGCCCTGGTACGCACAACGGCTGGTGATGCTGGACGAGCGCGTGCGCCGGCGGCTGAGCCAGCTGACCGCCCGGCTGGGCGATGCACCATGGCTGGACGGAGACTTCAGCGCCGGCGATCTGCTGATGGTGTCGGTGCTGCTGCGGCTGCAGAGCAGCGGCATCGTCGGCGAGTATCCAGACCTTGCTGCCTATGTTGACCGCGCGACCGCGCGGCCAGCCTACCAGCGCGCCTTCGCCGCACAGCTGGCGGTGTTCCAGAACCCGTAGCTGCACCCTGCGCTCAGTAGCTCCACGCCATGCGTGGAGATCGCCATCCATTGGTGCTGCTACGCGTCAATCGGCAGCCATCGGCGTGCCACCCGATCTCCGGAAGCAACCGCCACTGGATCAGTGGATGTCCAGCGCGACGATGCCATCCCCTTCCAGGGTGAACGCGTGTGTCAGCACCACCGGGCTGCCCGGGAACGTGCCGCTGACCTGTGCAGATACGATGTGGCGACCGTCCTGCACGTGCAGCTGCAGGGGGACCACGTGTTGCTGGTAGGCCGCACGCGTCTGCGCCACCCAGGCGGCAATCGCCGTGTGTCCCTGGTGCCGCTGGCGCTCATCGCCCACCGTCGCGCCTGCGGCAAAGCACTGCTCCACGTGGGTTCCGGGCTCGCCATTGGCCAGCAGGAAATAGCGGGACAACGGCGCGGGAAGATCAATCGACATCGCAGGCACTCCAGGCGGGACTGGCGCTATTCTCGGACCGCACCCTGGCCGCCACAAGAACGCACCTGAAGGTAAGTGACCCACCCCATGAGAAAGGCCTATACCCCTGAGACCGCCGCCGCGGACGTGGCCCGTGCACTCGCCCTGCTGGAAGGCCGCTGGAAGCTGTTGATCCTCTTCCACCTGTTCGACGGAAAGGTGCAGCGCTATTCCGACCTGGAGCGGCTCATCCCCGGCATTTCGCAGAAGATGCTGGCGCAGCAGCTGCGTGCGCTGGAAGGCGACGGCATCGTGCTGCGCACGGTGTATCCGCAGGTGCCACCGAAAGTGGAGTATCGACTGAGTGCGTGGGGACAGGCACTGTGCCCGGCACTGGACGCGCTGCTGCTGTGGCAGGAGCAGAAGCCAGCGGCAGGAGAGCCATTGGCATGACCAACTTCAGCGCAGCCACCATGCTGCTGCGCCAGATCCACCGCGACCAGCTGGCCGATCGCGGGGAGAAGTCGCAGACCTGCCAGCAGGCCAAGGCCGCCTGTGATCTGCTCGCCCACGAGTACAAGCAGAACTGGGATTCCGCCGCCCACGATGCGCTGGCGGCGGAGGCGGTGGACTTCTTCGACCTCCTGCAGCGCGGTGAGGCCACGGCGGTGCCGCCGCGCAAGTCCGATCACGTTTTCGAGTGATCGCCGCCCTGTAGAAGATCAGAGGATGACGGCAGCAAACAGGCCGACAACCCCGATCGTCGTCAGCAGGAACGAGACCACTACCGCGCCGAGCGCACGCAGCGCTGATCCTCCATTCAAGGCCACGAAGGCCCGCATGCGGGCCCACAGGTACCACGCCACCGCCAGCACGCTGATGCAGGTCGCGGTGAACGGGCCAGCCTGTGCCGGGGACGCGGCTGCCACCTGCGATAGTGCGAGTGTCACCACGAACGGGCATGCGATGAACGCCTGGATGGAGAAAGGCTCGCGCAACGTCTCGCGGTTCACGGGCAGCCGCTGGCGCCAAAGCGTGCCCAGTGCCGCGCCGAGCGCGTACACGCAGAACACCGCAGAGCGGGTGAGCAGCAGTCCTTGTTCGCTGCTGAAAAGCAGCTGCCCTACTGGCGTACTGAGCCGGGGCGAGGACATGCGCATCGCCATCTCCAGGGCATGGGCGATGGCCACCGACAGAATCAGCATCAGCACCGGGCTGATCGCATCGGAGAACCTCTGGTCGGGATCCTTGCCGAGCTCGATGCGGGTGTAGCGCGCGACCTCGCCGGGGTGAATCAGTACCCGCCAGAACATCCGCGGATAGAACACCAGCCAGCCGACCAGCTCGTAGAGGAATTCTTCCAGCGATCGCAGCAATCGTATGAGGTCCATGACCGCCGTGGATAGCGTGCGGCGCGTGAAGCCGGGATCACGGCCGGGGCCAGGCAACGGGTGCCGGGGCCTCCCCGACCCAAGGCAATCACCGGCCCCGCTTGCTTCTCGTAGCGTGCGGGCTGTCCGGGCAAGCCTGCGAAGTGCGGTGCCGTCGGCCTGTCCCGCATTTAAGAAACGTCTGATGTATCGCTGACCCTGCTGGAAACAGACTAGCGGCCGGTCGATTCATCCCAAGCGCAACAACGCCTGGCGCGACCGGAGGCACCCGCGCGCCTCTGGCAAACACGATACAGGTGGATCTGGACGCTTGAACTCTCAAACACCTACGGGATGTGGGACCGAGCGCGGCCGCTTATCGCTGGGCTCGACCTGCACATCTGCACCGAGGTTACGAATGCAAGTAGCTGCAATGAAGTTGATCACCACCCCATGCAGAGTCCTGCTCTGCGCGGGGGCGCTGGCACTGATGATTCCCGCTGCCGAAGCAAACATGCTGGTCTATCCGATGGCCGCGTCGATAGGGCCGGACGGCAACTCGGCAGCTCAGCTTCGTGTCTACTCCAAGTCCGAACAGACACAGTATGTGAAGGCCACAGTACAGCGGGTGGTCGATCCAGCGACCGATCATGAGCGCGAGGAAAGCGACGCGGTATCAGGCGAATATCCGGTCGTAGTATCTCCCGCCAAGTTTGTGCTTCCTGCAGGCGGCGCACGACTGATCCGGATAATCCCCTTGAGCACTCCCGAGAAGGAAGTGCTCTACCGGGTCTACCTGCAGCCGGTCGCGCCCCCCTCCGGCGAGGATGTCGCTGCAGACAGCGCGACAGCCGGGCAGATCAACTTCAACCTGGTATGGGCGCCGCTGGTGCGGGTACTGCCAAAGCACCCGGCACCTGATCTGCAGGTGTCGGAAGGCGTAGTGATCAATACGGGAAATGTGCGAATAGGCCTTCTGGATGCCGGCGGTTGCCCAACCGCGCGGGATGAGTCGGCCTGCAACTGGAAGACGTTCGAACGCAGCGTCTATCCAGACCAGAAGTTCAAGCTGGATGGCTTGAGCCCCGCACGCTATGTGCGGATCCGATATCGCGTCGAAGGAATGCCGGACGTGCAGCAGAGAGTTGTGCCTGCGCATCCGGCCGACGCGATGGACTCGCATAGCGCGCTCAATCTGACCATTCCGGGTCAGCCCGTTGTTTCCATAAGTCAAAAGGACTAATCATGTTGAAGTTTGTTCCCGTTGCCGCCATTGCATTGATGTCGATCTCGATGTCCGCCCATGCGGTGCAGAAGGACATCACCGTAACCGCCAATGTCGACACCTCGCTGGAGATCCTCTCTGCCGACGGCTCCCCCCTGCCGACGACGATGCAGATGCAGTACCTGCCGGGCCAGGGCCTGCAGACTGCGCAGGTAATGACCAAGATCTTCACCAATGATGTCAAGAAGGACCTCCAGGTACGCCTGTCGGCTGATCCCGCCCTGCGCAACACCACCAACCCGGGTGCACCGGACGTTCCGCTGGCAGTGAAGTTCGGTAACGCCAACCTGACCACCAAGGCCGAGACCCTGAGTGCGGCAGAGATCTTCTCTGGCGACATCAAGAATGGCTCGAACGCGCTGCCGCTGTCGGTGGCGCAGAAGCAGGCAGGCGCACTCACCGAAGCTGGCAGCTACCAGGGCGTGGTCAGCGTGATCCTGACCCAGAGTGCCGCATCGGGCGGTTGACCTGCCACGTGTTGCTACGCCGGGCGCGCGCCGGGGCCCCCCCCCCGACTCTTTGCGAATGCTGCCCCGCTCAATGATCCCATCAGATACCAGGAAAACCGTCGCTGCGTGCTTGGCCGTGATGTATGCGATGAGCATCGCGTCCAATGCCGGCGCCGCTTCGGCGGTGCCGGATGGATTCGAAAGCATCGCAGCGGGGCATGACGAACGCGTTGAGATCACATTCCTTGGCGAATCGCTCGGACTGTTCCGCGTATTTGTAACCCCCGACACACTGCGCATTGAAGATCCTCAGGACCTGCTGCGCAAGTTGGGGACAAAGATTTCCGCGGCTGTAGACCCGTCGACGATCATCGAATCGCTATCGGCGCCAATGCCGCGGAATGGAAGCCTGGCCTGTGCCGGCCTGGCCGGTGCAGATGGGTGTGGCTATGTGGACACTGATAGCGCAGCGCTCATCTACAACGAGATGGAGGGCAATGCCGATCTGTTTCTCTCACGGGAGTGGCTGGGCAGCGAAGAGCGCGACATCCGATTCCGCGATCCCACGTCCGATTCCAGCAATGCACTGATCCATCAGCAGACCCTGAACTACTCCGGCGGGCGGGGCTACAAGAGCCTGGCCGTCTCCGGCACCGGTGCGCTGGGGCTCACGCCCGGAAGCTTCATAGGTGCAAACTGGAACTTCACGCACAGCAGTTTTTCAGGCAGATCCAACAACCGCACCGAGCTCTCAGACATCTATTTCCGCAATGATGTCGGCAGGCAGCACTATGTCCAGGTCGGGCGCATGGACAATCGAAATCTCGCAAGCCCGCTCGGTGGAAATTTCGGATTCTCGATGCTTCCGGTCGGGGCGTTTGATGGCGTCCGCATCGGTACGACCCTGGCCTATGCCAATCCGGAGTCGGCCGTCCAGGGCACGCCCGTAACCGTGCTTCTGTCCCGCGACTCGCGAATCGACGCGTATCGCGGCAATGAGCTGCTCGGCACCTTCTACATGAGGGCCGGGGTGAACTCGGTTGATACCTCTCGATTTCCCGAGGGCACCTATCCGGTTCTTCTTCGAATATTCGAGAGCGACATGCTGACCCGCACGCAGACCACACCATTCACCAAGACCGGTGGCGGCGTCGGCTTCCGCAGCCGCCAGTGGTTCGCGCAGGCGGGTCGCACAGCCGAGTCGAACGGCAACGACACCGCAACCGTGGCTGCGGGCGTCCGATATCCTGTGACCGATGGCCTTTCGATAACGACCGGTGTTGCCCATGTGGATGGTGGCAGCTACGGTGAAACGGAGTTCGATTGGCGCCACGCCGTGGGTCGCGGGCTGCTCTCGGCCACTGCCTCGTTGTCGATTGGCAATGATGGCTCGCGTGGCAGCACGCAGCAGCTCTCCTTCTCCAACACCATCGCGTGGAGCATCTACCGGTACAGGATGCGCGGAGCCGCCTGCGATGGCGAATCGCTATCCCATCGCGATGTCGGGTGTTACGACATGCTGAACGCAACGGTCTCCATCCCGATGGGGGACTGGTCGACAATGCTTGGCTATACGTACAACAGAAGCGCCGGGCGGGTTCCCGGCTGGCCGATCGCCGACACGGACAGCCGCTGGCTGCCTATCGATGCACGCCGGGTGGACGACGTTGCGCGTGCCGTTCAGCTCTCGGTTTCGCGTTCGGCAACCTGGAGGACATTCAATGCAAACTTCAGCGCAGGCGTATTCGCCAACCGCAGCGCCGGAGGAAACACTGTATATGGCGGCTACATCGGCGCGACGCTGTCGATGGCCGACCCGGCGGCGCGCTCGGGCGCGGTTGCCACCTTCACATCGGCAGGGGTCGAGGTGCGTGGCGACAGCGAGAAGACGTTGGAAAGCTACGCCTTGAATCGAAACTGGTCCTGGCAGGGACAGAGTCAACGCGAGATCGCGCTTGGCCTGTCGGGCAATGGCTCGGACAGCCTGACTGGCGGCCTGCAGGGCAGATGGAACGGGCGCTATGGTGATGCGGCTGCATCCATTACAAACACCTATCGCAATGGCGGTCCTGCATCCAGCCCGTCATTGTCGGGCAGCTATTCGTCAACATTTGCCGCCTCCCGGTCGGGTCTGTATGTGGGCGCCTCTGCGTCGCAGGCCGATCCGCTGGCGGGGTACGCGGTAAAGGTAACGGAAAATGATGAAGCAGCTGGAATGGCTGCGGAGGTGAGTGGGGGTTCGAGCTCGAACATCAAGATCGGGTTTGGACAGCGCACGTTGCTTCCTGTGACCGCGTTCTCCCCGGCCACCGTCGAAGTGAGCGATGCCGGCGTCGGGTCTTCGACGAACGCTACCAGCGTGATCGATGGCCTGGGCCGGCAGGCCGTGTTCATGGTGCCGGGCCAGCTCATGACCCGTACCGTGCGCGCAAGCATCATCTACACCTATGTCGGCCAAGCGGTCGACATCAACGGAAGGCCGCTGGCGGACGGCGTAATTCTCAATGGAGCGATGCCATCACTTGACGCCGAAGGCGGCTTCATCGCCGAACTCGATCGCAAGGAAGACAACCTTTTCGTCATTGAGGGCTCGACATTGATGCGCTGCCCGCTTCATGTAAAGCGCCGCCAGGACGTGCTGATGATTGTTGGCAAGGTGCAGTGCGAAATGGCTACGGTCAACGCACTTCCAGAGATTCTGCGGTCGCAGGCACGCGTGCAGAAGCTGCTGGAACAGCGATATGTCACCAGCACGCAGAGAGACGAAAGAGGATCAGGCGTAAGCCATTGAATGAGCAAGATGTTCCCCGGCCCGTCCAAGGCCAGCCCGCATGCATGCATGCATGCAGAACGGTAAGCAGACAGATGACTCTATCCAGTGACCGCAGCATTCTGGCGATCACCCTGGCGGTGGCATTGAGTACATTTTCGCTCAATGCCTCGGCAGGGTCACAAGCGCCAGCGAACCGCAACGATTCGGTGGAATCGATCCGGGATCGAGGAGAACCGCTGGGCGACGTTCTCGTATTCAATGCGGCATCGGGTGGCTACGACACTGACGACGCAGCAAAGTGGGGGCGCAATACCTGGACCTGTAGATCTGCCACTGATACAGCGGCGGGTGCCTGCCCGACCTCGCCAGTCTGGAACGGCGGTGGCGGGCCGACCCCCATCCGGCTTTCCTTTACGGAGGAAACGACCGGCGCCTCGGCAGTTCTGGGCTTGATCGGAGAAAATGGGTATAGCCGCCACGCCGATTGCGACGGAAAGGACGTGCCAGAGACCGTGGCGGCCACCCGCGTTGCAATCCACCAGGCGCAGCTGGCAGAAATCGGCACCTGCAGCACCGGCCGCCATTGGGACGGGCGAAGCCTCTTCGTCAAAATTCCTGCCACAGAGATTGCGAAGCTTCCCTCAGGTGGCATTTGGAAAGCCAACCTGCAGCTCGATCTGCGGCTCTGGGGCGGGAGCAATCCAGTAATCGCCACCTTCCAGGCGGCGATCAAGCTGAAGGTCACCGACAGGAACAACATCCAGATCTATCTTCCAGGAGCCGGCACGTCGACGCCTACGATTGATCTGCAGCTGATGAAGCTGCCCAATGGCGCCATGATGTCAGGCACGTCGACAATCGACATGTGCCTGTACGATGGCTACAACTCCCAAAGCGCCTGGTTCGACGTATCTGCGAGTGACAACCTGACAATAGACAGGCGCGACAGTGGCAGCTACTCGGTGCTTCTGGACTCGGACAGAAGCGGCGCTTATGCGTCCCGAATCGACTACAACGCCAGCCTGAAGTACGGGGGAAAGAGGACCGAGCTGCCGAACAATCAGGTCGTCCGCCTGCAGAGCGTGAACAACAGCTCCGGCCGCACGGTAACGTTGCCAGGTATTCCGGTGCCGGTTGTGTGCACGCCTACGCCACTCACCCTGGAAACCCCAAAGGTCCAGTCGGCTTTCAAGCGCCCTGGCCGCTACAGCAGCACTCTGACAGTAACGTTCAGCCCGTCTTCTTCAAGCCTTTGATGCACGTTCCGCAGTAGCGGGCGCATCGCTACGGCGCGCTGCTCAGCGTGCATGCGAAGGCGCGCTGCTGCCGCGCTTCGGTCAGCATGTCCGGCGGCGGCTTGATATCTGGACCCCACTGGCTCGGATGTACTTGCCAGCGAACCGCAGATTGGTGCCAATGAAGTTGGCAATCCACTACGACGGGGATACGGCGATCGCTCGAGTTCATTCGCAGACGGAAGCCGCTGCCTCCAGCAACGGCCCCACGGCAAGCGCTGGCGCCGGGCGCTCGGCCGGGAATGCAGCCGCGATTGCCTTGGCTGCGCGGTCAGCGTGCGGCTGGGCATACCATGACGAATCGCTGGACAGCGCTTTCCCACGCACGTCCCGTTCGAACCGGTACTGGCCCCAGTAGATGGCCAACGGCTCTTCCAGTGCGTTCAGCGGATTGGGCAGGGCCAGCGCACTGGGGCACAGCTGCGCGAACGCTGCCGCCATCGCCTCCCGGTTGGCAGCAGGTTGCCCCGCCGACAGGAAGTGCGCGTACTCGTGCAGCACGATCGGCGCCCAGTCATCCTGCACGTGCTGCTCGGAGAACAGCACAATGGAGCCACCGCGCAGCTTGGCCTGGGTGCGGTTTGAATACGGCCACCACACGAATCGCACCTGGAAGATGGGCGCGGCCTCCGCACCGTAGAAGGTGCGCAAGCGCGCGGCAAATGCAGCAGCCTCCGGCGCCGCCAGTTCCCGGGTCAACGTCTCCTGTTGCTGGCTGAAGCGCGCCGTCCCGGTCAGGAGCGCGCGTGCACGGGGCACAAACCGTGCATAGAAACGCCTCAACAGTTCCCGGTCACCAGCGGCCTGTGCGGCGATGGCGGCCTCGGTGGCGGCGGAGAATGATGTCGCGTTCTGGAAGTAGCCCGTGTATGGGTCGCCAATGCGTGTATCGCTGCCGGCAAACAGGCTGTCTGCCAGAGGCCGCTTCCCCTCGTCATTACGGGCCATCGGGGAAGTGCGTTGACGAAACCGTGCATAAGCCTCGAGCGCAGCACGATCCTCCGCGTCCAACCCGAACCTGCGCTCCCAGTCCTGCTGGTAGATCGCGTTTGTATAGCCTGGCAGCTAATCGGGCAGGTTGTCCAACAGATTGAACAGATCAAAGGCTTCGTCGTAGCCCACCGTAACCAATGGGGGCGCCTTCAGTGTCGAGTTTCCCGACCCGGCATGGGCCCACTGGGGCGCCAGCACAAGAACGGCGACGCACACGAAATGCACTGCCTGGGATCTGAATGACATCCGACATGCTCCTGGACGATCGGGTGGACCGATTCGAGCATGCCGCCGAAGGTTCCACAACGTGACCATCGGCAGGGGCTGGCAGGTCCCTCCCCTCTTCACAACCCTGGGCAGTTTGCCGACGCGTATTCCATTGAATGAAGCGGGCGAACCGAAGGAGATCCATCTTCGGCATCAGCGAGCCCAGGCTCCAACGACAAGAGCAGGAGATGCTGACCGGGCTGCGCACAACGAATCAGGATTGTGGATTTCGAGGATGAGGATCTATCGGGAGAAGGCTGCGCTGGCTCAGCCCCGAAGTGCAGCAGGGGGCGCGAAGAATGGCAGCTCCCAACAGCGGCATGGGCACTGCCGGGAATGCAGCCACCAAGTAGGCACCAAACGAAAAAGGCACCGCAGGGCAGTGCCTTTTTGATGGTCTAAGCCATTGAATGCAATGGTGGCCCACCAGCAACCGAATTGCCAGTGCAAGCTATTGATATAAGTGCATACCTGCCAACGAATAGGCCCCGTTGACTCGCCAACTGACTCGCTTTTGCGACGACTGTCCATGACCCCCCGTTGGCCGATTTCTTGGCTTCCGGCACGGCCCGCACTGTGGCAGGGTGGCCGGGGACACGTTGGCGGAGATCTAGATGGACACTTCTGAACCCGACATTTCCCTGCAGGACGAGATCAAAGCTCTTCGCCAGCAGTTGGCGGTCCTTCGTTTCGATATTTTAGGCAAGGAGTGGCTCACTGTTGACGAGGCGGCGCACTATTGCGGCGTGTCGGCGAGCCAGTTCAATGCCAGGGCACATGAATACGAGCTCGAGCCACGTAATTTCATGGGCAAGAAGCTCTATGAGAAAGCGGCCTCTATCAGGCAATCTACGGCGCCAGGGCTTGGTCGCGGCCATCCGCAACTTTCGCTCCTAGTTTGGTGGCAACCTCCTCCCAGATGGAGAGCAGGCTCTTGCCCGACTAAGGCGTTTTGACCAACGAAGGGGAAAGGCTGATGGATCTTGCCGACAAGCTGATGACACTCGCTCAGGCAGCTGAGCTTTGTGCATGCCACCCACGAACCCTTAGAAGGGCGATCAATGATGGACACCTCACCGCGATGCGTCTGGGGCAGAGTGCGAAATCGGATCGAATCCATGCTGACGACCTGGAAGCATGGTGGCAACGCTCGCGTTACGTGCCCCCAACTGTACCGACCTTCCCGAAAGTACCATTCGAGAGCCCGCAGATCTTCGATGCTGACGAGCGACTCAAGGCCCTACTGGGCACCAAGAAATCTAAGACGATCAGCAAGAGGCCGTTCGTTCGCTCCAAGAAGTTAAAGGGCCAAGGCGGACACTGACCTGAGGCAACCGGTGGCTAGGCAGCGGCCGCTGCCTGCGATTTCAGCGGGTCCTTCACGTTGATCCAGGCCAACGCCGGCAAATGGCTTACCTGACTACTACACTGTTGAAGCCCTCTCGTTATTGCGTCACAGTTCGCCACTTCCTACGGAGCTGCCGCATGCACGGAATGACTCAACATCTCAGGATGGCAACAGCCGGAATCACACTTATGCTGCTGGCAGCCTGCACCTCTGTTGGCGACATACGCAGTACCGGACCTGTAGCCACTTTCTCGTCCAATCAGGACCCCTTGGCCGCCGCCACTTGTGTCCGTGACGCATGGGGAGAGGTGAGCATTGGAGGATCGCGATGGCAGTATGTGCTTGAGCCCCGTTCCGGTGGCTACTCCGTGTCGACCTCCAATGGCGGCGTACCGATGGAGTTTGTTGAAGTCGCCCCTCGAACTGGTGGAGGAAGCTATATCAAGTTTTACAGCAAGTTCCTGAAGCGTCGACAGGCTCGGTACACCGAGGCCGTCACCCAATGTGGTGTCCGCACGGATTAACCCAGCTCCTGAATGTTGCGAAGATCGAAGCCTTTGCCGGGATCATCGCCACGCGCTGACTCGACCTGCAGCTACTGCGGCCCTAGGCTTGGCTTCGGCTGGAGGTCTGCATGGCCCCAGTGCTGCCCTTATTCGCGCAAGTTCCCCAGCCCCAGCCTCGGCCAAGCGCCGGACATGTTGCTGCTGCTCGCGGGTTGGAGACATGCAGTGGCGGGGGCAACTGGATCGGCATGCTGTCGGTCAGCCGGGCGACAGCCCCACGCAGAGGCAGGTCGGGATACAGCCTGGCCGCGCACCAGCGCTCGGCGTAGCGCTTCGCCTGCCGGACGTTGGCCGCGCGCACTTCCTTCACGTGCCACATCTTCTGGCCTTCCATCCACAGCCGGACCCCGGGACCATCATCAGGGGGGACGCTTGCTGTCTCCCGGCCGTTGTACCAGAGCGCCCAGCGCTCACCGGTCTGGACCCAGCCAGATGGGCGTGGTGCTGAGCGGAAGCCTTGGTAGCCGTGCATCGGGAGCATGGATGGAAGGATACGGCCTGGCATCGCAGATCCTGCGAACGCGCCATCCACCGACCTGAATCGCTCACACCTCGACAGGCGTCACATACCTCGCCGCCGTGGGGCTTTACCTACGCCGTTCCGGTCGGTTTGCGATCAAAGTCCTCCGCCAAGGAACGAGCGTCCGCACGGAGGCCGCGCAGTGCGATAGCCCTGGAGGCTGCATGTGAGGGGAGATATCTCCTAGCGTCCTGCACCACTCTTCCTCGCGCGTGAATAGCGAGCCCATCGGGATCAAAGGCCCCCTCCTCATCTAGCAAGGACTCCACCCACGACGCCTGCCACGACACCGCCATGCAGGGCCCACACCCGAATGCAGCAGCCAACGCCCTAGAAGCCCGATCCACGTTGATTGAGCCCTCTGTCCAAGGCTTGGCAAGACCGGGAGTTTCCCGGGCTTGCACCTGCTTGGACCGGGTTCGGTACTGTGCCGTTTGCCTAGCTCGGTTTTGCTGGGGAGTGACAAGGTCGAGATTGGACAGCGCGTTGTTGCCCGCATCGGCGTCAAGGTGATCGATCTGCATCCCCCCAGGGATAGGCCCGTGGGCAGCCTCCCAGACCACGCGATGCGCGTACCAAGTTCGAAGGCAATCTGTGGCACTCATTCTCTTGAGTACCCGCACGTAGGTGTCAGGCCCCTGGACGCCCACTTCCTGTCCATCCTCATTGAAGATTCGACCAGTGCTTAGGCATGCCAAGAGGCCAGAAGGGAGATGCGGCACAAGTGCTGAACTGTCGTGGAGCTTCACGGCTCTTCCTCCGCCTGCTCGGGTGGATTCGGAAGGCGCGATTTGAAATTCATCCAAGCGGTGCGGACGTCCAGCGGCACGTAGTACTCGGTCACCCCGTACGAGCCGTGATCGTCCTCATGGACTGCACGGTAGGCCTCGAGGAGACCTCGGCTCACCAGCTGTTGGGCAGCAGGCCGAGACGGCGCGGCTTGCGAACCGTCAGCGGCCCATCCACCCGCATCCAGTAGCCGGCGGTGCTCTGTTGTCAGGTCGCGAAAGTCGTAGCTGCTCATGGCTGCACCCCGCTTTCGGAGGCGCTTGAGATCAGCGCACGGATATCCTCGGCGCGCCAAGCAGTGGTGCGCTCACTGATCTTGCATCCACTGGGGTAGATGCCGGAACGCACACCGGCCCACCCACGTGTCGGCGCGCGACATTATCCGCCGGCATTGCCGGGAGCACGGCAAGCAACTTGCCAGCCTTGCCCCTGCATGGGGCTGTAAGGAGTTCAGCGTGTGGCGAGCATTCGGTCGAACCAAGCGCCCGCTGCTACCGCACCAGGTGGAAGGTGCGATCTCAGTACTGCAACTGGACGAGTTCGATGCCAACGAACTGCGTTTGCGCGCAGCGCGTGAGGCCGGGTGGAAGATCGACCCGGCGATGCTGCTGGAGGAAGCTTGAGCACCAACAACTGCATCGATCCTCCCCCCATTAAGGGCGCTCCCCTCGTGAGCGACACGCTGAGGTCCATGCGCGACGCGGCACGGGTGGGCGATCCTATCGCAGCAGAAATCGTTGCCGAGTGGTTCCTGGCTCTCCGCAACCAACTGTTCGCCGACCAACGTCCAGTAAGGCTTGAGGAACTGGGCACAGGAACGCCCTACTGGATCCAGATCGATGAGCAGCAGTGGCATCTCGCGCGAAAGCGCGGTCGACCGGTCCGGGCTCTGTACGTTCACCCGCTGCCGGGCGAGCGCTCCACGAGCCGCCGTGACCACAAATGGTCAGCCGATCGCACCCACTGCGTCGTTTGCAATGACCCTTTCGATTGGGCCGAGGCGTATTGCAATCCGCCCCGAGCGCCGCAGCCAATCCCCATCAAAGTCCAGCCGTTCAATCCCAGCTGGTTCCTACCTGCCCTTGAACGGCTCGAGCGGGCACTGAAGCGCGAGAGCAAACAGGAGCGGGACAAATGGAACCGTGAAATTGCCCAGTTGCGCAAGTCGATCGAACAGCACACGAAGGAGAAATCGCCTTGAACGTCGAGCACAACATCGCCGCCACGGGTGATCGGTCAGCACTGGTCAATCAGCAGCGCACGGCCATTGCGGTTGCAGCAGCGCTCGAAACTGCGCTGACCAGCACGCATCCCGCCAGCGGCGGCGGCCGAGCACTGACCTTCACGTTTGCCGGCGCGCCGCAGCTGCAGGCCGCGTGCGACGCCTGGCGCGCATACGCCCTCGCCACGATCGATACGCCGGCGCCGGTAGCGGCGACAGCGACCCAGCGGCTTACGGCCCAGATCGGACTCGCCCTCTTCAACGACCCCACCATGGACCTGACACTGATCGCGAGCCTGGTAACCACTGCACGCTCGAATTCACAGACCGCGCTGCTGCCGGCGGTCGCCAATGAAGCATCGGAGGTCGGCCATGGGCGCGGCTGAGAACATCCCAGAGGTCCTGCTGAAGCTCGAGCAGGTTGAAGCCCAGACCGGGATGAAGAAGAGCTACATCTACCGCGAGATGGAGAGGGGCACCTTCCCACCAAAGCACAAGGTCGGTGGCGGCACTCGCTGGTACCAGAGCGACATCCAGCGTTGGATTCGCGCACGCAGGAATGCTCCGCAGTGGACGCCCGAAGATGCAGGGCAACCCGCGGCCAACTGCGACAGCAGCGGAGCGTAAACGGTCACCGAGCGGTCACCGGGCGGCGCTGGCTTGACGAAGAAGGCACTGGGGATGATCCTAAGTGCCTGATTCGATGGTGGGCCCATCAGGATTCGAACCTGAAACCAAGGGATTATGAGTCCCCTGCTCTAACCGTTGAGCTATAGGCCCTGCGCAGCGTCACAGTGTAGTGGAGCACGGCCGGAGTCGGCTACTCAGTCGGCAGCAGCAAGCGCCTCGCCAACACGCTGCAATCGTCGCTCCGCCATCCCCACCAACCGCTCCATCTCCTGCAGATGCGCCTGGAACAGCGCCACTGCCTTCATTGCGCCCTCCAGCCCCCTCCGGTTGCCATCGGCAAACCCCGCAACCAACTGTTCTCCCGATTGCGTCAGCAGCGCCAGCGTGGCCCGTCGGGCGAAGCCCAGCCGATCCTCCAGTTCGTCCTGCTTGACGTCCTGCCACGTCATCAACGGCGGGAAATCCAGGGCAGCGACAACAGGCGCATCATGTTCAACAGCCTTCGTGGCCAAGCTCCAATGCTCAACAGGGGTGATGCCGCAGATACACGCGTTGCACGTGTCCCCGCAGCGCGTCCGCCTCGGTGCCGGTGATCCGGCCCGCCCACGAGGTGTGTTGAGCACCTGCGACGCCAGCGTGCGTCCGTCATCTCCGCACGTCAAAGGGCGGATGCGTCATCGCTAACCGCGGCCGAGCATGACCACGGCTCCACACCGGATCCCCGCCCAAAGAAAAACCCCGCCAAGGCGGGGTTCTTCTCGACAGAAGCCGTTGCCGAGCATGGCTCGGCACTACCTGGAGATCAATCGATATCCAGGAAGCTCCGCAGCTGCTCCGAACGGCTCGGGTGACGCAGCTTGCGCAGGGCCTTCGCTTCGATCTGGCGGATGCGCTCGCGGGTCACG
>Ga0308172_1001050_pt1 | contig 23418 bp, 27 predicted proteins | sample PhyGR2_FD_202134 | JGI IMG/M metagenome (GOLD analysis project Ga0308172, IMG submission 202134) | Phyllosphere microbial communities from UC Gill Tract Community Farm, Albany, California, United States - DLSLSG.R2 | ecosystem: Host-associated > Plants > Phyllosphere > Unclassified | place: USA... | reverse complement strand
AGAAAGAGAAAGATTTTGGCGGCTGTCGCTGTCAGGCTTTCATGCTGACCGGCAATGCCGACAACACCGATCCGGTCTGCAGCAAATCGCCGCATCACGGCAAAATCCTTGAAGCCCGGCGTGAGGCGGATTGCAGCGACATTAAAATTGGTCAGCTGCAGTTCCGCAACCGCAGCAACTCGCAACTGATCTACAAAACACGGAACCTCTGATGAAAACGCGTTGCCTGGAGATAAACAGTCTGACGGTTGAACTGGTGCATCAGGCTGATGCCAGCCAGGCCGCCGCCCTGATTCAGGTGGGCGCAGGGAGCCACGACGAGCCTGAACGCTGGCCTGGACTGGCGCATCTGCTGGAGCATCTGCTGTTCACCGGCAGCAGCGGCTGGCCGGATGAGGGCCGGCTGATGAGCTGGATCCAGACGCAGGGCGGCAAGGTTAACGCCACCACGCTGGCCCGGCGCAGCGCGTTCTTCTTTGAGGTGACGCCGTCGCTGCTGGCTGACGGGCTGGCGCGACTGCAGGATATGATCGTCTCTCCGCTGCTGGATAATCAGGCGATCGCGCAGGAAGTGGCGGTCATCGACGCCGAATATCAGCTGTTGCAGCGCCATCAGCCATCCCGCATCGAAGCGGCACTGTTGCATGCCGTGCAGTCACCCGCTGAATTTCAGCGCTTCCATATCGGCAGCCGGGAGAGCTTTGGCGACGAGATGTCTGCGCTGCAACGGGCGCTGCGTCAGTTCCATCAGCGCTACTATTTCGCCAGTAATATGCGGCTCTGGCTGCAGGGACCGCAGACACTGGATGAGCTGGAACAGCGGGCGCGTCAGTTTGCCGCCGCGCTGCCTGGCGGTCAGTGGCGGCAGGATTTGCCACCGCCGCAGCTGAACAGTAATGCCTGCTGGGAGCTGGCCGGAACCGCCTCATCCGCGCTGTGGCGCAGCTGGCTGCTGAATAGTGGTGACGGTGTCACGTTATGGCGCGAGTTTTTGCTGGATGAAGCGCCCGGATCGCTGCTGGCGACCCTGCGCGAGCAGGGCCTGGCGGAGTCGCTGGAGCTGAAGTGGATCTATCAGGCGGGCGGTGCACTCTGGCTGGCACTCGGTGTGGAAACGCAGCAGCCTGAGACCGTCCATCTTCTGATTGACCGCTATCTGAACGCGCTAAGCCAGACCGGTGAAGCGCAACATCAGCACTATCATCAGCTGGCGAAGCAGCGATTTGTGACGCTGTCACCGATGGAGCAGCTGCGACAGCGCGCTATCGGCTTTGCACCGGATGAAACGCTGCCTGCACTGCTGCCGCTGCTGGAAAGACTGAACAGCGCGCCAGGCACGCTGCTGCATGGCACGCCGCAACCGGCAACGGAAAACCTCGTCACGCAGGGCTTCAGCCTGGCGCTGACCGACTGGCAGCCATCGCCGCCTGAGTCGCTGCCCGCGGTGAATTTCGATTTCTATCCGCTTGATGCCGTCATCACACCTGCGCCGCTGCCCGCGCAGGCGGTGGCATTGCCGCATCATCAGTCAGATGACCCGCAGGCAACGCTGATCCTGCGGCCGGAGTTTTACTCAACCTTTACCGCAGAGGTGGGCGACGCGCTGGGGCGGCGATTGCGTCCGCTGTTTGCTGCGCTTCGTCATCAGGGCGGTAACGGCAGCTGGCAGGAAGTGGAGGGCGTATGGCAACTGACGCTCCAGCTGACAGCCGATGAGGCCGTGACTGACCAGGCGCTCAGCCAGATTGTCGCCGCGCTGGCTCTGCCGGTTAGAGCGGACAAGCCATCGCCTGTCGAAAGTATCGCTATCCGCGCGCTGCTGCGCCAGTTGCCCTACCAACTGGCGGCAACCTTTACACCGGATTGCTGGCGGGCGGCGCTGAAAGGCGGCAACGCGGCGCTGCATTCCCGCATTGCCCGGCGGCTGAGCGCGCTGTCGCTGCCGGTTAACCCGGCCACGCCGCCAAAGCGCATGACCACGCAAACCGGCATGACGCGGCTGCTGCATGCCAGCACGGATAACGCGCTGGTGCTGTTTATTCCGCTGCATCGTCCTGAACAGCTGACCGCGTTGCGCGCGCTGGCGCTGATCTACGAGCCGCGTTTCTTCCAGCGCTATCGCGTTGAGCAGCCTATCGGTTATGTGGTTAACAGCCGCTATATGCGCTGTGCCGATGAAGACGGCGTGTTGTTTGCGCTGCAGTCGCCCGATTACAGCGCGCTCTCTCTGCTGCGCTACTGCCGCAACTTTTTGCGTTCCCTGAATGAGGCGCTGGCAGGTTGTGATCTGGTGGCACTGAAAGCGCGTCTGCTGAGTCAGGAAGTGGATCAGCCGCTGGCGCAGTTACGCCGGGAAAATGGTCTGGCAGAACCGGACGCGTCGCAGATTGATGCGCTGACGCTTATCGATCTGCAGCAGCTGCACCGCACGCTGATTCAGGATCGCCGCCGCTGGCGAGTGCTGTTCACCGGGGGCGAAAATATATAGCACCCGATATAAAGTTGCTGAATTTATTTGAAAATTACGGACAAATCTCTTCACTGTCTATTCCGGGCAAAGTGGACCACACTCAATCTACTTTTGTCCGCATAAGGAACTGACCGTGAAGAACTTCAAACGTATCGCACTGCCCCTGTTAGCCGCTGCAACCCTCTACGCCCCGTTATCGCAGGCTGAGGCGATGCACTACCAGCTGAACCCTGAGCATACGTCGGTAATTGTTGCCTGGAACCATTTTGGCTTCTCAAATCCAACCGCGGATATCCCGGATGCATCCGGTACTCTGGTGTTCGATAAAGATCATCCGGAAGCCTCACGCGTTGACGTGACCCTGCCAGTCAGCAAAATCGACAGCCACGTTGCGGCGCTGACTAAAGAGTTCAAAGGCGCTGAGTACTTTGACACCGCAAAATACCCGACGGCGACCTTCCACAGCACCAAAGTGGTTGCGAAGGGCGACAACAAATTTGACGTTGAAGGCAACCTGACCCTGAAAGGCATCACTAAGCCAGTTACGCTGCACGCGACGCTGAACAAGCAGGGCGAGCATCCAATGGTGAAGAAGCAGGCGATTGGTTTTGATGCCACCGGCACCATCAAGCGTTCTGACTTCAAGCTGGACAAATATGTCCCAGCGGTAAGCGACGACGTTACCCTGACGCTGTCTACTGAAGCCTACGCGAAGTAACAAACGGCTGGCGCAGCGCCTCTGGCTGCGCCATCTAACCCCTCTCATTCGTCAGCTCTGCAGACTCTCCAGAGTGACGGACGCCCCGCCACAGACGATAACCAGCACGTTGTCCTCCGGCTTAAAGCGAATTTTCCTGTCATACAGCATCGACAATGACACGCCACACGCTGGCTCAATCAGAACGCGATGATCATCCAGAAACCGTCGGCAGGCATTCACCGCTTCATCATCAGTCACTATCATTCCCCTGACATCTGATCGGCGTGCCACATTAAAGGCATTTTCACAGACCTGGCTGGCCGCTAGCGTGGTAGCGATACCGCTGACCCTGTCCAGAGAAATCCGCTCTCCGGCCTTTAGCGCAGCATTAAGCGACGCCGTCCCTTCAGTTTCGACGGCATAAATCGGGATGTGGCTGAGCTGATGTTTTTCCAGCCCCTGTACAATGCCGGAAAGCAGACTGCCTCCGCCCACGGAAAGGATCACCGCATCCGGGCGCAGGCCATCATTGATGACTTCATCCACCAGTGAGCTGATGCCGTCCCACAGCAGCGGATCGTCAAAAGGGTGAATGTAGATATGTTCCTGCGACGCCAGTGATAAGGCATATTCGTTCGCCTCACTCCAGATCTTGCCATGGACGATCAGTTTTGCTTTTTCCTGTTCGATAAGCTGTCTGGCACGTGCTGAGGTCGTTTCAGGAACGACCACCGTGACCGGCAACCCCATTCTGCGCCCGCTGTGCGCCACGGCAATCCCCGCGTTACCGCCGGAGGAGCAAATAAACGCCTTTGCGCCTTTTTCAGCATAGTGGCGACAGATATGGCCCGCGCTTCTGAGCTTGAACGATCCGGTCGGCTGAGCTGATTCCATTTTCAGCCAGACATGACTTCCGCTGTGCTGACTTAATGGCAGGGAATGGATGAGAGGGGTGCGGATAGCTATTTCCATGCGTCGAATCCTTGTTGTAGGTGTGCATGACAAACCGGGCTTTGGTGAGTGTCAACGCCTGCTTTGTCTTGTGGGATCACAGCATCAGACACAGATAATGTTCTCACCTGTAAAAAATATGAGAAATTCGCCTATGAATTCATCATCGTTCTGCTGCATTTATCTGCTTTTTAAAGTTATACCGAAGGTTGCTACTTGTTCGCAATAGAGAGAATAAATCAGCTTAACATCAGCCCGCGGCATTTATTTCCACATCTGAATCTCCGCCACTTTGCGTCAGAACCGCGAAAAATGAGGCGAAAGTCACAAATTCGCAATGCCGGTTTCACGTGCGATCCCCCGTTATTCTGTCAGCCAAATCAAAATCCCGTTCTGCAATCTAACCTGATGATTTTTATTGATTCGTCCGTGAAGTAATAAGTTGGAATAGCGTGACTAAGGTCACAAATAAAGGCTTTAAACTGCCGCTGTCAACATGCCTGCCGGAAAAATACTGCGCGTAACTGTGATCTCCTCTGCAAATAGCAACCCCGCGAACCGGAAGAATGGCCCTCAGCAGATTAAGCCAGCGAGGTGAGGGAAATGCGCATTGGAATGGTGATCAGTGGTGGGGATGTCACCGGCATTAATAATTTTGTCTTCCAGATAGGGCGTCTGGCGCAGGCTGAGATGGTGATATTTGACGGCGGCATTCCCGGCCTGCTGGCAAATAACCACCGTGATATCAGCCAGCGCGATCTGCTCGACTTTGCCATCGCCCCGATTCCGGTGATGCAGTCGGGACGCACGCAAAAGAAACTGGTGCGCAGTGAATATGAGTTAATTGCGCGCCAGCTGAAAAGCGCCCGCATCGACGTATTAATCATGGCGGGCGGTGACGGATCGCTGCAGTTTCTCCACATCCTGTCGGAGTCGGGCGTTAATTGTTTCGGCGTCGGCATGACCATCGATAATGATGTCTTCGGCAGTGATTACACGCTGGGATTTTCCACCGCCTGTGAGCAGGTATTGAAAGAGGTCGCGAAACTGCGCAATACCGGCCGCGCCTTACCCGGCCGGGTGTTTATGCTGGAGCTGCTCGGCGGCTATTGCGGCGAATTAACGCTGCAGTCTGCGATTAAATCTAATGCGGATATCGCGTTAATCCCGGAATGCCAGATCCCGTTGCCACAACTGGCGCAGCGCATCACCCAGCGACTGGCAGAGCAGAACAGCGTGGTCATCCTCTGTTCAGAAGGCTACACCCGCGAATATTCGCCCGGTTTTCAGGGTGCGATTGACACCTTAATCAAACAGCTTGAGCCGCTTATTGGCGTGCGCGTTCGTAAAACCATTCTCGGTTACGGGCTGCGCAATGGTGACCCCACCTGCGAGGAAATTTATCAGGGCACCATTATGGCCAGTGAAGTGGTGCGTTGTATTCAGTCAGGCATGCGGAATAAGGCGGTCATTATTAATGGCAGCAATAAACCGATCCCGATTGATTTAATAAGCATGCAAAAACGCCTGGTCGATATTGACGGGCACCATTACAAACTCGCTAAACAACTCAATATAGTGTGAGGAAAAAACCATGCTGAAAATATTATGTGTCTGTGGTTGTGGATTAGGCTCCAGTTTTGCGATTGAGATGAGCGCAAAAGCGGTATTAAAAAAGCTGGAGATTGAGGCCGATATCGATCACACCACCATTTCAGAAGCGAATGCCTTTAAGTCCGATATGATCCTGACGCAAAAAGCCTTCGCCGATGTATTAAACGCTGACGCCAGTCCGGAACAGATTAAACGGGTCATTATTCTTAACCGGCTCACCGATAAAGTCGAAATAGAGCAGAAGATCCTGGCCTTTTTAAAAGAACGCAACGAGAAGGTCGCCGCCCATGAATAGTGTGATCGACTTCCTGGTAAAAGATCTGCTGGGGCAGGCATCCATTCTGATCGCCTTTATTGCCCTGATTGGTCTGCTGCTGCAAAAAAAATCGGCGGGCAAGGTGGTGGAAGGCACCTTTAAAACCCTGCTCGGCTTTTTAATTATGATGGCGGGTATCAATATTATTGTGGGAACCCTGACGTTCCTCAATACCATATTTACCCATGGCTTTGGTATGCGCGGCTATATCACCGATGTTGCCGCGATTGCCGGGCTGGCCAACCGTGAGCTGGGCTCGGAAGTGGCGCTGACGCTGCTGGTGATCTTTATCGTCAATATCATCATCGCGCGACTGACACCGTTTAAATACATCTTCCTGACCGGCCAGGCCCTGTTGTGGATGGCGACGATTGGTGCCGTTATCGGCTACAAAGCGGGGCTGACCGGCCTGCCGCTGATTCTGACCGGCGGTATCTTTGGCGGGATCATGGCCGTCGTGATGCCTGCGCTGGCGCAGCCGGTGGTGCGGCGGATCACCGACTCCGACGACGTGGCGCTGGGTCACTTCTGCACCATCGGTTATCTGGTCACGGCGGCAGTCGCCAAAGTGGTCGGTAAAGGATCGCGCTCCACCGAAGATCTGAAGCTGCCCGATAACTTTAAGTTTCTGCAGGATACCTATCTGTCGATGGCGCTGGTGATGGTGCCGATGTACCTGATCCCCGCCGTGGCGGCCGGTCCGGCGTTCATCGCCCAGTACAGTAACGGCATGAACTACCTGATGTACGCCTTTATGCAGTCGATTCAGTTCGTGGCCGGGGTCTTTGTGCTCTACAGCGGTGTCCGTCTGCTGCTGAACGAGCTGGTGCCTGCCTTCCGCGGTATCGCCATGCGCGTCGTACCGGATGCTAAACCGGCGCTGGACTGCCCGGTGATGTTTCCCTACGCCCCGAACGCGGTGATCGTCGGCTTCCTCGCCACCACGCTGGGTTCCATCGTCGGCATGCTGGTCTTCCCGATGTTTGGTCTGGCGATGATCCTGCCTGGCCTGCTGACCAACTTCTTCGCCGGTGGCACCGCCGGAGTATTTGGTAATGCCATGGGCGGACGGCGCGGCGCAATGATCGGCGGCTTTGTCCACGGACTCTTTATCACCATTCTGCCCGCCATCCTGGTGCCGATGCTGGAAAGCTACGGCTTCACCGGCGTGACCTTCAGTGACTCCGACGTGATCAGTACCGGCCTGGTGCTCGGCCACGCCTTCCAGAATAACTGGCTGTTCGTCGCCCTGTTTATTGCTTTTGTTACCGCGCTTGCCTGGTTTGTTAACGGCAAATCCACCAAACCTCAAGAGGAAAAAATCCATGAAACTTTATAACTTCGCCGACCTGTTAAAGCTGGCTAAACAGCGTGACTTTAAAGCGGTGGGTTCTTTTAATCTTCACTGCCTGGAAATGCTGCCTGCCTATTTTAAAGCGGCAGAGAAAACCAACAGTCCGTTAATGATTCAGATCTCGACCGGCACGGCGAAATATCTCGGCCATAAGCTGCTGGTTGATGCGATTAAATCGCTGTCGGAAAGTATGAATGTGCCGACCTGTCTGCATCTCGATCACTGTTCCGATTTAGCCGCGATTCAGACAGCGATTGATGCCGGATTCAGTTCCGTGATGTATGACGGGTCACATCTGTCGATTGAAGAGAATATTGCCAATACCCGGCGGGTGATTGATATGGCGCGGCCACATAATGTTTCGGTAGAAGCGGAGCTGGGCGCAATTGGTGGCTCGGAAGATGGGAAATGTGTGGAGATGGAGGCCATCGCTTTTACACCGGTGGAAGATGCGCGCCGCTTCGTCGAAGAGACCGGCGTCGATATGCTGGCGATCTCTATCGGCACCGTGCATGGGCTCTACACCGGTAAAGCGCATATTCAGCATCAGCGTCTGGCGGATATTACGGCGGCAACGCACACGCCACTGGTGCTGCACGGTGGCACGGGCGTCAGCGATGAAGATATGCGGCTGGCAGTCAGCAGCGGGATTGAGAAAGTGAATGTCGGCACCGAAATGAATGTTCAGTGGGTGGCACAGTGCAAATCGACCTTCGAAAAAGGCAAGGTGAATGACAGCGTGCGTAATTTCCTGGTACCAGCCAATGATGCGGTGACAAATGTGCTGGTAGAGAAGATGCAGTTATTCCGTTAATCGCCCGCGTCGCCATCACCGGGTTATTGCGTTAAACGTTTTTATCATCACAATTAATCTGAGCTACCCCGACATCCTATGGGGCAGGAGAGCCTATGTTTGGATTCTTAAAAAAGTCTCCGGCTGTGGAACAACCCAGCGAGCAGCAACAGGATCATCTGGCGGAATTAAGTCGCGAGAAAATAACGCAACTGGAGCAGCAGCTGGCTATTAATCCGCGTGATGGAGAAACGCAAAAACAATTAATGCTGGAATATAACCGGGCATTAAGTTTATTTGCGAAAAGCCGTCGCTACCGCAATGAAATTGATGCGCTGTTTGTCAAAATCGATGAATTACGCAATGTGGTTCGCCAGTCGATTTAAGGAGAGCTGATGACGATTAAGCAGTTATTGCAGGAGGCCAACGCCATTCAGATAGGCATCGACGCCACGGACTGGCGTCAGGTTATCGCGCTGGCGGCCGAACCGCTGGTCAGCGGCGGCTATCTCGCGGCCTCCTATCCGGATGCGGTGATCGCCAACACCCTGGCCCATGGCGCTTATTATGTGTTTGAGGAGGGCATCGCCATTCCTCATGCGCGACCGGAAGCGGGGGTAATCCGCGACTGTTTCAGTATGATCCTGCTGAATGAGCCAATCTCATTTGAGGGCAGCGATAAGGCAGACATCGTGATTATGTTTGGCGCACGTGACAGCAACGCCCATATCGAAGAGGGGATCCGCGCGATTGTGTCGCTGCTGGAGGATGAGGAGACGCTGGTCCGGTTACGTCAGGCCAGCAGTGTCGCGGAGGTCATCGATATCTTATGACGCAAAACTCACCCCCCAAACGCGTGGTGCTGGTTAACGGCATACCGGCATCGGGTAAAAGCACCCTGACGCACGCGCTGTCACAACACTTTAGCTGGCCGGTGCTGACGCTCGACAGCCTGAAAGAGCCGTTTATGCACGCTTTTGCGCCGGTCGATCGCCAGCGTAACCGGCAACTGGGCTGCGCGGCGTACCAGGCGATCTGGAATATCGTCGGGCAGGCGCCCGCCAGTCAGATCTGGCTCATCGACGCCTGGTTTGGCTTCCAGCCGCGCACGCTACTGGAGCAGGGGCTGAAACAGGCGGGCGTCGAAGAAGCGCTGGAGCTGTGGCTGAAGATTGAGCCGGAGGTGGCGGTGGCGCGCTATCAGGCGCGGCTGTCACAGCGGCTGCCGGGCCATCCGGGCGCTGAGTATCTGCCGGAGCTGCGCCAGCTGGCGCAACAGGCCAGGCCGATGGCGCTGGGGCCGGTGTGTGAAGTGGATGCCTGTACCCAGGATCACGCTGCCGTTATCCACTGGCTGCAACAGCAACTGACCAGAACCCGCTACACTTCAGCTCATCATCAGAGGAGTGAGGAGTTGCAGGATGTCGTTGCCACCGTATCTGCAAACCGGTGAAAGCGCCGTGCTCTATGACGGCGTCTGTAAGCTGTGTAACGGCTGGGTTCAGTTTCTGCTGCGTCACCATCTGGCGCGGCAGGTCCGTTTTGCCTCGGTGCAGAGCGAGCAGGGCAAAGCGCTGCTGCGCTGGGCCGGCATGCCGGAAGAGAACATCAGTACCATTGTCTACATTGATGGTCATCAGCACTGGCTGCGGGCGCAGGCGGTGTTCCGCGTGATGCAGCACCTGCCGTCCCCGTGGCGCGGGCTGGCAGTGCTGCGCCACTTCCCCGACGCGATCAGTAATTTTGCCTATGACCGCATCGCATTAAACCGCTATAAGCTGTTTGGCCGCTACAGCAGCCAGCACGCCATCCAACCTGATTCTCCGGGTCGATTTCTGCATGAGGTTGAGCCGTCCGTTACGCCGGAAGGGTAAATACCGTCCGGCAGCGGCTGTTCTGAATCCGTACCCGCCAGATAAATAGTTTCCAGAACCCGAACCTATGCGTGAATATTCCCTGACTGTTAGGGAATTTAAGGATGAATGCTTTCTGTTGTAATGACTGCGCAGATTAAAATGCGAATAAGACTGGCGCGTCAATTTTGATGGAATCGCAATGGATGACGGGTTAAAAGGGATATTAAAAGTCAGTATTGAATTGGCAGGATTAATGACTGTGCGTGCGGTGTCTCATTTTTTTTGAAGTCGGGTGTTTTATTGATGTTTTCATTCCTGATTTACAGTTTCATTTAAATTAACTCTTTTATGCTTTTATTTAACATTTCATTTGATGAGCGAATTTTTTTGATCTTATTTTCATTGGGTGTTATAAAAAATCAGCAGCGTTGCTCATTGTTACTTCAGGATGAAAACTTTTTGAGGATGTAATATGGAAATTTTGAATAAAACGCAGTGTGAAAGGGTATCGGGTGCAAACGCCAACAGTAACTATGAAGGGGGGGGCTCGTAATGGCGGCCATACCACTTATGGCGGACAGGGGGGTGGATTCGTTGGTACACAATCAAACGGCCTGGATTTAGGGTCTGTCATCAGTAATAACCCCTGTGCAACAGGTATTGTCGCGGGTCTTATCACGGGTTCAGGCTCCTTAGCCGGTACAGTAAGAAATGTCGTTGCGGGGGCATTAACCGGACAATGCTTTTCGGCTGGTAATGGTAATGGTGGCGGCTCGGGGAATGACTATGGCGCACAGTGTACGTGGTAGGGAAAAGAGGGTAAGAAACGTCTGTGGTATGCCTGGAATATTATTGGCTGGTGTATTTTTAACCTCAGTGAATATATTCCCTCAGGATGGATGGCTGGGCTTTCTGCCGAGTGGAATTGCGAAATTTTTTGTAGTTTTATTTTGTTTTTACGGTGGAATTTCAATCCTGAAAGACCTGGCCCTCTATTTTATGAAGGGTTCGCAGGAGTAAATGACCCCCAGACAGGCTCGCTTCGGTGGGCCTTTTTTTTTCAAAGAAATAAAAAATGGAATTGCCTGATTTTAATCTGTTTTAACCACTCCGCTACAAAATTCGCGTGTCCAGTATGGAAATGTTGAATAAAACGCAGTGTGAAAGGGAGGCAGGTGTTATCGCGGGTTCAGACTCCCTTACAGGTACAGCAAAAAGCGTCGTTGCGGGGGTATTAACCGGACAATGCTTTTCGGGCGGTAATGGAAAAGGACGGAGGAAAGGAATAACGATGGCGGAAAGTGTACGTGACAGGGCAAAGAGGGTAAAAAATGCCTGTATTATTTCTGGAGTATTAACAGCGACTGGTTTATTAACCTCAGTGAATAGATATCCTCAGTATGGATGGCTGGGCTTTCTGCCGTATGAAATTGCAAAGATTTTTGTGATTTTGTTTTGTTCTTATGGTGGTATTTCAATCATGAAAGACCTGACTCTCTCTTTTATGAAGGGTTCGCAGGCGTGAATTACACCCAGACCGGCTCGCTTCGGCGGGCCTTTTTTCAAAAATGTTAAAATGAAAAAGCCTGATTTCAATCTCTTCTAACAACTTCCAACTTCGCTACAAAATTCGCGTATCCTGATGGCTGGCTAAATCACTGAAAGTGACATATGAGGGACTATGCCAGTTAATTTCGATCTCAACGATCTCTACGCGTTTCGCGCGCTGGTGGAGTTTGGCAATTTTCGTCTGGCGGCGGAATCGATCTGCCTCTCACAGTCGGCGCTGAGCCGCCGCATCGACAAGCTGGAAACCACGCTGGGAATCAAACTGTTTGAGCGCACCACGCGTCGCGTCACGCTGACGCTGAAAGGACACGCGTTTGCTCAGCGCTCGGAAAAGCTGCTGGCCGATTTTGAAGAGGTGATGGCCGATCTGAGTGAGGTGAGCTTAGCGCGCACCGGGCTGATCACCGTGGCCTGCGTGCCGTCAGCCGCCTACTACTTTATGCCCAATATCATCCGACTGTTTCAGGCGCGCTATCCAAAAGTGCGGGTCAAGCTGATCGACAGCAGTGCGGCCAATGTTTATGACGCGGTGATTGGCGGTCAGGCCGACTTCGGCATCAGTTTTTCCAGCCGCTCGCAGCCGGATGTGCATTTTCAGCCGCTGATGGATGATCCGTATGTCGCCGCCTGTCGGCGTGACCATCCGATAGCAGGCAAAAAGAGTCTGAGCTGGCAGGCGTTTTATCAGTATGAGTGGGTCGGGCTGGATAAAACTTCCGGCAATCGCAACCTGCTCGATCTGGCGTTGCAGGCTGTTGTGCCGGAGAAGCCCTGTATCTGTGAAACGCGGCACGTGACCACGATGCTGGGGATGGTTGAGGCGGGGCTGGGCATTGCTGCCGTCCCCGCCATGTCGATGCCTGAATACGATCACGCCATGCTGATGGCAGTGCCGTTAACCGACCCGGAGGTAAAACGCACTGTGGGTCTGTTGCGGAAAGATGGCCGGGTGCTGTCGCATATTGCCGGCGAACTGGAGAACCTGATTATTGAACAGTATCAGCAGCTTTAACCGGCTTTGACGCCTGCACGGTGTGCAGTCCGCTGGCGTGCACCGCCTGCTGCGCCGCTGGCGAGGCGAGCCAGTGCAGCAGCTTCGCTGCCTCGTCCGGCTGCGCGGATTTACGCACCACGGCACCGGCAAAGCGGGTGGTGTATTGCAGCTTGTCCGGCAGTTCGCCAATAAACGTTACGCCGGACACCGGCAGCAGCTCACTGACCTGCTGAAAGCCGATAGCGTACTTACCGGCCGCGACTTCTGAAGCCACCGGGATGCGTTCAACTTTCACCGCCTTCGCCTTCACCTGGTCCTCAATGCCCAGTCGGCTGAACAGCTGGCTGCTGACATATTTGCCGCTGGCGCTGTCGGAATAGGCGATGGAAGGGGCGTTCAGCAGGGCGGCACGCAGCTCGCTTTCGCTGCCGATTTTAACCGGCGTGGCCCCTTTTTTAATGACCGCGCCGATGCGGGAGTCCGCCAGTTCAACCCGCGAACCCGGCAGCGTCTCGCCCTTTTTTTGCAGATCGCTTAACGCGTCACCGACCATAATCACTACATCGGCCGGTTCACCGCGCGCCAGTCGTGCCGGAATCGCCTGCGGCGTCTTGCCCATGGACGGGCCGGCAACGGTGTTGATGGTGATGCCTTCCTGTTTTGCAAACTGCGGCGACAGCGTATCCCATGCCGCTTTAAACCCGCCGGAGATCATTACCGTCAGTTCTTTTGCCTGCGCCGTGGCGCTGCCTGCCACGCTGAACAGCAGGGCAGCGTACAGCGACATCTTTTTCAGTTTCATCTTCATTCCTCAGCTAACAGTTTCATGGGCAGGCGACACGGCACTGCGGGTACGGCGATAGAGATAAAGCGTGGCGCCCAGGGCACATACAGCCGCAAAACTCATCCAGTAGCCTGGCGAGGCTTTATCGCCGGTCATCTCAATCAGGCCGGTTGACATCACCGGGGTAAAGCCACCGAACAGCGCAGTTGCCAGGCTGTAGGCCAGTGAGAAGCCCGCCACACGCACTTCCGCAGGCATGATTTCGGTCAGCGCCGGGATCATCGCGCCGTTATAAAGACCGTAAATCATCGACAGCCACAGCAGCACGCCCAGCATCATCGAGAAGCCCGGAGCGGCCGCCAGCATGCTCAGCGCCGGATAGGTGGTGACGATTGCCAGCAGGGTCATAGCGACCAGCACCGGCTTACGGCCAAAGCGGTCGGAGATGGCGCCGCCAATCGGCAGCCAGATAAAGTTCGAAACCGCCACCAGCAGCGTCACCAGCAGGCTGTCAGAGGCGCTCAGCAGCAGGACTTTCTTGCCAAAGGTCGGCGCATAAACGGTGATCAGGTAAAACGCCGTGGTGGTCATCGCCACCATCAGCATCCCGGCAATCACGACCTGCCAGTTATTGAGCAGGATGCGGAACACCTGTTTCACATCAGGATGGCTGCGACGATTGTTGAACTCCTGTGTCTCTTCCAGCTTACGACGCAGCACGAAGATAAACGGCACAATCAGGCAGCCAAACAGGAACGGAATACGCCAGCCCCATTCACGGATGGCACTCTCTTCCAGTACGGCGTTGAGGATAAAGCCCATCGCCGCCGCGACCATAATGGCGACCTGCTGAGAACCCGACTGCCAGCTGGTGTAGAAGCCCTTGCGGCCCGGTGTAGCAATTTCTGCCAGATAGACCGACACACCACCCAGTTCCGCACCGGCGGAGAAGCCCTGCAGCAGTCGGCCAATCAGCACCAGCATCGGAGCCCACAGGCCAATGCTCTGATAGGAGGGGATCAGCACGATCATAAAGGTGCCTGCCGCCATGATAGAGAGCGTAACGATCAGCCCCTTACGACGGCCAACCTTATCGATGTACGCGCCCAGCACCACGGCACCGATTGGGCGCATCAGGAACCCTGCGCCAAACACGGCAAAGGTCATCATCAGTGAGGCAAACTCACTGCTGGCCGGGAAGAAGGTATGGGCAATATAGGTGGCATAAAAACCGAACAGGAAGAAATCAAACTGTTCGAGGAAATTGCCCGAGGTCACACGGAATATTGCGCCGATCCTGGCGCGGTGAGTCATGGGTGAGGTCGTCTGCATCAGTAACTCCAGTAAGGTTTGACGCTTTTTGCCGCGCCTGTTACTGAAGAGTGGATCAGCGCCCGGCGCGAAATAAGTGCAAAAAGGGCATGAATTGATGTGCACTCCGCATGATTGCCGCGCGTTACCATTTAAAAGCTTTTTGATTCAATCGATTACTGAAAGTTGCGTTTTTTGCCGCGTGTTATCGGGTCTGAGACGAGTTTGCGGAAATGTGACAGAATTCATACGCGTGTAACGAGCTGACAGCGGGATCCCGGCCGGTTTTAGGCCACCCGTACAGAGCGGGGCGGCAAAGGGTCAGGAACGCAGACGTGCTGTGTCAGCGAAGGGTAATATCGAAAACCTCACGTAAATGCCTGACACTCGCTTCGTTAAATGCGACCTCACGATAGCCGGGCTGGCGGGTGAGCCAGCCCTGTGCATCAAAGGCGGTCAGCAGCGCTGCTCCCGCGTAGCCGCCGAGATGGAAGCGGCGCTCACTCCAGTCGAGACAGCCGCAGCACGCCTTGCGGCGACCAGGCTGCGAGAGATCAATCCGCAACGCCGCAAACTGCTGCCGTCCGTAAAGGGTGACCGCGCTACCCTCCGGCGTGATCCACGCCTGTTGCGCCATAACAGCGTAGATCTGCACTGCGACTTCACCTGCCAGATGGTCGTAGCAGGTGCGGGCGGTGCGAAGCGCTGTCGGCGTGCTGCTCTCCGGCGCGGCGATCCGTCGCCACGATACGCCCATCATGTTTTCAATCAGCGCCGCGATATCACTGCCGGTCAGCCGGTAATAGCGATGACGCCCCTGCGCCACACAGACGATCAGACCGCTGTTGATCAACCGGTTCAGATGCGCGCTGGCGGTGGAGGGCGCCACGTCGGTCACAGCACAGACCTCTGTGGCGGTCCAGGCGCGTCCATCCATCAGCGCTGACAGCATCCTGACCCGTGACGGATCGGCCAATGCGGCGGCGACGCCCACAATCGCGTGCTCAAGCGCATCACTGTCGTCTGGTACCTGTTGCGGTTGCGACCCTGTCATCAGATTACGGTACCCATTCTGTGGTCAGCCCGGCGGCTGATTGATTATCATCGGTGATCAGGATCAGCTGGTTAGCGTGATCGCTGTATTGCACCAGAATGTTGATCCCGGCATCGGCCAGGCGGGCCGTAATCTCCCCCAGCTCGCCGGGACGCTGCTGCGGTAGCCTGCGAATCAACGGAATGTTGAGTGCCTCAACGGCGATCCCTTCCGCTTCCAGAACTGCGCGCGCCCGTTCGCCTTCGGCAACCAGAAAATGGGCGTGGCTCTCCTCACCAGAAGAGAACAGACCGCCACCTTCCAGTCCGATACCATGACGGCCCAGCAGCGTGGTGAGTCGGGAAAGGGTGCCTGGACTATTTTGCAGGATCACATGAATATCGAACATGTTAATTTACTCCCTGTGGTGAGGCATATTCTCTGACCAGCGAGACGATGCGCAGTCGATACCCGGCAAAAAGGGTTTCACGGCCTTCCTTTTGCGCGGCCTGGTGGCACAGGTTGCGCTTCCAGGCCAGCACCGACTCTTCATCGCGCCACCAGGAGAGCGAGAGGATTTTTTTCTCATCGGTCAGGCTCTGGAAACGCTCAAGAGAGATAAATCCGCTGTTTTGCATCAGCAGCGGTTTAAGGTCGGCAGCCAGTTGCAGGTAACGCATCTGGTGTTCCGGGCGGGCCTCGGCTTCAAACAGTACGGCAATCATCGCTATTATCCCTGGTTTGAAAGTAAAAGGGTTGATAGCGCCAGAATAGCGGGCGGGGCGAACCGATGCTTCGGCCGGTAACGAAATATGGCTGTATGGGCGATATCCAGCCCGTTCACGTTTACGAAGGAGCAGAGGATATGTTCAGCGGACTCAGTGCCTTTCCCCTTACCCCCTTTGCTCATGGCAAGCCCGATGAAGCGGCTTTTCTGCGGCTGCTGCGCAGGCTGACTGAGGCAAAAGTCGATTCCCTGGGCGTGCTGGGCTCTACCGGCAGCTACGCCTACCTGACCCGTTCACAGCGCAGGCGCATTGCCGGACTGGCAGTTGAACAGGCAGATTCGATTCCGGTGATGATCTGCATCGGCGCGGTGAGTACCGATGAGGTGCTGACGCTGGCGGAGGATGCGCAGCAGGCGGGCGCCGCCGCGTTACTGCTGCCGCCGCTGGGTTATCAGGCGTTGAAAGAAGATGAGGTGTTTACGCTGTTTGAGACCGTGACGCGCCACGCCTCGGTGCCGATCTGCATCTATGACAATCCGGGCACCACCCATTTTACCTTTTCTGATGCGCTGCTGAGCCGGATCGCCGCACTGCCCGGTGTCGGCTCAGTGAAAATTCCGGGTGCACCGGCGGAGCAATCCGCGGCGAACGATCGCCTGGCTCAGCTGCGCGGTGCGCTGCCTGCTTCCGTATCGATTGGCATCAGCGGTGATGCCTCTGCCGCTAATGCGTTGATTGCGGGCTGTGATGGCTGGTATTCGGTGTGCGGCGGGCTGTTTCCGCGCGTCGCAAAAGCGATGACCGACGCGGCAGCCGCAGGCGATCATGCAAGCGTCAGGGCGCAGTCCGATCGGCTGCAGCCGTTGTGGGCGCTGTTCCGCCAGCATGGCGGCAGTTTCCGGGTGATCAGTGCGGCGGCGGGTCTTCTGGGGCTGACCGAGCGCGACTGCCTGCCGCATCCGCTGTTGCCGCTATCTGATGCAGATGGCCAGCAGATTGCTGACGTGCTCGCGGCACTCGAACTCGCTTAAAATGTCAGAAGGCTTAACCGTGACGTACCAGGTTAAAGCCTTCCTCCTCCTGCGGCGGTTCAAAATAGCGGGTGATCAGCGCGAACTGCTCATCCGTGGCGGCAAAGGCGTGTTCGCCGCCCTGATTACGGGCGTGCAGCCGCGATTTACACAGCGCGTCGGCCACGTCCAGATAATGCAGTTGATGGCCGGCAGAGGATGCCTCAATCACCGAGCGCATCCAGTCACGATTCCCCCGCGTGTTGGCCGGAAAATCGAGCACCACCGACACGCCTGCGTTTAGCAACGCCACCAGATGGGGCGTCATCGCCTTTCTGAGTTTTGCCGCCACGCGCACGTAATCGGCCACCGACTGCATCTCGTCCTGATAGAGCGCGGCCAGCCACTGATCTTCGCTGATCACCACGCAACCGGGCGCAGCACCCAGCTCTGCGGCCAGTGTGGATTTCCCGGAAGCAATTTTTCCACACAGCAAATGCAGCATGGCATGGGAAGAGGTCATGGTTATGTCACTCCTGAGGGGCCTGATAATGAGTCGGGAACAATTCAGGCTAACAAAAGAGGTGAGAGAGAAGCAATCACAGGCGTGAGGTCGGGAAGAAGTTAAGACTAATGTTTATGCGCATCATCGCGTTCGCGGCGGTGGGGAGTCATGCACTGATCAAAACAGGTGGCTGTTGCTGGAGACCCTACGGACGAGTTGACGCGCCTGAACGGGAGATGCGGTCAGGCGGTTCTACGATATCAGCGAGGCAAAAAGGAGGACGTGAATCTGCGCTGAACAGCCGGGCAGAGGCTTCATTTTTGGGCCATGAGTAAGGTCAGCAGTTCACGGCAGCAGGCTTCTTCTTCTGCACTGTCCGCAGAGGCCAGATGACGCAGCAGTTCCATGCAGCTTTTTTCCTTACCCGCTTCCATTAACTCTTCGATCAGAAAATTGAGTTTATCCTGCTCAGACGCCGCAAAGGATGAACGGAACTCATTTTTAACCGGAACGTTGTGGTTCAGCGGCAAGGTGAGGGTGTTTTGCATTGGCATATTATTATCCTTGTTCGGGTTAAAAAACGCACTGGTGTTGCTATTAAACTTATACAACGATCCGGGTTTTGTACAGAAATGGACCTGATTGATTTTTTAGGTGAGGCTAAGCGTAGCGCGGCTCCGGAGGAAACACTGGCTAATCATCCAGTTAGCCGGTACAGGGATTTCAGGAAAATTGTACGGGTTTTAAGTCAAATTCATGGGAAGGGATAAGATCTCAGCGGTGCGGCAGTTAAACCGGCGGCCCGCTGAGTCGCCTGCACTTTTTATGATCAGGATTTAGCAGTCAGAAAATCTTCCCGCTGTGGCGTAAAGGTATCAAGCAGCACGCCTGCCTCAAGACAGACACAGCCATGAACCACCTCTGGCGCTTTGTAGAGTGTATCCCCGGCGCCCACGTCCCGCGTCTCACCATCGATGGTAAAGGCAAAGCGTCCGCTCAGCACATAGGTCAGTTGCTCATGAGGATGATGATGCAGCGGGCCAACAGCCCCTTTTTCGAAACTCACTTCAACCGCCATCATCGTGCCGCCATGTGCCAGCACGCGGCGGGTAACACCGTTACCCAGATCTTCGGATAGTCGCTCTTTATGGTAGATAAACATCGTAATCCTCACGCGGTAGCGGGCGCTGCAGTGGCCATTTTGTGATGGCTCTCACAGCACCAGGGTGAATTAGTCCATGCACTTTAGTGGTTTTTCTCTAAAATGAAACGGTGTTTCATTTATTTTATAAGGGTAGATCATGAAAATCGCGTTAATGATGGAAAACAGCCAGGCCGCTAAAAACGTTACCGTGCTGAAAGAACTGGAAGGCGTCGCGCAGCCGCTGGGCCATCAGGTCTTCAACGTTGGCATGAGCGATGAGCAGGATCACCATCTGACCTACATTCACCTCGGCATCCAGGCCAGCGTGCTGCTCAACAGCCAGGCGGTGGATTTCGTGGTCGCGGGCTGCGGCACCGGGCAGGGCGCGCTGATGTCACTGAACATCCATCCGGGCGTAGTCTGCGGTTACTGTATCGATCCGGCCGATGCTTACCTGTTCGCGCAGATCAACAACGGCAATGCCTTATCCCTGCCATTCGCTAAAGGGTTTGGCTGGGGCGCTGAACTCAACCTGCGCTTTATCTTTGAAAAAGCGTTCACCGGCGAGAAGGGCAATGGTTATCCGCCAGAGCGTAAAGAACCGCAGGTGCGCAATGCCGGTCTGCTGAATCAGGTGAAGGCAGCGGTGATCAAAGAGAACTACCTCGACACCCTGCGCGCTATCGATCCTGAACTGGTGCGCACCGCCGTGAGTGGCCCGCGTTTCCAGCAGTGCCTGTTTGAACAGGGCAAAAACCAGGAGATCGTTGCCTTTGTGCGTCATCTGACTCACTAAGCCTTCCGATTTGACAGGGCCGGTCTGACCGGCCTTTTTTATTGTCTCTCCTCGTCCGCTACTGTTCAGCTCTGCTGCGCCCGCGCCGGAGAGGGGTGGCGACGCAGTCTGCCTTTTAATCCCCGCCGCAAAAAACCCTTACCCGGGACTTCCCCTGACCGCACTTTTAGGTGATAGTAACGCCGCTTTACATTAATAATTCTCATTATCATTTGTGCGGGCTTTTACAATGAAAAAATGGTTTTTAGCGCTGGGGCTGCTCACGCTGGCAGGGACGGCTTCGGCCAAAATGATTACCGATGTTGCAGGCCGTCAGGTTGAGGTGCCGCAGGAAGCAAAACGCATCATCCTGGGTGAGGGCCGTCAGATATATCTGCTGGCGGCGTTTGATACCGATGCCCCGTTCAAACGGGTGATTGGCTGGCGCGATGACCTGCATAAAGCGGACTGGGATGGTTATCAGGCTTATGAGAAACGCTATCCGGAGATCAAAAAATTACCGACGTTTGGCGGCGCGAAAGATGGCACTTTTAACATCGAACAGGCGTTAACGCTGAAGCCCGATCTGGTGCTGATGAATCTGGAATCCAAAGCGGCCACCGATGAAGGCAAGCTGATTGAAAAACTGCACGCGGTCGGCGTGCCGGTGGTGTTTATCGATTTCCGTGAAGCGCCGATGGTGAACGCGGAGAAAAGTATCCGCATCATGGGCGAACTGGTGAACAAGCCGGAACGTGCTCAGGAGATCATCACCTTCCGCCAGCAGCAGATTGACCTTGTGACCTCGCGTCTGAAGAACTTTACCGGCTACCGCCCGAAAGTGATGATTGACCGCGCAGGCGGCTACAGCGACGAGTGTTGTATGTCGTTCGGCAATGAGAACTTTGGTCAGATGGTGGAGATCGCGGGCGGTCGTAACATCGCGAAAGATCTGATCCCCGGCACCTTCGGCACCCTTAACCCGGAGCAGATCATCGCCAGCCAGCCCGATGTGGTAGTGGTGACCGGCGCGAACTGGAAGAACTACAATACCGTGGGCAAATGGGTCGGCGTCGGTCCGGGTGCCAATGTCACCGAAGCCACGGCACGTCTCAAAGCGCTAATGATGCGTGATGCCTTTAAAACCCTGCCGGTCGCGCACAACGGTAACGTTCACGCCATCTGGCATCAGTTCTACGACAGCCCGTATCAGTTTGTGGCTATCCAGGCGCTGGCGAAATGGCTGCATCCCGATCTCTTTGCCGATCTGGATCCGGACGCCACTTTCCGCACGTTCCACGAGAAGTTCCTGCCGCTGCCTTACCAGCCAGGATACTGGGTGACGTTACCCGCTGATAAGCCCTGACTGACCGGCGATGACAGGGACGTCATCCGCCTGATCTGCAATTCCTTCCGAATAAACCCTCTGTTTCTCTTCAGATTTACTAATCTTTTACAGGCGCGGGGTCGGTTGCTCTGAGCAGCGCGACGTCTGACCCAATCCGCATTCACGTTAAAAATGGAGAGAAACATGCGCAATACCCTGGGAAGCTCGGCCTTTGCCGTGACGCTGTACGCCTTGCTGGAGCCCGTACCGCTGGGCTTTTTTGTGGCGGCCTGGCTGTTCGATATCCTCTACATGCAGACCTTTGTGCAGTTCTGGACGGATGCCGCCAGCTGGCTGATTGCGCTGGGACTGATACTGGCGATTGTGCCGCGACTCATCGCGCTGGTTTATCTGTTTCGCGGTAGCGACAGTGCGGAGAAGGGCCATTTCTGGCTCTGGCTGGTGGCGATTGTGATCGCTATCGTCAATGCGTTTATTCACAGCCGTGATGCCGCCGCCGTGATCCCGCTGGGCGTGACGCTTTCGACGCTGGTGGTAGCACTGCTGTTGCTGGCGAATGTGCAACTTGCGTTACGTCAGCGTAGCGCTTAAGGAGGAGCCATCATGAACATACCGCATAAAACGCTGCTCGCGCTGTCCCTGACCGCATTGCTGGCAGGCTGTGATGATGGTGCGCTGGTCGATCCGCAAAAGCAGATCGGACCGAATCCCGAACTGCCGCAGGCGCAGAACTTCTTTATGCCGCCGATGCAGGTGCCGGAAGGCACCCCCTGGAAAGCCGGTGAAATGCCAAAAGTGGCTGACGGACTGAAGATTGAAAAGATTGCTGAGAATCTGCAGCATCCGCGTCAGGTTTACGTCCTGCCGAATAACGATGTGCTGGTGGCGGAATCCAACGGGCCACCGAAGCCCACCACCCGGCCAAAACAGCTGATTATGGGCATTGTGCAGAAAGCGTCAGGCAAGGGCGGTGACGGCGGCAACCGCATCACGCTGCTGCGCAACGTCAATGGCAAATGGGAGCAGCACCGCTTTATAGAGAATCTGCACTCGCCGTTTGGCATGCAGCTGATTGGTAATACGCTCTACGTGGCGAATGCTGACAGCCTGGTGAAGTTCCCGTATCGCGAAGGCGAAACGGAGATCCGCACCGCGCCTGAAGAGGTGACGGAACTGCCGGGCGGGCCGATTAACCACCACTGGACGAAATCGCTGGTAGCCAGCCCGGATGGCAGCAAGCTCTATGTGGGTGTCGGCTCTAACAGTAACGTCACCGAGAACGGCATTGGCGCGGAGTATCGTCGGGCGGCAGTGCTGGAAGTGGATGCGGCCAGCGGTGCCAGCCGTATTTATGCCAGCGGACTGCGCAACCCGACCGGCTTACAGTGGGAACCGCAGAGCGGCAAACTGTGGGCTATCGTCAACGAGCGTGATGAAATCGGTTCCGATCTGGTGCCTGATTACATGACCTCGGTGCAGGATAAAGGTTTCTACGGCTGGCCCTACAGCTACTATGGCCAGCATGTTGATACCCGTGCCGAACCGCAGCGTCCCGACCTGGTTGAGAAGGCGATCAAGCCGGATTATGCCTTGAGCTCGCATGTCGCGCCGCTGGGCCTGCTGTTCTACGGCGCCGATAACATGCCGCAATACCGTGGCGGCGCGTTTATCAGCGAACATGGCAGCTGGAACCGGACGCCGCTCAATGGCTACAAAGTGGTGTGGGTGAAATTCGAAAACGGCAAGCCGGTCGGTCAGCCGCAGACGGTGGTCTCGGGCTTCCTGACGGAGGATGAAAAGCAGGTGCGTGGTTTGCCGGTCGGTCTGGCCAGCGACAAACAGGGCGGCGTGCTGATTGCGGATGATGCAGGGAATACCGTCTGGCGTGTCAGCGCCGCGAAGTAGGTTCTGCGCTGCTTTTTTGAGCAGGCTGCAGGCATAAAAAAAGGATTTGGCATCTCGCCAAATCCTTTATTTTTTGTTCGCGACCCGGCTGGTAACCGCGCTGCGAACGAGGTGCTCAGCACTCTCCACAAACAAGATTGTAAAATGTGCGGCTAAGGATTTCAAGTTTCGCCAAAATGCTGTATGTTTATACAGGTGTTGAGTGTTGAGCATCGCCTCATTGTCGACTGGCCGCTCCCAGGGGCACGGTTTTAAAAT
>Ga0308172_1001047_pt1 | contig 23501 bp, 38 predicted proteins | sample PhyGR2_FD_202134 | JGI IMG/M metagenome (GOLD analysis project Ga0308172, IMG submission 202134) | Phyllosphere microbial communities from UC Gill Tract Community Farm, Albany, California, United States - DLSLSG.R2 | ecosystem: Host-associated > Plants > Phyllosphere > Unclassified | place: USA... | reverse complement strand
GCGCGCCGGAAGACTACCTGTCGCTGCGCCTGATCCTGTCCACCGGCGAGCGCATCGAGCAGCGCGACCTGATCAACCACCTGACCTCGCTGCAGTTCACCCGCAACGAGTACGAGCTGCAGCGCGGTACGTTCCGCGTGCGGGGCGAAGTCATCGACGTGTTCCCGGCCGAGTCGGACAGCGAAGCGGTGCGCATCGAGCTGTTCGACGGGGTGGTCGAGCAGATCAGCATGTTCGACCCGCTCACCGGTGAAAGCCTGCGCAAGTTGATGCGCTACACGCTGTACCCCAAAACCCACTATGCAACCACCCGCGAGCGCGTGCTGGCGGCGGTGGAAACCATCAAGGCCGAGCTCAAGCCGCGCCTGGAGCAGCTGTACGAACAGAACAAGCTGGTGGAGGCGCAGCGTCTGGCACAGCGCACCCAGTTCGACCTGGAGATGATGGCCGAGGTCGGCTTCTGCAACGGCATCGAAAACTACTCACGCCATCTCACCGGCAAGGCCCCCGGCGAGCCGCCGCCGACCCTGTTCGACTACCTGCCGGCCGACGCGCTGCTGGTGATCGACGAGTCGCACGTGACCATTCCGCAGATCGGCGCGATGTTCAAGGGCGACCGGTCGCGCAAGGAAACCCTGGTGGAGTTCGGCTTCCGCCTGCCGTCGGCGCTGGACAACCGCCCGCTGCGCTTCGAAGAGTGGGAGGCACGCTGCCCGCGCAGCATCTACGTGTCGGCCACGCCCGGCCCCTACGAACTGCGCGAAGCCGGCGATGAGATCACCGAACTGGTGGTGCGCCCGACCGGCCTGATCGATCCGGTGGTGGAGATTCGTCCCGTGGGCACCCAGGTCGACGACCTGATGAGCGAAGTCAACGAGCGGATCAAGCTCGGCGACCGCGTGCTGGTCACCACGCTGACCAAGCGCATGGCCGAAAACCTTACCGACTACCTCACCGAGCACGGCATCCGCGTGCGCTACCTGCATTCGGACATCGACACGGTGGAGCGGGTGGAGATCATCCGCGACCTGCGCCTGGGCAAGTTCGATGTGCTGGTGGGCATCAACCTGCTGCGCGAAGGCCTGGACATGCCCGAAGTGTCGCTGGTGGCGATCCTGGATGCGGACAAGGAAGGCTTCCTGCGTTCCACCGGTTCGCTGATCCAGACCATTGGTCGCGCGGCGCGCAACCTGCGGGGCAAGGCGATCCTGTACGCGGACAAGATCACGCGCTCGATGCAGGCGGCGATCGACGAGACCGACCGTCGTCGCGCCAAGCAGGTCGAGTACAACGAATTGCATGGCATCACGCCGAAGTCGGTGCTGCGGCCGATCACCGATGTGCTTGAAGGTGCGCGGTCGGATGCGGCCGAGAAAGAGTCGCGCGGCAAGGGCAAGGGCCGCGGTGGCAAAGTGGCCGAAGAGGCGGTGGATTACCGCACGCTGGGGCCGGCGCAGATCGCCAAGCGGCTGCAGGCGCTGGAGCAGAAGATGTACCAGCATGCCCGCGACCTGGAGTTCGAAGATGCCGCGCACGTACGCGACCAGATCCGGCAGTTGAAGGAGGCCAGTCTGGGCTGAACAGCGCGTTGTGAAATATCTTCACAAAAGTGTTGCGCTTGCCGGGGGACGTCCGTAATATACGCGGCCTGCCCCGACGCATTCGCAGCGGCGCAGAAGCAGGAAACGGGCGGTTAGCTCAGCGGTAGAGCACTACCTTGACATGGTAGGGGTCACAGGTTCGAACCCTGTACCGCCCACCACTCTCAAGCCAGATGTACCAAGGCTTGAAGTGGAAAGAGCAATTTGAGGGGTCACGCAATGTGACCCCATAGTGACCCACAGGTCACCCTTCACAGTCAGACCCCAGCCTTTTTTAATTGTTAGCACGTTGCATTTGGCGTGAACGGCGCGCTAGCTACGCTCCTTGGTTACTTCGCGGCGGCAAGCGGATATGCTGGCGCTTGAAACGGAGTTCGTCGCCTGTGGCCAATTTGGACCAATCCCCGTTGCAAGGTGAGGCCTTGGGTCTCGCCTGGTGGAATACATCGCTGTCCCCAAACGCGAAGCCTGGAAGGGCTGCCGCACCCGACCACGCCCACGCAGTAGACGTGCTAAAGGCAATGATCGCTAGCGGGGTGTCAGTCGTTGGACTCGCCGAGATCGCTGTGGCGGACGTGGACGAGCTGCGAAAGGATCCGGAAATCGGAGCTTGGCTGTTCACCGAGGCGGGCCGCCCGGTTGGGAAGTCGCGCTTCGACACGTGTATTGCTTATGATCCTGCCCGCTTCACCCTTAGCGAAGAGAAAGAGGTAATTGGCAGGCGCGGCAGGCGCCGCTTAAAGGTTGCGCAACATTTCGCGTTCGACCTGAGCGGGGGTGTCGGAGCTCTTCACGTGTTCGTCTCGCACTGGCCAAGTCGACTCCACCTCCATCAGGCTGCACCTGACCGGCTTGTTTACGCAGGCGTCCTCCGAGGGGCCATTGACGGCATTCTTGAGCTCGACCAGTCAGCCCAGGTGGTTCTCATGGGGGACTACAACGACGAGCCGTTTGATAACAGCATGAGTTATGGGTTGTTGGCTAGCCGAGAGAGAGAGTACGCAGTCAAGAAGCCGGGTCTGCTTTACAATCCATTTTGGCGTCACATGGCTTCCATCGTTCATGGCGGAGCATGCAGCCCCTGTTCTGACAAAGGGACGTATTACTACGCGGGGGGGGAGATAGCTAGGTGGTTCATGTTTGACCAAATGCTATTTTCGCAATCTCTCCTTGGCATTGGCGGGGTGTGGGACTTGGATGATTCCCTGACTAGGGTGTACGCCGCAAATGGGCTGGTTGAGAGTGTCTTGCGATCAAAATCAATCTTCGATCATCTCCCAGTTGTCGCTCACCTAAAGCGAGTTAAATAATGGACAAGTATGTGGGAGCCTTCCGCGCTGGTATTGCGGCGGCAAATGAGGTGCATGAATCTCAACGTGAGATTGACACCGTGCTCCGCGAGTTTTCCAATGCGTTAGAACGGGCAACGGATGGTCGGTTGCGTGTCGCCATCACAGAATCGTCCTTCTTGATGAGTGCGATAGAAGACGCAGTCATTGCCGCGTCGGCTCAGGCCCGCCCCAAGGGCAAGCGACTCTCGCTTGCAGCTATCAACAAGGTGAATGGGAAGAGTTTTGAAATGGCGGGGTGGCGCCAAGGTAAATCTGCTTACCCGTGCTGGCTCATCTTCAGGAACCAAGATATTGCGTGCACTGATCGTGCGAGCCTCGAAGTGGAGCTTGCGAGGCTCGCGGCCTCCCCAGATGTGGGTGAGAGAATTCTGGAAGTCTTAAAATGATGATATTTAGCTAGATCATCTACACCGTTCGGCAGTCGTAGAGATCGGTTCTTTGCTGGCTTTGGCCCTGCGAGCAGCGCACAAAAGCGAGCGCAGTTTCGGAACATCCTTACCCAAATCCACAATAATGTCAGTCAGCGCAGCGCGTGCTGGACCCATATAGGCCGGGTCAAACTTCGCGTATGTGTCAGTCGTGCCGCCGGCGTGGTGGCCCAGCAGCCCGGAGACCTCCCAGGCGGGCACACCGTGCTGCCGCAGCCACGTGGCCAGGGTGTGCCGCACCGTCTTGGGAACGAACCACATCGGCAGCAGGGCGCGCTTTCGGAGCTTCCGCCAGGTCGTCTTGAGCGACTTGATATGCCGGCCGTGCCAGTGGACCAGGTGGGCCTCGGTTTTCACTGTTCCCAGGTATGCCTCCAAGGCCGGCAGCAGCGGGACGGTGGGGCGGTACTTCTTGGTCTGCCGCCGCCCCGCCGGGTTCAGGTGGACCAGCCGGGCCGCCGTGTCGATCTGGAACCGCTGCAGGTCGCGCGCTGCGTCCCCGCGGCAGGCGGTGCACAGCCGGATCAGGAAGTAGGCCCAGACGTGCTCGGGCATCTCGGTGTTGAGCAGCCGCACGATCTGGTCGCGGGTGGCGTAATGCGGGTAGGCCTCCCCGACAGGGGGTAGCTCCACGAACGGCACCTGCGTGATCTCCCCGCGCTTCCAGGCCCGATTCATCGCGGATTTCCCCACGCCCAGCATCCGGCGCACGTAGCCGTCGGTGTAGTCCCGCTCGGCCAGCCACTTCATGAAGTCTTCCTGGCGCGAGATGGTCACGTCAGCCACGGTCGCGGCCGGGCCGAAGAACTCATTCCACAGGTCCACCCCTCGACTCGCACTGTCCTTGCTGGCCAGGGCGTCGCCGTGCTGGTGCATGTATCGGGTCAGGACCGTGCTCACCAGTACGTCGGACGGCGCCTGGTCCTTCATCGCGGCGTTCTCCACGAACCACTGGGCGAGGGCTATCTTGGCTTCATCAGGATCTCTTGTGCCAAGCGAAGCGCGCTGCTTGCATCCCGTGGCGTCGCGCCACGCCCGATACCAGACGGTTGAGCCTTTGCGTTGCTCGAGCCAATAGTCGCCGAGACGGAAGCGGGTTGACACGTTTGCTGCTCCAGGTAGTTCAGTAGATGCGTTTCGGTGTAGCGGGCCTGCCGGCCGATCCGAGTAAATCCGATCTCGCCGGCGGCGCGGCGGCGGCGCAGGGTCACCTCGGCGACCCCGAGATAGGTCGCCGCCTGTTCCTCGGTGAACAGGTCAGGCAGTCGCTCAGCGGCGCCCATGGGCACCTCCCGCCGCCTTTCGGCGGGCCGGGGTGATCAGGGCGGTGCCGAAATCCAGCTGAACGATATTGTCCGCCGCCGGCGCCGCGATCGCGGGCATGACCTTCCGCGCGCTGCGGGTAGGGCGGTTGATCTTCCGCCACTCGGCCAAGGCCAGGCCGGGCTCCGCGTGCTTGCTGGTCGCACGGCATTTGCACTCGACCAGGTGGCCACCGCCGCGGTCGACGCCGCGCAGGTCGAGGATGTGGCGCGCGCTGTGACCGGCGGCGCAGGCCGGCAGCCCTTCGGGGTGGCTGATGTGTCGCTGGGTCATGCTGCTTTCTCCAGAGCGGCTTGGCTTGCCGCATCAATTCGGGTTCCAATCCACCTGATCACCGGCACCGCAAAGCTGTTGCCGAGCATTCGATATCGAGGCCCGTCGGCCATAGGCTTCCCCTGGGCGTTCGGCACCAGGGTCCAGTCATCGGGCGCGCCCTGCAGGCGCTCGCATTCGCGCGGAGTAAGGCGCCGGACAGCGGATGCTGCGAGAACGTGGGCCTTGTCGCCACCACCGCCACCTGCTCTGAGCGTCCCGCCAACACCGTCGCCGAGCTCTGCGGTAGCGCCGCCTTCGCGGCCCCGAAGCGCCACAGCGACCGCCTGCACTTCTGCGCGTGCCTCCAGCGTGTAGGCATGATCCGCTTGAACACCGATCCCATCGGGCCCGCTCGCCGGATTCGTACGGGCAGCGCCTGCCTGAATGGCATAGGTAACTGCAACCTGGCCACCGGCATTTTGGTGTCCGGCTCTGCTCCCCATTGCCCTCAAGGTTGGCGAAACCTGGAAGCCCACGCTGGGGGCCGGATCCCTGTCCTTGCAGCCAAAAGCAATGGCCGGTGGGTGGGCACCCGAGCACAGGGGGTGACAAGGGTCGCCGGGGTGCGGATTTGACCCATTCCGAACACTAGTGATCTGGGTGGTGTCGAAAGCAACTGGCACGAGCATTCCAGCATGCACGTCCTGCTGCGTGACGCTGCCAGCTGCGCGGCCGCTGGACTGAAGCGTTCCGGCCACTAGGCCGCCTTGGCACTCGAAGTCTGTTCCGAGGCCGCCGCCGCCTTGAGTGCGAGCGCTAAGGGTGCCGGTAGGAGCTTCCCCCGGGTCGCGGCGCGGCGCAGAATGCCCGCGCATGCGATCTGGCTCAAGAAGTACCGGGGGGCGACCGGCCCAGTCTCCAGTATCGAGGATAGAGAACACGCGGCGGCGCCGCTGCGCCACTCCGAACCACTGCGCGTCAAGCACGGCCCATTCGACGAGGCCGTTGTCACCCAGCGCAACGCCTTCGGATCCCCAGCCGCCTGCGGGGACAGGGAGCTCGGATCCTGCCATCGCACCAACCACGAGAGCAAAGTCTCGCCCCTGGTTGCTGCTGAAGGCACCTGGGACGTTTTCCCAGACGAGCCATCGTGCCCCGCAAAAATGTCGAGCTGCATTGAAGATCCTCATTTGCTGATGGAACAGGCTGGACCGCGCGCCGCCCAGGCCAGCGCGGCGCCCAGCTACGGACAGGTCCTGGCAGGGACTGCCGCCGATCAAGACGTCTACTCGGCCGAGTGCCTTGATGTGGTCGTCGGTGATATCGGTGACGCTGCCCAGATTCGGCACGTGGGGTAGACGGTGGCGCAGCAGGGCACACGCCGCTGGCTCGATCTCTGCCACACCGACGCATTGCCAGCCAAGCGGGGCCCAGGCCAGGTGCGCGGCCTCCATGCCGGAGAAGAGGGACAGGTATCGCATCACAGGCCCGCCGACGTGGATGGCAATCGGTCACTCGGGATCGTCGGCGCGCGCTTTAACCTGGACGAAGTGGATTGGGGGCGGTAAGGAGAGCGCAGCCAGTCGATGAACGACAGGTTGCTGTCGGTGCGGAGGTACTCGGCGTAGCGCTGCTGGCTGCGGGTGACCTTCGGCGGCGTGCCCACCGCGGCAGCGCGGCCGGCGTTGGTCGCGCCGAACACGTCACTGCCGCCGGACAGGGCGTTACCGCTGTGCCTGGTCATCAATCCAGCGGCGACGAGCGCCATACAGAGGGCGTGGTCGCGGCCACCTTCTCCGGTGACGAAGTGATTGCGGTAGCTGGGGGCGCAGCCGTCCGCGCCGATGCCCAGGGCGTGGCGCAGTATGCTCAGCTGGTCAGGCGGCACGTCGGCGGCACAGCACGGTTCGATATCAGTCATCTTGCGACTCCGTTGATGGGCGGTGATAAGCTCGGTCGAAAACCCGAGGGGCTGTCACATGAATCAGGCACAAGAGGGATACGGCGAGATTTTTCTGGTCTGCCAAGACGATGTGATCGCCACGGTCCACGTGGATGAGCGCGAGGCAGGCTGGTCGGTGCACGTCTTCGAGGTGCAGCAGCCAGAGCGCAAGGTGGTGCACTTCAGTCGAGGTTTCGCCGTTGCTGGATTGCTTGAAAAAGCACGGCGGCTGGGAACCGAAGCTGCCCTCGAGCAAATTGCTGTGGTGCTGGACCGCGAGGCGGGTGTCGGCGGCAGCGTCCTTCGCGTTGTTGCGAGAGAAATCCCGACCTCGGGTAAAAACTACGAAGCCTACGTTGAGGCGATAGACGCTGAGGGGCAGGTATCCGACCACCTGCTCGTCACCGTTGCGGGGCGCGACCGCCAGACTTTGCTGGAAGCCGTGGACCTCGGCCGGACCGGCCTGAAGCGCGTTGTTGGCGTCAGCCCCGAGGGAAAGATCCTCACGTAGCATCTGAAAGCCCTAGTGCTGCATCGCGCTGGCCGTCTACCCGGCGCAGCACGCGTTCCAGCGCATCAGCACAGGTCAAGTCTTCCGGCTCGCTGTCGTCACGCATGTGAGCAATGGCATAGTCGATCCACTCGCGCTCTTCCTCGGCGAGCCCCAGGTCGATGCCCTGCGCGGGCGGGGCGGCGTACAACAGCGTGCCAATCGCCAACGGCTTCGACAGTCGTGCCTGCGGCAGACGTGCGCTCCCCCGATACACCTCGCCGACCGGCTCTTGCACACCTGACTGGCGGGCGGCGAGGTGCTGGGCCAGCGCGCAGGCGAAGTCGGCGGCCAGATCCGTGGCGATGTAGGTCGCGAAGTCGTGGCGGTGCAGCTCTCGGGCGAAGAAGTGAGCGATGTAGCAGCGGGCGCCATCGCTGGTGTTGAGCGCCGCGCCGGGAGCGTTTTGCGTGTCGGTCGTCATGACTGGCTTCCCTTCTCGTGGTCTTTGATGCGGTCGATGAGGTAGATCGTTTCGTTGCGGCATTTCGTGCGGGCGAGCGGGTTGAGGTGCTTGCTCAGGTACTGGAGCGTTTCGAGCGGTTCGATGAACCAGGACAGGCGGATGGGCATAGATGAGCGGTGATCGCGGAGCGGGGCGTGCGGCCGGCAGTCCGGTCCGGCGAGCCATTCGGTTTCCCCGCAGTCCAGGCAGTGGCCGTCGCCGTTGCTATCCGGCGGCCAGCGGTGCTGCTCTTTGACGACTGGTGGGTGCAGGTAGAGCGCGCGCACTTCCAGGCCGCGCTTGCGGGCCTGCAGTACGTCGCCCTGCTGCGCTTCAAGCCACGGTTCGGTCGAGTGGTGCAGCGGACGGCATTCATAGCGGACAGGCTTCTGCAGGCCGTACAGCTGCGCCATCTGGCCGCTGGCCCATTCGGCAACGGTCGCTGCAGGCACTGGCTCACCGGCAGCGCCAGCGCGGCGCATGGCGCGCAGGATGGCGGCGACGGTCGGGGCTTTGGCGGCGGCCTGGCTCATGCACCGCCGCCCTGGGTGCGGATCTGCTGCAGCAGCTGCTCGAAATGCGCGGCGTTGAAGAATTCGAGCCAGAGCGTGGTGACGATGGCGGAGATGCCGCCGCCGGCCAGCACGCCCATCAGGAAGGAAGCGAGATTCATGCTGCGTCGCCTCCCGGGCCCGGGGTGCCGCTGAGCCGCTGGCGGCGCGCGCGCTCGGCCAGGTCGTTCTGGACGGCCTTGTCGTAGCCGGCGCGGACCAATTGGCCGACGCACTCGTGGTGGTTCCAGCCCTTGCGGATAGCCTGGGTGCGGACGGACTGGGCGCGGGAGAACTGCTCGTAGGTGGTGACGCTCATGCCTGCACCTGCAGGTGCTTCTCGGCGCGGTCGGTTGCCATTGGTGCACCAGCTGCCGGATTGGCGGCACGGAACAGATCGATGGCTAGCTGCCGGGCATCCGCTTTGGTGAGCAGCATGGTGCTGTCGCCTAAGTCCACGACGACGTCGTGTTCGTGGGCGAGCACGGGCAGGGCTTGGCCGACGGGATGGACGCGAGCGAAGACCCGGGCGCTCATGCCGCGGCCTCGCCGATGGTGGCTTGGCGAAGCTCGGCTGCCGCGCGCTGCAGGTCGATTGCAGCGGCTTCGGCTTCTTCGGCGGAGAGGTAGACGCGGCCGGCTGCACCGACGTGCATCGCGACTTTGTTGGAGATGGGCTGCGCTTCGAACCGGACAGGCCCGGTCGAGCTGCTGAGGGTGAGGGTGGCCATGGAAGTCTCCGTGCCCCGGCCCGGATGGGCTGTTACTGGGGCGACGCCACCACATTACCGAAACGGTTATTGATGGTCAATACCGAAACGGTAATTAATTTGAGGCTCGGCTGGCGCAAGGCAAAAAAAGACCCCGACTGGCGGGGCCTTTGGTGTGCTGGGCGGCTTCGGCTACACGTACCTGGCTCGCAGAAGGCCGGCATCTTCGAACGTCACGCCATCGCGGATGCAGTCGAGTGCGCGTTCCAGATCTTGGTGCAGTGACACCAGTTGATCGTCGCTGAGTTCTTCTATTCCAGGCAATCCGAAGCACGCCTGGTCAATCAATAACTGCATCGACGGACCCCAGTGATGCCGGTAATGCCGGATCATTCGGTAGTGCGAGTCCCTTGTGATGCTGTCCATGCCCTGGGGCACGTGTTTCGTAACCAATCGAAGCCGGGGCGAGGTCGGCCGTTGATCGGCACCTCCGTCCATCGCTTTAGCCAGTCGCTTTGCCAGTTCCTGCAACTGGTCCTCTCGTAACGCCATCCTTACCCCCTGTTCGCTCCAACCGTTCAACAAACGCACGCATGAAATCCAGTACGTTGCTGTCGTCCAGCGACCGAGCCTCCGCCACGATGGTGTCGTAGGCGACCGCTAAGGCCTCTGCATCGATGGCCGGCACGGGACCTCCACCGCGGATCTCCGACACCAACTGCAGCAAACGTATTGCAGAGCGGAGAGTAGGGACATCAAGTCCCAAGGCGTGAGATTCGCCGGCTGGTCGATCCAGCGTTCCGCTGGGAATGCCCATCGCGGCTTCGAGGTCGCGTGCAAGGCGATGACCTATCCCTTTCGGGTTGGCCTCCGATATCCACTGACTGACCTGGGGTTGTTGCCAACGCGCCCCGCCGAACTGGCGGGCCCATTCGGCCGGGCCACCAGCGGCAGTGACGCGGTCACGCATGTTGATCGTTCTGAGGGTGCTGGCATCCATGGCGGCAATGGTCCTATCCATTACCGTTTCAGGAAATGACCGAAACGGTATTGCATGGACATAACCAAAACGGTAATGTAGGACGCATGAACCTTACCGACTACGCCACTTCGAGGGGGGGCACCGCCAAGCTCGGCTGCCCGATTCTGGCCAGCACGGCCACGGCAGCTAAGTGCAGTGCCGCCACGCTGTACATGATCGCGCGAGGCCATAAGCAGGTGAGCGCCCAGCTCGCTGTCCGTATCGCCACCGCGACCGGTAACAAGGTCACCACCAGCGACCTGCGGCCCGACCTGTTCGGCGTTGCTGCGACGACGGGGTTCGTTCCCGTAGCAGGCGCAGTGTTGGTTGCTCCAATCACCAAGCGCGCGCTGCGCGAGAAGCTGGGGCTGGGCAATGACGGACACCTGGCCAAGGTGCTGAGGCTTCCTGTTGCCCAGGTCCAGGCCTGGCCGGAAGAGCAGGGCGTCCCAGCCCTCCCGCAGGTTCTGCAACTGCTCGGCGGGCAGGTGCCTGCGCCAGTGGAGACCCGGCCCGATGACCCCGACGCAGGCCGCATCGATCTCGGCGTCCACGCCGCCTAACTGGCCGTCCCTGGCCTTCATCCCTGAACTGAATTCATCCATGGCGCTAATCGTGCGCCAGCCGGGCCCGGCCCGAAACCTTGAAACACCCGTCTTCCCAAGGTGACCCATGACCTGCCGTACTTCCTCGATTAACTGGCTCGACTGCCTCTACAACGCCGTGCGCAAGACGCCGGGCGGTGTGATCGAGGCCGCCAAATGGCTGACCGACCGCCGCGGTAAGTCCATGCACCCGGAGACGCTGAGGGCAAAGCTCAACGGCACCGAAGGCGAGTCGGTCACCATCGAAATCGCCGAGCTGCTGACCGAGTGGATGCAGCAGAAGGCCGGCGGCAGCGAGTACGCCCTGGAGTGGATGCAGGCTCTTGCTGGCCAGTTCGGCATGGCTGTGGACCTGGTCCCGCCGGCACCCGAAGGCGGCTGGCCGGACGAGATTGCGGCCGTGCAGCTCAAGCTGCTGGAAATCACCACGCGGGTGGGCCGTCTCACCGGCACCGCAGTGGATGCAATCGGCGACCGCCAGATCGACAGCGACGAAGCCGCGTTGATGGTCAGCGAAGCCCGTGCACTGCGCACCATGGCGCACCGCTTGGAGCGCAATGTGGCGCGCGCCGCAGCGAAAGGGGCTGCAAGGCGATGAGCGGAGCGGCGAACGAAAGTCAACCCAGCAGGTATCTCGAGGCAATTCCGCCACAACTCCGTTGGTCGAACCTCAAGCAAGGAGACCTATCGGCGCCACTGCTTTCAAAGATGGGTCAAATATTGATGTGCACCGGGATAGCCCAGTCGGGGACGCCGAGTTCGATTGCAGCATCGCGCAGACGCGGGTCCTGCGCACCCAGTCGTTCGCGGTTCTGGATGCCGCCAAGAACGGCGTCCTTGTATACGGCTCTCGATGCCTCGTTCGCACCGACCGTAGAAACGATCTCTTTGTGCTGCAGAGCCATAACGTTTGGATCCCGCTTTGTGAAATCCCACCGGTTTTTGGCGGAAAGCTCGGCCGCGATGCTACTGCCGTTATCCGCTGCCCTTCCCAGTGAATCAAAGAACTGCGAGAGGAAGGCGTGTTGCGGACTGTCTAGTGGAATCTGGGGCATTTGGGTTTCTTCCGGCGGGCAGTGTCGATCCTTCCAGTCTAGTGGCCGCGAGTACGGCCTGTCTTCATATGGAGGGGCTTGACATGTCAACTATCATCATGAGCCAGTGCTGGCCGCTGCAGAGCCTGAGCGTCACCCAGAAGGCGGTGCTGATCTCCCTGGCGGACCAGGCCAACGACGACGGCGTGTGCTGGCCGGCCATCGGCACAATTGCCAAGCGCTGCTGCATGTCGGCGCGCGCTGTGCGCGATGCGATGGATCACCTTGAGCAGGTGGGCTTGCTGTCGCGCGAGCGCCGCTTCAACAGCAGCAGCGTCTACGTGGTCGCCCCAGCCAAGTTCGACGCATCCGCCGCCCCGTCGAAGGGCAAGCGAAAGGCAGGAAAAGCGGGGGATGCACCGGGCGCAGGTGCTGCGCCCCATGCAGGGGGTGCGCCCGCTGCACTCGGGGATGCGCCCGATGCAGGGGGTACGGCACCGGGCGCAGGTCTGGAGGTGCGCCCCGTGCCGCCTAACCGTCATATAACCCCCATTGAACCGTCAGGAGAACCGTCATCTCCGGCGGGCCTGTCGGCCGCGCCGCCGGTGGTGGATGCCGAGACCGAGCTGCAGGCCGCATGCCGGGCGACGTGGACCGCCTACGCCATCGCCTACCGGGCCCGCCACGGGGCGACGCCGGTACGCAACGCCAAGGTCAACGCCAACGTGAAGCAGATCGTGCAGCGCCTGGGCTACGCCGAGGCGCCACTGGTGGCCGAGTGGTTCCTGCGGGTCAACGAGCGACTGGTGGTGCAGGGCATGCACGACCTGGGGCTGCTGCTGGCCCGCTGCGAGACGTACCGCACCCAGTGGGCGACCAATCGCCAGGTGACGGAGACGAGCGCCCGGCACACGGACCAGACCCAGTCCAACCTCAGTGCCGCCGACGAGGCCAAGGCGCTGTTGCGCAAGGGGAGGGCGGCCAATGCTGGCTGATCACGAGCAGGACCGATTGGTCGAGCTGTTGGTGGTCACCGCCGAGGTGATCGGCGACCAACTGCGGCCCACCGCTGCGGCGTACATGGTTCAAGACCTGGACTGCTACGCGCTGCCGGTGCTGGACAAGGCCTTGGCCAGCTGCCGCCGCGAATTGAAAGGCCGCTTGTCCCTGGCTGCAATTCTGGAGCGGATAGACGACGGCCACCCGGCGCCCAACGAGGCGTGGGCAGTGGCCATCCAGGCGGCTGACGAACGCGCCACGGTGGTCTGGACGACGATCACGCAGCAGGCATGGAACGTGGCCCTGCCGCTGGTGGAGGCAGGCGACAAGATCGCGGCCCGGCCTGCGTTTCTAGAGGCGTACACCCGGCTGCTCAAGGACGCGCGCGCTGCCCGGCAGCAGGCCGCCTACGGCCTATCCCTGGGATTTGACGCGGCCAGCCGGAGCGCGGTGCTGTCGGACGCGGTTGCCAAGGGGCTGCTGCAGCACGAACAGGTCGCCGATCACCTGCAGCTGGCTGCCCCGGTGGCCACCTTCAACCCGGTTGCGCTGCTGGCCGGGAAGGTCGAGGCCGCGCCAGGCGCCAACGAGAAGATCCGCGCGCGGCTGGAGGAATTAGCAAGGGAGCTGGCCGCCTGATGCGCTCGGACAACAACCAGCTGGACATATTCGACCACGACCCGCGCTTGGCCGGGAAGAAGCTGGCCAGGCTCTACCGCGAGTCGGCCGACGAAGCGCTAAAGCAATACCAGTTCAGTGCTTCGGTGAGGCAGGACCGGCACGACCACTACATCGCGGAAGCGGAACGGCTTGAAGCCATCGCCCGCAACGCCCAACGCGCGGCCCGCCGCCGCGCACGTTCAACGGGAGACGCGCGCTGATGGCTGCCAAGAAGCTACTTGCCCAGTTCACGACCGATCAGCTGCTGGAAGAGGTTGTACGGCGTCGGAACGAACGAAAGGACGTTGGCGACGTCCAGCCATGCGACGAGTGCCGGCATTTCAAGTTCTGGACCGACACCGACGAAGCGCCGAAGGACTACAACCCCTGCGAGCTGGGGATGCGCATGAGCTTCCACATGGCTGGCTATGGCGAGGATCCCCACAGCGGCATCGGCTATTACCGGAGGGTGTGTGCATCGCGGCTTCCGAGGGAGGGCGAGGGCTGATGTGGTCAAACGCACCCCCGCCGACCGTCGCCGAGGCCGCCCGCATCGAGGCGTCCAAGGTGGGTCCATGCATGGCGTGCCTGTCGCTGGTGGTCCAAGGGCTGCTGGACATTGAGCAGGTGTTCGTCGGAGGGGACTACCAACACACCAAGTCCGGCAACAGTCGGCGGGGGCACTGGTTCGGCTTCTGCCTGTGCGTCTGGCACCACCGTAGACACCCCTTCGGCAAAAACAGCTTCGCGCAGATGCGCGAGAAGTGGGGTCCGAGCCTGATGGATGGCTCGCGGACCTTCCACGAGACGTATGGCACCGATGACGAGCTGATCGCTCAACAGACCTACATCAACGAAATTAGGCAGGCAGCATGACCACCGGAAACAACCGAAAGATCAACGCGCCTTTCATCCGCGCGCTGCTGGAGGCGCGTCAGTGCACGGCGCCGTTCCATCTCCACGAGCTTTACGGGTGGATCGATGCAAGCCCGGGCCCCGAGCGAAAAGCGACCTACAACACTGTCCGCGACCTTGCCAACGCGGGCTACCTGGCGGTGGTGACGGGCGCGTTCGGCGTCGGCTACCAGGTCAGCGGGAAGGGCATGACCAGGCCGGGGCTGTCGGAGGATGAGCAAAGGGAGCGGAAGCGGATCCGGAACGGCAGACGCAGGGGAAAGGGCGGGCCAAGCACCCGCGCCGCCCGTGTCGGGATGCAGGCAGCCAATACGCCGACCCCCGCCAAGGTGAATCCATCGGCCCAAGGGGAGACGGTAGAGCAGTTCGAGGCAAGGGGCGGAAAGGTGGAGCGACTGACCGCGTTCTGGGAACAGGCTGCATAGGGGAAACGGTCGCGGTCGGTGCGACGCGATGGCTGCAAGCTGGACGGATGGACCTGACCCGCTACGACGACAAGGCGCTGGCGCTGCTGAGCAGCATCCAGCAAGACATAGCCGCGATGCGATGGACGAGGGCGTGGACAGCCCCGGCCAGCCGCTGCGAGGCAGAGCAGGCACTGCGGCGGGCACGCGCGCTGCGCCGAGAAATCAATCGACGAAAGCACAAGGGGTAGGGGCATGGGGAACGTACGTGAGCTGTTGTCCAGCCGGATGGGGCCGACAACCGTTAAATTCGACACGGGCCGGGGCGGCACCCCCGACCTGACCACGCAGGACATTGCAGCGGCACTCGCCTACGTCCAGGACGGATTGGGCCGGGAGCTGCTGGAGGCACTTTGGTGGCCGGAGAGTGCTGCACGCCGCCGGGACTACCTGCGCCAAGGGGTGATCGGGCTGGTCGCGCCCGAGTTCAACCGCCAGCAATTCGCGCTCAGCACGGCCAGGACCGAGTTCGGCATCGCCAAGGCGAGCATGGGGTGGGGGGGCGGCGCCGTTACTGACGCCCAGCGTAAAGAGGTGCGGCGTACCGAACTGGCGCTGGAGGTGGCGCGCGCTGGCACCTGGCCGAACAACACCATGGAGCAGTTGGGCGTGCTGGCCGGTGCAGTGATAGGTGAGATGGCGACGGCTTGCCCCTGCAAAAAATGCGACGGGGAACGGACTCAGCCAGCCCAAGACGGTCTTGGCGTGATTAGGTGCGACGACTGCGCAGGAAGTGGGTTCGAACCGTTGAGTGGGCGCAAGCGCGCCGCTTCCATTGGGGCCGATTGCTCGGCGTACAGCCGCTTTTGGCAGCCGGTCTACGTGTGGATGCTTAGCCGCATGCGGGCGTTGGAGGATGGTGCAGCGGCGGAGTTCGGAAGGGCGCTGACGCGCGCTGCGTAGTGATGACTTGCTAGGTCATCAAAAACAGGGGCAATCTAGCCACTATCCAGACGCAAGCCCCGGCCACAGCCGGGGCTTGTTCGTAGTGCTACGATCCAAGCTTCTAGCCGTGAATGGACTCGAGCATGTTCGACTACAAAGACAAGTTCTATAACCCGCGCTTCGTCTACTCCATCAGTAAAATTCAAGAGGTCAGGTCTGACTTTTTTGAATTCGACATAGTTTGGGAAAGCGGGAAAACTAGCTCCTTTGAATACAAGACTCGCGAAGAAGCTGACTCAGCGCGCAGCGGATTGATTTATCAAGTGAATAAGAGCAACGGCGGCTTGTGACCTAAAGTTGCTGGAAAAGCCAACGCGGCCCCTCCAGAAATGGTGGGGCTTTTTCTTTGCCCGCCATCCAGACCGGATTAACCCTCGCGCCAAGCCGGCAGCGAGGCGGGCACCTATTGACCAACACCGGGAGGGGCGCATGCCGAACCGGACAATCCACGGGGCAACCATGCGGGACGAAATCATCAGTACCGCGGCAGGTGCTGCGGCCAAGGTCACGCCGCCGATTGCGGTCGCCGGGGCGGTAGCGGGTGGCGTCAACCTCGACCGCCTGGTCGTCATCCTGACCGTCGTGTACCTGGTCGGACAGATCACCTACCTGGCTTGGCGCTGGGTCCGCGAGTGGCGGCAGTCGAAGGCGGCGAAGGTATGAGCCGGCAGCCAGGTGTGCCGCTCCGGACTATTGCCGCAGGGCTGGTGCTTAGCGCCGCTGGCTTTATCGCCATCGTTTCCCGCGAGGGCTACACGGAAACGGCAGTCATCCCGACGAGGAATGATCGACCGACCGTAGGGTTCGGGTCGACCTTCCAAGCGGACGGCACGCCTGTGCGTCTCGGCGACCGCATGACACCGGCGCGGGCGCTTCACACCGCCCAGGCCCACATCGCCGGCGAAGAGAAGCGCTTTCGGGCGTCCCTGCCTGGTGTGTCCCTGACGCAGGGCGAATACGACCTGTATCTGGACTTCACCTACCAATACGGCACGGCCAACTGGCAGGGGTCGACCATGCGTCGCCAACTGCTGGTGGGCAACTACCGCGCAGCCTGCGACGCCCTGCTGCAGTGGAAGCGGGCAGGCGGGTATGACTGTTCGACGTTGGTTAGTGGCCAGCCGAACAAGGTGTGTTGGGGCGTGTGGGATCGGCAGCGGGAGCGGCACGCCATGTGCATTGCCGAGCTGGGCCAATGAGCCGGGTCTACCTCACTGCGGGCCTGATGCTCGCGTGGCTCGCGTGCTGCGCCTTGTCGTTCGCGGCGGGCTGGTCGTGGCGGGGGGATCGGGCTGACCTTGCGGGGACGGTGGCCGAGAATGCGGCGACCCAGGAAGCCCTGCGCGGCGAACAGGTAGCGCGGACGGTCGACCGTGACCAGGTGAACGAAGTACAGCGGGCGGCCGATGCCGCCGATGACCGACAGGAACAGATCAATGCGGACTATCAAACGCGCATCGCGGCCGCTGCTGCTGGCCGCGATGGTGAGCTTGGGCGGCTGCGCAGCCACTGGGCCAGTTGCGAAACCAGCCGCTTGGCCGACGGTGCCGCCGCTGCCGCAGCAGCTGCAGAAGAAAACCGATTACGCCGGGTCAGTGCGGCGGGAATTGTACGAGCCTGTGAGCTTGCCCAGTCCGAGCGCGACGAAGCCGTAGACCGATATCAGGCCGTCGAAACGGCCATCAACGGCGCCAAGCGCCCCTGAATCCCGGAGATCATCATGGCCCGTACCTTCAAACTGCTGGGCGTGACCCTGTGGCCGCCGCTGTCCGCCCGCTTGCGGGACCTTGAGGCGCGCGTGGTGCATGCGGAGAGCAGCATCGCAACGACCACTGGCCACGTGTTGCCTGCTCTCAATGAGCGCATCGATGAGGTGGACCGCGCGGCGGGCACGGTTACCCAAGGGCTGGACTCCCGGGTGATCGCTCTTGAGCAGCGCCTGTCGGCGCCCAAGCCGGTTCTGGCCGTAGCCAAGCGGAAAGGCGCTCGCGCACCCGCCCGGCGTCGCTGATGCCGCCGGGCCGCAGCGGCAAGGCGCTGCTGGCGTTGGGCCGGCTCAAGCGCGGCCAGATGAACAAGACCGAGCAGCTATATGCGGCCGAGCTGCATAGGCTCCAGCACGCCGGCAACGTCCAGTGGTTCCGGTTCGAAGGCATCAAGCTGCGACTGGCCGACAACACGTTCTATACCGCTGACTTCGCGGTGCTGGCCGGCGATGGCGTGTTGGAGATGCACGAGGTCAAGGGGTTCTGGATGGACGACGCCAGGGCCAAGATCAAGATCGCAGCGGACCAGTATCCGCTCCGCTTCGTGGCCGTACGCGCGAAGCCTAAGAAGGATGGAGGCGGCTGGGCCGTCGAGGAATTCTGATGGACGAACGCATTGATCGGTTGGTCACGCTGGCCGAGCAGCAGCACGCAACCGTCGTGGCGCAGGGCGAACAGATTGCATTGCTCACCCAGCACATTGGGCTGCTGACGCAGTCGGTCGTGTTGTTGCTCGGCGAGGAAGCGGGAACGCCAGTTGCGGATCCCGACGGCGAAGCGGCGACCAAGCGCACCGACCTGGACGGGGTCGAGTACTGATGCCTACCAGGCCAGCACAGCACCGGCCCACCGGCTGGAAACCCTACAAGGAAGACACCCGCCAGGTGAAGCGCAGGCAGATGCGCCGCGCACTGCCGACGAACTCCACCGTCTGGCGCAAGATGCGCGCTGTGCACCTGGCACGAGAGCCGCTTTGCCGGGCATGTGCCCTCAAGAGCCGGGTCACGGCCGCCACCGACGTCGATCACATCGACGGCGACGACGCCAACAACGAACCGAGCAACCTGCAGTCGCTGTGCCACCCCTGCCACAGCGCGAAGACGGCGCGAGAGAACGGCGGATTCGGTCGGGCGGCGATGCCGCAGGGCACCTACGCGCCGTTCTGCGGCGACGAAAGTTATCCACAGAAACCTGAACGAAAGGGGAGGGGGGAGGGCAAAAGTTGAGGCCGACCCCGGCCCGATACGCGCCCCCTCCTTTCTTCGCGAGTCCACAGAATTTGAATTTCGAGGTTGGCCTGAATGGCGAGGCACAAGCAGCCCGCTGAGCTGGCCAAGCTCAAGGGGGCGGAGAAAAAGAACCCCCAGCGCTACCGTAAGGAAGCGCCCACAACTGGCAAGTCCCTTGACAAGCCGCCGGCCGGTCTGCCCGAGGACGTTGTCACCGCCTGGAAGGAGCTGGAAAAGAGTTCCCTGCCTGGCGTGCTGACCAGCGCCGACCGCTTCGTGATGGAGGTGGCCGCCTCGCTGCTTGCCGAGTTCCGCGCCAACCGTGCTGAGTTCAAGGCGGCCAAGTACTCGCACCTGATCGGCTGCCTGGCGCGGCTCGGCCTCACGCCGGCGGATCGCCAGAAGCTGGGGACCGAGAAGCCCCGGGAGGGCAACCCATTCGACGAGTTCTGATGCATGACCCCGAGCGAATCTGCCAAGGCCTACGCACGAAGCGTGGTGGCCGGGAAGATTCCGGCCGGCCGATACATCGTGCTTGCGTGCCAGCGCTTCCTGGATGACCTGAAGCGAACCGGGCCGGACTGGCCCTACAAGTACGACGCGGCCAAGGCCGATCGCGCGGTCAAGTTCCAGCAGCTGATGCCCCACACCAAGGGCAAGTGGGCCGCCAAGAAGCAGCTGCTGGTGTACGAACCCTGGCAGCACTTCATCGAGTGCAACCTGTTCGGCTGGGTCCGCAAGAAAACCGGCATGCGCCGGTTTCGAGAGTCCTACGAAGAGATCCCGCGCAAGAACGGTAAGTCGCTGCGGCTGGCCGCCCGGGGCCTGTACCTGTTTGCCGCTGACGGCGAGGCGGGCGCCGAGGTCTATTCGGGCGCGACCAGTGAGAAACAGGCGTTCGAGGTGTACCGGCCGGCATGGCAGATGGTCCAGAAGATGCCCGCGCTGCGGTCAAGGTTCGGCATCGAGCAGTCTGGCAACCCGAAGAACCCCGGCTCGATGTTCGTCATGGAGGACATGTCGAAGTTTGAGCCCATGATCGGCAAGCCGGGCGACGGCTCCAGCCCCCACGCGGCGCTGGTGGACGAGTACCACGAGCATGACGACGACCACATGGTTGACGCCATGCAGACGGGCATGGGTGCCCGCGAACAGCCGCTGCTGGGGATAATCACCACCGCCGGCACCAACTTGGGCGGTCCGTGCTTCGAGAAGCGCCGGGACGTCATCCGGATCCTTGAGGGCGAGGTTCAGGACGACACCATCTTCGGGATGATCTTCGGGATCGACGAGGACGACCGGTGGGATGACCCGGCCAGCCTGCGCAAGGCCAACCCCAACTACGGGGTGTCGGTCTTCGAAGAGTTCCTGCTGGCGCAGTTGGCGCAAGCCAAGCGCTCGGCCAGCAAGCAGAGCGCGTACCGTACCAAGCACCTGAACGACTGGGTGGGCGCAAAGCTCGCCTGGATGAACATGCTGGCGTGGCAGAAGCAAAAGCGCGCCTTTGATCTGGATGACTTCGAAGGGTGCCGGTGCTGGGTCGGCGTCGACCTGGCTTCAAAGCTGGACGTCGCCGCGGTGGTGATGCTGTTCGAGAAGAACGGCGGCTACTACGTGGTGCCACGCTTCTACGTGCCGCAGTCGGCGGTTGATGAGAACGAGCGTTACCAGCTCTACGTGCTGGACGGCTTGATGGTGGCCACGCCCGGGAACATGACCGATTACGCCTTCATCGAAGAAGAGCTGAAGGAGCTGGCGGCGCGCGGGATCGACATTCAAGACATTGCGTTCGACCCGACACAGGCCACGTACGTCATGACCCGCTTGGGCCAGGAAGGGCTGCCGGTGGTGGAAATGGCGCAGTCGGTCCGCAACCTGTCCGAACCGATGAAGGAAGTGGAAGCGCTGATCCTATCTCACCAGCTCTGGCACGACGGCAACGCCGCCATGACCTGGATGATTGGCAACGTGGTGGCAAGGATGGATGCGAAGGAACACGTGTATCCCCGCAAGGAATCCAACGACAACAAGATCGACGGCGCTGTGGCGCTGATCATGGCCATGGCTCGCGCAATGCAGGCGCAAGAGACCGGGCAAATCCAACAGGGCTTCGTGGTGATGGACTGATGAGCGCAAATATTGCACGCGACCGCTTGGCGGTAGTCGTTGGCGTTGATCGTGGCATCCGCGCCCTGGCGCCGGCCGCGGTTGCGCTGGCAGAGGGTGAAACCGTATCGTCATCGGACAGAGGGATTTTCGAGATATTCGGCAACCCAGCGACCGCTTCGGGCGCTGTCGTAACCGACAAGACGGCGATGCGGGTGTCAGCCGTCTACAGCTGCGTCAGCCTGATCGCTGGCTCTATCGCGCAGCTGCCGCTGCCGGTGTTTGAGCGGCTGGACGAGGGCCGAAAGCGCGCCAAGCACGACTATTGGTGGATCCTGAACGAGCAGTTCGGGCCGGCATGGGCAGCGGCTACCGCTTGGGAATTCCTCATTGCCCAGATGCTGCTGCGCGGTGACGGCATCGCCTTCATCGTGCGGAACCGGGGCGGCGGGATCAACGGTGTGATCCCGTGGCCTCGCGACCGGGTCAGCATTGTGCAGCAGGAGCGGGCCAGCCCCCGCGCGCCCACGCGGCTGCAGTACACGTTCCACGACAGCCTCGGATATTTCACGGTTGATCAGGACGACGTTATTCATATCCCGGGCTTCGGCTTCAACGGCGTCAGCTCCATGTCGGTGATTCAGTGGGGTGCCCGGAACGGTATTGGAATCGCCATCCAGGGCGACGAACACGCCGGCAAGTTCTTCAGCGAGGGAGGGAAGCCAGAGGTGGCAATTACCGCCACCAACAAGATGACCCCCGAGATGCAGGAGGGCTTCCGGGACGCGTGGGTCAAGAAGTACGGCGGCACCCAGGGCAACCGCCGCATCCCACTGATCCTGACCGAGGGCCTCGACGTCAAGGAACTGACCATGTCTGCCGTGGACCAGCAGCTGCTGGAATCCCGACAGTGGCAGGTGATCGATATCGCCCGGGCGTTCGGCGTGCCGCCGCACATGATCGGCGAAACGACGAAAGCCAGCAGCTTCGGCACCGGTATTGAGTCGATGGGCATTGGCTTCGTCAAGTTCACCCTTGGCGCCCACCTCAAGCGGATCAAGGACGAGCTGAATCGCAAGCTGTTCCGGACCGAACGTTTCTACGTTGAACACAACGTAGACGGCTTCATGGCTGGCGATTCCAAGGCGCAGGCCGAGTACTTCAGTAAGGCGCTCGGTGGACCAGGCGCTCAAGGCTGGATGTACGTCAACGAGGTGCGGCGCCTCAAGAACCTCCCGTCGATCCCAGGCGGCGACACACTGTATTTGCCCACCACGCCGGCCAAACCCACCGATAGCAAGAAAGACCCCGACAGGACTGAAGACGATGACGATCCCGAAGCTTCTGCAGCTCGCACGTAACAACGCGGCGGCCGGCAAGCCGCTGCGTGCCGAAGCCAGCGATGGCGTGGCCACCATCTACCTGCACGGCGTCATCGGCGGCTGGTGGGGCGATATCGATGAAACGCGCTTCGTTCAGGAGCTGGCAGCGCTCGACGTTGACACCATCCACCTTCGCATCGATTCCCCCGGCGGCGACGTGTTCGCGGCTCGCTCGATGATGACCGCGATTGCCCAGCACAAGGCAAAGGTGGTCGCCCACGTAGACGGGCTGGCGGCATCGGCGGCCACGGGCGTGTGCATGGCATGCGATGAGGTGGAGATCACCCAGGGCGCGGGGTTCATGATCCACAACGCGTGGACCATCGCCATCGGCAACAAGGCTGAGATGGCGAAGACTGGCGAGCTGCTGGGCAAGATCGACACGGGCTTGGCAGGGGACTACACGCGCAGGTCAGGACAGACCGCCGAGCAGGTCGTGCAATGGATGGATGCCGAAACCTGGTTCACGGCAGACGAGGCCGTCGCAAACGGCTTCGCCGACAAGGTCGTGGAGGTTGTGGGCAAGAAGGCCGCGGCCAACAGCTGGGACCTGTCGGCCTACAACAACGCCCCGGCCGCCTTGGCCAAGCCGAAGAACACTGCGCCCGATGACGACGCTGCCATCGCCGCCCACCGAACCGGGCTTGATCGGCGCCTCGCGCTGCTCGAGCGCGTGCCTGCGTAAGCGACTCCCGCCCGCAGTTCATCAGCCGCCGTAAGGCGGTTTTTTTTCGCCCAAAGGAAACAGAACAATGACTTTCAGCATTCAGGCCGAGCGGGAGCGCCGCAACGCGCTGGCAAAGGACACCCGCAATCTGCTGGACACCAGTACCGGCGACGGCAACGCCTGGACCCCGGAGAACCAGGCCAAGTACGATGCAAACATCGCCGATATCGAGCGCATCGACGCCTCGATCGAGCGTCACCAGAAGGTCATGGACCTGACGGCGGAGAACCACCTGCGCGACGCCGGCGTACGCGAACACCCGGCCCCGAACAACAGTGATCGCCCGCAGGATCGCAAGCTCTTCGACAAGTGGGCGCGCGGCGGCGACAAGGCGCTGACCGCCGAGGACTGGACTCAGATCAATGCCGCGATGAGCGGCAACCCGAATCTGAACCCGGAGCAGGGCGGTTACACCGTCCCCACCACCCTGGCGTCGCAGATCCTGGAAGCGCTGAAGGACTTCGGCGGCATGCGCCGTGTGGCCGACGTGT
>Ga0308172_1001043_pt1 | contig 23566 bp, 27 predicted proteins | sample PhyGR2_FD_202134 | JGI IMG/M metagenome (GOLD analysis project Ga0308172, IMG submission 202134) | Phyllosphere microbial communities from UC Gill Tract Community Farm, Albany, California, United States - DLSLSG.R2 | ecosystem: Host-associated > Plants > Phyllosphere > Unclassified | place: USA... | reverse complement strand
CGGCACGCGCGAAGGGCTGGACGTGCTGCCTGATGGCGAGTTCCTGCCGCCGATCCCGCTGAACATCGTCGAGAAGGACGTCGCCGCGCGGATCCAGAAAGCCTTTGGTGGCACGCGCCACATGATCCACTCGCGCACCGCCAACATCACCAAGCCGATGCCCGAGCAGGGCCGGGTCAACTGCCAGTACCGCAACAAGTGCATTCTCGGCTGCCCGTTCGGTGCGTATTTCTCGACCCAGGCAGCAACGCTGCCGGCGGCGATGAAGACCGGCAACCTGACGCTGCGGCCGTTCTCGATCGTCAAGGAAGTGCTCTACGACAAGGACCGCAAGCGCGCGCGTGGGGTGGAGGTCATCGACGCCGAGACCGGCCAGACCTACGAGTACACGGCCAAGGTCATCTTCCTCAATGCGTCGTCGTTCAATTCGACCTGGCTGCTGATGAACTCGGCCACCGATGTCTGGGACGGCGGACTGGGCTCGTCGTCCGGCGAGCTGGGGCACAACGTGATGGACCATCACTTCGGCGCAGGCGCGTCCGGCCGGGTGGAAGGCTACGACGACAAGTACTACTTCGGCCGTCGTCCCTGCGGTTTCTATATCCCGCGCTTCCGCAACGTGGCGGCGGACAAGCGCGGCTATCTGCGCGGGTTCGGCTACCAGGGCGGTGCCAGCCGCAACGGCTGGTCACGCGAGATCGCCGAAATGAACATCGGCGCCGATCTGAAGGACGCGCTGAGCCTGCCCGGTGACTGGCGCATCGGCATGACCGGCTTCGGCGAAATGCTGCCGCACCACGACAACACCATCCGCCTGGACCACGAGCGCAAGGACAAGTGGGGACTGCCGGTGCTGGCCATGGACGTTGCCATGCGCGAGAACGAAAAGGCGATGCGCAAGGACATGGCGGCCGACGCGGCGGAGATGCTGGAAGCCGCCGGCGTCAAGGACGTGGAGATGCACGACAACGACTATGCGCCGGGCAAGGGCATCCACGAAATGGGCACCGCGCGCATGGGGCGTGACCGCAGGACCTCGGTGCTGAACCAGCACAACCAGGTCTGGGACGCGCCCAACGTCTATGTCACCGACGGTGCGTGCATGACCTCCAGTGCCTGCGTGAATCCGTCGCTGACCTACATGGCGCTGACTGCGCGGGCCGCCGACCATGCCGTGCGCGAACTGAAAGCGGGGAATCTCTGATGGACCGCCGTGAACTGCTGAAGATGATCTTCGCCGCCACCGGCGCGGCCATGATCGGCCTGCCGACGCTGGCCAGCGCCAAGCTGCCGGCACCGGCGGCGAGCGCCGGCTTTTCCGAGGCCGAGATCGCCACGCTTGATGAGATCGCCGAGACCATCCTGCCGCGCACCCGCACCCCCGGCGCGAAGGATGCGGCCACCGGCGCCTTAATGGCGCGGTTCGTGACCGACTGCTACACCGCCCGGCAGCAGGCGACGTTCCGTGCCGGCCTGGCCGACATCGACAAGCGCGCCGGCGGAAGCTTCGTGGCCCTTGCGCCCGAGGCGCGCACCACGCTGCTGCGCACGCTGGATGCCGAGGCCCGCAAGCGTGCGGTGGAGGTGAGCGAGACCGGCACCGGGGAAACCGCGAAGGCGATGCCGCATCCGTTCACCATGATCAAGCAGTTGGCCATCTTCGGCTTCTTCACCTCGAAACAGGGCGCGACCGAAGTGCTGAAGTACGTCGCCGTGCCCGGACGCTACGATGGCGATATGGCCTATGCGCCAGGTACGCCGGCCTGGGCCACCAGCTGATGGAGTACGACAGGATGATCAGACCTTTCTTGATGGCCGTGGGCGTGCTGGCGGCAGTGCCGGCGTTCGCGCAGGCCGGTGCGGAGCGTGATCCGGCAAAGACGGAGGTATGGGCGCCGGTGGCGGACGTCGCCACGCCGGTCGGCGCGGCGCCGTCGGACGCGATCGTGCTGTTCGATGGCAAGGACGTATCCGCGTGGGAGGCAGAGCAGGGCGGGCGCGTGCCGTGGACGGTGGCCGACGGGGCGATGACGGTGGTGCCGGGCAGCAAGGGCATCCGCACCCGGCAGCGTTTCTGCGACATGCAGCTGCATGTCGAGTGGCGCACGCCCACCGATACCAAGGGCTTCGACGGCCAGAACCGCGGCAACAGCGGCATCTTCCTGCAGGAGCTCTACGAACTGCAGGTACTCGACAGCCACGGCAACCCGACCTACGCCAACGGCCAGGCCGGTTCGATCTACAAGCAGGCCATGCCGCTGGTGAATGCCTCGCGTGCGCCCGGCCAATGGCAGGCCTACGACATCATCTGGAAGGCACCGCGTTTCTCGGCCGGCGGCGGGCTCACCTCGCCGGCCCGCATCACCGTGCTGCACAACGGTGTGCTGGTGCAGGACGACACGGTACTGGCAGGCCGGACCGAGTACATCGGCGCACCGTCGTATTCGCCGCATGGGTGCGCGCCGCTGTATCTGCAGGAGCACGCATCCAAGGTCAGCTACCGCAACATCTGGGTGCGGGAGCTGTAAGGCTCGCGTCTACTTCGCCAGGAAACTGGCGAGGTCATCGATCTCCTGCTGGGACAGCTGGGAGAAGGGCGGCATCAGCCCGCCGCCCTTGCTGATCTTTTCCTTGATCTGCGCAGGCTGCAGACGCTTGCTGATGTCGGTGAGCGCAGGGAACGCGCCGGGCATGCCCGCACGGTCCGCGCCGTGGCAGGCCACGCAGTTCGTCGCGTACAGCTTGGCACCGGCAGCGGGATCTTCCTTGCACCACGCCGGCAGCGCATGCGTCGCCGCGCAGAGGGTCAGGGCCAGGGTCAGGACGGTTTTCAAGCAAGGCTCCTTTGCGGGCTAGCGCGATGCGCGGGCGGGCAGGCTGACGGTGAGGTGTTCGCGCAGGTAGTCGGCGCCGGTCTGGATCACCTTGGCCGGATCGCGTGGCTGGTCGTGCTCGACGATGTACCACTTCACGCCTGCGCCGGCTGCAGCCGGCAGGATCGCGTTCCAGTCGAGCACCCCCTGGCCGACGGCGGCGAATCCGCCTTCGTCCTCGGCCTCGCCCTTGGGCGCATTGTCCTTGGCGTGCACCGCGAACAGGCGGCCGCGGAACTTGCCGAGCATCACCACCGGGTCATGCCCGGAACGCGCCACCCAGGCCAGGTCCAGCTCGGTCTGCAGGCCGGGGCCGGCGGCTTCGAACAGCAGCTCCAGTGCGGTGCGGCCATCGAAATCGACCAGCTCGAAGTCATGGTTGTGGTAGGCCAGGCGCATGCCCTTGGCGCGCACCCGTTCGGAGATGCGGCCCAGTTCCTTGCCCAGCGCGGCCCAGCCGGCGGCATCGGTCGGCCGGTCCTTGCTGTCCAGGTAGGGCACCACCAGCGTGGTGTTGCCGATGGCGCGGTTGAAGGCCACCACCTTGTCGAGGTCGTTGCGCAGGTCGGCCAATGCCGTGTGCGAGGAAATCGCCTTGATCCCGTATTTGTCGAGCAGCTGCTTGAGTTCGGCCGCACTGACGTTCTGCGTGCCGACCGTTTCCACCGCGTGCACACCCGCGTCGTGGACGATCTTCAGCTGCTGGTCGAGCGTGCCGGCGTTGCGCAGCGTGTACATCTGCACCGCGATGGGCTTTTCTGCACCGCCGGTTTCCGCAGCGAAGGCGGGCAGGGCGGCGAGCAGCAGTGCGAGGGTGGCGATCCTGCGTGTTGGAGCCTTCATCCGTACATCCTCCGGGGATTCATTCGATGGTGGTCCAGGCGCGCGACCTGGCCGATGCGATGACGCGGTCGACGATCCGCGCCGAACGCACGCCGTCCTCGAAGGTGGGCAGGCCCTGCGGCCGCTCGCCGTCGATGGCGTGATAGGTGTCGGCGACGAAGGCCTCGAAGCACTGCGCGTAGCCCTGCGCATGCCCGGGGGGCAGGGCAGACAGCCGGCGCTGTTCGGCGCTGCCGGCGCCCGGCCCGCGCACGAAGGTTTCCTCGCGCTGGTCGGGCCGGCCGATCCACAGCCGCTCGGGGTCTTCCTGGTTGAAGGCGACGCTGGCCTTGGCACCGTCGATCTCGAACCAGAGCCGGTTATGGCGCCCTGCCGAGACCTGGCTGACTGTCAGCGACGCCAGCGTCCCTGCGCCGGTACGGAACATCGCCGTGGCCACGTCCTCACTGGAAACCGCCTGCGTCGCGCCGCCTGCGGCGGGTGTGCTGAAACTCTGCGCACCTTCGGCGCTGCGCTTGGCGATCACCGTGGCGAAGGCGGCGCTGACCTCGGTGAAGCGCTCGCCGCTGACCCATTCCACCAGGTCGCACCAGTGCGAACCGATGTCGGCGAACACGCGCGAGGTGCCACCCAGCACCGGATCGACGCGCCAGTTGTTGCTGGCCGGGTCCAGCAACCAGTCCTGCAGGTAGCTGCCGTGGATGAGGTGCAGCGGGCCGATGTCGCCCGCGGCGATGCGCGCACGTGCTTCGCGCACCACCGGGTGGTAGCGGTAGACGAAGGGCACCGTGGCGACCAGGCCGCTGGACGCGGCCAGCGCGGCCAGGTCCTGTGCGTCGCCCAGCGTGGTGGCCAGTGGCTTTTCGCAGATCACGTGCTTGCCGGCGGCCAGTGCAGCCTGCGCCATGGGGCGGTGAAGGTGGTTGGGCGTGCACACATGCACGACCTGCACCTGCGGATCGGCGACCACGTCTTCGATATCGCGGTAGGCGCGCGGAACATTCCATGCCTGCGCCACTTCCTGCGCGCGCTGCGGCGTGGACGCGGCCACGCCGCGCACCTCGGCACCGGCCAGCAGGGCGGCGCGGCGATGTACCGCACCGATCATGCCGGTACCGACGATGGCGATTCCAAGCTTGGGCATCGATTGCGGTCCTCAGTGCGTGGTGGAAGCGGCCGCAACGGCGGGACGGTCGCGGAACAGCAGCAGGAAGGCAATCAGCACGACCAGTGCGACGCCGGCCGGGAACAGCCAGATCTGCTGCCAGTCGGGCCCTGCGGCCGTGGTGTAGTGCTCCACCACCGCGCCGGACAGGAAGGTGCCGATCAACATGCCGACGCCGTAAGTGGCGAGGGTGATGAAGCCCTGCGCGCTGCTGCGCGCGTCCGGGCCGGCATGTGCATCGGTGTAGATCTGCCCGGTGACGAAGAAGAAGTCGTAGCAGATACCGTGCAGCACGATGCCGATGACCAGCAGCGAGAAGCCGCCGCCGGCATCGCCGAAGGCGAACATGGCATAGCGCACCACCCACGCGGCCATGCCCACCGCCAGCATGGTCTTCACCCCCAGCCGCACGAACAGGAACGGCATGGCCAGCATCAGCAGCACTTCGGAGACCTGCCCCAGCGACTGCAGGCCGGCGGCACCGCGCACGCCCAGGTCGTTGAGATACGGGTTGGTGAAGTTGTAGTAGAACGACAGCGGGATGCAGATGGCGATGGAGGCGAGGAAGAACACCAGGTAGGCGCGCGACTTCAGCAGGCGCAGGGAATCCAGGCCTAGGATCTGGCCGAGCCCGGCGTCGCGCTGCTTGGCCAGCGGCGGCGTGTGCGGCAGGGTGAAGGCGTACAGGCCCAGCAGCAGCGAGGCCACCGCGGCCATCCGGAAGGTCAGTTCCAGCCGGTGTGCCTGTTCCCAGCCCAGCCAGCCGATCAGCACGCCGGCGATGATCCAGCCGATGCTGCCGGCCACGCGTACCAGCGGGAACTGCTTCTCGGGCGACTGCATGTGGCGCATCGCCACGCTGTTGGCCAGTGCCAGGGTCGGCATGAACAGCAGCATGTAGCCCATCACGCAGGCGGAGAACACGCTGAAGCTGCTGGCCGTGGAAGCCAGCCACATCAGTACCGCGCCGGCCAGGTGCAGCACGGCCAGGATGCGCTGCGCCGCGAAGTAGCGATCGGCGATCAGGCCGACCAGGAAGGGGGCGACGATCGCACCGATGGACTGGCTGAGGAAGGCCGTGGCCACCTGGCTTGCGCTGGCCTGCAGCGGGCCCTGTACCAGGTAGGTGCCAAGGGTCACGAACCACGCGCCCCAGATGAAGAACTGCAGAAACATCATCGCGCCCAAGCGCGACATGGCGTGCGTCATGGCTTGCCCTCCCGGGGCGTTGTCAGCTCAGATTCCCAGCATGCGGTGCAGTGATGCGGCATCCGTTCCGCTGTCGGCAAAGTCGTCGAAGGCGCGCTCGGTCACGCGGATGATGTGGTCGCGGATGAAGGCGGCGCCCTCCCGTGCGCCGTCCTCGGGGTGCTTCAGGCAGCACTCCCATTCCAGTACCGCCCAGCCGGGGAAGTCGTACTGCGCGAACTTCGAGAAGATCGCCTTGAAGTCGACCTGGCCATCGCCGAGCGAGCGGAAGCGGCCCGGGCGGTCGATCCAGTCCTGGTAGCCGCCATACACGCCGCTGCGGGCACTGGCGTGGTACTCGGCATCCTTGACGTGGAAGATGCCGATGCGCGGATGGTAGCGGTCGATGAAGCCCAGGTAGTCCATCTGCTGCAGCAGCAGGTGGCTGGGGTCGTACAGGATCTTCGCGCGGGGGTGCTGGTCGACCACGTCGAGGAAGCGCTCGAAGGTCGCGCCATCGTGCAGGTCCTCGCCGGGGTGGATCTCGAAGCACAGGTCCACGCCGCACGCGTCGAACGCATCCAGGATCGGGCGCCAGCGGCGGCCCAGTTCGGCGAATGCTTCGTCCACCAGGCCGGGTGGACGCTGCGGCCAGGGATAGAAGTAAGGCCACGCCAACGCGCCGGAGAAGGTGGCATGCGCGGTCAGGCCCAGGCGCTGGCTGGCCTTTGCCGCCAGCATCAGCTGATCCACGGCCCAGGCCTGGCGGGCGGCAGGATCGCCGCGCTTGTCTGCGGGGGCGAAACCGTCAAACAGGCTGTCATAGGCGGGGTGCACCGCGACCAGCTGACCCTGCAGGTGGGTGGACAGTTCGGTGATCTGCACGCCGTGCCCGGCCAGCATCGCGGCGACATCGTCACAGTAGGACTGGCTGCGTGCCGCCTCCGCCAGATCGAACAGGTGGGGCGTGGTGGTGGGCACTTGTACGCCAGAATAGCCCAGGCCCGCGGCCCATCCGGCCAGCGTGTCGAGCCGATCAAAAGGAGCTTTGTCGCCGATGAACTGCGCCAGGAAAAGCGCCGGACCCTTGAGCGTCTTCAAGGTGATTCGCCCTAGATGCAATCGATTGCATTACCCTAGCATGGGCCTCCCGCAGAACCGTTGTGCAGTGCACAGCGGCAACCAGAGCTGAAACCATGGCAACCATCTACGACATCGCAAAGCACGTGGGCGTCTCCGCCGGCACGGTGTCGCGGGCCTTGTCGCGGCCGGAGAAAGTGCTGCCCGCCACGCGTGCGCGCATCGAACAGGCGGCCGCCGCGCTGGGCTACGTGCCCAACACGGTGGCACGAACGCTCAAGACCCAGCGCAGCGGCAAGATCCTGGTCACCGTGCCGGACATCGCCAATCCCTTCTTCGCGCAGATCCTGCAGGGTGCCGAAGATGCGGCGCAGGCCGCGGGCTACGCCGTGCTGCTGGGCGATACCCAGCACCAGCCCGATCGCGAGGAGCGCTACGCGCAGATGCTCCGGCGCAACGAGGCCGATGGCCTGATCGTGCTCGGCCATCGCCTGCCGCCGACCGCGCGCGAGATCGTGCAGGCGCTGGGCGCCACCGCGCCGGTGGTCAATGGCTGCGAATTCGATCCCGCGCTGGGCATTCCCAGCGTGCACATCGACAACGCCGCCGCTGCCCGCGCGGTGATGGAACACCTGTACGCACTGGGGCATGAACGCATCGCCGTGGTCGGCGGGCCGCCTGACAATCCGCTGCACCAGCAGCGGCTGGAAGGCGTGCGCAGTGCCGGCAAGGCGCGCGGCCGGCTGCGCAGCCTGAGCGTGGTACCCGGTGATTTTTCGCTGGAGTCCGGCCATGCCGCTGCGAAGGCGCTGCTGTCAGGCGCGCAGCCGCCGACCGCGATGTTCTGCTTCAGCGACCAGATGGCGCTGGGCGCGCTGGCGGCCTGCCGCGACCTGGGCGTGCGCGTGCCGGACCAGCTGTCCATCGTCGGCTTCGATGATCTCGCCTCGTCCAGCTTCCTGACGCCGCCGCTGACCACCGTCCGCCAGCCGATGCGGGAGATCGGTGCGCGTGCGGTCAACCTGCTGCTGGCGATCATCGAGCGCATCGATGTGCCGCTGCAGCAGACGCTGGACTTCAGCCTGATGCTGCGTGGCTCGACGGCCGCGCCCGCAGCGGGGTGAGCGGCGGACGCCACCGCGCGCGTGGCGTCATTGCAGATGCGCCTTGGCGCAGGCCAGTACGTGGTTGTAGTCGCTGGACATGCACTGGTAGAAATCGCGCTTGGCGTCAGTCGCGCCTTCGCAGTCGGCATCGGTGATCTGCGGCAGCAGGCCGCGCATCGGCGTGGCCATGGCCTCGAACTTCGCGGCATCCAGGTAGCCGCCGGCCACGTTCTTCGCACCCACTTCCAGCATGGTTTCCAGCCCGTAGCGCGCGTTCTCGACGGCCTTGGGGCAGGACAGCTCGACATCGGTGCGCTGCACCTTCAGCAGCGAGGCGGCGATGGCCTCGGCATCGGCCTTGACCTGCGGCGGCAGCGGCGTGGTGTCGTCGCTGCTCATGGCCAGTGTCGGCAGCGGCAACAGCATCAGGGCCAGGGCGGCGGACAAGAAGCGGGACATCGGGCATCCATGCGGCGGGAGGAGCGCCAGTGTGCGCTGGCGTGGGCGCGGCCGCCAGAGGGCTGAACGGAACGCCGGCACTGCCCCGGAACCGCCATGGCAATCCACTACCATGGGCCACCCCAGTGGATGCCCTGCCATGACCGACGTGACCCTCGCCCTGCCCAAGCCGCCTGCCGCGCGCATCGCCGCCTGGCTGCTGATGCTGCTGGGCATGTGGCTGGCCTTGAAGCTGGGCCTGGTGGTCACGCTGCTGTCGGGCCTGCTGGTGTTCCAGCTGACCCACGTGCTGGCCAACAGCGTGGAAGGCAAGCTGCCGCCGGGCCGCGCACGCGCGGTGGCGGTCATCGTGCTGTCGGCGGTGATCATCGGCGCGCTGGTGCTGGCCGGTATCGGCGTGGCCTCGTTCTTCCGCAACGAGACCGGTGGCCCCGACGTACTGCTGGCGCGCCTGATGGACATCCTCAACACCTCGCGGCACTAGGTGCCTGCGCTGCTGCAGCCTTACATTCCCGAAGACCTGACGCGGCTGCGCGAGGCGCTGAACGAATGGGCAGCCGAGCACCAGCGGCAACTGGGCGTGGCCGGCACCTCAGTGGTGCAGGTGGGCGTGCGCATCCTCATCGGCATGGTGCTGGGCGCGATGATCGCCCTCTACGACGAGCTGCCGCTGCCGAAGATGGGTCCGCTGGCGCAGGAGCTGGTCGGCCGCACCACGCGCCTGGCCGTTGCCTTCCGCCAGGTGGTGTTTGCCCAGGTGAAGATCTCGCTGCTCAACACGGTGTTCACCGCGGTGTTCCTGCTGGGCGTGCTGCCGTTGTTCGGCGTGCACCTGCCGCTGTCGAAGACGCTGGTGCTGATCACCTTCCTGGCGGGCCTGCTGCCGGTGGTGGGCAACATCATCTCCAACACCATCATCACCATCGTTGCGCTGTCGGTGTCGTTCTACGTGGCGGTGGCAGCGCTGTTGTACCTGATCGTGATCCACAAGCTCGAGTACTTCCTCAACGCGCGCATCGTCGGCGGCGAGATCCAGGCGCGCGCGTGGGAGCTGCTGCTGGCCATGCTGGTGATGGAAGCGGCGTTCGGCCTGGCCGGGCTGGTGGCGGCCCCGGTGTTCTACGCGTACCTGAAGCGTGAGCTGGTCGACCAGGGCTGGATCTGATTCCGGCCAGGCGTCCCTGATCCGGTAGCGCCGGGCCATGCCCGGCGAATGCCCGTGAAGGCGGCGCCAGCGCCACTGCACGCGCCGGTCACCGCGCGCGGGGGAGGCTGGGCTTCCCTTTCCGCCCGGACCCTGCGCATGACCACGCTCACCCTGCCCGAACTGGCGAAAAAGATGGCCGGCATCGATTTCGCGATGCTGCAGACCCATGCGGGCGGCGAGATCGACGGCCGTCCGATGAGCAACAACGGCGACGTCGACTATGACGGTGACAGTTGGTTCTTCGCCCTGCAGAGCACCGACATGGTGCAGCAGATCGAAGCCGATCCGCGGGTCGCGCTGGGCTTCACCGGCAGCAAGTCGCTGCTGGGCAAGCCACCGCTGTTCGTCCATGTCAAAGGCCGGGCCACGATCATCCGCGAACGTGGCGTGTTGGCCCAGCACTGGGTCAAGGACCTGGAACGCTGGTTCGAGCAGGGCGTGGATACGCCGGGACTGGTGCTGATCCGTGTGCACGCGCAGCGCATCCATTACTGGGATGGCGAGGACCAGGGCGAGCTGATCGTCTGATCATCCGCGGTTGCGCCGGGCCATGCCCGGCGGCTCAACCCGCTGCAGCCACGCCCTCATCCACCCAGTCGGCCAGCTCCGGCGCCAGCGCATGTTCCACCGTACGCCGCAGCAGCGCCGGGGCGATGTAGTGGCGATGCACGGCATCGATCAGCGCCATGTACAGGCGGCCGAACCGGTTGTGCGTCTGTACGCGCGACCCCAGGCTGATCTGCACGCGGCCGTCGTCGTCGAACTGCACGCGCACGCTGCTGCGGAAGCGCAGGTGGCGGTCATCGGCGCCCAGCAGTACTTCGGCACTGCGGTCGGCGCCATCCACGCGTGCGTCCAGCACCGGAAAGCGCCCGGCGAACAGGCGGCTGCGATCCGCCGACAGCAGCGACGACACCGGGCAGCCCAGCGGCGAGGTGCGCAGGCGCAGCGGTGCCACCAGGCGGTTGCGCAGGGCCATCAACCGGCCCACGCCGCCCGGCGGATTGCGCAGGAAACCTTCCAGCACATCCGCCAGCAGGGCAGACGCCGAGCGCTGCGCGCAGTGACCGCTGCGCAGGGTCAGTACGGTCAGGTCGTCGTAGTGGCTGCGTGGCAGCGCACCGGCCAGCAGGCCCTGCGCGTCGGGCCGCCCGCTGTGTACCGGGTAGCGCGGTGTGCTGCGTTCGACGAACCCGCGCAGCGGCCGCAGCTTGATCCGCCGCAGCGGGCCGAGCATCGAGCGGGTCTGCGCACACAGGCGCGCGCACAGGCTGGGCGGCGCGGCCTGCAGTGACAGCTGCAGCAGCGGCGCAGTGGCCAGCGTGGCCGCGCTCGGCCAGTGCTGCTGCGCCAGCACCTCGGTCAGGCTGGGGATGTCGGCACTGTTGGCCTGCACGCGCGCGCGGGTGGCCTCGCTCATCGCCCCGGCCAGTTCATTGCTGTGGCACGACAACGCGAACAGGGCAGGGTGGGCGGGATGGTTCGATGCGAACTGGTGCCAGGTGCCGCCGCCAAAGCGCACGGTGAACAGGCAGTCCGGCGGGATGCGGATGCGGCGCAGGCTGCGTAGGAAAGCGGAAGGATCCCCCGCAAGCTGCGCATCGGCGGCGGTGGCGAAACGCAGCTCGGCGCCGGCACTGCCGGCGATGGCGGTGAACATGCGCGGCCCGGCATGGCGATGGAACGGGTGGCCGCCGCCTTCCACCACGAAGCTGTACAACGAGGAAGCATCGCCGTGCTGCAGGTGCATGCCGCCCAGGCGCGCGGAGGGTTCATCCAGCGCATCGATGAAGGCAGGATGGTGGCGCTGCCGCTCGCCCGCATCGTTCACCAGCGCATCGCCGGCACCGATGCCGAGCTGTGCGATGAGGGTGACTTCGATGGGGCCGGCGCCGTCCTGCGCGGGCAGCTGGACACCTGGAAACGAACGGCTGTTGCGGGTCGAACCAGGCATCGTCGTGCTCCTTGTCAGCGGGCAGGGGACTTGCGGCGGGCGCGGGCTTCGCGCTTGAGCGGGCCACCCACCGGACATACTTCGGCGGCCCAGGAAAACAGCGTGTTGGCCAGGCGCTCGGGCACCTGGCGGAAATACACGAACTGGCCGCGCTTCTCGCGTTCGATCAGGCCGGCCTCTTCCAGGATGCGCAGGTGGCTGGACAGCGCCGGCTTGCTGAAGTCGAAGCGCTCGGCCAGCTCGCCCGCGCTCAGTTCACCGGCGCTGAGGTAGGCCAGGATCTGCCGGCGGGCGCCGGAGGCGAGGGCTTCGAAGATGCGGTCCATGGGTCGTTAATTAACTAATTCGTTAATTGATGATCCTGCGCGGCCGGGCGCGTGTCAAGCCGCCACTGCCCGGTGGGGCGATTCATCCATTCGCTCTGGATGTGGTATATCGTTTATCGATAAATCCATCCCGGGCGGCGAGGCCGCCCCATACCGGAGGCTGCTTGACCGCTCGTCCCGCCCGCGCCGAACCTGCGCGCGGCTTGTTCACCCTGGCCCAGACCGCCGTGCAGGCCGTGCGGGCGATGTGCTGGCTGGGCATCCTGGCCGCGCTGCTGGCCATTCCCCTGGTTGCCTACGACCGGCGCTGGCTGCTGGCCAGCGTGCATGACGCGCACGCCGCCGCCGTGCACGGCAGCGACCTGTTCCTGCACTTCTGCATCGGCCTGGGCACCATCGTCGCCCTGCTGGTGCTGTGCCTGGTGTTCCTGCGGCACCTGGCGCGCCTGCTGCGCTCGGCCGCCGGCGCGCGCCCGTTCACCCATGCCAACGCGCAGCGCCTGCAGCGCATGGCGTGGCTGATGCTGGCGATGGAAGTGCTGTCGATCATCATCGGCGTGTACGCCTCCTGGATGGGGCCGGACTTCGCGTGGATGGAGGTGGGCGGTGGCATGTCCATCACCGGCCTGATCGCGGTGCTCATGCTGTTCGTGCTGGCGCGCGTGTTCGCCGTCGGTGCGGCCATGCGTGATGACCTGGACGGTCTGATCTGATGGGCATGGACTGATGGCGATCGTCATCACGCTCGACCGCATGCTGCAGGCGCGGGGCATGACCCTGTCCGAGCTGGCCGGGCGCATCGACATCACCCTGGCCAACCTGTCCATCCTCAAGACCGGCAAGGCACGCGCCATCCGCTTTTCCACCCTGGATGCGATCTGCCGCGAGCTGCAGTGCACGCCGGGGGACCTGCTCGGGTACGACCCGCTGCAGGCGCAGGACGACGACTGAATACCCCCTCTTTCCCTTACCTCATGAAGAAACGGACCCGAAATGGAATGGTTGGCTGACCCCTCGATCTGGATGGGCCTTGCGACCCTGATCGTGCTTGAGATCGTGCTTGGCATCGACAACCTGGTGTTCATCGCGATCCTGGCCGACAAGCTTCCGCCGCACCAGCGTGACCGCGCGCGGGTGATCGGCCTGAGCCTGGCCCTGCTGATGCGCCTGGTGCTGCTGGCCGCACTGGCGTGGATCATGAAACTGACCGAGCCGCTGCTGACGCTGTTCGATCACAGCTTCTCTGGTCGTGACCTGATCCTGCTGGGCGGCGGCCTGTTCCTGCTGTTCAAGGGCACCATGGAACTGCACGAACGGCTGGAAGGCCGCCAGCACCATGAAGACGGCAAGAAGGTCTATGCCAGCTTCGCGATGGTGGTGGCGCAGATCGTGGTGCTCGACGCGGTGTTCTCGCTGGACTCGGTGATCACCGCCGTAGGCATGGTCGACAACCTGGGCGTGATGTACGCCGCGGTGACCATCGCCATGGTGCTGATGCTGCTGGCGAGCAAGCCGCTGACCCGCTTCGTCAACAAGCATCCCACCGTGGTGGTGCTGTGCCTGGGCTTCCTGCTGATGATCGGCTTCAGCCTGGTGGCCGAGGGCCTGGGCTACAAGATCCCGAAGGGCTACCTGTACGCGGCCATTGCGTTCTCGATCCTGGTGGAAGCGTTCAACCAGTGGGTGCGCTTCAACCGCGAGCGCAACGAACGCCGCCAGCCGTTCCGCCAGCGCACGGCCGATGCAGTGCTGCGCATGCTGGGTGCACGCCCGGCCAATGGCCACGATGATGCGGGCGAAGAGGACCACGGCGATGCGGAGGAGCGCCTGCAGCCGGCCGAGCACGAGATGATCCGCAGCGTGCTGGGCCTGGCCGACCGGCCGGTGTCGAGTGTGATGACGGTGCGCGCCGACGTGCAGTGGATCGATCTGGCGCGTGGCCAGGACGACGTGGTGGCACGCTTGGTAGCCTCGCCGCATACGCGCCTGCTGGTGGGCGAGGGCGACCTGGACAGCCTGCGTGGCGTGGTGCAGAGCCGCGACCTGCTGGCCGACCTGCTGCAGGGCCAGCCGCTGCAGCTGGAAGCCAACCTGCGCCAGCCGCAGTACGTGCTGTCCAGCGCCAGCGCGCTGCAGGCCCTGGAACTGATCCGCCTGCACCCAGTGCCGCTGGCGGTGGCCGTGGACGAGTACGGCAGCGTGGAAGGCCTGGTGACGGCCAACGACCTGCTGGCGGCCATTGCCGGTGATCTGGCCGACACCCAGGACGACCGCTATGGCGTGGTGGCGCAGGGGGAGGACCACTGGGAAGCCGATGGCGCGCTGACCCTCGATGACCTGCAACGTCTGGCGGGTGTGTCGCTGCCGCGCAGCAGCGATTACATGACCATTTCCGGGCTGGTGCTGGACCAGCTGGGGCGCCTGCCCGATGAGGGCGATGCAGTGGACGTGGCCGATGTGCGCATCACCGTGCTGGCGATGGAGAAGCGCCGCATCGCCCGCCTGCGCGTGCAGCGGCTGGTCGGCACCTGACGTAGCGTCGAGCTTGCTCGACTCTCATTGCGTAGAGTCGAGCTTGCTCGACTGCTTCCACAGCAGCCGAGCATGGGCTCGGCTCTACACGGGACGCAGCCGAACCGACGCTCAGCGCTACCCTTTGCAACCTTTGCCCGTCACCATGGCGGGCCCCCACGTTCCGGAATGTCGCAGTGCTGAGTACGATTGGTTTGTTGATGGGCCTCTACGTGGCCTGGCGCCTGTTCTGGCCGCTGCGCCTGCCGGTCTGGGCCAAGGCGGTGGTGTCGCTGCTGCTGGTGGGGCTGGCCGTGCAACTGCGCATCGTCGCCACGTTCTGGGGCACGATGGCCTCGCCGGAAATCCCGAAGATGGCCATCGCCGTGCTGGCCACCGGCTCCACCGCCGTGCTGTTGCTGGCGCTGGCCATGCTGCTGTTCGATGCCGGCCTGCTGGCGGCGCGCGTGCTGCGCCTGCCACGCGCGGTGTCGGCCTTGCGGGCGCCGCTGTTGCGCCCGTCGGCGGCCGCCGTTGCCCTGCTGCTCAGTGGCTACGGTGTCAGCCAGGGCATGGCCGTGCCCCAGCCGCGCCAGGTCGAAGTGGCGATCAAGGACCTGCCGGCCGCGTTCGATGGCTACCGCATGCTGCAGCTCACCGACATCCACGCCAGCCGCCTGCTCACCGGCGACTGGGTGCGCCAGGTGGTGGCTGAGAGCAATGCGCTGAAGCCGGACCTGATCGTCATCACCGGTGACCTGATCGATGGCACGGTGGACGCGCGCCGCGATGACTTCCGCCCGCTGGGAGACCTGCAGGCGCCGGACGGGGTGCTCGCCATCACCGGCAACCACGAGTACTACGCCCAGTACAGCGACTGGATGCAGGCCTTCCGCGCGCTGCGCATGCAGGTGCTGGAAAACAGCCATACCCAGGTGCGGCGTGGCGATGCGGCGCTGACCATTGCCGGTGTCACCGATCCGGTGGCCGCGCGCTACGGCCTGCCGCTGCCCGACCTGCAGGCGGCCCTGGCCGGTGCCGATCCGGCCGCGCCGGTGATCCTGCTCGACCATCGCCCGCGCAATGCCGTTGATGCGGCCGCACGCGGGGTGAAGCTGCAGTTGTCCGGCCATACCCACGGCGGGCAGATCATCGGCATGGACCAGCTGGTGAAGCGGGCCAATGGCGGTTTTGTGTCTGGCCGCTACGAGGTGGATGGCATGACGCTCTACGTCAGCAACGGTGCCGGCCTGTGGGCGGGCTTCCCGGCGCGCATCGGCGTGCCTTCGGAAATCACCCTGTTCACCCTGCGCCGCGCGCCGTGAACTCTGATGGGGTCGGATCCCTTTGCCACCGGCAAAGGGCTCTGACCCCGCAACCGCCCGCTTTGGGGGTCAGAGCCCATTCCCTGCGGGAACGGGATCCGACCCCGAGCCCCTGGCTCATCACGCCGCCCGCAGCGGCCGCGCATGCAGGTGGCGCTTCAGCGACTGCGCGCGCTTGGCGATGGCGCGTACCACGAAGGCCGTGAACAGCAGCGCCGAAGGCACCGCGTACCAGAAGTTGCCGGGCACGCGCTTGAAGTACGAGTAGGTGAACACCGCGGCGATGATCCACATGCCGGTGACGTGCAGGCGCCGCCATGCGGTGGGCCCCATGCGCCGTGCAATGGCGCGGTGCGATGTGATCGCCAGCGCCAGGATGGCCACGTAGCCCACCGTGCCGGGCAGGTTGGCCAGGGCCGAGCGTGCCGGCCAGAACGCCGGGTTGAGGATGCCGAACGCGGTGATGGCGATGGCATGCAGCAGGTGCGAGAACGCAAACGACAGGCCGATGGTCCGGCGTTCGCGCAGCAGGAAGCGGGTGGTCGGCCCGGGCAACAGGCTGGCGAACGATGAAGCGGTGAAGGCCGCCAGGAACAGCACGAACGAGGTGCGCGCAGTCACCCGGATCGCCGCGCGGCTGCCTTCGGTCAGGTCGGCCTGCAGGGCGAATGCAGCCAGCGCGAAGGCGATCAGCACCACGGCAATGGCCACGAACAGGCGCCAGCCGGACAGGAGGGGAGTATTGGAAACAGCCATGATCAAACCTCGGAAGGGAAGTGGGTAGTGCCGGCCGCTGGCCGGCAACTCTGGAAACCGGCCAACACAACCAGCACGCCGGCGGCACACAGCTCGGCCAGCAGCGGCGCGCAGGCCACGCGCAGCTCGTCCGCCAGCACGCCATGCGCATCGGCCAACGCCTGCAGGGCGTCATCGACGCGCACACCGTCATGGCCGAAGACCGACAGCAGGGCATACGCGAGCGGTGCCAGCGTCTCGACCTGCTGGCGGTAATCGGCCTGCCGGCGCAGCAGCAGGAGCGTGGGCGTCGTGGCCGCTGCATCGTCCAGCACCGCGTCCTCGTGCACCGGCCACTGGTAGCCCAGCACACGCACCAGCGGCGACACCGCCAGCAGGTCACTGCCCACCGCCACGTGGTGCAACGCCTGCCCGGCATCACGCGCTTCGATGTGCAGCGCCTGCTGCGTGCTTTCGAAGTGCGCCAGCTCGGCCGCCCACGCTGGCAGTGCCAGGCTGTCCTGCAGCGCCAACCACGCGGCGAACTCGCTGGCGATCTGCGGGAACAACGGGGTATGGCAGGTATGGCGCGCGTAGTAGTGCTCGACCACAGCGCGCCAGCGCGCCGCACCCAGCTGCCGCTGCAGCTGCGGCAGGCAGCCCGCCAGCAGGCTGTCCAGGCTGTCGATGCAGAGGCGGCGATACACCGCCAGCCGGCGTGCATCGACGCCCGCGGGTGCGGGCCGGGACGGATCACGCACATGGTCTGCCCAGCGCTGCTGCAGGGCGGCGAGCGACTCAGCCATGGGCCACCTCGGGCAGTCGCACGTCGCCCTGGGCCTGGCGGATCTGCGCGACCTCGGCCAGCAGCTCGGCCAGCGGCGGAAAATTGAAATCACGCTCCAGCAGGGTGGGGCGCACGCCGACGCGCGCATACGCTTCACGCAGCAGCGCCCAGACCACGCCCTTCACCGGCGCGCCGTGGGTGTCGATCTTGAAGCCATCGTCCTCGTCGAAATGGCCGGCGACGTGCAGGGACGCAACGCGATGGGCCGGGACGCGGGCGAGGAAATCGAAGGCGTCGTAGTGGTTGTTGCAGGCGTTGACGAAGACATTGTTGACGTCCAGCAGCAGGTCGCAGTCCGCTTCGGCCAGCACGGCGTTGATGAAGTCGATCTCGCTCATGTCCGCGCCAGGCACGGCGTAGTAGGAGATGTTCTCCACCGCGATGCGCCGGCCCAGCATGTCCTGCACCTGGGCGATGCGCCCGGCGACGTGGTGCACGGCTTCACTGGTGAAAGGCAGCGGCAGCAGGTCGTAGACGTGGCCACCGGCAGCGCAGTAGCTCAGGTGCTCGCTGTACAGCTGCACCTGGTGCAGGTCGAGGAAGGCGCGGGTCTGTGCCAGCAGGGCGCGGTCCAGCGGGTCTGGGCCGCCCAGCGACAGCGACAGGCCGTGGCAGGTCAGGCGATGGCGCTCGCTCAGCTGGCGCAGCGCGGCACCGTGGGCACCGCCGACGCCGATCCAGTTGTCGGGCGAGACTTCGAGGAAGTCGATGGCATCGGCCGGCATCGCCAGCAGTTCGTCGATCAGGCCGCGGCGCAGGCCAAGACCAGCGCTGGCGGAAGGCAGGGGCAGGGACATGCGCGGTACTCCAGGCAATGGCGCCGCCACGGGGGCGGCGCCGGAGGGTGGGCCATCAGTCGTTGACGCGGGAGAACAAGCCCTTCGGCATCGGCTTGCCGTTGGCGGTGTAGACACTGCGCAGGTAGTCGTGCGCTTCCTGTTCGCTGATGTAGCCGTCGTGGTCGGTGTCGATGCGGTCGAACTCGGCGGCACGCTTGGCAGCCACGGCGTTGAACTCGGCACGCGAGACCCGGCCGTCGTGGTCACGGTCAGTGCGGGCAAACGAGGCGTCGCCGCACTTGCCTTCGCCGCACTGGCCTTCGGCCACCTTGGCCTTGCTGGCAGGCTTGCTGCTGGCGGCCTTGTTGGCACCGCACTTGCCTTCACCGCACTTGCCTTCAGCGGCGGCGCTCATGGCCACGGCACTGATCGCCAACGGCTGGATCGCGGCGGCCTGGCCGGCCAGCAGCAGGCCCCCGGCCAGGGCGATGCCGATGGCACCGATGCGCGGCAGGCGGGAGGTGGTGGTGTTCTTGGTCGAGACGGACATGGGATGACTCCTTGGGATTGCACGCAAGGCGTGCGGGGTGGACGCCGCTGCAAGGCGACGGAAAAGAGGCGTGGACAGGGATGGAGCGGATCAGGCGCTGCGGCGACGGCGCAGCACGTAGGCCAGCAGCAGGGCAGCGCCGAGCAGGGCGCCACCGAAGCCGATGCCGGGCAGCAGCGCGGCAATGGGCAGCAGCAGCGCGACCAGGCTGACGCCCCAGCCGAGGCCGTCATCGCCGGCGATGGCGCGTTGCGGGCCGGCCAGCAGGCGGTCCAGGCTGAGTGCGCCGCCACCGTTGAGGATCAGCGGCAGCAGCATGGCCAGGAACAGCAGCGGCAGCTTGAAGTTGCCGTAGCCCTGGTCGGTGATCGCATAGCCCTGCCAGAGTTCGCCCAGGCCGTTCCACTGGTCGGGCCAGTGCACGGCGGCGATGGCAACCACCGTCAGCACCCAGAAGATGTAGGCCACCGAGCGCGTGGCCAGGCCCAGCAGCAGCATCACCGCGCCCACCAGTTCCAGCCACGTGGCCAACTGCCAGTTGAGCGAAGCGGGCAGGGTCGAGAAAGGAAAAGGGAAGCGGCCTTCCAGATCGGCGAACCAGTTCTGTCCGCCCAGCTTCTCGCGGCCGGATTCAAAGAACTCCCAGGCCAGCAGGGTGCGCAGGGCCAGCGGCGAGAGCCAGCGGCCGACGGCATCCAGGCGTGGGGTGTAGAGGGAGGAGGCGGTGCTGATCATGGAGGTGTCCTGCGGGCCAGTGGTCGATGGAGGCCATTTCAGGCGGCGCAGGTATCGGCAACGTGTGCCATTGCCCGGGGTTTTGTCAGCGACTGTCGCCGCGGCAGGGGTTTCGTACAGTCGGATACAAAGACGCCCCGGCGGGGCGCACCAGCGCGTTGCGCGCCCGCGTGCGGGGAACGATATCCACCCGATGGCGCCCGGCCATGCCCGGCGGCCGAATGTATCCCACTGTAGGAACCCGCCGTCGTCCTACAGTCCGGTACAACTCGGCGCCGCAGCGAAACAGCCGCGATACACCCACCGGCGGAAATGGCCACTCCCAACACCGGAGTGCCACCCATGATCCGTACCACCCTGCTTGCCGCCGCCCTGGCCCTGGCCGGCGCCGCCACCCCCGCCTTCGCTGCGCAGGCCGATGCCGGTGCGCCGCCCACGGTCATCCTGGTGCACGGCGCCTTTGCCGATGGCTCCAGCTGGAACAAGGTCATCACCACCCTGCACGACTGGAAGCTGCCGGCGGTGGCCGTGCAGAACCCGCTCACCTCGCTGGCGGACGATGTGGCCGCCACCCGCCGCGCCATTGCGGCTGCACCGGGCAAGGTGGTGCTGGTCGGCCACAGCTGGGGCGGTACGGTCATCACCGAAGCGGGCAACGATCCCAAGGTGCAGGCGCTGGTCTACGTGGCCGCGTTCGCACCGGATGCTGGCCAGTCCTCGGCGCAGCAGGGCGAAGGTTTCCCGGTGGGCCCCGGGTTGACCCGACTGCAGGAGAAGGACGGTTACCTGACCCTGCCGGCCGATGCCATCGCGCAGGATTTCGCACCCGACGTGATGAAGAAGACCGCGGCCCTGCTGTACAGCACGCAGGTGCCGTTGAAAGCCAGCGCGCTGGGTGAGGCCGTGACCACGGCGGCGTGGCGCAGCAAGCCGAGCTGGTACGTGGTCAGCCGCGATGACCGCATGCTGTCGCCGCAGCTGCAGGTTGCCACTGCGCATCGCATCGGCGCGCAGCTGCAGTCCATCGGCAGCAGCCATGTGTCGCTGCTTTCGCACCCGGCGCAGGTGGCCGACAGCATCCTGGAAGCGGCCGGGGTGAAGCCGGCCGAGCTGCCGCTGGCCGAACAGGGAGGCTGAGCGATGGCCACGCTTCGCGCCTATACCGTGCCGCTGCTGCTGGCCCTGCTCGGCGGTGCTGCGCTGCTGCTGGCCTGGCCCAGCCCCGAAGCCGGTGCACAGCCCGCCGAGGCCGCACCCGCTGCGGGCTTCAACGGCGGCGGGCCGTGGCACAACAGCCCGCCGCTGGCCCTGGAGCAGCTGCGCGGGCAGGTGGTGCTGGTCGAGTTCTGGACCTATGGCTGCAGCAACTGCCTCAATGTCGCGCCGTACGTGCACCAGTGGCATGCCCGTTATGCACCGAAGGGCCTGCGCGTGATCGGCGTACACACCCCCGAATTCGCCTATGAGGGACTGCAGGGCAACGTGCGCCATGCGATCCGCCGCCTCGATATCACCTGGCCGGTGGTGCAGGACAACCAGTACCGCATCTGGAATGCCTGGGGTAACCGGTTCTGGCCGGCGCTGTACCTGGTCGACCGGCAGGGCAGGGTGGTCTACCGCCATTACGGCGAAGGCGACTATGTACGTACCGAAAGCGAGATCCAGCGCCTGCTGGCCAGCCCGTGAGCCGCGCTACCATGGCCGCGCCGCGCGGCCTTGTCCTCCGCCGCCATCATCGAGAACGCAATGAACCACGTACCGCACATCCTTGTCGTCGATGATGACAGCGACATCCGCCAGATGCTGGCCGACTACCTGCAGCGCAACGGCCTGCGCGTCAGCCAGGCCGATGGCGGTCGCGCGATGCGCGCGCTGATGGACACCCACGCCGTGGACCTGGTGGTACTGGATGTGATGATGCCCGGCGAGGATGGCCTGAGCCTGTGCCGCAACCTGCGGGCCGGCAAGCACCGCGCCGTGCCGGTGGTGCTGCTGACCGCCCGCGATGATGAGACCGATCGCATCATCGGCCTGGAAATGGGCGCCGATGATTACGTGACCAAGCCGTTCTCCTCGCGCGAACTGCTGGCACGCATCAACGCGGTGATCCGCCGCACGCAGATGCTGCCGCCGAACCTGCAGGTGAGCGAGGCCGGCCGCCAGTTGGCCTTCGGCGACTGGCGCCTGGATACCACCGCGCGCCACCTGCTGGATGCGCAGGACACCGCCTATCCGCTCAGCGGCGCCGAGTTCCGCCTGCTGCGCGTGTTCCTCGACCACGCCAACCGCGTGCTCAGCCGCGATCAGCTGCTCAGCCTCACCCAGGGCCGCGATGCGGAACTGTTCGATCGCTCGATCGACCTGCTGGTCAGCCGCGTGCGCCAGCGCCTGGGCGATGATGCGCGCGAGCCGACCTACATCAAGACCGTGCGCAGCGAAGGCTATGTGTTCAGCGTGCCGGTGCAGCTGCTGGGGCCGGAGGAATGAACGCTGCCGCGCGCCGACTGCCGTGGCCGCGCACGCTGTCCGCGCGCCTGCTGCTGTTGCTGCTGGGCGGGCTGACCCTGGCCCACGCACTGTCGTTCGGCCTGCTGTTCTTCGAGCGCTACCAGGCCACGCGCAGCATGATGCTGCGCAACCTGGACGAGGACGTGGCGGTGAGCGTGGCGCTGCTGGAATACCTGCCAGCGGACCAGCGCCAGGCCTGGGTGCCGCGGCTGGAACGCCGCACCTATCGCTACCTGCTGCGTCCGGCTGCGTCTGGGCCGGCACTGGAAACCGAGCGCGCGCGCCAGGTCACCGCCATCATCGATGACAGCCTGGAGCATCGCTATCCGCTGCTGGCACGTCAGGTCGCGCGCCTGCCCGAACGTTTCGAGGTGGAGCTGCGCCTGCACGATGGCACGCCGCTGACCATCGAAGTGATCCCGTCCGGCCTGCCGCTGGCGCGCTGGCTGCCGGCCGTGCTGCTGGTGCAGCTGGCGTTGCTGCTGCTGTGCGCGTGGCTGGCGGTGCGGCTGGCGCTGCGCCCGCTGCAGCAGTTGTCGCACGCGGTCGAGCACCTGCAGCCGGGCAAGGATGCAGCGGTGCTGCCCGAGGATGGCCCTGCCGAAGTAGGTGCGGCTGCGGCCGCACTCAACGCGCTGCAGGCACGCATCCGCGGCCATGTCAGCGAGCGCCTGCAGATCCTGGCCGCCATTTCGCACGACCTGCAGACACCGATCACGCGGATGAAGCTGCGCGTGGAAACCCTGCCCGAAGATGCCACCCAGCAGCGCCTGCTGGATGACCTGGACCACCTCGGCCAGCTGGTGCGCGAAGGCGTCGCCTATGCGCGCAGCAGCCATGTGGCCAGTGGTGCACCGGTGGCGATGGACCTTGCCGCATTCCTGGCCAGCGTGGTCGGAGATTACGAGGACATGGGCAAGCCGGTGTCCGGCGGTGCGCCGGCGGGACTGACCGTGCAGACCTGGCCGCAGCCGTTGCGCCGGGTGGTCGGCAACCTGGTGGACAACGCGCTGCGCTATGCCGGCAGCGCCGAGATCGATGCCGGTCGTGATGCTGCCGGCAAGCCGTGGATCAGCGTGTCCGATCGGGGCCCGGGCATTCCCGAGGACCAGCTGCAGGCGGTGCTGGCGCCCTTCCACCGGCTGGAGAGCTCGCGCAACCGCGATACCGGCGGTACCGGCCTGGGCCTGGCCATCGCCGTGCAGCTGGCACAGTCGCTGGGTGGTTCGCTGCAGCTGCGCAACCGGGACGGCGGTGGCCTGCAGGCCGTGCTGCAGTTGCCGGGCTGATGGCTGGGGTCAGAGCCCATTCCCTGCGGGAACGGGATCCGACCCCGGAGCGGGGTCAGATCCCTTTGCCACCGGCAAAGGGCTCT
>Ga0308172_1001040_pt1 | contig 23584 bp, 24 predicted proteins | sample PhyGR2_FD_202134 | JGI IMG/M metagenome (GOLD analysis project Ga0308172, IMG submission 202134) | Phyllosphere microbial communities from UC Gill Tract Community Farm, Albany, California, United States - DLSLSG.R2 | ecosystem: Host-associated > Plants > Phyllosphere > Unclassified | place: USA... | reverse complement strand
ATCGCCTGACCAGTGGTGACCCGCTCCAAAAGCTGACCCTGAACCGCACCAAGGCCGCAGACGGGACGGTGACTGAGCATTGGCAAATCGATACCCCGGAGGACGTGACGCTCTATAGGCAGTTAATGGAGCTTTCTGCCTCCCAGCCCAGTGCGCTGGGCGAGCTGATTCGAGAGGGCGTGCCCCCGATGCCGGTGGCCCGTCGGGTGACCAAGCCCGCCGTGGAGACCATCACCCTGGGCAAGGCTCGCGACGGGTGGCTGGCCAGCATCCGGCCCGGCTGCCTGCCCAAGACCTACACCATCAAAAAGACCGCCATCGAGGCGCTGGTGTCCTTCCTGGGCGACAAGAGCAAGCTGCACTCACTGACCCGGTCCGACTTGGCCCGCTGGTATCAGTTCATGCGAGATGGGGGCGCAGCCACCCCCACCCTGACCAACAAACAGTCCTACATCGGGGGCAAGGGCGGTTTTTTCGAGTGGGCCATGGCCTCCGGCCACTATCCCAAGGGGGACAATCCAGCCGCAGGCCATGTCACCTACTCCACTCGCGAAAAGCGCGCCCGGAAGAAGTTTGGCTTCAAGGTCTACGATGCCCACCAGATCCAAGCGCTGTTTGCGCCGGCCGCGTTCGAAGACATGGCACTGTCCGCCCGTTGGGCCTCGCTGCTGGGGCTCTACACGGGTGTCCGGGCTTCCGAGGTCGGCCAGCTCCTGGTCGAGGACGTGTTAACGGTGGAGGGCCTGCCCTGCATCAGGATTTCTGACGAGGGCGAACATCAAAAGGTGAAGACCGAGGTCAGCCTGCGCATCATCCCCGTGCATCCGGACCTCATCGAGCTGGGATTCTTGGATTGGGTAGACACCCTGCGCGCCGACAAGGCCCCGAGGCTCTTTCCCGCCGCGAAGGCGAACGCGAAAAACGGGGCAGGCAACTGGATCACCAAAGCGTTTGGTCGACACCTTGAACAGGTCGGAGCCAACTGGCCGGAAGCGAAAAGGGGCTTTCACTCGCTCAGGAAAACACTGATTCAGGAGCTTCAAGGCGCTGGCGTGGTCTCCGAACTCCGGGCCCAGCTGGTGGGCCATGAGCTGGACGATGAGCACCATGCCACCTACAGCCGCAGCTTCACGGTCCCAGAAAAGCTGGAAGGCCTTAAGGGCGTCTCGCCCGGGCTGGGCGTGCTTTCGTATGGCTTGAATCTGCCAGTCCTCAGAGGTCTCCTGACCGGTTAGAGCGCTAAACGCTCGGCGTGGGCGGGTGAAGCAGTTTGTCTTTTAGATTTTCAACATCAGGAGGATGTATGGGACGGCGAAGCGGCTTAGAGGGGTTTTTGCGGGCAGCCGGCCGGGCGGCTGCGGCGGCAGAGCGGGAGACCAAACGCCAGCAGAGGATGCAAGCCACTCAACAGAGGCAGCTTGAGCGCCAAGAGCGCATGGCGGCCGCACAGCTGTTGCGAGAGATTCGCGCCTACGAGCTGTCGGAACGGGAGGCCGCTCGCCAAGCCAAAGCGGGATACCTTGAAGATCGACAGGGCGAGGTTGACGATCTCAACGCCGAGTTAAAGGACCGCTTGGAGGAACTGGAGGGGTTGTTGGTGCACACCATGTCGGTGAACGACACCATCCGCTTTGACAGCCTACGTCACACCGCCCCCCACCCCACTTTTGAGGTGCCGAAGGAGTTGGTGCCCGGCTTGGCACCCGCCGCTGCCGAGATCGCCCCACCGATGGGCCTTGCCCGCTTTTGGCCGGGGGCCGGGAAGAAGCACGCGGCGGCCATGGCAGCAGCGCAACAGGCACACCAGCAAGTCCTCGACCAGTTCCAACGGGCAGAGACGCTAAAGAAGCAGAAGCTGGCTGACCTGCGTGCTCAACACGACGCTGCCCGCACCCTCTACGAGACCGATGTGGCCCGCCGAAACGGGGAAGTTGACGAGTTCCAACGCGCCTACTTGGCCCATGAGCCGGATGCCATCGTGGCCTACAACGACATGGTCTTGGCACGGTCGGAATACCCGACCGAAGGCTTTCCTCAGCGATACAAGCTCGCGTATGCGGACGCGTCCAAGGAACTGGTCATCGAATACGACCTTCCAGAGCTTTCGGTCGTCCCCACGGAGGCCGACTACCGCTACGTCAAGACCCGGGATGCTATCGACGCCAAGGCGCGTAAGGCGAGCGACATCAAAGCGCTCTACCAGGACATCATCGCCTCCATCACCTTGCGCACGCTGCACGAGGTGTTTGAAGCCGACCAAGCGGATGCCCTGGCGTTGGTGACCTTCAACGGAGTGGTCGATGCGCACGACCCCACCACAGGGCAAGAAGTCCGCGTTCCCGTGGTGTCGGTCCGCGCGACCAAGGCCGCCTTCCTGCAACTGCGGCTGGACCGAGTAGAAAAAATCCCATGCCTCCGAAACTTGGGCGCTCAGGTATCCAGCCGGCCGGATGAGCTACAAGCCATCAAGCCGATTGTTGAGTTCAACATGGTCGACAAACGCTTCATTGCCCAGACAGACGTGCTCTCGGGCCTGGAGTCGCGGCCCAATCTGTTGGAGCTGACCCCCGGTGAGTTCGAAGCGTTGGTATCGAATCTCTTTAGTCAAATGGGGTTGGATACCAAGCTGACACGCAGCTCCCGCGACGGTGGGGTGGATGCGGTCGCATTTGATACACGACCGGTGCTCGGTGGGAAGGTGGTCATTCAGGCCAAGCGCTACAAGGACACGGTCGGGGTCAGCGCCGTTCGCGATCTCTATGGCACGATGCTCAACGAAGGTGCGAGCAAGGGCATCTTGGTTTGCACAAGCGGCTATGGCACCGCCGCCTTTGACTTCGCTAAAGACAAGCCCATCGAATTGATTGACGGGGGTGGCTTGCTTTACCTGTTGAGGGAGCATGCTGGGCTGGACGCTCGAATCTTCTCCTAGGCCAAAGGCATCTGCCTACCGAAGTTGCGGGAAACGCTCAGGCAAGCCTGAGCGCTTCTCTCACCCCAAAGCCTCCCGACCCCATTAGACGACGCGTTCTGGCCTAGTAGCGCCGGCTGCGTAGCAGTGCCCGCGACCGCTTTTCCGCCTTGAAGTCACCGTCCTTCGGGCACTCCCTTTTTCACGCCTCACAAATGGCACGACGTGCCATTATTGGCTTGAAGTGACTGCACGGTCACTTAAGGTTGGTGCATCAAAGAGAGGATATTTATGACCACTGCACTCATCGTCGGCGCTTCTGGCCGCATCGGCTCCCATCTCGTTCGTGAACTCGAAACAAATCCAGGAGGCCTTTCCGTTCGATTGGCCTCGCACCGCCTAGAGGACGCAGAACGATGGCAGTCTGAGGGGCGCGACGCCGTCGTGTTCGACCTCAACGACCCGACCTCGTTTGCAGAAGCGCTAAAGGGTGTGGATCGCGTCTTCCTGCTCACCACCTACACGGCCGAGATGCTCTTCCAAGGCAAGACGTTTGTGGATGCTGCCGTTGATGCAAGCGTCAAGCACATCGTCCACTCAGGCGTCTTCAGTTCGCGCCGCGACCTGGTCCCGCATTACACCTGGCATGACTTGCTGGAGACCTACATTGAGGCCAGCGGCATTGCCTGGACTCACTTGCATCCCAACAACATCTCCACGCTGCTGACGGATCCGCCGCTGAGCGAGACCGGCTCCTTCACCATCAACTTTGGCGAGGCGCAGCAGGGCTGGATCGGGGCATCGGACATTGGTGCAGTTGCCGCTGCCGTCCTCCGCGAAGGTCCGGAAAAGCACGGTGGCAAGAACTATTGGATGAGCATCGAGCTGCTGACTGGGGATGAAGTGGCCGAGGTGCTCACGGATGTCCTGGGCCGCAAGATCACCTGCAAAAAGGCCAGTCCGGACACCATTGACCAGGCTGTTAAGCAGGCACCGCCGGGCATGGGACTTTACCTCCAAAGTGCCGCAAAGAAGATGCGCTTGGCTGCCTCGGGCGAGCTGCCGGGCGAGCTCCAGGTGCGAGACGACGTTTTGACGGTCCTCGGCCGGCCTGGCTTGACGGTTGCCGAATGGGCCAAGAAGCACCTCTGCTGAACTGGATACAAGGAAAACCTTATCGTGACCAATGATCTTTCAAACACCGTTGTGCTCGTGACCGGTGCCGCTGGCGGCATTGGGCTTGAGATCACCAAATGCATGCATGCCGCCGGAGCGACCGTCATCGCGACTGACTTGAGAGAGTCGGCGGAGATCGAGGGGGCTGAGGCCTACCTCAAACACGACGTCACCAGCGATTCGGATTGGCGCGCCGTCGAATCCTATATCCGAGACCGATACGGTCGGCTGGATGTGTTGGTGAACAACGCGGGCTACTCGGTCGTGGAGCGCTTTGAAGACACGTCGTTGTCGCTGTTCCACAAGGTCAACGCCATCAACGTCGACTCAGCCATCATCGGAACCCAGGTGCTCCTGGATCTCTTGAAGAAGGGCGGCAAGCACCGCGCCACTGGTGCTTCAATCGTCAACATCTCAAGCGTTGGCGGCCTTCGGGGAGCAGCTTTCAATGCGGCCTACTGCACAAGCAAGGCGGCCATTCGCATGCTCAGCAAGTGCTTGGGAGCAGAGTTTGCGGCGCTGGGCTACAACATTCGAGTGAACTCGGTGCACCCAGGGGGAATCGATACGCCCATGCTGGGGGCGATCATGGATCGCTACGTAGAGCTTGGCAGCGTTGAATCACGCCAAGCAGCGATGGAGACGCAGAACAAAGCTCACCCGATTGGACGCCTTGGCAAGCCTGAAGAGATCGCTGGTGGCGTTGCGTTCCTGGCGTCTCCGGCCGCAAGTTTTATGACCTGCGACGAGCTGGTGATCGACGGCGGCTTTAGTCAAGTTTAACGCCTGTTATCGGGACAGCTGCACTCCTGCGGCTCGACCCAAAGAAAGCCGGACCTCTCTTAGGGGCCGGCTTTCGAGAGACCTCTCTAACAGCAATCAACTCAGCTTGGCTGGCGCGATCATGTCGAGCAGTCGACGAAGCTCAGCGAGAGCCTTTGCACTCTGAATGTCTCCGCCTGAGGCGATCTGCGTTGCTCGGAGGCAAGAAAAACCGGCACGAATGATGGCATTGACGGTCGACCATCCAAGGGCAGATGCCTGCTTGCTCTCAGCAAGACAGAGCTCGGTGGCCTCCATCATCATCGCTTCGGAGAGTTCCAGCTGCCTTGCGAGCAGCGCAGGCGTCCGACTGACCAGATCCTGGAGTTGCTTGGCCTGCGCGGTCGTGCCGACCTTTTCACACGTGGTGGCAGTGTGCTCCAGGGATGCCGCAAGCGCCTCCCAAATCCCGTGCTCACCCAGCCGCGCCTTCAGCGCCCCTAGAAATGTGTCTTTGAAGGCGCGCGTGGGATCTAGAAGCACGTCGTCCTTGGACCGGTAGTAACGGAAATAGGTCCGGATCGACATGCCAACATCCGCAGCGATTTCCTCCACCGTGCTCGCTTCGTAGCCGTGCTCGCTGAATCGCTTCAGGGCGGCCTGTGAAATCTGTTGGCGGACGGCCCTTTTGGCCACATCACGAGTGCTCATAACCCGAGTGTAGGATGAATCACACCCTGCCACAAGTGGCACGTCGTGCCATACACGACTTGACGTGCCATTACTGGGAAAGTAGCTTGTGCTCCCTACCAGCACGGCGTGCCCGCCGTGCCCAACACTTCAGGAGTAGTTATGTCCGGTTACATACCCAACATTTTGGTCATAGGTGCCTCAGGGCGCATTGGTTCTCGACTCGTCAAAGAGCTTGACGAGATGGGCGACCGCGTTGCCGTGCGTTTGGCCTCGTCCAGCGAGAAATCGGTAGAAAAGTGGAAGGCCGAGGGGCGCGACGCCGTTCGGCTGGACCTGAACGAGCCGGCCACTTTGGCTCCGGCACTGGAGGCAGCTGATCGGGTTTTCCTCCTGACCCCCTACACTGCCGACATGCTGGTGCAGAGCAAGCATGTGGTCGATGCAGCGAAGGACGCCGGGGTGAAGCACATCGTCCACCTGGGTGTGTTCACGTCTCGCCGGGACCCGATTCCGCACTTCATCTGGCACGATTTCATCGAGACCTACATTGAAGCCAGCGGCATCGCCTGGACGCATCTCCATCCGAACGTGATCGCGGAAAGCTACCTGGTCCAGGATCCACCCATCACGGAAACCGGATCGTTCAACGTGATGTGCGGGGACGCGGTGCAGGGCTGGATCTTCGCGGACGACATTGCCGCCGTGGCCGCCAAGGTTTTGGCAGAGGGTCCGGATGTCCACGCGAGCCAGGAGTATTGGATGAGCACCGAACTGCTCACCGGGCCTCAGGCTGCTGAAATCATCACCCAGGAAACTGGTATCTCGGTGACCTGCAATGCGATGCCCCCGGAGGCCCTTGCCCATTACGTTGCTTCGATTGAGGACACCTCTACGCGTGCCTACATGGAAAGCGCCGTCATCACCATGAAGTGCATGGTGTCGGGCGATTTCAAGCCACAGACGGTTGTTCGCGACGATGTCTCAAGAGTTCTGGGTCGCCCAGCGACCACGGTTGCCGAGTGGGCACGTCGCAACTTCGCCTAACTAGACCTGGCTGCGCCGGGCCACCTAGTCTCCGAGACTGGCAGCCCGGCGCGGCGTTCGATCGACTGGCTCAACCTTGCACGCATGTGCTGGGAGACACAGCACGTCTTTTGCGGTGCATGCTCCCAACCGTAGGAGCCACGACCGAACAGCCGGTAGGTCTAGGCATTGCAAACCAGATTCCGTATTTGTGAACCAGCGCAGGTTCCGACGCTTGCGGTTTTTTGGATCACTGCTTCGATGTGAGGACCTTTCAAATATGGATTCCTCATGCCAGCCAACGTTGAACTTCGCATCGCCAGTCGTCTCTTGCCCGCGCTAATCGCACAGAGTGGAACGCGCGATGTCGCCCAGCGCGAAGCCGATATCCGGCACGCCCTTGATGTCGCAGCGGCGTTGATGCGTCAGTTCGTCGCATCTCCCGCCGGCCAGGTCCAACAAGCCTACGTGCCCGTTCCCGGGGGACGGTCCCTTCCGCGCGCCGCAACGGTAGACCGTCAGCAGGAGCCGCCAAGTCTCATCTCGCCCGAGGAATGGCGCAAGGCGCGCGGACTGGCCCCGGCACCCTCCCCCCGAAAGCCCTCTGGGCCAAGCCTTCACTGAAAGACAAAGCCCCGCGTCTGCGGGGCTCTTGTTCAATGGAGGGTTGGTGGCCGTGGTTTCAAAACTGGCATGGGGGTGTCCATAGCAACGGGCGGAGTGGTCTGCCGCTCAAGAACTGCGAGTGACGGCGAAAGCATGGCCTCCACCGCAAATGCCTTGCGAAGGATGTCTGCATCCACCTCCGCCAGCGCTTCAGCTGACCCGCGCGAGCGTGCCTTGTCCAGCTCCTTGGTCCGCTGCTCCAGGGAAGACAGGCGTCGTTCCCGGCGCTGCGTCCATTCGGGCCGGGAATAGCCATTGGTCCCCATGGGATAGTCGGTGTTGAACCTCTCCCATTCGTGCTGGGCCAGATGATGTAGGCGCTCGGCCCTGCCCAGCGACACCAATCTCAAAGCGCGTCCCAAGATTGCGGTTCTCAGCGCCCGCACCTGGAGAACCGCCTTGGTGATCCACTCCCGCAAGGGGACTGTCTCCCCTACCCGGGCCAGCTCTGCTTGGGCCCATTCAAGCCCGGCACGGATGCGATGGGTCGACAGGTCTGCCCTGGCGCGCGCGATGTCCTGGAGGTCGCACAGGGCCTGAACCAGACGCTCGGCCAGGCTGATGGAGCGTTGTCCCTCTGCGGCCTCGTGCTCGCGGCCGAGCACATGAGGCAGCCGCAGCCCGGACACGCCTCGAATCTCGAGCCCAGGAGCTAAGCCGTGCAAGGATGGTCGGTCAACTTGACCATGACCGACTGATGTAGGCATGGGAACTGCCCTGCCCTCCCGCCCGGCCTGGAGGGTCAGATGGTCTAAGTGCTCAGCGTTGCCTGCTTCGATGGCGTCGTTCTCCGACACCAGCCGGCTGTCCATTCCCTTTCGGGACAGTGCTGTGGCCGCCTTGCCCAAGTGCTTGGTCGGCTCCCGAGACAAAGCCACAGCCTGGAGTTCGTCACCCCGGTCCGAAGCCGCCCGGGCTTGCTCGGACAAGCTGCGGTGGTCGATCGTGACCGTCAGGCCAGCCGCTTCAAGATGTGCGTTGGTCGTTTCCGCGACCATCTCTCGGACCCACTGCACTTGGATTTTTCCCGATGGGCCGCCGTCCAACTCCCTGGTCTTCTCCCCAAAACCTTCTGGCCCAATGCGCCGAGTGCTGGCAAGCAGATGCACATGGTGGTTAAGCCCATCCGGTGTTCCTGGGCAATGGATGCTCGCCTGGACAGCAAACTGGTATCGGTCGACCAGTGCCTCGGCAATAGCGAATGCCAGATGGGCCCGCTGCTCGTCGGACAGCTCGTGAGGCAAAGACAGCTCGAACTCACGCGCCACCGTGGCATCTTTTCGGCGCTCTGCGGCCTCGGCTACGGCCCAGAGCTCGCCAGGGACCAGCGCCCAGTCGGGCGCATCAGGGGGAGCGAGGCAGAAGGTTTCAACGACGCCGCTCCTGCGGCGGTAGTCGTGCTGTTGTCCCGTGAGTAAGTCGGCAAGCAACAGCCCGCCCCTGTAGGCGGCTGCGGCGACGGCTGATTGGCCTTTGCCTCTGCTGAAGACTTTGATTGAGGTGTGGAAGATGGCCATAAAGACTCCTGTGAAGACAGGTTCTTTATGGACCAGCTTTTGCCGTTGGCAAGCCTCGCAGAGGCTTGGGGTTCCAGGGGCGCAGCCCTTGGCGCACGCATCCGTCAGGATGCCTAAGTGCGCTCTTGAACCATTGACATTCTCCACCATCGTCCAGCCCAGCTGTGACGGAAGCAGCATCTACAGCACGACGGTGGCAATCAGCCCCACTCAAGACGATGCGTCTAGCTACCAAGACCTACTTGACCGGCCAGTCAAACCCTGAAAAGTTTGCGTAGTAGGTTCCGTCTTTAGGGTGGGGACCGACGTAGAAGATCAATACATAAGACTTGCGGAACACCTCGACAAAATCGAAGTAAACTCTCGCCGCTGCTTCTGCACTGGTGCCATCGCCTTCCTTCAGATGCCAATCAGTCTGCTTCCTTCCTTGATTTCCCGGCAGATCGTATTTATAGAAAACGTTACCATTACGAGCGTAATGAACTTCATAGCGCTGATGCCACTCACGCGGCGGACCAACCTCCTTCCCAGCCGCTTGATCGGCAAGAAGCCGCGCCGCCCGATTGGCGAATGACCACCTGTGCCCCGCCAAGTTGTCGGCATCGTCCAAAGCGCCATCAGCGAAGATCACACTTGGATGAGTTGCTTGAATATTCTCGAAACTTTTTCTTGGGCTATCAGGACAGGATTTTGGAGCTGGCGGAGGAGGAACAAGCCACTCTCTTAACTTCACATCGTTCTTTCTAAAATCTTTGGTCATAAAACCAAAGACAAGAGCACCAAAACTCCTCCGGTACCCTCGCTCAATACCGCTAAAACCGACCGTTATTCCATTGGTTACAATATCACTCAAGAGATCTTGGCTAACCTCCCGATCGCTTTTTGCAACACCAATGACGCGCACATCAGCCACCCCTAATTCGCTTAAGAGTGCCTCCGTGTCGACCTTGTTCCGCTCTAAAACGAAGAGATAGCGCATATGCGGTTTTTCGTGGCCGCCGGTCTATCGCGCGCTCTTGATTGCATCTAAAACGAGACCAAGCGGCAGACGAAGTTCCGCTAGCTCGCGCTCCCCCATACGATCTATGACTAGTGCGGCGATGTGACGCAACTCACTCTTAGTAGCCCCATCGCTTTGAGTCGAAAGAGCTAGCTGCAGATCCGCGCCAGGTTCAGCCGACCGCTTTAGCGCAGCCACTGCACAACTCAGAACGTTGCCAGTAAGACCAGAATGGCGCAGAGACTCTTCGAAGATCAGCAGCAATCTTGCTGCCCTAAACTCGCCCCACACCCGATTCAACTTCCTCTTTCGAATCTGTGCGAACCACGACCTCCACCACTCAGGGTCGTCAGTGATCGTGGACGCAAGAAGCTGATCCCCTCCCGGGAACTGAAGCAAAATGAAATCCCGCGCGAACTTACGGTGCTCATCCGCGTCAGGGCTCTCAAATCGCGTCCAATCTGGTTCATTGGACGCAATGCTTTCCACCACCCGCAAATGCCCCTCAGAGGAGACCTCGATGCTAAAGGGGCTATTGGGGCTCGCCCATACCCTCCACGGCTCATGATGTCCAGACCAGTGCGCGGCCAGCTCGACCCCGGGAGTCGCAGGTCCATATACTGGATCGAGGCCCGCGCGCCCTACCATAGCAACCTTGGGAACTTGTGTAGAGATGAGCTGTGCAATCGATTTTTGACCGAACTGAAGTGGTGACCAAGTCGAATCTAAGCTGCGCAGAAACTGACTGAGTTTCGCACCAGTCACGCGACCGCACTCCGCAACATGCTTCTCGATCAATGCAACGGTTTCATTAAGGTCCATCGCCATCTCGCAAAAAAAAAGAGTTCGCACTTGCGAACTCTTTCATATAATCGCAGGACTGCCCACCATTTGGCGCAACCTGAGTGATCTTAGAGCTCGGCCAGCTCTATAGACTCCTGGGCGGCTCAATCTCGGCACGTCAGCCCCCATTGCCGCTAATGCTAACAGTTCCTCCAGCCCAGTCAAGTCCATGGACTCCAGCCGCCTAAACCAAGGAAGAACCTAGCCCATTTCCTGAGCTACTGGCGCTACATTGCCAACCAGTAACGCCCATGCCACACCCTACGCCGATGTCTGAACGCGTTCATCTTAAGGCAACTCAACACGACCCGCGCTCGAGGTGGGTGGACCTCCCGCTGAAGACCGATACGAAGATCCTTCGGGCCTCATTCGATACTGCTGGAAACAGCACAGCACAACCACGCCTATGCATCCCCCTCGGTCTTCAATCTCTTGGCTTGCTCCCACATTTCAACCACACGCTCACGGAAGGGCCAAAGCACCAACCTCAACATCGTCCACCAGAGTGCGATTGTCCCTACGCTTGCCAACTGGTCGTCGGTAATAAGACCGTGACCGTAGCGATTCCTGAGGTTGTGCCCAGCCTTGTGCGTCAGCAGAGCCTTAAGCTCCAAGATCAAATCAGGCGATAGAACGTCACCAACATCCGGGTGGGCTAAGAGCTCATTGAGGGATTTTTCCTCCTCAGCACCATCCGTCACATTGCTGTGTGACAGAGTGTGGATGCCGGCCCGCTTGAATGCCGCGCGCACGAATGGCTCGGCCTGCGGAATGAGAAACACCGCAGCCTCCTCCCAATCCAACTCAAGGCCCGCAAGGATTCCTCGCGCCAACGACCATTCATGGCCGCGCGGCGTAACCGGCGAGCTGTGCAGTATCCCGATGATGTCGGCCAAGGTAGGCTCAAACTTGCCCTGGAGGACATCGAGAGCAGCGGGTATGGCCACCTGTGCCAGGATGGGATGATCGTACTGCGACACATGGTTCACCATGCGCCGCTCCATTTCCGCCTCATCAGAAGCGTCAAATGGCGCGGTTGAGTCCACGGGCACCCCATTGGCGTCATAGGTAACCTGACGAAACATGCCGGTAAAAACGAACCGCCGAGCGTTGTCTGTTACTTCTTTACGAACCTGATCTGCGTTGACCCATCTGGTGAACGCAAAAGCCACCTGCAAGAGTGAGTCTGCAAACGTCGCGGCTGATACACGCTCCCTAACGTGGGTAACAAATGAAGACACGTCGACCTCATGAGAGAAGGTGCTCATCTCCCCGAGGATGCGTGACCTAATCTCAGCCAGCTCTGCCTGCAAGTCCTTGATGCGGCCCCTGTCACCCCTGTGACGCCGCAACACTGCGATGCCCTCGGCCATCCAGTCGGCCTGGAGCATGGCTTGCCCCGGCGCCCGAGCCAAGCCAATCAATGCATCGGCGTTCTTGTGATGAGCAATCTGCTCCCGAAAGGGATCCTTTGCGGCGAGCCACAGCGCAGCAGCCTCACGGAACAAGTCCACGGCCTCTGGGGATGGGCCGTTGGTCAGCAACGTGTCGCCCTGCTCCTCGAAGGCTGCAGCAGCCTCCGCAGCCATGGAGCGATTTCGCTTCCGGATCTCTTCAGCGATCGGAACGCTTACGCCCGGCCATGACTTTTCTAGGCCTTGATGCATGAGCGACTTTGCGGAAGCCCACAGTGCGCCCGAAAACTCGGTATCGCGCCGCAGGTATCTCCATCCCAGTTCCATTGCCCGCTGTAGGCTCTCTCTTCGAGACACTGCATGATCATCCGCGCGCATCGAATACTCGAGATGTGCGCGAGCCGCCATTGCCCCCAGTTGCCAACCAGGCCTTTCGTAGACTGGAGCCAGTTGCAAGGCCACGTCAGAGAGCCGCGCACGAACCCACGCATCTGACGCCATTTCAGCCATCATCTCGAGAGCATCCAGATCGTATATGCCCAGATCGTCGGGGGCAGCAGACCGGCCGTTGCTCATCTGGAGTGCGGCCACATAGGGCTGAGGTGTCCCCACAACCATGTGCATTGAGATAGCCGCTGAAAGCAGGCGCAGAATCGCGGCATCTTGCGGACGACCCTCCTTTATTTCATCGCTGCGCTTACGTAGCTCAGCTACGCTGGTCCAGCGGTTAACCGGTCCTGACAGGCTTGCGAGCTCTTGCTGCCAGTCAAAAGCTTCCAAATCTTGCCTAGACACCGCAGCATCCAAAATACCTGGGCGGATGAGTTCTTCATCGGGGGCACCCCCCTGAACAGTGGAACTTGTCACTTCTTCCTCCATGAAATCGCCCCGGAGCCTACCCCAGCCACGAGCTATTGAAGCTAGCCAGCCTTTGAAAAGCGTGCTCAAAAGCCTAACGACAGAATAGTCCATTTATTCTCCGTTCACATTCAAATTTTGAACTGTTAGCTTACTCTAGTTAAACAGTACGGTAATGACTCCGGAAACAACGCGCACAGCGCCGCGCAAGTCATTGATTTAAATGAAACTAGAAGAGCGTTTTGGTGCGGTACGAACGGTGGGGCCGAAGCACAAAATGGCGCCACTGAGGCGATGCCTAAGGCCGTGAATAAAATCCCGATTTTTCGTTGACGATTTTCTTCCCTGTCGTATCCCTACTTCCATCACTCAGATGGAAGCAACGCAATGACCTCCCCCACCTCGCAATACCTCACCTCCTACTTGGCCGACCCAACTGGCACGCTCAAGCTGACAGACGTTCGCATTGGCCGTGTCCGAGTCGGGGCAATGATTGTCACCGGCCGAGAAGCAGCGATCCATGCTCAGGAGATCATCAACGACGCCTGCGAGCGAACCAGGCGAGCTCGGGTTGGGAGGAATGGCACTCGCTACCCAGAGCCACTCCCCGTCGCCGCGCCAGCCCGTCTGCTGTCGATTGAGATCCGCGACTACTTGGCTGACCGGGAGCGCATGGGCTTGACCCGCAACACCATCGAGGCCACAGCACGTTCACTGAAGCTGCTCCAAATGGCCTGCGGGGACATTCCGGTGTCCAGGGTCGACCACGTGCACATCTACCGACTTTGGGAGCTGATGCGTTGGGCTCCGCCGCTTCTCCAGTCAGACCCGCAGTATCGGAACTACACCTTTGAGCAAGCGATAGCTCAGGGAAAGGCACTTTGCGTGCAGCCACCCGCACCGGCCACCATTGAGAAGCACCGCCGGTTCCTGGTCACGTTCTTCGGGCGGCTGGAAGAGGCGAAAGCCATCGCGGGCTCGCCCATGCACTTTTTCAAAGAGGTGAAGAAGGACCTGGTCATTGACCCCGACAAGGCAGAGCGCTTGTTTGACGAAGAAGATTTGTGCCGCATTTTCGCCCCGAACACGTTCATCCCCTGGGCCATGAAAGCCCCGCATCGTTGGTGGGTTCCCATGATTGGGCTGCATACGGGAGCACGCATAAACGAAGTTGCTCAGCTGAAGCTGGCGGACGTTGTTCAAGAGAGCGGGGTTTGGTGCATCAAGATTCAGAAGACGGTGGATGCGGACCTGAGCCACAGAGACAGGAACAGGAGCCGCCAAAGCCTAAAAGGCAAAGCAGCCGTCCGAACGCTCCCCATCCCCCAACCGCTGCTCGATGCGGGGTTCCTGGCATTCGTGGATGACATCCGGGCATGTGGCCATCCTCGTCTCTTTCCACACCTGTCTGCCGGCGTGCGACGCGATACTGGCGAGACGAACGCTCGTTACAGCCAAGGCGTGCTCAACCAGTTCAGCCGATATATGAAAGACCTTGGATTTCCTAAAGGCATCGGGCTCCACGCCTTCCGGCACACCCTTGCCACTGAGCTGCACCACATGGGGGTGGCCGATGAGGACATTGCCCTTGTCACAGGTCACTCAATCAGCAAAAGGGTTCCGGTATTGCATGAGGCGTATTTCCACAAGAAACCAGCGTTGGCGCGAACGAAGCAGATCGCAGTGCTAGAGAAGTATCGGCCTGAGGTGACGCTTCCGGTCTACCAACCCGGACAGTTCCGCGCGGCCTTGGCTGACCGTAGCAAGTTCTACCCGTGAGGCACCTACCGAAGAGGAGAAGTCCCTGGCGAGCCAGGGATCTCTTGCAGCGCTAACGGTTTTCGTCTCACATACGCCATTGGTGCAGCGAGTCCCCCGCGTCCCGCACCCTTCACGGCGTCCCCAGAGGACCGCACATCGGCCCCTCCATCAGACGGCGGATGATGAAACCACTGACTGAATACGGTGATGGTGGTAGCGATAGCGATAGCGATCGGACCCCCAGCGCGCTTCGAACCGAGGCCGGCCCAGCGAGACGTTTAAGCGGGCGGGCCTTCCGTCGTTTTTCGTAGGTAAGCCATCTTCCAAGCAGAAGAGATCACACCTCGATGGGGAGCTATCACTTGGCAAGCCACTCCGCGTAGGCATCAACGTCAATCATAGGCACCGTCCCACTGAACTGCAGAGTGGCGATCAGCTTTAAAAGAAACGCCGTCGCCGGCTTCCGCTCGGGGACAAAATCGTATGTTCCACCCTCAACCCTAACGAAGTGGCCGTGTGAAGCGATGCATCCAAGATCGAGCAGACCGAGCTCCTGGTCGGCCGCGAGTGCCTTTCGTAGCGGGTCGCCCATCGCGGGCTTCCACTCGCTTTCAAGAGACAACACGCCACCAATGATCGGGATGGGTGGCTTCGGCGCGTAAGTGCCACCGGCATGCGGAATCGGAAGACTGGTGCGATGCAGTCGTCTCACCGAAGCCACCTTTCGTTGCGCGTAATCGACAAGGGCCGCGTCGACGGTCTGCTTCGCCTCAAAGGCCGCATAGACGCTCTCCGCCGGCACAATGGTCTGCCCTTGGAAGTTGAAGATGAATGGGGAATACTGTCGATCGAATACAAGCACATCGATCTGTTCACTGAACTTTCCAAGGCTATCGACCACGTGCGCTTGGGCAACCTGGTAGCGCTTAGGCAGATACTTTTCCAGAAGCTCAATCCAGACTGATTCGCTGGCGTCACCCTTAGTTCCGGGGTGCGCGAAACTGCGCCGCGCGATTGAGAGACGATTCTCTATATCGGCATGCAAGTCAGACAGAAGTGCGGATAGACTCCACTCGCTCATATTCAGCCTCCGGCATTAGGACAGTGGAAACTTGACACCAAACAGAGCGCGCCAAGCGCGTAGCGCCTCACCCTGACGCCCTCGGCGAGCATGGTCGATTGCGACCGCAGCCTCTCGCTCGGCGGCCCGAAGAAGAGACTGGGCCCGCTGTTTGCGCGCTTGATCCATTTCATCGCTTATTGGGGGCCCAAGCCCTGCCGGATCATCAAACGTATCGAAGATACGATCGGCAAGCGTAGCGAATACCCCTTGAATCTCACGCTCAAAACTGCCACCCCAGCCCCCATGGAGGGCCTGAAGACACATTACCTCGATCAGGAAGGACGGCTTGATCGGCTTCTCGCCATGCGTTGGATTGTTGTTCCAATACTTGAGCATCCGAACGATGCCCTTCCATTCACTAGAATAAGCCTGATGCGCAGCCGTCGCCTTGTCGGCGTGGATCTTCGGGTTGGTATCGATCCACTTCCCAAGCGCTTCGTCGGGGATGGCATAGTTGTCGCCGCTAGCGAACGCTGGCACCACATCCACGCTCATCACGCGGTAATCGGTGTTGTCTTCGCCGTCGGCAGAGACGCCGAAGGCGACGTTGAGTGAACGACGCTGGCGTTTGACGCGTTCGCCATACTTCTCCTTCAACGCGCTAAAGAAGTCGTCCAGCACCACGGATGGCGATTTGCTCAGATACGCGCTTTCAGAGTTCTTCAAGACAAAGAAGATGTCGATGTCTTTAAGAGGCTTGGTTTTGGTCCAACGGGCGTAAGATCCGGTCAAGAAGTCGGTATCCACCTTGAACTTATCCCGGATTTGATCACGCACCTCCTGGTGTCTAGCGATAGCGTTAGCCTGCTCACGGTCATTTAATTCCAGACGGTGCTTGAACTTGCGAAAGGCGTCTTCAATCGAGATCACGATGAGTTCCTCAGGTAAGAAGTCCGGCCTCCCAGGCCGCTATGTTCGATCGTCGAACCTAGGCTTTGCCGCACCATCCCCGAGGTGGAACGCTCGTGGCCCGTGCCCCAGCCCGACACATCAGGTCGCCCCGGTTTGGTATCGAGAAGAAGGGAGTAGCGGGCGGACGCTGGCGACAGGCCGGCCTTACGGATGGCGTAGCGAAGCTGCTCGGTATCAGTCCAGAAGCTGCCGTCGTCGCTGCTCCACGCGTAGCTGATCTCGATATCCCAGCGGACAATCAGCGCATTGGTCGCAGGGTTGTAGATCTCAAGCCAAACGCCCCGCAGGTGTTGACTGCCCAGCCAGGTTTTGATGGCTCGGTGGTTCGTTTCCCAGTCTCCAACGAACGCAGCCGGATCAAGGCCGCTCAGCCTGATGATGTCTTTCAGGCTTCTCAATATGTTGTCGGCGACGTAGACGACTGAGTGCGTATAGGTGTTTACGACGACGGTAGTCATGCGAGGAATTCTTTCGTATCAAGCGTCAGCACAGAGGAACTTGTCGAGCTGGCTGCCGTCTCCGCCTGCTTTTCTGACAAGTCCCGAGCGGTGATACGCTTGGAGTATTGGGCCAAGGCACGGCGTGCCCAGCTCAGGTCATCTGCCGGGCAAGGAAGGGATATCGACCATTCGCCGTTGAGTGGATCGAAACCCAAGCTCTCCTCGTTCACGTCTTCTCCGCCCATCGCGTCGTCGTCATAAAGGCAGTAGATGCGTGTGCGCGGGCCACTGCAGATGACGGTAATCGGTGCTTCCCGCGGAGCCTGATCCGCAATGAGACTGGTGGCAATGCCAGCGACCGCCTCAAGCTCAGCGCGAGCTGATCCATCGCCGTTGCGGAGGAGGAGTTCGGAGATTGCCCGCCAAGTTTCAGACGCGTCCCGGCCAGGCGTGCTCTTAAATGTGCGGCGAACGACGCTCATGCGTCTCGCCCTCCCGCGCGCTCAGCTTTGGCCGCCTGCGCTGCACGAAGGAGGTCTTGATGCGTAAGGCGCGACGGGTCAATAGCCGTTTCCCTGTCGAACGTTAATGCACTAGCGACCATCTTGCGGATCGCACGCCCATCTAGCCCAACGCATGCCTTCGCCGATGCATTAAGCCCCGCGCCGCTCTTCAGCGCATTGAGTGCTGGAAAAGTCAGGGCCAAGCCACTTAGGCAATCAAGCAGAATCTCCCTGCAGGCGTCGGCACCTGGTAGCGGGATGGTCATCACAAGGTCGCACCGCGAGGTAAAAGCTTGGTCGACAGCCTCCGGGAAGTTGCTGGTGGCAAGAAACAGGATGTTAGTGTATTGCTCTGCCAACGCATCGAGTTGCACAAGCACGGCATCCGTCGCGCGGTGGATGTCGATCGGATTAGCCTCAAGGCTCATCCGCGTGCGATCTGCAGCGAGGGTTTCAACCTCATCCAGAAGCACGATGGTCGGACCGAGCGCCGCTGCCTCGGCGATAGTTTGTGAGAAGAGGTCGGACACGGCACGCTGGGTCTTGCCCATGTTCGAACTGGTCAGCATATGCGGCTCGACTTCCAGCAGACGAAAGCGTTCGTTTTTGAAAAGCTGGGACACGCGATTGGCCAGCCCTTTCGCCAGCGACGTCTTGCCCGTTCCAGGTGCTCCTACGAGGAGAATCGCCCCGTGCATCGGCAAGACGCTACGTGCCACCTTGGGCCGAAGCGTGAAATTCAAGATCGCCTGCGATAGGAGGCGCTCTTTGATTCCCTCCTCAAGCTTGATCGAATCCCAGAGCGCACCTAGAGGCGCGTCTGGCAGCGCTCGGCTGCGCTGGATCCCTTTGGCCTGCGGCACATCATGAAGGGGCAACAAGTTCCGCATTGCTTGTGATCCTCAGAGGTAGTCCAAGTCGCCCGGTCCTGGCACCAGTGCGATCGGGCAGGCCGTCCCTGTCCGTAAACAAAGCATACGGATACTTTCTTGCTGTAGTCAAGTATCTTTACGGACGGTATGCTTGGTCCATGTTTACCGGGAGAATTCGATGGAGTCGTCTGGAAGTTCTAAGGTCCGCTGGGGACAGAACCGCAGGTTGAACTTCATCGATGTGCGCCTGCAGTATGACGGGCGCATCAATCGCAGCGATCTGATGCAGTTCTTCGACATATCAGCGCCCCAAGCTAGCGCGGACTTAGGGCTGTATCAGCAGTTGGCCGGAGACAACTTGGTTTACGACACACGGCAACGGATCTATTTAGCGACGCCTGAGTTCAAGCCGATTACCAAGAGGAGCGAAGCCACGCGCTACCTCAACGAACTGCAGCGTCTGGCTCGTGGAATCGTGGAGCCCGACGAGAGCTTCGTAGGCTACCAGCCCTCTACAGGCGTGGTTGTCAGTCCATCGCGCGCGATCGAAGCAGACGAGGTCGCGACCCTCCTTCGCGCCATCCGCGATCGCGTCGCCCTCCGTGTCCGTTATCAGTCGATGGATGCGCCGGAGCCGCAGGAATGGGTGATTTCGCCCCATGCGCTGGGATTTGACGGATTGAGGTGGCACGCCAGAGCATGGTGCCACGCGAGGGAGATCTTTCGCGACTTCGCAATCGGACGACTGGATGTGCTAGAGCACGTCTTTAGCTCGAAGTCAGTCGATCCATTGCTCGACGAAGGCTGGAACAATGAAGTCACAGTTTCGCTTGTGCCGCATCCCGGTCTTACACCGTCACAGAGGCGCGTGGTCATGCGCGATTACGGGATGGTTGAGGGGCACTGTGAGGTGCGTTGTCGCAAGGCGATGCTCTTTTACACTCTTCGGCATCTGAACCTGGAAAGCCTCGTTATTTCAGACCTTCCCGCCCAGCAGCACGTTGTGGTCGAAAACGCCGAAGAGGTCAAGCAGTGGATGCTTGAAGACCGCGATGGGCTTCGGCACAGTCGGCGCTGATCTCTGGTCTTTCAGGCCTCTGTTGGCCACACGGTTGTGGCTCAGATTGCATCTGTGACCGAGGTCACATTCTTGCCATTATTCTTTTGAGACGCGCGATGGCGGTTCCTCGCCGCTCCGTTTTTCTCATCGCCTGATTGCTTTGAAAGCCCGTCTGATTGATATCGGCCTTGGCCGGCTGTGAATAGCCTAGCTGGCCCCGCTTGACTCTAGTTCTCGCGCAAGGTCCTCGCGCTCTTTTTTGCTCATCGTCGCCAAAGACAAGATCACCTTGGCGGTAGCGTCGTCTTCGGCGACCAAGTAGGCAATCGGCACCCCCAAGGTTTGAGCTAACTTCCCGAGCCCATCCAGGTCAATCCCGCTGACCTCGGTCTCATACCGGTTGACCCGGCTGCTGGCCAGCTTCTTATCGAGGCCCATCAAGACCCCCAGCGCTCGTTGACTGGGGATGCTGCGCAGTTCCCGGGCCTGTTTCAGGCGGGCGGCGAACAGGGAACGGGCGGAGGGGCTGGGCAAGTGAACGGATGTTGAAAACTTGGGTGGACAGCATGACGTGGTCCCTCAATGCATGGCAGACTCTTCGCGAAATGTAGCACCCTCCCGACCAACCACAGGGGTTTTCATGAAGACGAATCAGACAAGGATGGCCGCCGGCCTGGCTGCCGCGCTGCTGCTGACCGCCCATGGCGCAGGCGCCCAAACCCACAGTGAGCAGGAAGAGATGCCTAATAAGCCGGGGTTCTTCCGGCAGTTGGGAACCAGCCTCAAGAATGCCGGCCAAGAAATGGTGGGGGTCAAACCGGCCCAGGGCGCGGCTAAGTCGACTGGTGGGGGCGCCGCCATCTATGTTCCCGTCGGCGGCGTGGGCAAGCTGCCCGGGCTCTTCAAATCGGACAACCACCAGCAGGCCCAACTTGGCAAGCTGGAGTGGCCCCGGGTGGCGTTGACGTTCCAGGAATGGGGGGCGACGCTTCCCTGCTGGACCGTGGAAGCCCGGATCTGGACCAGTCCCTCCGCATCGACCACTGAGGTGTTCCGGACCTGCGCCAACGCAGCCCTGACGGAGACCGACGACCTGGGCGATACCGCGGAGCTGAACACGTCTGCGCTGTGGAAGGGCCGGGACACCATGATGGGCGTGCGGGTGCCCCCCAGCAAGCCGAACACAGGGTCTAGCCGGTCCACCGGTCCCAACCCGCCGAGCCAGCCGTTCGTGGTCAACGTCTCCCGCCCCGGCGTGTCAGAAAGGGCTGTTCAGGTCGCGCTGCGCGTGGCGTGGGTCTCGGGCTTCATCCAAACCGCCGACATCCATCCTGGCGCTTCTGGGTTCCTGACCCCCTTCAGGGACGGTCGCATGTGGATCTCGGGCTTCAAGCCCGAAGGAAACCGGGACCGGTAAACCCACTGGTTCGTTTATTCCCCCAGGGCGGCCCACCGCCGCCCCTGCTCAACTCTCAAGGAATGACTATGAAAGCAACGAAGATTGCCTTCGCCGGCTTGGCCATTGCATTGACCCTGTCCGGCTGCGGTGGCCCGCCTTCCAGCAGCGATGCCGAAAAGGCATTGGCCTCCCTTCTTACCCAGAGCGGAGCCGGTCAGATCACCAACATCCAAGACTTCCAGCTCACCGGGTGCGTGGAGGCCCAGGACACGGCGGGCTATCGGTGCGACACCACGGGGAAGGTGACCATCGACATTGGCGGCCAGCAGGTGCCTGTCCCGGTCAGCAAAAATCTTCGGTATGCGAAGGAGTCGGGAACCTGGAAGGCCTACGCCAAATGAGCCCTCCGCCTCCCCTTTCCGGCCAACCGGTGCCCGTCCACAGCAAGTTGATGACCCCCAGGGACCGGTTCTTCTGGTGGTATTCGGGTGCCCTGCTTCTCACTGGACCTTTCGGGTTCGTCGTCGGGCCGCTCTTGGCCCGACGCGCAACCCGGAAGGCGGCGCGTCGTTACCCGGTCGAGGCCCACGCAGCGCAGGCACGCGATGTGGGCTTTACGTGGTGGCAGTGGTGGATCATGACGCCGCTGACGCTGATGGGCGCTTTCTGGGTGTTTGGCCTACTGAGCGGGCTGCCGATGTTCTTGCTTGTGATCTACGCTCAACTGGCTCACTGAAGCGCAGCAAGCCGCTACCGAGGAGGCCGCCACATGGCGGCCCTTTTTTTGTTTCGTGCGCCACTCCCTCTTGACTAAGTCAGCCGCCGATATAAGTTTCGTCAACATCAGGGGCGGAACATGACAAGAATCGAGCTCACGCAGTTCCTCAGACAGATTGGAGTGGCAATCAATAAGGAACAGGAAAAAAACTATCGCTGGGCTTCAAGGCCTCTTGGAGCGCCAAAGCCAATACTACGATTCCGGACGTTGAAGGATGCCGAGAACTTCTGGATGAAATATGGCCGTTACATTCTATACAAGGCCAGTCAGATTGATGAGTCCATAAGCAAAGCGGCGGATTCCAACCCTGGCGTCATTGACTCGATAGCGCGCTGGCTGGACCCCTCGACGCCCGACGCGTATCCACCAGATCTCAGCGAGGCAGCAGCCCGCCTTCCTGAATACCATCGCCCCCAGCGGTGGAAGAGAGACATCCTGAAGCTAGCTAGCGAACTTGGACCTTTGCATGATGAGTGGGCGGTGCAAAGGGCTTGCTACTATCGCACCCTGTCCAGATATGGATACCATGACGCTTCAACCGGAAACCGTGAGCGACTTGGTGACAACGCCGACGATACATGACTGGATTTTGAGTGAGTTAAGTATATTTGACCGTTCCCCGCCGGCCAACTACCTTAGCGCAGCGCTCCAGATTGCAGTTTTTCACTTGCTCGGATCTGGGATATCAAATGATGTTGATGAAGAGAGCTTTACTGCGGCTCTACTTGGATCTTTTTGTGAAGCCTGCCAAGTGTGCGTGGCCGCAATGCCGCCTGCCAGCAACTCATCCTTAACGTGGCGGAGACACAACAAGAACAGCAGCGGGACCCTTGGAGAGTCTGCGACAGGAGCAGATTTTGCCTTAATCATCCGCCACAACAACAGCTTCGCTAGAGCAGCGGTGTTTCAGGCGAAGAACGGTCAGTCGGATGTAGGCAGCTTTAAGGCAAGTCACCTCTCTCCTGCGACAAAGGTTGACCCCGAAGAACAGCAGTTCGTTAGGCTAAGGCGATATTGCCATTGCATCCTCTCGGGCAAAGAAGATGCCGAGGAAGCATTATTAGACTTACAAAGTATTGGGTGGGCACACTATCTTGTATACGAAAACTATGCCACATACTGCTGTCCTTTGAGCTCCCTGACAATCCTCGAACATCGAATCAGTAAAGATATCTCCCCTGGCACAGTTAGATACAAAGACTACCCTTACTTCAACTTCGTTGACATTCTTGTGAATGGATGCAACCAGGAGATTGGAGTTCAACCCGGATGGCTTAGCCTTGAATCGTCCAGCGAGATCACCGCTTTCGTTAAGTCAGCGGCAGATCTCTTCGATATCTACGAGGCACATGTGGACCCCACGATGGACTGGGTCCCGCTAATCGAAGAGCGCAATATTCCACCCCAGCAAGAGAAGATTCGACTGATAAAAGAAAGTCTTCTTTTGCCTTCAGCGATACTACCGGTGCCAGTGCCAGCACGGGAGCCAGGCTTAGAATCGAAAGCCCCATCTACGCCCCCAGCATCACAGCAAGATTTTCAGCTCGCGACTCGAGACGAGCGACGACTGCGCAAAGCCCGCGAACACGACAACAAAGGGAAATTCTTGGAGGGGAGGAAGGGTCTAGGGCGGAACCCGAGGAAGGATTAGGTTAGACTGGCAGGACACAACACAGGACACATGTCCGGTTTGCGATCTGTTGCAGGGTCAAGGGGTTAGGTTCGGGTCGATCCGATCCCCCTCTCTCCGCCAGATGACCCGTCCTGCCATAGGTTGACACCCATGGGGTGGATGAACCGGCCGCCTTCAGGCGGCCAAGGACGCCCGATGCATCGCATCGGGCGTCTGCATTTTAAGGGACAGGTGGGGTC
>Ga0308172_1001039_pt1 | contig 23629 bp, 17 predicted proteins | sample PhyGR2_FD_202134 | JGI IMG/M metagenome (GOLD analysis project Ga0308172, IMG submission 202134) | Phyllosphere microbial communities from UC Gill Tract Community Farm, Albany, California, United States - DLSLSG.R2 | ecosystem: Host-associated > Plants > Phyllosphere > Unclassified | place: USA... | reverse complement strand
CAGTTTGACGTGACCCGCGAGCGGATCCGTCAAATCGAAGCCAAGGCGTTGCGCAAGTTGCGCCACCCGACGCGAAGCGAGCATCTGCGCTCCTTCCTCGACGAGTGATACCAAAACCCCCGGCCTAGTCCGGGGGTTTTGTTTTGCCTAGATAAAAATCCCCGCTTCACCCCTCCTGCGAAATGCCCGTCTACACTCGAAACATTCCCCGTGCCATAACGAGACCGTTATGCCCAGTTTGCCGACCGTGATACTGCTGTCGCTGCTGACCTGGACCGCAACGGCTGGCGCGTTGACTCTCACTGATGATGAGCGTGGCTGGTTGGCGGACCATCAGGAGCTGCGCCTGGGGGTGGACACTTCGTGGCCGCCCTTTGAATACCGTGACGAGAATGGCCGCTACCAGGGCCTGGCTGCGGACTATGTCCGCCTGATTCAGGATCGCCTGGGCATCAAGATAAAACTGATCGAACCAGCAAGCTGGGGCCAGGTGTTGGAGCAGGCTCGAAACAGTCAACTCGATCTCATACCGGGTGTTATGTCCACACCGGAGCGCCAGAACTATCTGGCCTTTACTCGACCTTACATCGACTTTCCGATGGTTATCCTTGCCCACGAAGGTGGGGCGCGCCCGCGCACGCTCAAGGAGCTCTATGGGTTGAAAATTGCCGTAGTGGAACACTACGCCCCTCATGAATTACTGCGTACCCATCATCCCGATATCAATCTGGTCGCCTTGCCCAATGTCAGCTCCACGCTACAGGCACTGGCCACCGGGAAGGTGGACGCCGTAGTCAGCGACCTGGCCTCCAGCGTCTGGAGCCTGCGCGAACTCAAACTCGAAGGCTTGTATGTCAGTGGTGAAACGCCCTACCGCTATCAACTGGCGATGGGCGTACCCCGTAACGACAAAATGCTGGTAAGCATCCTCGATAAAGTACTGGCGGACCTCAGTCCTGACGAAACCAGCGCAATCCAACACCATTGGGTGGGTAACTTCTCGGATAACCGCACTTTCTGGAACGATCTGCTGCTGTACGGCCTGCCCGCACTGCTATTGATGAGCGCCGTATTGATCATCGCGATTCGGATCAATCGCCGGCTCAGCTCGGAGATTTCCCGCCGCGTCGCACTTGAACAAGAACTGCGCAGCAGCGAATACCACTACCGCAGCCTGGTGGAGAGTTTGTCGGCCATTGCCTGGGAAGCCAGCATCGCTGATTTCACCTACAGCTATGTGTCCCCCCACGCCGAGGAACTGCTGGGCTATCCACGCGCCCATTGGCTGATTCCAGGATTCTGGCGCAATATCATCCACCCCGCCGACCTGACCCGCACCGAAGCCTATTGCCACCGTGAAACCCGCGCCAAGCGCGATCACAGCGTTGACTACCGCGTAATCACTGCCGACGGCCGCTGCCTGTGGGTACGCGACATCGTTAGCCTGATCGAACACGGCCATGAGCCCGTCCTGCGCGGCTTGATGATTGATATCAGCGAAGCCAAGCGCACCGAAGAGGCGCTGCAGCTGTCCGAGCAGAAGTTCGCTTCGGTGTTCCAGCAATGCCCTGACATTCTGGTGATTGCCCGTTTCAGCGATGGACGTCTGCTGGAGGTCAATAAAGCGTTTGAAGACCAGATCGGCTTAAGCGCTGCTCAAGTACTGGGCAAAACCGCCACTGAATTGAACATCTGGGGTATCGACGACGCAGGGCCCGACTTGCTGCACCGCGTGCAGACCACCAGCATTCGCAACCTGGAAATGTCCTTTCGACGTAGCAACGGCCAAGTCTTCACCGGGCTGATTTCCGCGGAGCCGTTCCAGCTCGACACAGTGGAAGCCATTGTCGTGGTGGTGCGCGACATCACCCAGCTCAAGGAAACCCAGCAACAGCTGCAAACCTCCGAAGAGAAATTCGCCAAGGCCTTTCATGCCTCGCCCGATGGCTTGCTGCTCAGCCGCCAGCGCGACGGGCTGCTGATTGAGGTCAATGAAGGTTTCAGCCGCATCACCGGCTTCACCGCTGCCACGTCCATCGATCAGACCGCCTTGGAACTGGGGATTTGGGTCGACCTCAACGAACGCAAACACCTGCTGGAACTGATGCGCCGCGACGGGTTTGTGCGCGATTTCATCTGTCATATCCGCCGTGCCGACGGCCTGATACGCCTGTGCGAACTATCCAGCCGCCCGCTACCCATCGGCGACGAGGACTGCATGCTCACCATTGCCCGGGACATCACTGAACGCCAGCTGATGCAAGAGAAGCTGCAGCAGGCCGCCACCGTGTTCGAGAGCACCGCCGAAGGCGTCCTGATTACCGACACTCGGCAGAACATCAGCGCCGTCAACCGTGCCTTCAGCGAGATCACCGGCTACAGCGAGGCCGAAGCCTTGGGCCAGACACCACGCCTGCTGGCCTCCGGTCTGCATGACAGCGCCTTCTATGCGGCGATGTGGCATCAGTTGACCACTCACGGGCACTGGCAGGGCGAGATTTCCAACCGGCGCAAGAGCGGCGAGCTCTACCCTAGCTGGTTGACCATCAGCGCCGTGCGTAACCGTGACAATGTCGTTACCCACTTTGTGGCGGTTTTCGCCGATATCTCCAGCCTCAAACTGGCCCAGGCCCGACTCGACTACCAGGCCCACCATGACCCCCTCACCGGCCTGCCCAACCGCACGCTGTTTGAAAACCGGCTACAAGCCGCGCTCAACGGCCATCAGCAAACCGGCAAACAAGGCGCTGTGCTGTTCCTCGACCTCGATCGCTTCAAGCACATCAATGACAGCCTCGGCCACCCTGTCGGCGATCTGCTGCTTAAAGGCATCGCGCTGCGCCTCAAGGAGCAACTGCGCGACATCGACACCGTCGCGCGTCTGGGCGGCGACGAATTCATCATCCTGTTACCCGGCCTGCAACATGAAGGCGATGCCGAGCACTTGGCCAATAAGCTGCTGGCATGCTTCACGCCGCCGTTCCAGGCCGGTGAGCATGAGTTCTTTATCAGCGCCAGCATCGGCACCAGCCTCTATCCCCAGGACGGCACTGACGTCGCCACCCTGGTCAAGAACGCCGATGCCGCGATGTACCGCTCCAAGGCCAAGGGGCGTAATCGTGTCGAGTGCTATACCCGCGACCTCACCGTTCAAGCCAAGGAGCGCGTAGCCTTGGAACATGAGCTGCGCCGTGCCATCGAGCGCAATGAGTGCAGTCTCTACTACCAACCCAAACTCTGCCTGAAGACCCACGCCCTGATTGGCGCCGAAGCCTTGATCCGCTGGCACCACCCAACCTTTGGCGACGTGCCGCCCGAACACTTCATCCCGCTTGCCGAAGAGAACGGCATGATCCTGCAGATCGGCGACTGGGTGCTGGAACAAGCCTGTCGCCAGCTTCACGCCTGGCAAGGCACGTTCGACGATTTCGGCCCGCTGTCGGTCAACCTCGCCGGCGCACAGTTGCGTCATCCCAACCTGCTGCCGCGCATCGAACAACTGCTGCACGACTACCGCCTGGAGCCCGGCTGCCTGCAACTGGAGATCACCGAAAACTTCATCATGAGCCAGGCCGAAGAAGCCCTTGATGTGCTGCACGAACTCAAACGTTTGGGCGTTCAATTGGCGATCGACGACTTCGGCACTGGGTATTCCTCCCTCAGCTACCTCAAACGCCTGCCGCTGGATTTCCTCAAGATCGACCAATCCTTCGTTCGCGGCCTGCCCGACGACCCCCACGACGCCGCCATCGTGCGCGCCATTATCGCCCTGGGCCACAGCATGCAATTCACCATCATTGCCGAAGGCGTGGAAAACCCCGCACAACAAGCCTTCCTTGCCGACGAAGGCTGCGAACAGATGCAAGGCTACATCGTCAGCCTGCCTTTGCCGCCGGAGCTTTTTGCCGCCACGTTCCTTCGTATGACAGTTGAGGACTTTTCGGATAGCACAGCGAGGAAACCATCGCTATAATCCGCGACCTGTTAAGGGCCTATAGCTCAGTTGGTCAGAGCAGAGGACTCATAATCCTTTGGTCCACGGTTCAAGTCCGTGTGGGCCCACCAACTCCAAAGCCGCGCATTGCGCGGCTTTCGCGTTTCTGGCGTTTGATAAACAGCAGCCAATAATCTCAAAAAGCCTGATTCCGCCCACAAAACGTCCATAGCTCACTTGGCGAACAACTGCCCAATATCTTTGAACGCCTTGAATTCCAGTGCATTCCCGCACGGATCAAACAGGAACAACGTGGCCTGCTCCCCCACCTGCCCCCTGAAGCGAATATGCGGTTCCAGCACGAATTTCGTCTGCCTGGCTTGCAGGCGCTCGGCCAGGGCATGCCAGTCTTCCCACCCCAACACCACACCAAAATGCGGCACGGGCACGTCGTGGCCGTCGACTGCGTTAGTGTGCGCCGCTTGCTGGGACGCGGTCTGCGGGTGTTCGTGGATCACCAGTTGATGGCCGAAGAAATTGAAGTCGACCCAGTGTTCGCTGGAACGCCCTTCCTCCAGGCCGAAGACCTCACGGTAGAAGTACCGCGCGGCCGCCAGATCGAATACAGGAATTGCCAGGTGAAAAGGAGCGAGTGCCATCAGGTCAACCCTCTTTTGGATTTTTGAATGCCTGGGAGTTTAGCCTTGCTCCCGCCGACGCAAAGACGATAGTTTTCGCGCCGAGCTCAAATAATTTCGATGATTTAAGGGGCCGAAGCTGCGCGAATCGCAGCCCTCGTCTCGGTCTCTCGCCATGGCACCTTTGCGGCCACCAGGCTACTTGCTGGCCGGCGCAAGCCTGTAACATGCCCGCCTATCGCCGCCTTCACTGGAGTTCTGCCCTTGTCTGTCCTGGATGAAATCGATCGCCAACTGATCGCCGCGCTGCAGATCAACGCCCGCGAAAGCGTGGCCATGCTGGCCCGCCAACTGGGCATCGCGCGCACCACGGTCACCTCGCGCCTGGCGCGCCTGGAGAAAACCCAAGTGATCACCGGTTATGGCGTGCGCCTGGGCCAGCGCGTGGTGGATGGCGGCCTGCAGGCCTATGTTGGCATCACCGTACAGCCGCGCTCCGGTAAAGAAGTACTGCGCAGGCTCAGCGCCATGGCTCAGGTGCAACAGCTGTGCGCGGTGAGCGGCGAGTTCGATTATGTGGCCTGGTTGCGCACCGATTCGCCGGAACAGTTGGACCAACTGCTGGACCAGATCGGCAGCGTCGACGGTGTGGAGAAAACCACCACGTCGATCATCCTCAGTAACAAATTGGATCGCGGCCAGCCAATTTGACTAAGCAGTTCGTCATATTGACTAAAATCAATCCAATCCGACGACACATTGCGTCTTATTAACGATCACAACCCTCCCTAAACTGGCTGCCATCTTTTCCTATACTCAGCGGGTTGCGTCCCGCCAAGCCGTCAGTAAGGTCAGCCATGAGCATTCCGTCCAGCACCATCAGCAAGACCAATCGCCACCCCGCAGACGGCAAAAAACCCATCACCATCTTTGGCCCGGACTTTCCGTTTGCGTTCGATGACTGGATCGAACATCCAGCCGGGCTAGGCAGCATTCCCGCCGAACACCATGGCGCCGAAGTGGCGATCGTCGGCGCCGGCATCGCCGGGCTGGTTGCGGCTTACGAGCTGATGAAGCTGGGCCTCAAACCGGTGGTGTATGAAGCCTCGAAAATGGGCGGCCGCTTGCGTTCCCAGGCGTTTGAAGGGGCCGAAGGCATCATTGCCGAACTCGGCGGCATGCGCTTCCCGGTGTCGTCCACCGCGTTCTACCACTATGTAGACAAACTGGGGCTGGACACCAAACCGTTCCCCAACCCACTGACGCCCGCCTCCGGCAGTACCGTGATCGACCTCGAAGGTCAGACCCACTACGCACAAAAATTGTCGGATCTGCCGGCCCTGTTCCAGGAAGTGGCTGACGCCTGGGCCGATGCGCTGGAGGCCGGTTCGCAGTTCGGCGATATCCAGCAGGCCATCCGCGACCGCGACGTACCGCGCCTCAAGGCCCTGTGGAACAAGCTGGTGCCGTTGTGGGACGACCGCACGTTCTATGATTTTGTCGCCACTTCCAAAGCCTTCGCCAAACTGTCGTTTCACCACCGCGAAGTGTTCGGCCAGGTCGGTTTCGGCACCGGCGGCTGGGACTCGGACTTCCCCAACTCGATGTTGGAGATCTTCCGCGTGGTGATGACCAACTGCGACGACCACCAGCACCTGGTGGTCGGCGGCGTGGCCCAAGTGCCCATGGGCATCTGGCGCCATGTGCCGGAACGTTGCGCCCACTGGCCGGCGGGCACCAGCCTCAGCACACTGCACCGTGGCGCGCCACGGGCTGGGGTTAAGCGTATCGCCCACGCCGCCAATGGCCGCTTTGCCGTCACCGACACCTACGGCGACACCCGCGAATACGCTGCCGTGCTGACCACCTGCCAGAGCTGGCTGCTGACTACCCAGATCGAGTGCGATGAAACCCTGTTCTCGCAAAAGATGTGGATGGCACTGGACCGCACTCGCTACATGCAGTCCTCGAAAACCTTCGTAATGGTCGACCGCCCGTTCTGGAAGGACAAAGATCCGGAAACCGGCCGCGACCTGATGAGCATGACCCTCACCGACCGCCTGACCCGTGGCACTTACCTGTTCGACAATGGCGACGACAAGCCTGGGGTGATCTGCCTGTCCTACTCGTGGATGAGCGATGCGCTGAAGATGCTGCCGCAGCCCATCGATAAACGGGTGAAACTGGCTCTGGACGCGTTGAGCAAGATCTACCCGAAAGTCGACATCAAAGCGCGCATCATCGGCGACCCGATCACCGTGTCCTGGGAGGCCGACCCGCATTTCCTCGGTGCTTTCAAAGGTGCGCTGCCTGGGCACTATCGTTATAACCAGCGCATGTATGCGCACTTTATGCAAAAGGACATGCCTGCCGAACAACGCGGGATCTTCATCGCCGGGGACGACGTGTCCTGGACACCCGCATGGGTGGAAGGCGCGGTGCAAACCTCACTGAATGCCGTATGGGGCATCATGAATCACTTTGGCGGTCGCACTCACCCCGAAAACCCGGGGCCAGGTGATGTGTTCGACGAGATCGGGCCAATCGCCCTCGCCGATTAAGGAGCCAGGCCATGCGTGTTGCGATCTACCAATGCCCACCGCTGCCGCTGGATGTGGCCGCGAACCTTAAACGCTTGCACACCGTGGCGCACGAGGCATCCGGCAGCGCCGATGTGCTGGTGCTGCCGGAGATGTTCCTGACCGGCTATAACATCGGGGCCAAAGCCGCCGGGGCGCTGGCCGAAGCGCCGGACGGGGACTCGGCGCAAGCGATTGCCAAGCTGGCGAAAAACGCCGGCCTGGCCATCCTGTATGGCTACCCGGAACGGGCCGATGACGGGCAGATCTACAACGCCGCGCAACTGATCGACGCCAACGGTCAGCGCCTGTGCAATTACCGCAAGACTCATTTGTTCGGCGATCTGGACCACTCGATGTTCAGTGCCGGGGACGATGATTTCCCGGTGGTGGAACTCAACGGCTGGAGGCTCGGGATACTGATCTGTTACGACTTGGAGTTCCCGGAAAACACCCGGCGCCTGGCCCTGGCCGGCGCCGAACTGATTCTGGTGCCCACCGCGAATATGGTGCCATTCGATTTCGTCGCCGACGTAACCGTGCGGGCGCGGGCTTTCGAGAACCAGAGCTACGTGGCTTACGCCAACTATTGTGGGAACGAAGAGGACATTCACTATTGCGGGCAGAGCAGCCTGGCAGCACCGAATGGCGAGCGCATCGCCCTCGCAGGTCTGGATGAGGCCTTGATTGTCGGCACCGTTGATCACCAGGCAATCCTCAACGCGCGCATGGCCAATGACTATTTGCAGGACCGTCGCCCCGAGCTGTACGGCACGCTGCACAAGCCCTGATCCCGCAGGTTTGCTAGCATGAGCGCTTCCCACGCTTTGGAAGTGCCCATGCCCGCCCCGGCCTACCCTCACCCTGCCACCCTGACTCTGGCCAACGGCCTGCGTGTCACCCTGCACGCTGCACCCCATTTAAAGCGCTGCGCCGCTGTGGTGCGGGTGGCCGCCGGTAGCCATGACGCGCCCTTGGCGTGGCCGGGGTTGGCGCACTTTCTGGAACACCTGTTGTTCCTGGGGACCGAGCGCTTTCCGACGGGCGAAGGGCTGATGACCTACGTGCAGCAGCATGGCGGACAGGTAAACGCCAGCACCCGTGAACGCACCACCGAATTTTTCTTCGAACTGCCGGTGTCGAACGTTGCACAAGGGCTGGAGCGGTTGGCGGATATGCTGGCGCGCCCACGCCTGGCACTGGACGATCAGCTACGGGAGCGCGAAGTGCTGCAAGCGGAGTTCGTCGCCTGGTCCCAAGACGCCAAGGCCCAGCAGCAAGTGGCCTTGCTCGAAGGTGTGGCGAACGGCCATCCGCTGCGCGACTTCCATGCCGGCAACCGGGATAGCCTGCCGGTGGAAACCGAGGCCTTTCAGCAAGGCTTGAGAACATTTCACGCGCAGTTCTATCAGAGCGGGCAGATGACACTGAGCCTGGCCGGTCCCCAACCGCTGGATCAACTCCAAGCCCTGGCGCACCGTTTCGGCGAAATCATCATCCCCGGTTCCGGACACCCACAGGTGGCACCACCAGTCCTGATGCAAAGCCAGCCCCAGGCTTATCGCCATGTCGCCGGGCAGCATTTGCACCACGTCATCGCCTGCAACGCACCACGCGAAGCCCTGGAGTTCCTGTGCACCTGGCTCAACAACCCAGCGCCCGGCGGACTATTGGCCGAACTGCAAGCCCAAGGCCTGGGCACCGCGTTGCACGCCAGCGTGCTCTACCACTTCGCCGGGCAGGCGCTGTTGGACATCGACGTTACGCTCAGCCAGCCAGGCGAGCCAGCGGCTCAGGTTGAAGCGTTGCTGCACGACTGGCTGGGCTTTTTCGCACACAGTGATTGGACGTCACTGTGCGAAGAGTTCACCCGATTGACCGCGCGCCAGCGGCAGGTCCAGGGCGCATTGGCCCTGGCCCGCAACGACCGCGAAGCCCTGTCGGATCAGGACATCACCGCGCTGCGCACGCTGCTGGATTCACTGCACCTGCCATGCGCTCGGCACTTATGGCAACTGCCCCCCCACAACCCTTTCCTGCGCCCGCCGGTCAAAGACCAACGCGCCGGCTTGATTCGTGGCCAGACCAGCGCCCATCGCGGCTTGCGCACCTTTGCCCAGGACCGCTCGCGGGGCCGTAGGGACGCAGCCGCGCTGACCTTCAGCCAGGCCCTACCCATAGACAGCCAGGAAGGTGCGCTGTATTTGAACTGGCGATTTGACTCGCACGCGCCATCCGGGCTGGAAGGTGCGCTGCATGCTTTGAGCGAAAACGCTCGCCAAGCAGGGCTTGAGTTGACCGTTGAAACGATCGGCCATGATTGGCGGGTCAGTCTGGTCGGGCTTCACGCACTCATGCCGACGGTACTTGAAGCGTTAGCGCAAAATCTGACGCAAGCACAGGAAACACCCGACACCACGCCGCCGCTGCTCGCCATTCGTACGCTGCTTAAAGCGCTGCCCGCCTGCTGCGCAGAGACCACGGCCGCAGATGCAAATAACACCGTGTCCTGGAAAACCGCGCGTTGGCATGGGCTGGGAGTAGGTTTGCCGCCGGCGTGCGAGGCGCTGATAAAGACAGCGGCCGCGCGACTGCCGGGGCAACCGACGAGCATTGAACGCCATACCCGTGACCTCAAAGGCCAACGCGTATGGCATGAGGTCAACACTGACGCCAGCGAAGCGGCCCTGCTGCTGTTCTGTCCGACACCCAGCCCCTCCCTGGCAGATGAAGCCGCGTGGCGCCTGCTCGCTCATCGGGTCCAGGGGCCGTTTTACCAACGCCTGCGGGTGGAACAGCAGATCGGCTACGCCGTGTTCAGTGGTATCCGACAGATCAGCGGGCAGACCGGCCTGTTGTTTGGCGTGCAATCGCCCCATCTGTCGCTGGATGAAATTGTGCAGCACCTGCACAGTTTCCTGGCGCAGCTGCCTGGGCTGATCGAAGGCGACACCGACTTGGGCAACGCGACCCTGGCGCAGCAGTTCGCTGTCGATACCCTTCCCACCGCACAGGCGGCGCAACTGATTTGGCACGCGCACCTGGCGGGCCATCCGTCGGATTACCTGGCGCTGCTTCAACAACACATCCGCGACTGTACGCCCCCAGACCTGCAGCGCGCCGCTCATCAGCTGAACCACGCCGCCGGTGGCTGGCACTGCGTGGCCAACGGCCCACACACGACGAACGCCTGGCCGCTCAAAAATTGATCATTGCCAACCCTGTAACAGCCTTTTTCCATCAAGACAGCGCTAACTTGAAAAGAATTAAGTAATATTCCCACGCACACATCTGAACATCTCCGACAGGAGGTGGACTATATGTATTACTTGGTAGTAAACGTCCCATCACTTCGTAGGAGTAAGAATATGACCTGGTCCAAACCTGCTTACACTGATCTGCGCATCGGTTTCGAAGTCACCATGTACTTCGCCAGCCGTTAATCCGCTGGGTATTACAACGCCTCGGTTCGCCCGGGGCGTTTTTGTTTTGAGCTTTATTTGATGGAGCGCCCATGTTTGTCCAGATCCTAGGTTCCGCCGCCGGCGGCGGTTTCCCGCAGTGGAACTGCAATTGCGTGAACTGCGCGGGCTTTCGTGACGGTAGCCTGAGGGCCCACGCGCGCACCCAGTCGTCCATCGCGATTTCCGATGACGGCGTCAATTGGGTGCTGTGCAATGCCTCGCCGGATATTCGTGCGCAACTGCAAGGCTTCGCGCCCATGCAACCGGGCCGCGCCCTGCGTGACACCGGCATCAGCGCGATCATCCTGATGGACAGCCAGATCGACCACACCACCGGCCTGCTGAGCCTGCGCGAGGGCTGCCCGCACCAAGTGTGGTGCACCGACATGGTCCACGAGGACCTGAGCAGCGGCTTCCCGTTGTTCACCATGCTGACCCATTGGAACGGCGGCCTGGCCTGGAACCGTATCGAGCTGGATGCAAGCTTCACCATCCCGGCTTGCCCCAACCTGCGTTTCACTCCACTGCCGTTGCGCAGCGCGGCGCCGCCCTACTCGCCGCACCGCTTCGACCCACACCCGGGCGACAATATCGGTCTGATCGTCGAAGACCTGCGCACCGGCGGCAAACTCTTCTATGCCCCGGGCCTGGGCAAAGTCGATGCGCCATTGCTGGACATCATGGCCAGCAGCGATTGCCTGCTGGTGGACGGCACGATGTGGGACGACGATGAAATGCAGCGCCGTGGCGTCGGCACCCGTACCGGCCGCGAGATGGGCCACCTGGCACAGAACGGCCCCGGCGGCATGCTGGAAGTGCTTGAGCAGTTGCCACAGCAGCGCAAGGTGCTTATCCACATCAACAACACCAACCCAATCCTCGACGAAGATTCCCCCGAGCGGGCTGAGCTGGTGCGGCGCAATGTGGAAGTGGCTTACGACGGCATGAGCATTGAATTGTAGGAGCAAGCGAAATGACTGATACACCGCTGACGCGCGACGCATTCGAACAGGCCCTGCGGGCCAAGGGCGCCTTCTATCATATTCATCACCCCTACCATGTGGTGATGTACGAAGGCCGCGCCACCCGCGAGCAGATCCAGGGCTGGGTTGCCAACCGCTTCTACTACCAGGTGAACATTCCGCTGAAGGACGCCGCAATCCTGGCCAACTGTCCGGACCGTGAAATCCGTCGCGAGTGGATCCAGCGCCTGCTCGACCACGACGGCGCGCCCGGCGAAGACGGCGGCATCGAAGCCTGGCTGCGCCTGGGCCAGGCCGTGGGTCTGGACCCCGACCAACTGCGTTCCCAGGAACTGGTACTGCCCGGCGTGCGCTTTGCGGTGGACGCTTACGTCAACTTCGCCCGCCGCGCCAGCTGGCAGGAAGCGGCCAGCAGCTCGCTGACCGAACTGTTCGCGCCGCAGATCCACCAGTCGCGCCTCGACAGCTGGCCACAGCATTACCCATGGATCGACCCGGCCGGCTACGAATACTTCCGGACCCGTCTGAGCCAGGCTCGCCGCGATGTGGAACACGGTCTGGCGATTACCCTGCAGCACTACACCACCCGTGAAGGCCAGGAGCGCATGCTGGAAATTCTCCAGTTCAAACTGGACATTCTGTGGAGCATGCTGGACGCCATGAGCATGGCCTATGAACTGAACCGCCCGCCGTATCACAGCGTGACCGACCAGCGGGTGTGGCATAAAGGGATCACCCTATGAGCTTTGATCGCAGCAAGACACCCACCTGGCGTCCGGGTTATCGATTCCAATACGAGCCGGCGCAAAAGGGCCATGTGCTGCTCTATCCCGAGGGCATGATCAAACTCAACGACAGCGCGGCGTTGATCGGGGGGTTGATCGACGGTGAACGCGACGTCGCGGCGATCATCGCCGAGCTGGATAAACAGTTCCCCGGCGTGCCAGAGCTGGGTGACGACATCGAGCAATTCATGGAGGTCGCCCGTGCAGAGCACTGGATTACCCTTGCCTGAGAAACCGCCGATTGGTCTGCCGCTTTGGCTGTTGGCTGAGCTGACCTATCGTTGCCCGCTCCAATGTCCGTACTGCTCCAACCCGCTGGACTTCGCCGAGCAGGGCAAGGAGCTGAGCACTGAGCAATGGTTCAAGGTGTTTCGCGAAGCCCGCGAGATGGGCGCCGCGCAACTGGGATTTTCCGGGGGCGAACCGCTGGTGCGCCAAGACCTTGCGGATCTGATCGGCGAAGCGCGCAGGCTGGGGTTCTATACCAACCTGATCACCTCCGGCATCGGCCTGACCGAGCAGAAGATCAGCGACTTCAAGAAAGCCGGCCTGGATCATATCCAGATCAGCTTCCAGGCCAGCGACGAACAGGTGAACAACCTGCTGGCCGGCTCGAAAAAAGCCTTTGCGCAAAAGCTCGAAATGGCCCGCGCGGTAAAAGCGCATGGCTATCCGATGGTGCTGAACTTCGTCACACATCGGCACAATATCGACAAGATCGACCGCATTATCGAGCTGTGCATCGCCTTGGAAGCGGATTTCGTCGAACTCGCCACCTGCCAGTTCTACGGCTGGGCGCAGCTCAATCGTGTGGGTCTGTTGCCGACTCGGGAGCAACTGGTACGCGCCGAACGCATTACCAATGAATACCGCGCCAAGCTCGAAGCCGAAGGCCATCCGTGCAAATTGATCTTCGTAACGCCGGACTACTATGAGGAGCGCCCGAAAGCCTGCATGAACGGCTGGGGCAGTATCTTTCTGACGGTGACGCCGGACGGCACTGCGCTGCCTTGTCACGGCGCCCGACAAATGCCAGTGCAATTTCCCAATGTGCGCGACCACAGCATGCAGCACATCTGGTACGACTCTTTCGGTTTCAATCGCTTTCGCGGCTACGACTGGATGCCCGAGCCGTGTCGTTCATGCGATGAGAAGGAAAAAGACTTCGGTGGCTGCCGCTGCCAGGCGTTCATGCTCACGGGCGATGCCAGCAATGCCGACCCGGTGTGCAGCAAGTCCGAGCATCACGGCATCATCCTCAATGCACGGGAAGAAGCCGAACACGCCACCCAGACCATCGAGCAACTGGCCTTTCGCAACGAGCGCAACTCACGGCTCATCGCGAAAGGCTGAAGCCTCAACGCTTGGCGATGATATACACCGCATGGACGATGCCTGGGATGTAACCGCACAGGGTCAGCAGAATATTCAGCCAGAACGCGCCGCCGAAACCTACCTGCAGGAACACACCCAATGGCGGCAACAGAATGGCGATGATGATACGAATGAAATCCATGGGTCAGCTCCAATCAATCGGCTCGTGCGAGCCGTGTAGCTAATCGACCTTGGGTGTTCGTGAGGGTTCAGTGGATCTGGCACGAAGCCATGCGTTAACGATCAGGCAAAAAAAACACCCCCAGCCAAAAGAATCAGGCTGGGGGCGTTGCGGATACCGCGAGACGGTTCAGGAATTGGGGTTAAACGGCAATGCCTTTGCGGCACTGCAATTGCGCGGTGCGCACGCGGGAGAAGGCGCGGGCCAGGCGCAGGAGCATTTCGTCGATGTTGCTTTTGCTCACGGTCAGCGCGGGGGTGAAGCGCAGGCAGTCGGGCTGTGGCGCGGTGAGGATCAGTCCTTCATGCAATGCCGCGTTGACCACTGCATCCGCGGAGTCTTCCGACAACGTCAGCCCCCATAGCAGGCCGTGTCCGCGCAGGGCGCCATGGTTATAGCGGTAAGCCAGGCGAGCCAGACCTTCGCTCAGATAGAGGCCGGTCTCACACACCTGCTCAAGAAAACCGTGTTCCAGCACGCTGTTGAGAACGGCGACACCGGCCGCCGCCATCAGCGCATTGCCATGATGGGTGCCTTCCAGCTCGCCGACGTCGAAGCAGCACGCGTTGCCACGCGCCAGCAGCGCCGCCAATGGCACGCCGCCGCCTAGGCCCTTGCCCAGGGTGATGATGTCGGCGCGCACGCCATAATGCTGCTCGGCCAGTAATGTTCCGCAACGGCCGATGCCGGTTTGCACTTCGTCGAGGATCAGCAAAATCCCCAACTCCCGGCACAGCCGTTCGACGCCCTTGAGGTAGTGCTCGCTGGCGGGCACCACGCCGGCGCCCTGGATCGGCTCAAGCATGATCGCCACCGTCTGAGCGTCCACGGCCGCGTGCAATGCCGGCAGGTCGTTAAATGGCACATGACTGAAGCCTGGCAATTGCGGCTCAAAGCGGTTTTCCTGGGCACCAGCCGAAGCGGCGAGTGCCGCAAAGCTGCGGCCATGTCGAGCGTTGCTCGCACTGATAATGCGATAGGCCCCGCCGCGGTGCAGTTGGCCCCACTTACGCGCCAGCTTGACGGCGGCTTCACACGCCTCCGCGCCGCTGTTAAGCAGATACGCCTGGTCGCTGCCAGTGCGATGGCACAAGCGTTCGACCAGATTGAGTTGCGCACGGTTGTGCAGGGCCATGCCGGGGTTGATCAATGCTTGGGTCTGGTCGGCCAGGGCGTTGATCAACACCTGTGGGCTGTGGCCAAGGCTGTTGGCGGCATTGCCCTGACTGAAATCCAGATAGGCGCGGTCGTCGCTGTCCCACAACCAAGAGCCCTGGCCGCGTACGAACACTTGCGGGGGCTTGGCGACGGTGGGCATCAGCGCATCACTGGACGATTCATCAGGCGCCGAATCCAGTACCAAGTCATCCAGGCTTGGCGCGGGCCGGCGCAAGGTAAACAGATTCACACTTCACCCCCGACAGCAAGCGGATATTGCCCACTCACGACTTGGATGTTTTTTGAGTTGCCTATGTAAACGCTATTAAAAAGAACGCTGCTCATTGCACGATCCGGCCCTGTAAGCCCTGCGAATAGGCGCTAGACTAGGCGCCTCGGCGGCCTTCGGCCATTTCGTTTTTCCAGCTTTTTCGATAAGCAAACCTTATGGATTTTAAGCAACTGCGTTATTTCGTCGCGGTGTATGAAGAAGGCCATGTGGGGCGGGCCGCAGAACGTCTCTCGATCTCCCAGCCGGCGCTGTCGCAGCAGATCCGCCATCTGGAACAGCACTTGGACGTCAGCCTGTTCGAACGCAGCAGCAAACGCCTGCTGCCGACGCTGGCGGCGCACACGCTGTATAACCATGCACTGCCGCTGATCGATGGCATGCAACACGCCGTCGAAGCGTTGCGCAACTTCAAAGGCCAGGCATTGCGCACGTTGGCCATCGGCGTGCTGCAAACCGTGCATACCAGCCTGGTGCCACAGATGCTCGAACGGGTGCGCAAGGCCCAACCGCATCTGGTGGTGCAAATCTACGAATTGACCGGGCTGGAGATTGAACGGCGACTGCTCAACGGCTCGCTGGACATAGGCATCAGCTACCTGCCGCCGCGTCAGCCGGGGTTGCAAGGCGTGTTGCTGTACGAAGATGAGCTGAAGGTGGTGATCCCTGAGGATCATCCTTTGCGGGAATTCAAGAAGGTGTCGCTGAAACAGGCGGCTGAGTTGCCGATGTTGTTGCTGGGGGAAGAGTTTCAGATCCGACAAATCTGGCAAGGCCAACTTGCCAACCTCGGGAGGCGCCCGCAGGTACAGGCCGAACTCAATACCATGGTGGGGATTCTCGACAGCCTGCCGCACACCCGGTTGGCCACTGTGCTGCCGGGACGCTCCCAGGACGAACACAACAGCCAGTCACTGCTGTGGAAACCCTTGAGCGAACCAAGGGTGCCCTTGAAAGTCGGGCTGGTGTGTCGCGATGTGCAACGCCAACAGGCAACGATGGCCTTGCTGCGCACCTTGCTTGAAGACGTAATGAATGCCCCGCAGACGCCCGCCTGACTTTTTCGCGGGCAAAAGAAAACCCCGCCGAAGCGGGGTTTTGCAGACTGTTTCCCTGACATCCATTTCACTCCGCCGTCCTGGCAGAATCCTACGTGTCCGTGTTGTTGCTTTGCGCTTCCTGCGCGACGTCCATGTGAAGTAGATTATCGATGGATCCAATGTGGCGATAGAGGACGATTAGCAGCACGTCATGTAAGAGATTGCTTACACGCCCTCCAAGCCTTTAGAACTGGGCTTCATCCAGCAAAAATAGCGATTCGCTACCGGCTTTTACCGACGCACACAACGAGTGGATACGCGGCAGCAGGCGCGCAAAGTAGAAGCGTGCGGTGCCCAGTTTGCTGGCGTAGAAGTCGTCCTCGGTTTCCTTGCCCCATGCGGCCTTGGCCATGCGTGCCCACATATAGGCATAGGCCATGTAACCAAACGCATGCAAATACTCCACCGACGCCGCGCCGATTTCGTTCGGGTTGGTTTTGGCGCGATCGAGCACCCAGGCCGTCAGCTCATCCAGGTTATCCACCGCCGTATTCAACGGACGGATGAACTCGCCCAGCTCAGCCCCGGCGGTCGCGGTGAACTGGCGAACCTCGTCGGCGAACAAACGATAGAACGCGCCGCCGCTGCCAACGATCTTGCGCCCCATCAAGTCCAGGGCCTGGATGCCATTGGTGCCTTCGTAGATTTGGGTGATGCGTACATCGCGCACCAATTGTTCCTGGCCCCATTCGCGAATGTAGCCGTGGCCGCCAAACACTTGCTGACCCAGCACGGTGGTTTCCAGGCCCAAGTCGCTGAGGAACGCCTTGGCCACCGGCGTGAGCAAGGCCACCAGGTTGTCGGCGCGCTCGCGGGCGGCGGCATCGTCGCTGAACTTGGCGATATCCAATTGGGTGGCTACGTAGGTGGAGAACGCACGGCCACCTTCGTTCGACGCTTTCATGGTCAGTAGCATGCGGCGCACGTCGGGATGCACGATGATCGGGTCGGCCACTTTGTCTTTGGCCTGGGCGCCGGTCGGCGCACGGCTTTGCAAGCGGTCACGCGCGTACTCGATGGCGTTCTGGTAGGAACGCTCACCGGACGCCAGACCCTGAATGCCTACGCCCAGACGCTCGTAGTTCATCATGGTGAACATCGCCGCCAGACCACGGTTAGGCTCGCCCACCAAATAACCCACGGCTTCGTCGAAGTTCATCACGCAGGTAGCGGACGCCTGGATGCCCATCTTGTGTTCGATGGAGCCGCAGCTCACTGGGTTACGCGCGCCCAGGCTGCCATCGGCATTGACCATGAACTTAGGCACCAGGAACAGCGAGATGCCCTTGGGACCGGCCGGCGCATCGGGCAACTTGGCCAACACCAGGTGGATGATGTTTTCGGTCAGGTCGTGTTCACCGCCGGTGATAAAGATTTTGGTCCCGCTGACCTTGTAGGAACCGTCCGCCTGCGGCTCGGCCTTGGTGCGGATAATCCCCAGGTCGGTACCGGCATGGGCTTCGGTGAGGCACATGGAACCGGCCCACTCGCCGGAATACATCTTCGGCAGGTAGGTGGCTTTCAAGTCTTCGTTGGCGTGGGTCGCGATCGACACGCAGGCGCCGGAGGTCAGCATCGGATACAGGCCGAACGCCAGGCTCGACGAGTTGATCATCTCTTCAACCTGGGCCGACACCGCCTTGGGCATGCCCATGCCGCCAAATGCGGGGTCGCCACCCACGCCCACCCAGCCGCCTTCGGCGTAGGTTTTATAGGCCTGTGGGAAACCATCCGGCGTCGATACCACCGTGTCCGCCCAGCGGCAACCTTGCTCATCACCGCCGCGGCTAAGCGGGGCAATGGATTTGGCGGTAACTTTGCCGGCTTCTTCGAGGATCGCCTCAACGGTTTCGGCATCTACGCTGTCTGCCAACGCCGGCAACTGAGCCCAGGTGTTGGCGACGTCGAACACTTCGTTGAGGACGAAGCGCATATCCCGCAGCGGCGCTTTGTAATCAGCCATGGCAAACCTCGTTAGAACGTAAAAAGTGATTCGGTAGGATCGGTTTTACAGGCCCCGAGTGTAACCGAACAACTTTTGAGACACATAGGGTCTACTTGTGACTGACAGGTATTTTTAAGTCACCCAAGCGAAAAAGCTTCCGCGGGCAGACTCATCAGGCAGTCACTCCCCGCCTCCACCGCCGCACGATGGGTGATGGTGCGCGGCAACAGGCGTTTGAAGTAGAACTCGCAGGTGGCCAACTTGGCCTTGGCGAACTCGCCGTCGCTGTGGGACTGCGCGGCAATGGCCATGCGTAGCCACAAGTAGGCGAGGATGATGTACCCGCTGTACATCAAGTAATCCACAGCCGCCGCGCCCACTTCGTCCGGGTTCTTCATCGCGGCCATGCCCACCTTGGTGGTTAACTCGCCCCATTCCTGGTTCAACTGATTGAGCTGCGCCATATACCCCTTGAGCTGCGGGTGCTCGGCATTCGCAGCGCAGAACTTATGCACGATCTTGGTAAACCCACGCAACAACTTACCTTGGCTGCCCAGCACCTTACGGCCCAGCAGGTCGAGGGCCTGGATGCCGTTGGTGCCTTCGTAGATCGGTGCGATCCGCGCATCCCGCGCCAATTGCTCCATGCCCCATTCGCGGATATAGCCGTGACCGCCGAAGATCTGCATGCCGAGGTTGGTCACCTCCAGGCCGGTATCGGTCATGAAGGCTTTGCAGATCGGCGTGAGGAAGGCCAACAGGTCTTCGGCCTCCTGGCGCTGGGCGGCGTCGTCGCCCAGGTGGGCGGTGTCCAGCAGTTGCGCGGTGAAATAGGTCAGCGCCCGATTACCTTCGTTGAAGGCCTTCATGGTCAACAGCATGCGCCGCACGTCGGCGTGCACGATGATCGGGTCGGCAGGCTTGTCCGGGGCCTTGGGGCCGGTCAGAGAACGCATTTGCAGGCGGTCATTGGCGTACTTGATCGCGCCCTGGAAACTCGCCTCGCCATTGCACAGCCCCTGCATGCCGGTGCCCAGGCGCGCGTGGTTCATCATGGTGAACATGCAGTTGAGGCCTTTGTTGGCCTCGCCGATCAGAAAGCCTTTGGCGCCGTCGAAGTTCAGCACGCACGTAGCCGAGGCCTTGATGCCCATTTTGTGTTCGATGGAGCCGCAGTGCACCGCATTGCGCTCGCCGGAATCGGCGTGGAACTTGGGCACGATAAACAACGAAATACCTTTGGTACCTGCCGGTGCGTCCGGCAGTTTGGCCAGCACCAGGTGGATGATATTGGCGCTCAGATCGTGCTCGCCGGCCGAGATGAAAATCTTGCTGCCGGTGACGGCGTAGCTGCCGTCCGCCTGGGGCACGGCGCGGGTCTTGATCAGGCCCAGGTCGGTGCCGCAGTGGGCTTCGGTCAGGCACATGGTGCCGGTCCATTCGCCGGCGGTGAGTTTGCTCAGGTAGGTGTCTTTCTGTTCGGCGGTGCCATGGGCGTGGATCGCCGACATGGCGCCGTGAGTCAGGCCGGGGTACATGCCCCACGACGTATTGCTGGAGCCGATCATCTCGCTGAGCACCAGGCCCAGTGATTGCGGCAAGCCTTGACCGCCGTAGGCCGGGTCGGCCGCGACACCGTGCCAGCCACCTTCCACATACTGGGCGAACGCTTCTTTGAAGCCCTTGGGTGTGGTCACAACGCCATTGTCGAAATGGCAGCCCTCTTCATCACCGCTACGGTTGAGCGGCGAGAGCACGTTCTCGCAGAATTTCGCACCTTCTTCGAGGATTGCACTGACCATGTCCGGACTGGCGTCCGTCGCGCCCAATGCCGCGTAGTGACCGTGGAAATCAAACACGTTGTCGATCAGAAAGCGCATGTCGCGCAGGGGAGCTTTGTACTCAGGCATGGCGATGTCTCCGGCGGCAGATCGCTCCAACCTACCGCCGGCCGGCACGCCGTTCAATCACTGTAGGGCCGCTGAATACACCGCCATCACTCAACCGGCAGCGCTCTGGGTGCGTACCGCGCCACGGCGGTTCTGGCCGGCCGCGATCACACAGTTACGTCCCGCGCCCTTGGCCGCGTACAGCGCCTGGTCGGCGGATTTGAGCACTTCTTCCGGCGTGCGCTGCTCCATCTGACGCTCGGCCACACCGATGCTGACCGTCACCGAGACACTCGACGCCCCGCTACTCGCCCGACGTTGACGGCCCTGTTGGTCATCCTGCGGGCGGTCCGAGTTGCGCAGCTTGATATCGTAGTTGGCGACGATCTCGCGGATTTCCTCCAGGTGCGGCATGCACTCATCCAGGGTCTTGCCGGCGAATACCACGGCAAACTCTTCCCCGCCGTAACGGTACGCGCGCCCGCCGCCGTTGACCTTGGACAGCTTGCTCGCCACCAGGCGCAACACCTGATCGCCCACATCATGGCCGTGGGTGTCGTTGAAGCGCTTGAAGTGATCGACGTCGGTCATCGCCAGCACATAGTTGCGCCCTAGGCGCTGCATGCGCTCGTTGAGGGCCCGCCGCCCGGGTAGGCCGGTCAACTCGTCACGGAACGCCATTTGATACGCCTCATGGGCCACGCCGGCGGCGATCATCAACATGACCTGGCTACACATGATGTTCAGGGTGAACGGCAGGATGAACGTTTGCGGCAGCATCCAGAACAACCCCATCACACCCACCAATTGCGCCGCATGCAGCGGACGCGGCTGGTACCAGTACTGCGCGGCAAGGGTGACGAAACCAATCAGAAACATCGGGTATGACAGTTGAATCAAGCTCATCCAGTTGCCATGCAGCGCCGGCCAGCGAATTTCCGCCAGCCAGTTCAGCAGCGCCTGGGGATAACTTTGCTCCAAGGCCAGCGCGACACTGCCGACGGCCAGCAGCACGGCGCAGCGTGCGACAAAGTCGCGGAACAGATGGGTTTTTTCCTGCCACAGCGCATAAATGCTGAACAGCAACGGCAACAACAGGCAGCACAGATGAAACACCACCGCCGCGTCTTCACGAACGCGGCCGTTATCGCGGTAGTAATCGGTCTGGGTATCGAGCAGGAAGTAAGCGACGTACACCGTGATCATCAGAAACAGTTCGCGCTGACGGCGGTACACCGCGCAATACGAGCCGCCGAGCAACAGCACCAGGGTCGGCAACACGTTGAACAGCGACGTGAAGAAGACGTTGAGGTCCTTGACGTACGCAGCCGAGAGCCCGGCCAGTAAAAGCAGCAACGAAGGAAGGAAATGGCTGAAACGTACAGCGGACACGCGTGACAAGGGTAAAGCTCCGACCCACAAAAAGTAATGGCACTTTGCCGTAGCGCAAACAGTTAAGCACACCTTGCGCGGGATGCGTCACATTGCCATCACTGTAACGGCAGCCAGGCGCAATCCCTGAGCGCTGAGCTGCGTTTTTTAACCGTCGAAAAAAAACCGCCGCAGCCTTTGGGCTGCGGCGGTTTCCAAGAAACCCGGTAAGGCTTAGTAAGCCAGGCCGAAGTTTTCTTCTTTCATATCCATCAGGTTGCTGGCGCCCGACAGCATGGTAGCCACATGAGTACGAGTACGCGGCAGGATGCGCTGGAAGTAGAACCGCGCGGTCTGCAACTTGGCGGTGTAGAACGCCTCGTCGGTAGTCCCGGCGGCCAGCTTTTCAGCGGCAACCCGTGCCATATCGGCCCAGAAGTAAGCCAGGCAGGCGTAGCCGGAGTACATCAGGTAGTCCACCGACGCGGCCCCGACTTCTTCACGGTCTTTCATCGCCGCCATGCCGACCTTCATGGTCAGTTCGCCCCACTCTTTGTTCAAAGCCGCCAGCGGTGCGACAAACTCGCTGACCGCTTCGTTGCCTTCGTTGGCCTGGCAGAACTTGTGCACGATCTTGGTAAAGCCCTTGAGCGCTTCGCCTTGAGTCATCAGCACTTTACGACCCAGCAGGTCCAGGGCCTGGATGCCGGTGGTGCCTTCGTACAGCATCGAAATACGGCTGTCGCGAACGTTCTGCTCCATGCCCCACTCGGCGATGAAGCCGTGGCCGCCGTAGATCTGCACACCGTGGTTGGCGGATTCAAAACCGACTTCGGTCATGAACGCCTTGGCGATCGGGGTCATAAAGGCCAGCAGGCCATCGGCCTGTTTCTTGGCTTCGTCGTCGGTGCCGTACTTGACGATGTCCACTTGCTTGGCGGTGAAGTACACCATCGCACGGTTGCCTTCGGCGAAGGCTTTCATGGTCAGCAGCATGCGACGAACGTCAGGGTGCACGATGATCGGATCAGCGGCCTTGTCCGGCGCTTTCGGGCCCGTCAGGGAACGCATTTGCAGGCGATCGCGAGCGTATTTCAGGCCGCCCTGGAAGCCGATCTCGGCGTGGGCCAGGCCTTGCAGCGCGGTGCCCAGGCGAGCGGTGTTCATAAAGGTGAACATGCAGTTCAGACCTTTGTTCGCCGGGCCGATCAGGAAACCGGTGGCCGCGTCGAAGTTCATCACGCAAGTGGCGTTACCGTGGATGCCCATCTTGTGTTCCAGGGAACCACAGCTCACCGCGTTGCGCTGGCCGATGGTGCCATCGGCATTCGGCAGGAACTTGGGCACGATAAACAGCGAGATGCCTTTGGTGCCGGCCGGCGCGTCCGGCAGGCGGGCCAGCACGATGTGCACGATGTTATCGGCCATGTCGTGTTCACCAGCCGAGATGAAGATCTTGGTGCCAGAGACTTTGTAGGAGCCGTCGGCCTGTGGCTCGGCCTTGGTGCGCAGCATGCCCAGGTCGGTGCCGCAGTGCGGCTCGGTCAGGCACATGGTGCCGGTCCATTCGCCCGACACCAGCTTGGTCAGGTACGCCTCTTGTTGCTCGGGCGTGCCGTGCTCGGAAATGGTGTTCATGGCGCCATGCGACAGGCCTGGGTACATGCCCCACGACCAGTTGGCTTCGCCGACCATCTCGCTGACTGCCAGGCCCAGGGATTCCGGCAAGCCTTGGCCGCCGTGCTCCACGTCGTGGGCCAGGCTTGGCCAGCCGCCTTCGACGAACTGTTTGTAGGCTTCTTTGAAACCGGTTGGGGTTTTAACGCCCGACTCACTCCAGGTGCACCCTTCCAGGTCGCCCACGCGGTTCAGCGGTGCCAGCACTTGCTCACAAAACTTGGCGCCTTCTTCAAGGATGGCGTCGACCATGTCCGGGGTA
>Ga0308172_1001035_pt1 | contig 23711 bp, 22 predicted proteins | sample PhyGR2_FD_202134 | JGI IMG/M metagenome (GOLD analysis project Ga0308172, IMG submission 202134) | Phyllosphere microbial communities from UC Gill Tract Community Farm, Albany, California, United States - DLSLSG.R2 | ecosystem: Host-associated > Plants > Phyllosphere > Unclassified | place: USA... | reverse complement strand
TACGCGACGTTATAGCGTTAAATAATAATTCACATGAGGTTGTGGTCATGAACCATAAAAACCTGTTTGCAAAGTCAGCCGTGGCGGCTGCAGTGGCGCTTGTCTCTTCACACGTTTACGCAGCTGGGTTTCAGTTAAATGAGTTTTCTACGATTGGTTTAGGTCGCGCATATTCAGGCGAAGGGGCAATGGGCGATACGGCGGCGTCAGCCAGCCGTAACCCGGCGACGATGGCGTTAATGGATCGTCCGGAATTTTCTATCGGTGCGGTTTATATTGCGCCGGATGTCAACATCAGTGGTCGCAGTCCGAGTGGACGCAGCCTGGATGCGAATAATATTGCGCCGAATCAGTGGATCCCCAATATTCATTACGTCCAGCCGATCAACGATCAGTGGTGGATTGGCGCGTCTGCAACGTCCAATTATGGCTTAGCAACAGAGTTTAATAATGGTTATACCGCTGGCGGTTACGGTGGTAAGACCGACCTGATGACCGGCAATTTTAATCTCAGCACCGCTTACCGCCTGAATGAACATTTTAGTGTGGGTGTCGGTTTTGATGCGGTTTACGCCAAAGCGAAGATTGAACGCTATGCCGGTGAGTCAGGCGCAAGGCTGGGGGTTCCGGCTGATACGCAGGTTGCCCATCTGAAGGGCGATGAGTGGGGCTACGGCTGGAATGCCGGCGTCCTGTATGAAGTGGATGAGAATAACCGCTTCGGCTTTACCTATCGTTCAGAAGTGAAAGTCGACTTTGATGGCGATTACAAAAGCAGCCTTTCATCCCGGCTGAATGCGGTGAACGATCCGGCTGTGTCAGGTGTACCTTATGGCACCAACGGCACTACCGTTCCGGGCGCGTTAACCCTGAACCTGCCAGAGATGTGGGAAGTGTCGGGCTGGCATAAAGTGGCACCGCAGTGGGCGGTGCACTACAGCATGGCGTATACCAGCTGGAGCCAGTTCCAGGAGCTGAAAGCGACCGGTTCAAACGGCCAGACATTGTTCTATAAAGATGAAGGCTTCCGTGATGCGTACCGCATTGCACTGGGCACCACCTATTCCTATGACAAGAACTGGACTTTCCGTACCGGTATTGCGTTTGATGATAGCCCGGTTCCGGCGGATAAGCGTTCTATCTCTATCCCGGACCAGGATCGTTTGTGGCTCAGCGCCGGTACATCTTATGCCTTTAACGATAATGCCTCGGTGGATTTAGGCCTCTCTTATATGCATGGACAGAAAGTGACGGTGAAAGAAGGTCCTTACACCTTTACCTCTGAAGGCAAGGCCTGGCTTTACGGCGCGAACTTTAACTACAAGTTCTGATTGGATAGCGCGATCAAAAAGGGCGACTCTGGTGAGTCGCCCTTTTTTGTGGCTGCGGATCGCTTACTGGCTCAGGGAGGATGCGCTTACTGCGCGTCGATATCCTTCAGGTCATCCTGAATCGCGGCAGCGTTAGGATTATCTTCCGGCTTGAGCTTACCGCCACGCGCCAGGAAGTCGTGACGCTGGAAGTAGGCGTTACGGATAAAGGCGTACGGATCGCTCTGCTGTTTCAAGATCGCATCTGAATCCAGCAGCTGCGCGCGGGTCTCGATCCCTTCAAGCGTCCACTTACCGATCGACATTGGCCAGGTCAGCCAGCCGAGGATCGGATAGAGCGTATCGACGTAGTCGCCGCCATCCTGACGAACCGTAAAGCTGCCGTAGGCAGGCAGTTCAACATACGGGCCGTAGCCAACGCCGTAATGACCCAGCGTCGTACCGAAACGGTGCGGCTCTTCACGCGCCAGTTCCGGGTTCGCTTTACCGGCAACGTCAATGAAACCACCCAGGCCCAGCACGCTGTTCAGGAAGAAACGGGTGAAGTGAATGCCCGCATCACGTCCGTCACCCACCAGGATGGCATTGACCATGCTGGCAGGCTCTTCCAGGTTGCCCAGGAAGTTGCTCAGGCCGGTACGTGCCGGGACCGGCACATAATCGCGCCAGGCGACAGCGACCGGACGCAACACATACGGATCCAGCACGTTGTAGTTAAAGTTAAACATCGTGCGGTTAAAACCTTCGAACGGATCGCTGCGCTGAGCAGGATCGCTATTCGCTGGCTTTGAACTGGCACAACCCACCAGAAGGACGCTGGCCACAGCCAGGCTGGTCAGGCGATAATTCATTCCAATCTCCCTGTGCGGATCAAAAAGGTCTGCCCATCGTTCAGGTCACAGCCCGGTGTCTAATCGGCTTACCCGATGAGCATAGCTGACTTTGTGCCAGAGGCAGCAGGCAATGGCACGCATCATTATTAACGGTTATCAGTTTGTACGTTCAGGGAAGCTGCTTATTAATCTCTACCGCAATTGACTGATGCCCATCCCAGGGCGTTACGGCGCTCAGACCCAGCCAGTCTCCCGGCTGCGGATTGGCGCTGCCATCGCGGGAAATTCGCACCCGAACCTCTACCTGATGCTGCGCCGAAAGCAGGCGATCCGGCATCATGGCGTTGCTGTCATCCAGCGTCAGCGACAGCGGGAAGTGGCTGAGCGGCATTCGTTTAACCGCCACCGGCACCGGTGAAGCCCCGTCAGAAACCGAAATATACAACACTCCGTCCGGCGGTAACATTTTTTCTGCCTTGGGGGTCAGCGTCACGGTCAGCGCGAGCTGACGACTCTGCTGTCCGGCCTCACTTCTGGCCTTTTCAATGCTGCGGGCGATCATCGCGTGCCGCTGATCACCGGCAGGCAACAGCGCTAAAAGAGTCTGCCATGCCTCGATAGCCTGATCGTATTGCTGTTGGCCGTAGGCGTTAAACGCCAGCAGGCTCAGCGTCCGCAGGTTTTGCGGATCCGCTTTCAGCAAGGATTGCAGCAGCAGTGACGCCTGACGGTTATCCTGCGGATCGGGGGATCGCGTCAGAACTTCCGCATAATCCTGCTTCAGCGCCAGATCGTTGGGGGCCAGCTGTAAGGCATGCTCAAACGCCTGGCTGGCGATCTCCGCATTATTCAGCACCATGCCGAGCCGCCCCAGCATGGTCCAGTCGGCCAGATTATCCGGTTCGGTTTGCAACGCGGTACGCAATCCGAGCTGTAAACGCGCCAGCTCTTCCATGCTGAGCGGTTTAGCGCCGGGATCCATCAGGCGGGCTCGCAGTTCAGGATACGCCTGCTGTACCTGCATCCAGCCGGTGAATTGTGCCAGGCCGCCGGTTTTCAGATAAGTCCCCAGCGAAACCGCAATCAGCACAATCAGACCCGGCAGCAAAATCCAGCGGCTGCTGGTGTGCGACTGCAGCGTCTGTGCTGGCGGAATATCCGCCAGCAGCGTCTGCTGTAGCTCCCGCTCCATCAGCGGACGCTCGGCCACGACGCCCTGCTCTTCATCCTGCGCCAGCTCCTCTACCCGCTGATGGTAGAAGCGCTGATTAAGGCGATCGCGATCGCCTGCGCTGGCCTGACGTTGCCGCCAGCCCGCCGTCAGGAAAAGCGTGCAGGCCGCCAGCAATAACAGAAAAAGGGTGATCCAAAATGCACTCATTACGGCTTCCTGTCTGACTTCAGTAGCGCATTAAGACGCTGTTGCTCATCTTCATCCAGCTCACTGCGCGTTTTGCGCTGACGGCTGCGCAGGATGATCACCGCACCGCCCAGCAGCGCAAACAGCGCCGGGCCAGCCCACAAAATCACGGTTGAGGGCGTGACCGGGGGTGAGTAACTGACGAAATTGCCGTAGCGCGCCACCATGTAGTCGATGATTTGCTGGCGACTCTGCCCCTGCTTCATCAGCTGATAGACCTTCAGCCGCATGTCGGCGGCAATCATCGCGTTCGAGTCGGCAATACTGTTGTTCTGACATTTCGGACAGCGCAGTGACGCGGTCAGGTCACGGTATTGCTCTTCCTGCGCCACCGAGTCAAATTGCAGCGTGTCGATGGTCGCCCACAGGTTGATGCTGAACAACAGGCCGCAGAGCAGTAACAGCGTTCTCATGATCCCGCCTCCGCACTGTATTTAATCCACAAGGGTTTCACTTCCTGATCCCAGACGCGCGCATTCAGATCGCCCGCATGGCGATAACGGATGATCCCTTTACCGTCGATCAGGAAGGTTTCCGGCGCGCCATAGACGCCGAGATCCAGTCCCAGCATACCGTTGCCATCATAGAGGCTCAGCGCGTAAGGATTGCCCAGCGTGTTCAGCCAGTTAACGGCTTTTTGACGATCGTCTTTGTAGTTCAGCCCGACCACGCGAATGCCCTGCTCCGCCAGCGTATTCAGATACTGATGTTCAGCGCGGCAGGTCGGACACCAGGTCGCCCAGACATTCAGCAGAATCGGTTTGCCATCGGTCAGCACGCGCTGGTCGTAGGTTTTGCCCGGCTGATCCAGTGCTTCCAGCCGGAACAGCGGCACCGGTTTGCCGATCAGCGCGGATTCGAGCCGGGTGGGATCGTCCCCATCGGCGTTGCGCGTCAGCTGCCACAGCAGCGCCGCCGCCAGCAGCAGAAACAGCATCAGGGGAATAAACAGGATTTTCTTGTTCATGTCCGCGCCTCCGTTCCCGCTTTTTTGCGCGAGCGGTAGCGGGGATCGAACAGGCAGAACAGCCCACCCAGCGCCATCAGCGCGCCACCGAACCAGATCCAGCGGACAAAGGGTTTGTAGTAGATGCGCACGGCCCAGCTGTCATCCTCCAGCTCTTCGCCCAGCGCCGCGTAGAGATCGCGGCTGAAACCGCCATCAATCGCCGCTTCGGTCATCATCGTGCGGGCGGCGGTATAAAAGCGTTTTTCCGCCTGCAGGGTTGCTTCGTGTTTGCCGTTGCGGGTGACATCAATGATGCCCATGCCGCCGCTGTAGTTTGGCCCCTGCAGATTCTGCACGCCGCGGAAGACAAAGTGATAGTGATGAATATCGACGCTATCGCCCGCCTTCATCCGCACATCCCGCTCCACGCTGTACTGCGTGCTGAAGGCAATGCCAATCACCGTCACACCTACGCCCAGGTGGCCCAGCACCATCCCCCAGTGACTGCGCGACAGGTGACGTAAACCGGTAAAGAACGGATGACGATGGGTGGCGCGTTCGTGGAGCTCCAGCAGCGTCAGCACGATAATCCAGAGTGACATCAGCAGGCCAACCACGGTCATCGCCTCAATCCGATCCTGCAGCCACCAGGGGATGATGACGGAACAGGCCAGCGTGACAATCAGCGCCAGCGCCAGCCGTTTTGCCAGCTTCTGCGGCTCATCACGACGCCAGCGCACCAGCGGTCCGATCCCCATCAGCAGCGCAAACGGCGCCATCAGCCAGCTGAACATAGTGTTGAAGAACGGCTCGCCGACCGAAATGCTGCCCAGGCCCAGCTGCTTGTGAATCAGCGGCAACAACGTGCCGAGCAGCACCACCAGCATCGCGGCAATCAGCAGCACGTTATTGCCGAGTAAAAACGATTCGCGCGACCAGGTTTCATTCTGTACCCGGCCACGTACCTGCCCGCCTTTGATGGCATAGAGCAGCAGCGAACTGCCGATGACGATCACCAGAAACGCGAGGATAAACATGCCGCGCGCCGGATCGGAGGCGAAGGAATGCACCGACACCAGCACCCCGGAGCGCACCAGGAACGTCCCCAGCAGGCTTAGCGAAAACGCGGTGATCGCCAGCAGCACGGTCCAGGCCTTAAAGGTGCCGCGCTTTTCGGTGACCGCCAGCGAGTGCATCAGGGCGGTGCCCGCCAGCCACGGCATAAACGACGCATTCTCAACCGGATCCCAGAACCACCAGCCGCCCCAGCCCAGTTCGTAATACGCCCACGCGGAGCCGAGGACGATACCGATGGTCAGAAAGACCCAGGCCGCTGTCGTCCAGGGACGTGACCAGCGCGCCCAGGCCGTATCGAGTCGTCCAGCCATCAGTGAGGCGATGGCAAAGGCAAACGCCACTGAAAAGCCGACATACCCCATATAGAGCAGCGGCGGATGGAAGATCAGGCCGATATCCTGCAGCATCGGATTGAGGTCATGCCCGTCAATCGGGAAGTCCGGCAGCGTGCGGCCAAACGGGTTGGAGGTCAGCAGGATAAACAGCAGGAAGCCGAGATTGATCATCCCCATCACCGCCAGCACGCGGGCCAGCGCATCCTGCGGCATTCCGCGACTGAATATCGCTACCGCCAGTGTCCAGGTGCTGAGCAGCAGCACCCACAGCAGCAGCGATCCTTCATGCGCGCCCCACGTGGCGGCGATGCGATAGTAAACCGGCAGCAGACTATTGGAGTTAGTGACGACATAGGCAACGGTAAAATCGTTGCTGATAAAGGCCCAGACCAGCAGCGCAAACGCCGCCGCGATGCAGGCAAACAGTCCGCAGGCCAGCGGACGCGCCATCGCCATCAGGCGGGCATCCTGGCGCACGGCGCCCCACAGCGGATAGCTGCTCAGCAGCAGGGAAAGTCCCAGCGCCAGGCAGAGCAGAAAGGTTCCGATTTCGGGCATCATGATGATTTATTTCCCGCCTGATACAACGACTGCGGGCCGGTGTGATTACTCTTCATCGCGTCTTCAATCTCCGGCGGCGTATATTTCTCATCATGTTTCGCCAGCACTTCTTTGGCGATCACCTGGTTGCCTGCCGCCAGCACGCCCTGCGCCACGACGCCCTGCCCTTCCCGGAACAGATCCGGCAGGATGCCTTCAAAACTGACGCTGACCACGCCGCGCGCATCATAAAGTTTGAACGACACCGCCAGCGTTTTCGGATCGCGCCGGACACTGCCGGGCATCACCATGCCACCGACGCGCAGCCGCTGGCCCGCTTCCGGCTTCTCGTGCGCTTCGCCTTTGCCGTAGAGGATTTCGCCTGGGGTATAGAACAGATCGATGTTTGAGCGCAGCGCATACATCACCAGCGCGGTGGCCAGGCCGAGGCCGAGCAGAATCGCCACTGCCGCATAGAGGCGGTTGCGTCGACGGGTATTCACAATGTCTCTCCTGCCGCTTCAGCCGCGGCTTTTTTCGATTTCGCCGCCCGGATGCGACGTTCCCGTGCATCGCGCTGGCGGATCTCAGCCCGCAGGCGACGGCGCAGCAACAGGGTATGCAGCGTCAGGCCGATAAGTGGAAGCAGCGTGCAGGCAACTGCCAGCCAGACGTAGAAGGCGTAGCCTCCCATCGCAAAGAAGGCGTGCCAGGAGGAAAAAGCAGGCGTCATGATGGCTCTCCCCGCTTTGCCACATCAATCGCCCAGGGACGATGACGCTCAGTTAACAGAATCAGGTTGCGCAGTCGCATCAGCGTCAGCGTGATAAACAGCAGCAGATAACCGAGGATCGACCAGCGCAACGGCGTACGCATGACCGGCGCAATCGCCTGCTGGAGAATGCCAGACGAGCCCTGATGGAGGGTGTTCCACCACTGCACTGAGAAGTGAATGATCGGCAGATTGACCACGCCGACCAGAATCAGAATTCCGGCGGCCCGGCCTGCGGTGCGGCGATCATCAAAAGCGTGATAAAGCGCGATCACGCCCATATAGAGGAACAGCAGCACCAGCTCCGAGGTCAGACGCGCATCCCAGATCCACCAGGTGCCCCACATCGGCTTACCCCACGCGGAACCGGTGACCAGCGCAATAAAGGTAAAGACTGCGCCCACCGGCGCCATGGCAGCAGAGACCAGATCGGCCATTTTCATCTGCCACACCAGGCCGATAAAGGCGGCGATGGCCATCGAGGCATAAATGCCCATCGACCACATCGCGGCGGGCACATGAATGTACATGATGCGGAAACTGTCGCCCTGCTGATAGTCTGCGGGTGCAAAGCCAAATCCCCAGACCCACCCCAGCAGCAACGCCGCCAGCCCGGCGATGGCAAACCATGGAACCAGTCGCCCCGAAAACTGATAGAGCCGCTCGGGCCTGGCCAGCTGATGTAATGCTTTCCACATATCAAATGCTCACATTATCGATAAAAGAGTATTGCCGCGTCTTTTACGCGCGGTTATTGCAACGTAATGCGCAGCGCCGCCGCCGTGGCAAACGGCGCGAGCGTGGCGCTGCCCAGCAGCATCGCGCCAAGGATCGCCAGATAGCCGCCAATCGGCAATCCCTGACTGGCTGCCTCCATCGCCGCACTGGCGAAGATCAATACCGGAATAGCCAGCGGCAGCACCAGCAGGCTGAGCAACACGCCGCCGCGCCGTAAACCCACCGTCAGACCGACGCCAATCGCACCGAGGAAACTCAGCGTTGGCGTGCCGAGCAGCAGCGTCAGGGCCATCGCCCGCCAGCCATTAAAATCCAGCGACAGCAGCAGCGCAGCCAGCGGCGACAGGATAATCAGCGGCACGCCGGTGACCAGCCAGTGCGCCACCACTTTGCCAATGACCGTCACCGGCAGCGGCGTCGGCAGCAGCACCAGCTGCTCCAGCGAGCCATCGCTGAAGTCATCGCGAAACAGCCGTTCCAGCGCCAGCAGCGACGCCAGCAGCGCAGCAACCCAGGCAACCCCCGGTGCAATGCGCGCCAGCTGTTGCGGGTCCGGTCCGATGCCCAGCGGAAACAGAGTAATGACGATCAGGAAAAACCAGAGCGGATTAACCACATCCGCACCGCCGCGAAAGGCAATGCGCAGTTCACGCTGGATGAGACGAAACAGCATCAGTCTGCCTCCTCGTCGCCGAGGCGAATTTTACGCACACGCGCAGCCTCCGCAGGCAAATCCTGATGGGTTGTCAGGATCACTGCACCGCCGTTATCGGCATGCCGGGCGAATTGCGCCATTAATTTTTCAATACCCGCTTTGTCGATGGCGGTCAGCGGCTCGTCGAGAATCCAGATGCGAGCCTGACTGAGCCACAGACGCGCCAGCGCCACCCGACGCTGCTGCCCTGCCGATAACCGGCTGACCGGCACCTCTTCGTCGCCCGTGAGATCGACACTTTCCAGCGCAGCAAAAATCTGCGCATCGCTGCACCCGGGATGGTAAAAGCGCAGATTTTCCAGTGGCGTGAGTACGCCTTTGACACCGGGCTGATGGCCCAGATAGAGCATCGCACGATGCCAGGTTTCGCGCTGCCGCAGGATCGGCTGCTGCTGCCAGCGTATTTCCCCCTCTTCCGGACGGCTCAGGCCAGCCAGCAGGCGCAATAACGAGGTCTTACCGGCACCATTCGGGCCTTCAATCTGCACAATGTCACCTGCGGACACGCGAAATGAGAGCCGCCGGAAAAGCGACCGTTCGTCGTATGCACAAGTGAGCGTAATGATTTCCAGCATCGAGGGGGGAATCGCACAATCTAAAAGTGGCCGGAATATTACCACAATGTTGCTGTGGGCCGAAGTGTGACCCAGCGCTCAGTTTCAATGCCAGAGGATTATTCGTGCGGTATCGCCAGGAGTCTGAATAAAAATGCAGTTCCGAAAAACGTTGTTACGCTTATTCGCATCGGTCGTTACATTTCCGGCAAATAAAAAACAGCTACGCTTATTACGCTACAGCACTATCACCAGGAGAAAATATGAAGCCTTCATCAGGTAATGAACAGGGTCCTAACGACGTAGAGAGCGAAGAGAAGGACAAGGGCACTGACATCGAAGTCGATGAGGAGGCTTTACCCTCCCGCGCTGCGGCGATCCATGAAGAGATTCGTCAGGATGGCGAAAAAGAGCTGGAACGCGACGGGATGGCACTGCTCTGGTCAGCCATTGCGGCGGGCCTGTCAATGGGTGCCTCGCTGATGGCTAAAGGGATATTTCAGGTGCATCTGGATGGGGTGCCTGGCGCCTTCCTGCTGGAAAACCTGGGGTACACCTTTGGTTTTGTCATCGTCATTATGGCCCGCCAGCAGCTGTTTACTGAGAATACCGTCACCGCCGTGTTACCGGTGATGCATAAACCCACCTGGAGTAATGGCGTTCTGCTGTTACGGTTATGGGGCATTGTGCTGCTGGGTAACCTGATCGGGACGGCGCTGGGTGCGCTGGCGTTTAATGAGATGCCGATCTTTGACGATGCCACCCGTCAGGCATTCACCGACATCAGTATGAAGGTGATGGAAAATACCCCCGGCGAGATGTTTGCCAATGCGGTGATTTCCGGCTGGATTATCGCCACCATGGTCTGGATGTTCCCCTCCGCGGGCGGTGCCAAACTGCTGGTGATTGTCATGATGACCTGGCTGGTTGCCTTGGGCGATCTGGCGCATATCGTGGTGGGATCGGTGGAGGTGCTCTATCTGGTGTTCAATGGCAGCATCAGCTGGCATGAATTCTTCTGGCCGTTTGCCCTGCCGACTCTGCTCGGCAACATTACCGGCGGCACTCTGATTTTTGCGCTGATCAGCCATGCGCAGATCCGCAATGACATGAGTGAAGCGGCCGTTGCCAAGGCGAAGGCGGAAAAACGGAAGCAGGAGAAACGCCGTCAGCGTGAAGAGAAGGAAGGCGCTGAGTAAACGACAAAGGCATACAGTTCACCCTGTCTGCCTTTCGGATCTGTTGGCTGGAGGCGATTTGCTCTGCGGTCGGCTGAAAACGTTTATCGGGGTGTCTGCTGCAAAGGGGGAGCGAAGATTTTCAGAGTGGGCGTGCCGCTTCAGTCTGGGTGGCATCCCTGACTTCAGCACTGCTGTTTACGCTTTCTGCGCTTAACGTCAGCGTGTGCAGAAAACCAGGATTGCTGGCGGAATGAGCAAACGGACGGCGATGTAGTGAATCTCACGGCCTCTTTGCGCTATACTGCGCCCCGCTGTCCTCTTAGTTAAATGGATATAACGAGCCCCTCCTAAGGGCTAGTTGCAGGTTCGATTCCTGCAGGGGACACCAGATACACCTCTCCTGACATCGACCAGATTTACCAGAACCCCTAATAATCACTTTTTTAGCACCGTTTTTACTCTGGTGCATTCTGTTTTATTTCAGCATAGCGGGCAGTCAGTTGTTTCAGATGCATCTCCAGTTGAGACCTGGCAGCGGCTGGTAAAGGGATTCCAGCAGCATTTTCTGACAGTACACGCAGTTGCTCTTCAGCTGGTATGGACTGGTTAAAAGACTGTCGGATAGAAAATACAACCGACTTCAGTTCGCTGACCGTCATGTATTTGCCCTTCTGCTCATCAAGCCCGTTCAGGCGATTACTTAGTTTTTGTAACGTTGTCATTCCCTGAAACCAGCCATTGAGTTGTTCTGTCGGTAATGCGGAAGAATTAATTTGTTGCTGCCACTTTTGTATTAATGGCTTAGCCTGCTCCGGCCACAACGCCTGAGCCTGTTCGATGAGTTTTCTGCTGTATGCAATATTCCAGTCAGGAGGCAATTTATCCAGTCGTGCAAGCTGTTGTTGTGTTTGTGCTATCCCTGTTTGTGATGACAGAGATTGCTGACGCAATATATCCAGCTCTTCAGGAGAGAGAGTTTCAGGCAACGGTGCCAGTGAAGCAGCAAGCTGAGTCTTTAGCGGGTCAGGCCGGAGAAGAGACTGCCAGCCCCATATGATTGCTACACTTACCACCAGCATGGTACACATCCCGGCGACGAAGGATTCCCATTTTTTTCCCGGGGCAGGCATAACTGTCAGCACGTCTATGTTTGGCTGCTGTTCCGGTTGCGCGACATACACCCACTTAACCGCACTGTCTGGCGTATCAGCAGGACTACCCTGAATGCCCCTCATGGTGGTGGCTGCATCCTTCATCACGGTGGCAGGCAACACGATACCCGGCTGAATATTCGACCCGGTGCTGGTTATGCCATCACTGTTTTCCAGCCGGACAGCACTGTTATACATCAGGGTACGCAACGTATCGAGCTGACTGAGATGTTTTAGCTCCAGCCGCTGCAATACCTCTCCCAGACCTGTAAGCCGTTGCTCCGCCCGATACAACTGGGTAAGGTCGCTATAATTCAGCGGGAGCGAGCGCATCCGTTGCTGCAGGCGCTGACTCAGACTGCTGAGGATTTCCATGCGGGCATGGACTGCCTGAGGCCACAACGCCCCCCACTGATGACTTATCAGAGCCTCGAGTATCGTCAGCCCTTCATTGAGTCCGAATAAGCCAGCCAGTTGCGTACGCGCAAGCGTATACCAGGCCGTCGTCTGTAACTCCACACCGTTCTGTTCAAACAGTGAGAGGCAAAGTTTCTCAACATAATGCCAGTTCACATCCGGGCGAGCCGGATGGGCCAGCTTACTCAGTTCATCACGCAGTGCGGTATAATCCGGTAGCGTGCGCGGGTCACCACCGGTTTTTAAGGTTTTATGCAGAGTCATCCCCTTGCTCCTGCCAGGTCCGACGCGGCCTGTCCGGGTTCCGCTGTTTTCTTCCGGAATCCCCGGTAAATGAAACCCCGTATTATCAATGCAACAGCTATCAGTAAGCCAAAGAACAGACCGACGATTCCGGCCGGATTCGAGGCAGATTCAATAAATTGCTCATTAAGGTTAATTAATGCGCTTACCGCAACATAAATTCCCAAGACAATAACGCCAACAATAACCAGGATAATACCCGCCGCATTGTCATCTTTTTTTCTCAGTGCCATGTTTTATTTATTCCCTTTCTTCTTTTAATCCTGCCTATTTAATCTGAATAACGGGCAAGAAGATTAATACTGCTTCCCTGAGCAAATCGGTAATAGGGTGTATCCGGGCTTGCTGGCCATATATAGAGGAGCACATCCAGGTTGCCGGGTTTGCGTAGTGACCGGTTCGTCGTTTTCTGTAACGCTTTGCCGTTTCTTTTTAATTGCCGTAGTTGTCTTTTTCGTCTGCGTTTTTCGGCTGGAAGTGGAAGACTTTAACTGATTGATGACTTCTGAAGATGAAGAACCCTCTCCGGAACAGAATCGTTCAGACTGACTCAGACTCCCCCATACAAAAATACCGGTATAAATTTTACGCATCGGTCGTGGTAACGCAGAACGGTACCGGCAATATCAAAAGCCCCGCTCTTCACCAGCAGCTCTGTGACGGATATTGTGAACGGTTCCACGGTCAGTCCGATCCCCCCCAGCCACGTGTCCATCTGCTCCTGAAGCTGCCCCATTCACAGACGAAACTCTGCAATATCAGCCTGCGTCTTGCTGACAGATGAAGCCGGAGCAGACTGTCTGGTCTGCAATTTTTCGAGAAACCGTGATTTTACTGACATAGTTTTATCTGGCCTTACAGACGGGTTGCGGTGTCAAGATACTGCTGTTGCTTCAGATGTCTCAGCAGGACCCGTCCCTCGGGCATAAACTCAGTGCCATAGCGCACCAGGCCAATACCCCTGAGCTCAGCATCAATGGCATAGCGCAGCTCGCCGGGGATATGCTGGTCGAGCAGGATGACGTTGATACTTTTCAGGCGCGGCTCATATTTGAGCAACACGTCGGAGAACGTCTTCAGCAACTGATGCGCGCTACCCGGCATGCCCTGCAATATTTTGGTCATATCGGGCAGGCCATAATCCGGCAGGTGCGCCAGCGTGCCGGCACGGCAGTTAAGGATCCGCTGCATGTTGTCGAGCACCGATAAAATCACCTGGTTCTGCTCGCTTACCTGGTGGAGATCGAGACCTCCGGTAAAGTTGCCGTAGAGCGTTTCATATAATGAAGGACGCGGCATCTCACTGATCCTTAATCGACATCAGCGTTAACTGGTTATCACCTGCCTCTATGACGCGAGCTTTATCCGGATCGAGATCATCACGACTCAGCACCAGGCGCCAGGTGTTGTTTGCCTGGTCCGGTGACATAAACATCCCGGCCACTGCCACATATTGGGCGCTTTCCTCCATCGGCATATCGACCGTTACCGCCCCGCCCGGCTGCAGGCGAATATCTCTCTCCGCCACCAGATCTGCTTTAATCGCCTGGCTGTCAGCCTTAAACAGTGACGGATAGTCGGTGCTGTCGAAAGTCTTGCGGTCTTTAAGCTGATAAATACGCACCACCGTCGACAGCGCTACACCACCAGCATTGCTGTTCACAGACTCGCGGGCGCGGATATCAAGGTGGAGGTTTTTTACCTGTTTATAAAAAATCGATTTGGTCACAGCAACGGTGCTGTCTGTCACTTTTTGCGTCAGCCCACAGCCAGCCAGTATCAGTGTGATACCAACGGCCAGCGCAGCCAGAGGAAATTTACCAGCGGTAATCGCCATCTTCATCGGTCTCCCTGCGGTGAATATTTTCCTGTACGCGCTCGTAGCGGCCAAGATTGATGGTTATTGTTTTAGGGTGAGTGGCGGTATTCGCCGCATTCAACGGCCGCATCACGGCGGTGCGTCCCAGCTGCACTGCACCCGCTTTGGGTTGAGTGCTCATGGTCGCGTCCGGCAGCAGGCTACGGTCGACACACAACTGCAGGCGGACATCCAGGCGAGACCCGAGATACACGTGCAGGAGCGCCATTAAATCCGTATGAAGCTCCCCGCCCGGTAACCAGCCCTGCACTTCAGCCGGGGCCCTGGTCGTCAGCCGCATCAGTACCTGGCTGTTCACATCGGTGGTATAGCTGCCCATCACCGGACGGTTTGTCAGCGTGACGGGCTGGCTGACGCTCATGGTCAGGGGCTTCTTCAGCGGCACACGGCGCTTATCGTGGTGCCAGATTTTTACCTGCGTATTGGGTGCCAGCAGGCGCACCAGCGAGGCCATGCCTTCTGCGGTACGCCCCGGCAGCAACATGACCGGCAGCAGCGCCAGAAAGCGCGAAGCCGGGGCGGCGATGCTGTCCGTGCAGCCGTCAATACCAAGGCCTGCCAGGCCCAGCAGATACTGCGAGATGTTGTCCTTGCCGCCGGCTTCGAAGCTCGCCGGATAAGAGTATTTGCGCCAGATGCGGTAGTACTGGGCAATCAGCCGGTGGTTGAAGATATCGAGGAAATCCGCCGTGGCGTCATAGCCTTCGCGGTGCTGAGTGATGTCATCGATGTAGTGCGTCGGCAGCGGGGACTCCACGCCGTAGAGTCCCATAAAGGTGATGCGCACCGTCGGCGGCATATGCGAATGCTCAGACTGCTCAATCTCTTTGATTTCAGATGCCGGAAAGCCCATCCCCGGATGTGGCCGAAAACGCACCGGTTCATGACGTACCTGCCAGGTACTGCCGGTGACCGGTTTGTCCGGCTGGCTCTGCTCCAGCAACTGGCAGAAGCGGTAAAAGTTGATATACGGCAGCCGGTCACCCAGCTGCGTTATCAGCCGGGCAGGCGCGGACTGTGATTCTCTTTCCACCGTATGCATTTTCCTTCTGGCTGAATAATGAGGGTGAGCTGGTTGAACTGGTTCATGTCCGCATACAGCGCAAAGAAGCGGTTGAGCATTTCACCGAACAGGTGAATATCGCCCTCGCCGGTGAAGCCGTTGCTGTCGAGGGTCACTTCGATATCCAGCCCCCGCAGCAGGTAGCCCTGCTCAAAACGTTGCAGGTGGTGGTGCTCCACCTGCTGAATCGCCTCCAGACGCCGGGTGTTCAGCTCATCTTTCTGCCAGTTATAGAGTGCCAGAGTCCCGCGCAGCACTTCAGCGGAGCTCATCATGTTCAGGAACCCGGAACCCAGATGACTCAGTACCCGCCAGTGGAAACGGTCTTCCGCTGGCGGATAAACCGGCAGCGTCGGTTTGCAGAGGTTGCGTACTGAAAGCGGTGTACTGACCACCTGTTCACAGCGGTCCAGCAGCGTGCTCTGCAGCGCACGACGCGGCAACTGGCCGTTAGTGCCGGTGATTTGCAGCGATACGGCTTCACGCTCAAATAAACGGTCATCTTCCCACTGGTGGCCCCCCAGAATCAGCCAGGTGTCATAAAGCCCGGTGACACCGCGCTTTACACGAGTGTGGTAATAGCGAGGAGGTGCGTGACGGCGCATCATCCCGCCCTTGTGGCGGAAACTGCTGAACGGCACGTATTCGGCATCACTGGTGCGGTTTGAGCCGGTGACCGAATCAACGGCATAAATCTCGGTGTGTCCGTCGTGCAGTCGCTTAGGACGCAGCAGGTACTCGCTTTCAAGCCCGGTAATAGTGAGCGGGTCGGCTTCCAGCGTGAACAGGTTAATCACCGGCACACAGTGCAGACGAACCGCGTCATCGGTAACCGGCAGGTCTGATGCCCACGGCGTGCTGAACACGACTTCGATGTCGAAGTACTCTGCCCCGGCAGGCGGTCTGATATCGTCCAGGCCATTGAGGTGGACAAACATAAACTTGTCGCGGAAGGTGAAATACTCCAGCAGCAGCTGGTAACCACTGAAGGCGGTATCGCCCTTCGGCCACAGCCCGTCTACCTCCGCAAATCCTCCTGGCGAGAAGTAGCCGTCAAGGCGAATACGGTCGATTTGCCCGGGCAGACGCATATACAGAGCAGCCTGCCGTCTGGTCAGCATCAGGTGCAGCTGGCTGCTGACGGATACATCCGCCCCGAGATAGAGGCTCAGGTGGCTGAGGTCAGCATGGGACCAGTCCGCCTGAGTGCTGCAGGCAAAACGCATCCGCAGCATCGAGCGCCCGTCAGGCTCAGTAGTCATGGCCACCCCTGAGATATTCAGCGGGTTGAGCATCACATCCTGCGTGGTACGGTAGCGGCAGACCGTGTTTTTCGGCCCCACCGGGCGGGAGTAGACTTCCAGACCCGCGGGCATCACTTCCGCCATCTTCACGGCCTGAAGCGCGGGCTCGAACACCACTACCGAGAGAGACGGAATGGTACGCAGGTAGTGTGGCCAGAGCATGCTGACCAGCCCTTCAGTCAGTTCCGGCAGGTCGTCGTCAATCTTCTCCCGCAGCCGTCCCATTGAGAAGGCAAACCCTTCAAGCAGGCGTTCAACATAGGGATCGGGTGTACCGGCCTTATCCAGATCGAGCATCGCTGCACGATCGGGGTGGGTTTGCGCGAACTCTTTCGCGGCTTCGCGCAGGTAGCGCATTTCCGCGTCGAAATAACGCAGGGTTAAATCTTCCATTTCTTTCTGTTCCTGTGGATTTAACCGCAAAGCACGGCGGCACGGGCAGGATCGACAGCGATCAGTCCGGCAAGTAACTGGTCCATTACCGGTGTAAGACGGGCCTTATCAGCCTCGCTGCGACCAGCTTTCAGGCGCAGGAGCTTCAGATGACGCGCCTGAACCTCAAACAGCAGTTCAGGCTCCCAGTTGCTGAGGGTCACTTCTCTGGCACGCTCACTCAGTTCGGCAAACAGGTGCGCCGCCAGCTCATTTTTGCCGTACTGCTCGGCAATGCGCCCCATCAGCAGACGCAGCAGCCACTTCTGACGAGCGGTGGTCATACCCGGCCGGGTCTGTAACCAGCCCAGCGCGGCATCCGGACCTTCACTGTCCGCCAGCGCCAACGCTTCCGGCTCCAGCGCCAGAATGTCATCGTTACCGGCGGTGATCGGAGCGGCTGGCGTGTCATTAGCCCAACCGCCGACGGTGTCCAGCACGCTCTGCTGGATCCAGTTCAGCGTCACTTCATCCGCAAACGGCGTGCCGTCACTGAACGCCAGCGTTTCGAGACCCGACAAGCGAGACAACAGTCCTATCAGATCAGCCGCGACAATGTCGGCCAGCGTCTCCTGGCCGGATTTCATCAGCGCCTGGTGGATATACCACTGCAAATCCAGCCACAGGTGATTGGCACCGCGGGAAAATGTGCTGTCGGCCGTTTCCAGCATTTCAGTCCAGTTCTGTTGCAGGTAGAGGCGTTTGAGTAACGCACGTTGATCCGCCCTTGGCGGCTCGATGCGTGTACGCCCCTGCGCATCCGGGGCCGGGATGGCCCGCAGGGTGTCGTGACGCAGGCTCTTCATCAGATGATGTGCTGACAGCCAGCCGTCCGGCTGCTCGCGCAGGTATCCGGTGAGGGTGCGGGCCTGGGCCAGCAAATCCTGACCGGAGGTGATCCGCCCGATGGCCGGGGCATCGCTGTGACTGGCAGACGAGGGTGATTCGCTGCTACTGGCGTTCTGCGGTACCACCGCATCCACGCCCCCCGCTTTCTGCAGACGACTTTCCAGCGCGCCGTAAAGCGCATTAAGTTCAGGACGGGTTTCATCCGGCTCATTCTCAATAAGCTGTGATATCAGCAGCAGCGCACCGGTGGTTCGCATCGCATCGTTCCTGACCACTTCCGGGTAGAGGGAAAGCGAGTCGGTCATTCGTGATCCTGCCAGCCATTCCAGTGCCGCCTTACGGCTGCGGTCACGTTGTGGATGCAGCTGCGTATCAAAGCGTTCCAGCAGGCCGGCCAGCAGTTCGAGTCCCTCTGCCAGCCCGTGCTCACCTTCGCGGTGCAGCTTCGCCCAGCAATAGTAGGTCGCTACACGGATATCTTTGGCGGTCGTGGTCAACAGCTTCTCTGCCAGCCGGCAGATGAGTTCGGTATCCGCGCCGGAAAGTTTGTTCACTTCCTCGCGCATCTGCTGAAAGTCATCGTCATAACCGGGGTCTTCGCCAACGGGCGATGAATCGGGCAGCGGCTGCAACCAGCTGTCCCACTGCGCCATACGCTCACGGGTGGCAGCAAGCAGAGGTGCCTGTTCTGTCTGGCAGGCACTAAGTAAGGCATTGAGCTTGCTCATCAGTACACCTCCCCGTCGTCACTGGCTGTATCGGCTGCCGGGTCTGACGGTGCAACACCGGTGGTGCTGAAGATGGTCTCCGGCAGACGGAAATTGCGCAGTTTCAGTAGCGCAAGCGGACCCTCACCCGCTTCGGTACGCAGGGTGTAATTGAGCAAGCGGCCGTCCGGGGCTTTCCAGCTCAGTCTGTAACTGCTGCCCACCCCCGGGTAAGCACTGACCGCCACCTTATCGAGCAGGCGAATCCAGCCCCAGGCCCCCGGAATATCGGCGTACTGACGGGTGCCTGCCTGCGTACTTATCCAGCTTAAGCTGGCACCCGGCGCTTCCGTGTCTGCAGGCCAGGTAAAGCTCTTCCACGCCGGCAGCTGGTTCACATAGGTCAGCTTCTGGCTGTCGATAATCATGTCAGTCTGCATTACGCCTGCGGCCGTACCCGGTCGCAGTTCGAAGTTCAGCCCGGCATTACCTTCGATGAACGCAACATCCGAGATATGGCCCAGCGTGTTGATGGCATCAAGGAACGCGGGGTTAAAGACCAGTCCCTGCGAGTTGATACTGTCCGGTACCCAGTGGTTGCCCTCTTTATGCAGCACGCCTTTGAGGCGGGTCTGCAGGAACTGAGCGATACGCCCGGCATCCGCGTTGAGGTATTTGGCCAGCAGCGGCAGGGAGACATCGCTACCAGAGTTGTTAAAAGGATAACGCCCACCAAAGGCACTGTTCCACTCAGCCACCACCGCCTGCTGCCACTGGGCATTGAGGCTGTCGGCTGCCGGGGTCAGCACTTGCTGCCAGGCCTGCTCCATCGGGTTCACAAACACCGTCCGGCCAAAGCCGCTCCACTCCTGACCGAGCCCTGCGGCAATCAGACTGCCGTAGTCGCGGGTTTCCGTGAGGTCCACGGCCTTGCCCTGGAATACCGTCTGAGCAATGGTCTGGGTCATGGCCTGCGGATCGGCAGCATTGGTCACCTGCTGCAGACGCAGACGCACCTGCGTCACCCGGGTCAGGTACGACTGCAGGCTCAACTCCTGTGCACCCGTACGGTTCCTGTCCATCAGCGCCAGCACCGGACCGAAGGTTGCATCCAGCGGACCGTGAACGCCGGCACTCTGGTCAATGGCATCCTTGTTGTCACCCCCGAGCAGGTTTTTCGCCGATTTCACAAGGGAGTCTGAAATCGCCTCCCCGGTCTGTCCGGTACGCCCTTGTACGTTCAGGGTATTCATCAGCGCCACTAGCGGTGACTGGCGCACGTCGGCCATCAGGGTCAGCTGGTCAATGGCATCCGACAGCGTGGTGGCCTGGTTCCAGCGCAGGCTGTTGAGGAACGCCAGCCAGGCGCTGCTAAAATCGGCGAAGTAACGCTCCGTCAGGCGTTCTTTCAGCGCTTCTGGCGAGGTCTCGTCCTGTTTATTCACCTGACGCTTGCTATCCGTGAGTACCCAGTCGAGCTCGTCCCGGCGGGCCTTCACCACCTTCTCGATGGCGGGCTGAACGGCCTGCTCCCAGGCCTGACGGGTAAACATGCCTGGTACAATTTCGGTGGTGCTGAACAGGCGGGATGCATCGGTATCACCGGTCATGTCTTCAAGGCGCATATCGGCGTAAAGATGTGCCACCTGGGAGAGCATCTTCTGATAGAGGGTCGATTCACTGTTACGTACGCCTATCAGGCGAACCAGCAGGGAACGCGCCTGGCTGACCATGTTTTCATCAGCACGGAGTTTCCACTCAGGATGCGCAACCAGCTGCGCGCCATAGAACGACAGCAGTGACGGAGCCATGCTCTGCCAGACGCCATCTTTCACACCGTCACGCTTCGGCCAGTTGTGCAGCAGCGTCGAACTGAACCAGGCGGCGTCCATGTGTTCCGGACGGGCCAGCATCAGGTAGAGCCTGAGCTGGGCATAGGTGGTTTTTGCCATCTGCTCACGCAACAGACTGCCCGGCGGCAGCGCATTAAAGGCACTGAGCTGCTTCTGCAGGTGGTCTGCGGCCGCATCCCGCAGCAGCGGCAGCGCGCTCTCCTGATAGCGTGGCCAGAGTGCCGCCAGCAGCGCATTGTTCTGACTCAGCCCGGCTTGTTCGTACCACGGCACACCATGCTCAGAACGGTACTGCAGACGGGCCAGCGTTTTCTGCAGTTCAGACAGCGCGTGCAGGCGCTGCTCCAGCGGCTGATTATGCCGGGCGGCAAGTGCGGCCTGGGCATTCGCGCCGTTAACCTGGCTGCGGTTGGCGACATACGCGATGCCCATCCACGCAGCCCAGCCCACCATCGCCACAGCGATAACCGACGCAAACACTTTACGCCAGGGAATGCCCGGCTTGCGTGGACGCAGTCCGGCAGGCAGCGCCCGGACAGACTCAGGCAGGACATCCCAGCGCCTGTCCATGCCCCAGTGGTGCGGCACGGCACGTTCGGCACCGGCAGAGGGCTGACTGAACACCACCCCGGCCAGCGGCAGCGGGCGGTACGGATTGAGCATCAGCGACAGCGGCGCGGTCACGCTTTGTGGCTCACGAATGAGCTGGTGAGCCAGCATCAGCAGGAAGTTATGTTTCACCTCACCGCAGGTCTGCTGCAGACCCTGAGAAGTCAAATCTGGCGTCAGGACGGAGAGTTGTTCTGCCAGCTCTTCGGTACGACAGCTGGCAGGTAACAGACAGCCAGTCGCCTGTGTAATGCGCCCTTCCGGCTTACCGGCGCGCGGATGAAGGGACCAGACATACAGCGGAAGCTGCCAGCCCAGCGTTTCCATACGCGCGCTGATGGCATGAGACAGGGAATCCATGGTGCTTTCAGACGGTACCGGGAGCGGCTGATCCAACCCCGGCGCTGAGAGCTGATCAAGGGCTGAAGTGACCCACACCAGACCATCCACCGGACGGCGGCGCAGTTTGCGCAGCGCGGTCAGCCAGGTACTGTCTGCTGGCGTATTAAGGTCACCGCCCCACAGCAACAATGTGCCGCGATCTTCCTGCCAGAGTTGAGTGGTGAGCTTCGGTGTCAGTTGTTCTACTTCTGAAGCCGTACCGGTTATCAGCAGGATGCGTGTTTTACGTCCCCAGCGCCGACCATAGAGGTTACGCATGGCTGCACGGATGGTGTCGACGGTGACGTTGCGTGGTGGGGTTTGTGCGGCACGAAACTCATCAGTCGGTAATTCATCCTTGCGTATTGCCTTGAAGCGGTGCCAGCGTTGCTTAACTGCCAGCCCGATGATTTTCCCATGTCGAAGTAGCATCAGGAGGATCATAATCCCGGCAAAACTAAGGCATTTCATTACAGGGGTATTCAGACCCATTCTGTTACCATAATGCCAGATGCCCCAGGCAATCGCTGCGGCCATTACACCCGTCAGACCGTATCCACCCCAGCTTCCTCGCCACACTGAGCTACCCGTTTTCATTATTTTGCTTCCCTGTTGTCACGGTAGTAATAAAACTCTGTTCTTCGTCAGCAGAAAGCATCAGGCAGTCATCCTGCTGTAAACGCACTATGTCACTGCTCACTGCGGCCATCACCCAGGGGGAAAATGGCCCGCTGATACCGGAAAAGGTTTCCAGCCACTGCGCCTGTTCTGCTTTCCAGTATCCGCCGGAGGTTTCACTGGCCTTCAGGAGTTCAAAAAAGTCATCTGCCCAGCGCAGTTGATCTCCAGCGATAAACTGCGCGCTGTTCGCCTGGGTCTGCGTGGAAAAATACAATGCCAGTTCTTCTGATAATCGGGATGGATCAAGGCCCATAGGGCGCAGCAGACGGACATCATGTTTAAACTGATATTTGGTCGCGACATCATCAGATACCAGCAGTAGTACAATAAGCGCATCACTGTATTTCTCCCCACCCTGCAGCTGCTGCACCAGAACCAACTCAGCAGATATTTCAGGTGACTTGAGACGCTCATCGAGTATCAGAAGAGAATGGGATTGCAGAATATTGAGTTTCGGAGCCGGACGCTCTGCCGGGATCAGTCCCTTCCAACAGTCATCAAACAGAGCCTGTAGCGATGAGATATTCCGCGGGGAGTCAGTCAGAAATGTGACATTCAGAGGTAAGTCAACCGGTAGTTGCAGCAGGGCATCGCTTACCTCGCCCAGCAGGATTGTCAGCCCTTCAGCTTCACTCCAGTGTACACGCCGCGTTTGTTGGCCATACCGCTCAAGTCCTGGTGGTAGCAGTATAAGCTGCGTTGCTGTTAATGAACCGGGCAAAAGTGCCACGCTGTGCAACACTGCCAGATAACGCCCGGCCCAGGCAGACCACTGTTGCTGAGCATATTCTGCTTCGTCAGTTTCGAATTTATAGCGATTAAACGCCAGGTTATACAACCAGCCTCGCAGACAGATAAGGGTGAACCAGATAACCAGCGGTGTGGCTGATAATAACCAGATGCTGAACGACTGAAATGCCCCCAGTAGCTGGTTTGCATGAAGCACAAACAACAAAACGCTCGCGATCAGCGCCACTATGGCCACACTTAACCATAAAACAAGTGACGGCTCCTCAGGACGTTTTGAAATTATTGGTATCTTTCGTTCCCAGCCCATGGCTTATCCTATAGAACAATCCGGTGCGCTGGAGATCACCTGACAACCGCATTCACAACAACATCCATCTACCACAACGGCTTTTCCGTCGGAAATCCAATCAGGAGATCCTTCAATAATAGTGTTAATTCCATGCCCCTCTTTCGGGCAACTGATTTTATCGCCAATTAATGCCACTTTTTTACCATTGACAATCATGGTTGATGATGCAGAAATAACTTCTCCACCATGCGTGGTGTTATCACCAAGCAATACAAATCCCTTAGACATAAAAAACCTTAAAAATAAAAAACGAGGGCCATTGCATAAACAGTCAACATAATTGGTTTCATGCAAACATCACTAATAAAAAATGCCATCTATAAACTACGATTCCATTCAATTGCACTACCCACTTCAGACATGTTATTAAAATATGGCTTATTTTTTACTTTATTAAAATCATTGATAATTTTTACAGGGATCTTATCAGACGTTTTGCGCAGACAATAAACCTCTGAATTGTTTGCATCATCCCTCATTACGAAATTACACCCATGCTTTTTACTGTCTTTGGTATAAAACATTGTTGCCGTTTCAA
>Ga0308172_1001021_pt1 | contig 24084 bp, 20 predicted proteins | sample PhyGR2_FD_202134 | JGI IMG/M metagenome (GOLD analysis project Ga0308172, IMG submission 202134) | Phyllosphere microbial communities from UC Gill Tract Community Farm, Albany, California, United States - DLSLSG.R2 | ecosystem: Host-associated > Plants > Phyllosphere > Unclassified | place: USA... | reverse complement strand
GGTAACGGTATAATCCCCAACGTTTTCCGCGTACCTCTTCGTGCCGAAGTGGCGAAATCGGTAGACGCAGTTGATTCAAAATCAACCATCGAAAGATGTGCCGGTTCGAGTCCGGCCTTCGGCACCATCGGAACATCAATAGACGTCAACGGACGTCTTTTTTTGTGCCTGAAATCCAGTATCCGCAAGGCTTTCCTCGCTTTTTCACTCAACCTAAGTCAACCTGATTCAATCTACATCAACTTACTGATGCGGGTACAACTGCGGGTATATCCCGGTTCGATAATGTTTGTACCCACACAGAACCCTTGAAAGGATACTCATCATGGCTCTGAGTGATGTGAAGGTTCGTACGGCCAAGCCTGAAGAAAAAGCCTATAAGCTTACCGATGGTGACGGCATGGTTTTGCTGGTTCATCCTAACGGCTCAAAATACTGGCGGCTACGCTATCGCTTTGGCGGTAAAGAGAAGATGCTGGCGTTGGGGAAATACCCTGAAGTGTCATTGGCTGATGCCCGGGCACGGCGTGATGAAGCCCGTAAGCATCTAGCTAACGGTGTAGATCCTAGTGAGAACAAGAAAGCCGTTCAGGTAGAGCAGGAGCAAGAGGCGATAACATTTGAAGTGGTTGCCAGAGACTGGCACGCCAGCAATCAGAAGTGGTCTGCATCACATAGCGCTCGTGTATTGAAAAGCCTCGAAGATAATCTCTTTGCTGCCATCGGTAAGCGGAACATTGCTGAATTGAAGACACGGGATCTGCTTGTACCCATCAAAGCCGTCGAGTCATCCGGACGCCTTGAAGTCGCCGCCCGTTTACAACAGCGTACTACCGCGATTATGCGCTTTGCTGTGCAGAGTGGGTTAATCGACTACAACCCCGCTCAAGAGATTGCCGGTGCGGTTGCTACGGCGAAAAGACAGCATCGTGCTGCTCTTGAACTGAACCGTATTCCAGAATTACTTCATCGCATAGATCACTATTCTGGCAGACCCTTAACTCGATTGGCTGTTGAACTCACTTTGTTGGTCTTCATCCGTTCAAGTGAGCTGCGTTTTGCCCGTTGGTCAGAAGTAGACTTTGAAACGGCCATGTGGACGATTCCAGGCGAGCGTGAGCCACTGGAAGGAGTCAAGCATTCTCAGCGTGGTTCGAAGATGCGTACGCCTCATCTTGTTCCCTTGTCGCGTCAAGCTCTCGCCATTTTGGAAAAGATCAAAAGCATGAGTGGAAACCGTGAACTGATCTTCGTTGGTGATCACGATCCGCGTAAGCCGATGAGTGAAAACACAGTTAATAAATCACTACGAGTCATGGGCTACGATACGAAGGTTGAAGTATGTGGTCATGGTTTCAGAACAATGGCTTGTAGTTCATTAATTGAGTCGGGATTGTGGTCAAGAGATGCGGTAGAGCGGCAGATGAGTCACCAGGAACGTAACTCTGTGCGTGCGGCTTACATTCATAAGGCGGAGCATTTGGGGGAGAGGAGGTTGATGTTGCAGTGGTGGGCTGATTATCTTGATGCTAATCGGGAGAAGGCGGTGAGTCCGTTTGATTTTGGGAAACTAGAGTCTACACGGTAGTAACGGCTGTCTTGAGGATAAATTTCTGCTGAGGATTAAGTGCTCTGCGCAAAGCCTGCCGTCTTGCGGTGGCAGGCATAGGGCTAAAGTTTTTATTTTTTTGATACAACCTAGGTAACGCATTGGAACTACTTGATAAAATTTTCTTCGGTTAGAATGAGAGTATCATTCTCTACGGGTACTGTATTTTTAGGAATAACAATGGCTGTTAATCAGGCGAAAATTTTTGAACACCTCGAACAACTGGTTGAAAACTATGAGCAAGAAGAATTTATCTACGGCTTTTTAACTGCTTTTGAGTTCCCTAAAGCTACCTTGAGTCAGATTCGGCAAGGTGGGGCACGTAATGTTGCGAAAGAGTCAGGACACGTTGCATTAAAAAATAAACTCTACTACCAGCCAGTGGCGGATACTAATGATCTCGAATCTGCTTTTGAGCAACGTATTGCCGATACGGCTGTTGCAAAAAATAAGATCCGCTTTGTTCTAGTTACAAATTTTGTTCGCTTTTTAGCCTGGGACACACTAACGAGGGAGCGCCTCGATATCGAGTTTGAAGAGTTGCCCCGCAACTATGGTTTTTTCTTACCGCTGGTCGGGCTGGAGAAGGCTATTCTCAATAGTGAAAATCCGGCTGATGTGAAAGCTGCTGAAAAAATGGGAAAGCTGTTTGATCTTATCAAGGAGCGTAATGATTTAAGCAAAGCAGAAGATATCCACGCGCTTAATGTTTTCCTCACTCGTTTGTTGTTTTGCTTTTTTGCCGAAGACACTGGTATCTTTGAAAAAGGTCAGTTTACTTCCGCAGTTAAGAGTTATACCGCTGAGGATGGCAGCGATTTGGATCAGTTCCTAACGTACCTCTTTACTGTGATGAATAGCAAACTGGATAGTCCATCACGACAATCACTTCCCATTCATTTAACTGCATTTCCTTATGTTAATGGTGGCTTATTCGCCAGCGATGAACCTGTTCCAGAGCTGGGGTTGAAGGGCAGACGTATCTTACTTGAATGCAGTGCAATGGACTGGAGTGAGATTAACCCTGACATTTTCGGCAGCATGTTTCAGGCTGTGATTGATGTAGAGCAGCGTAGCCGATTAGGCCAGCATTACACCTCCTACAGCAACATAATGAATGTTATACAACCACTATTTCTTGACCCACTGCGTACGGAGCTGGAAAAACAACGCACAAATACGAATGGCCTTAAACGGTTACTTCTTCGTCTGGGGAAAATGAAAGTTTTTGATCCTGCCTGCGGTTCAGGAAACTTTTTGATTGTTGCCTATAAAGAACTGCGTCTTTTGGAGATGGATGTTATCCAGGCTCTTTTGCAGTGTGACCCACAATCTATTTTTATGAGCGGTATTCATCTCGACCAGTTCTATGGCATTGAGATTGATGATTTTGCCTGTGAGATAGCACGTTTATCTCTCTGGCTTGCCGAACATCAGTTGAATAAACAGTGGGAAGAACACATTGGTTCAGCACCACCAGCATTACCGTTGCGTTCATCAGGTAAAATTTGTAGCGGTAACAGCCTGAAAATTGATTGGCAGACAGTATGTCCAAAGAATGTTGATGAAGAAGTTTATGTGATTGGAAATCCACCGTTTTTAGGGACAACTGGACGTTCAGATGAACAACGTGCTGATATGCAGGCTGTATTTAGTGGTTTCAAATCATTGGGTTATCTAGATTTTGTTGCTTGTTGGTTTTGGAAAGGGGCGCAGTACATTCAGAACAGCCGTGCCGAGCTGGCTTTGGTAGCTACCAACTCTCTCTGCCAGGGCGAGCAGGTAGCAACACTTTGGCCTGCCATTTTCGGGCTTGGACTGAGTATTCATATTGCTTACCCCACTTTTACATGGGCAAATAATGCTCGCGATAAAGCGGCGGTACATGTAGTTATTGTTGGTTTATCAAGTAGAAGTAAAGTTCGCCAACTTTTTCAAAGAATTGATGGTCAATGGCACAATAAACAGGTAAGCAATATTAGCCCCTATTTAGTAGAGGGAAGTAATGTTGCTGTAGTGGCGCAAACTAAACCGCTGGTAGAGGGTGTCCCAACATTGTTATTTGGTAATAAACCTACTGATGGTGGTAATTTGTTGTTGGACCGAACTGAGCGTGATGCTTTGCTCGAAAAAGAACCAAAAGCGTCATGTTGGATTAAAAAAGTTTTAGGGGCAGATGAATTCCTGAATGGCAAAGAACGTTGGTGTTTGTGGTTGGTAGATGCCACACAAAATGACTTTAAGCACATGCCCGAAGTTCACAAACGTATTGAAAAAATTCGATCGCTACGAATCAAAGCAGGGCACCCGGCAGCCCTTAAAATGGCTGAGAAGCCACACCTATTTATGCAGGTTAGCCAACCAAAAACTGGCGATTACATTCTGATACCGGGAGTCTCATCAGAGCGTAGAACTTACATTCCCATAGGCTTCTATGATTCCAATGTAATTTCAACCAATGCAAACTATATTCTTCCCAACGGGACCCTATACGAGTTTGCTATTCTAACTTCATTAATGCATAACGACTGGATGCGACAGGTCGCAGGACGTTTGAAAAGCGATTATCGTTATTCGGCAAAAGTGGTTTACAACACCTTCCCATGGCCTAAGACGAACGATGCGCAGCGCAAATCTATTATTGAGCTGGCAAAAACTGTGCTATTGACGCGTGAGAATTATCCAGAAAACACGCTGGCGGAGTTATATGATCCACTTAAGATGCCTACTGATCTTTTTGAGGCCCATCAGGCGTTAGATAATGCAGTTGATCGTCTTTACCGTGACAAACCATTCAGGGACTCCATTGAACGTTTGAGTTGCCTGTTAGAGCGCTACGAAGCGCTGACTAAAGCATAAGGGTTCGCTCTACCACAGCCAAGGCACACAGAGGATTGCATTGTGGAAAATATTTTACAGGTGACTTATGGACAGACTGGGCAAAGTGCGAGTCTAAATGAGTTTGGTATGCGAGAAATGCAGGCACGAGCCTTTGAGCAGCGCAATAGCCCTTACCTACTTATCAAAGCTCCGCCAGCGTCTGGTAAATCAAGAGCATTAATGTTTCTTGCCCAGGATAAGCTTGTTAATCAGGGTTTACGCAAAGCTATTGTAGCGGTTCCTGAAATGTCTATCGGAAGTTCGTTTAAAGATACTGAACTTACGAAGCACGGTTTCTTTGCTGACTGGAAAGTAAAACCTGAAAATAATCTGTGCATTGGTGGTGGAGAGGCTGGGAAGGCTGAAGCCTTTAAACGATTTATGGCGAGTTCTGACGACATTCTGGTCTGTACTCATGCCACCCTACGTTTTGCTTTCGATAAGCTGAATATTGAATCGTTTAATGATTGCTTGGTCGCTATTGATGAGTTCCATCATGTCTCTGCGGATGAAAACAACCGTTTGGGCAATCTGATTGATGCTCTGATGAAAGGTTCTAATGCACATATTGTCGCAATGACTGGTTCTTACTTCCGAGGGGATACCGTACCCATCCTGCAACCCGAAGATGAAGCTCAATTCACGAAAGTGACCTATACCTACTATGAACAACTCAATGGATACCAGTATTTAAAATCTTTAGGCATTGGCTACCATTTTTATCAGGGTTCATACATCAAGGCACTACCTTCAGTGCTGGATGCTAGCAAAAAAACCATCATCCATATTCCCAATGTTAATTCCGGCGAATCAACAAAAGATAAACATGCCGAGGTTGATGCCATCCTAGATGCGCTGGGTGAGGTGCAGCAGCAAGAGCCAGATACCGGTATCTATCGAGTGAAACGTAAAAGCGATGGCAAATTGTTGCGTGTAGCGAATCTGGTTGATGATAACCCGGCAGAAAGACCGAAAGTACAGGCGTATCTGCGTAATATCCACTCTGCCGACGATATGGATATCATTATTGCGTTAGGTATGGCGAAAGAGGGGTTTGACTGGCCTTTCTGTGAACATGTGCTGACCATTGGTTATCGCAGCTCTATGACAGAAATTGTGCAAATAATTGGGCGTGCGACACGGGATTGTGAAGGCAAAACTCACGCACAGTTTACTAATCTTATTGCTCAGCCTGATGCTCAAGATGATGACGTTAAAGTATCAGTAAACAACATGCTTAAAGCCATCACCACCTCGTTGTTGATGGAGCAGATCATGGCTCCAAATATTCAATTTAAACCGCGATCTCAATGGACTGGCGAGCCGTTACCTGCCAATACTGTTCTGGTTGATGATCATGCATTACCGGTATCAGACAAGGTTCTAACAATCCTTAACGGCGGTAAAAACGAGATCCTGGCGGCACTAATGGCGAATGAGCAGGTGGTTAAAGAGGCTATTACCGAGTCAACACCGCCTGAGGTAATTACTCAGGTAGTGTTACCATCGGTGATACAAACGCTTCACCCTGACCTGACTGAATACGAACTAGAACAGGTTCGCAGCGGTATTTTGCAGAGTCTTTTTGTAGGCCAATGTGGTGGGTTAGTTGATGAAGCCGATTTGCCGTCGGATGCCATCATTGATAACGGCCAGGGTCAGCGTTCCGGCAATTCGAATGATTCATTAAACGTAAACAATCAGTTTATAAAAATGGGTGATAAATTCATCAATATTGAAAACTTGAATATTGACTTAATTGATGCGGTAAATCCTTTCCACGGTGCTTATGAGATTCTATCAAAATCAGTCACCGCGACGATGCTAAAAACTATTCAGGAAGCAGTCAGAGCGAATCAGGCGCAGGTATCTGAGGAAGAAGCTGTGATGCTCTGGCCAAGAATTAAAGCGTTTGCCAGTGAGCATAAAAGGGAGCCATCGCTGAATGCCAGTGACACAATAGAGGTTCGTTATGCCGAAGCGTTAGCTTACATCCGAAAAATGAAACAACAGCGTATTGTGCGACAGGAACCGTAACTTATGCTCAGACTTTCACCTCTTCAAGTTCGTCAAAAAGTGACAATTGATGACATTTTTTCTGAACCAGACGATCTTGGTTTACTCGTAGTCGAACCACTAAAAATATATTCCTCTACGGGTAATCTACCTGTAAGCAGATTAGAAGAGATTAATGCATTTTATGTGGTTCATGGGCGTCCACCTCTACCCGATTCGGAGGAATTTAAGGAAACGTTGCTAGCACAACGTTTGAGGGCTCTCAAGGATAACAAGCAGTATCGCGAGATGTTGCAGCCATTTGATATTCATGGCTTACTCGCAGGTGAAAATAACGAGAATACCCTCGAATCATCTGTATCATTCTCTGTTCCTCCCGTCGAGGTTGATAGGTCGGAGTTGGTTACCTCTCTGGACGATATCTTTGCTGATGATGATGATGGATTGCTCTCGTTTTCTGAGCCTGATATTTTCACGTTAAAACATGTTCCTATTGAAAAGAAAGTTCAGCCGGACGAAATTGCCAAACGACAGCCGTGCCCAGATTTTTATCGATTTTCCCCACTGTTTGAGACAGTACAAAATGGTCTGAAAACGGGAGCGTTTTCATTTGTTCGCTTCCGCCATGAGTTAAAAATTCATGAAGGTGATTTTTTTATTCTCAATGGGGTTATGGGCTATGTAGATAAAGTTGGTGAGCGGTTGGAGGAATATGGACCTTGGAATGCACGTTTACATTTGGTGTTTGAAAACGGAACTGAGATGAATATGCTTTTCCTCTCGCTTACGCATGGTCTGGTACGAGATACAGAAGGTCGTAAAGTTGTTTTAAATGGACAGGCAATTCGTCCTGATGAAGCTCCGGTTCCGACAGGATATGTCTATGTCCTTGCCACGCATAGCGACAAGCCAGCTCTTCAACGTTTTAAACCTGATTTGTATAAAATTGGCTTTACTGAAGGAACTATCGAAGAGCGCATCAAACACGCTGAAAAAGATAAAACATTCCTCGAAGCACCCGTTCGTATAGTCATGACTACGCAATGCTTCAATATCAATACTCACAAATTTGAAACGCTTATTCACGGTTTTTTAGGTAAGCAACGGCTCAATATTGCACTACGGGGTTTAGATGGACAAACTTATCATCCCCGCGAATGGTTCCATGCGCCTTTAAAGACTGTGCTCTCTGTGATCAAGTACATTCTTGACGGTACAATTTCGCAATATCGGATGGACAATACGACAGGGAAGATTGTGGCGAAGAAAGATACTGGTCATTCGTGAAGCGAGTGGTAATCATTTGGCTATGATTCGAGCATTCTAATTCTGTATAAGTTTTTTCCACATAACAAGTGTTGCTCTAGGAGATATAAGCTGACACTACCCTAGGAATTGTAGCGTCAGCCTTCATTGGCAATCTCAGCGCAGCATCTGTTATTTAAGATTTGCGAGTGAATAGATCAATAACATTTGATTTTTCATCTTCTCTTACTGCAGGTGTCAGACTATTCTTGAGTTTAATTTTTGAATTAATATCAAGTAATGGTTTGTCTGCTAAATATCCGCGCGGAAGAGAAAGAATATCTTCGGCATCAACTCGTGACATGCTTAAAGTTTCAAGTAAGGTTGATTTAGAGAATGTGTTGGTTTCAAACAACAAATTGACACATCGAGGCAGTAATCTCACTGACTCTGGTTTGCGAAGATCATCAAGTGGCTCACCTTTTCTCCAGCCTCGAGCAGAAACGCTTTTATATAGGCGCTGGTATTCTAGCGGAGAGATGAGTTCCAGTGATTTAGCTCTATGAATCATGGATTGAGCAGACATTCCCCAACGAGTTTTCAATGAAATAAAGTTCTCAAGCGTTGGGAACGGAGGTAATTCTATCGAAAATGCTTCCTCTGGTAACATCAAACATGCTGCAAATTTATGAGCTTGTTCCTCAATTGGTTTAAAATTGACAGAATCAAGCCTTTCGACATATCTGTGCAACACTACGTGTCCAAGCTCATGTGCAGCGTCAAAACGACTTCTGTAATAATTATCTTTGTCACTGGCAAGAATAATGTAAGGACGACTCTCTGACTCATTCCATTGAGAATATCCATCCATCATTGCGCTTCCCTGTTCAAAACGAGAACATACAACTCCGGCATTTTCAATAATCAAAAGCAAATCGGTAATAGGGGCTATACCCAATCCCCACTGCTGACGGCATTTTGCAGCCATCAATTCGATCATTTCATCATCAATTGCACGATAATCTGTAACCTCTAAATGAGGAACATCTACTTCAGGATAATCAAGGTATTCCTGTAAAGTTGCAGAAACTTCCTGCAACCACCCCATGTAACACTCAGAGGCATTGCACAGGTCTTTCGCTGTGTTTGCCATAGTTCTGAAGAAAACTGGATTATTCTCTTTTTTCACCGTTGGTTTGATAAACCATGCGACAGGGCAGTTCAGAACCTGTCCCAAGATCGCAATGACTTCTGCATCAGGAGAATGACTGCCATTCTCCCATTTTGTAATCGTAGAGGGGGAACGGTCAACCAAACGACCCAAATTAATTTTAGATAACCCTCGCGCTTCACGAAGCTGAGTTAACCTTTCCGGCTGAAATCCCGTTATTCCCACTCTCATAATTTCACCACGTTAGCCTTCCTGTTCTTTCAGGCGTTTCTTCAGCTGTGGAATAACCTTATCTGGTATGACCACAGCTTGTTCAGTATGGTAAAGCTCAAGCAGCTCACTTACTGAACGGTTAAAGTGATACCCCTTCATATTTGTAAAGGGAACGACAATCCTTAGGTCCAGCATGTTATCTTGTGAATGACCGTGAGGTGGGTTGATATTTAAGACCAACATTCCTAGAGTGCCAACTCCACCTTCAGATTGATCACGTTCGCTAAATAAATCTGGCGTATATCCTTCAAAACTCTCGTTTAATTCTGCTAATAAAGAACGATGTTTTGCACCTCGAATGCACTTTTCATCATAGTTCAGCCCGATTCGACTAATCTTCACTCCTGCAGAGTTTACTATGATGTAGCTCTCACCTTTAGGTGTCGTGTCCACGTCACAACAAACAATACCCGAGTTTTCTGCAGCTCTTCGAAAAGCCGCATTCAGTACATAATGTCGTGCTTGAGGGCGAAAGCGTGATTGTTCTGGCTCACCTAGTTTTGCGATGCTTCCCATTGTAAGCGCATTTGCAGCCACGTATGCGGTATGGAGTTCTTCTTGGATGTTAAGCCAGAATTCTCGCTGAAAAGCATTTACGATCAGTCCGCTAATGTCCTTTTGTACGTCATCTTTACTCATTTAGATACCCTGATTGCGTTAAGCAGATTTAATCATAGTTTTTTTTCGTTTTGACGGCAAGAAGAGATCATCTCTATGAGGTGTCTGAACCATTCGTAGTAAGAATGAGCCTTAGAAACTTGGGCACAGGGACGTTGGTTTCTCTCACAATAGTGTATGTTTAGCTACGTGGTTTTGGGCATGTTGCGTTAGGCTTCATCTGTAGGGTAGCTGCTGCAATATGAACGAAACAGGCGTACGATTATGCTTAATATTCAAACCATTCGTAATGACGTCACGCCGACCAACTTGCCAGGATTTTCATGAGAAAGATTAAAAGACTTAACGGCGACATCCCTGACGATTTAAAACCGGCTCGTATTGTTCAAGAAGAAAGCGAGTTGAGAAAATATTTTCTCCAGTCACCTAAATTGCGTAGTCACAGCCGTCCTCCCATTAATAAAGAAATTTTTTATTCTGAAAGCGTTTGGTCTGCATTGCAGAAAACCTTCCATAGCCGCTGTGCTTGGTGTGAAACCCATGTTGCGTCACATGATGGGGAAATTGTCCATTTTCGCCCTCTCAGTAACGCAAAAGGGCTAGAGGAAGAGGAAAGTTTGGATTCTTACGGTTGGTTGGCATATGTGTGGGACAATCTTTTTTTGTCGTGCTCAGGGTGTAATCGTGTGCGTCGTAATTACTTCCCTGTTGGGTCCGCACGAGCTCCAGTTCTTTCGACGTGGAGAGGTGCTAACATTCTAGAAACGGTATTGTTGATTAACCCCTGTCTGGATGACCCCATTCGGCACCTGTCGCTCAGCCGTGATGGGACACTGGTGGCCTTAACAGATAAGGGGCAGCACACCCTCATGCTTTTTGATCTCAACCGAACTGACCTGATTTTTGCCCGAAAAAAACAAATCAATCATGTCCATTCCTTTTTCTCCGGAAGGGAAGGTTCTGTCGATGAATTCCAGAAATTTTATTTAAGTGATGATTGCCCTCAGGGTGTAGTAAATTTGATCATAGCTATGTTTATGAAGGAACATGTTGGGGGGAGACAATGCCGTTCCACAAACAAAGTAGAATCCTTTATCAACGACAGCGTGAAACTTGGGTACTTTGCATTTGATAACAATGCGGATACCCCGGGAGAGATATTTGAGGAAATTGAGCTGCTGAGTTACAGGGACGTTGAATATGACAAATTTGCCAGCATCTTAGATTATGAAAGTCAGGCCTCTCGTCATTTGAAAAAAATCGATATTCATCATTTTAAAGGCCTTTGTCACTTCACCCTGAATCTGAAACACAGTGAGTCGAAATCTCTTGCCCCCAGTATGATGCTACTAGGAGAAAATGCGACAGGCAAAAGTTCAATTCTTCAATCTATTGCACTAGCAATGATGACCGCAGCTCAGCGTAAAAAACTGAACCTGCTCTATGACGACTTTATTGCCCGGGACAATGGTGAGTGGACTGTTGATCATATTCAACCTGCTGAGGTTAGTCTTACATTTAATGATGGTACGAGTAGCATGTTTCGTATCGATGAAAATTTCAATGCCATCGGGGAAGGTGTTAGCAACATTGTTTTTCTGGCATATGGGGCAAGACGCTTTGTGAAACCACTTAAGCAAGGAGGCTTAAGGAATAGTATTATCAGTAATACGTTATTCAATCCAGTTGCTCTGTTGTCAAATCCAACCGGATGGTTACAAGAATGTGATGATGAAGTGTTTCTTTCAGTTGCTAGGGCAATGAAGGAGATCCTTGCTCTAAAACAGGATGATATCATTTTCCGCAATGACCAAAGACATATCATGGTCCGTGCGCACAAGCGTAACACACCGCTTGAAAATATGAGTGATGGTTACAAGGCTTTGTTTTATGTGGCTATCGACATTATGCGCCATATGCTTAAGCGCTGGGACAACCTAGAATATGCTTCCGGAATTGTAATAATTGATGAAATTGAAACACATCTGCATCCTCGGTGGAAAATGCAGGTGGTGAGCGCTTTCCGGCGAGCAATGCCAGGCATCCAGTTCATATTTACGACCCACGACCCTCTATGTTTACGAGGAATGTTTGATGGTGAAGTGCATGTGTTAAAACGTGATGAAATGCACTCAATCACCGAGGAAGACGATCTGCCTAGGTTTCAGGGATTGAGAACGGAACAACTTCTAACATCTGAGTATTTTGGTCTTCTTACACCTAATGATCCGGACCTTGAACGGAGGCTAGAAGATATTGCTGGACAAGAGGGGGACCGTCAGGCGGAATATATTCGTCAGGTAGAACAGGAACTCAGTGAAATGACTGTGCTTGGCACGACTCTGAGCCAGCGTGTAGTCCATGAGGCATTGGCGCGATATTTGATTTCCGTAACGCGAAAGCAGCCTGAAGCCAAAGATATTAAAGAGGATGCCATCAGAGCTATCCTTAACGTCCTGGTTCAAAAAGGTTATTGATCATGATTAAAATTGATCGTTCAGCCGAGCCGGTACCGGCCTCACTAACCATGGCGGGTAATGTTGTTGATAATGAACGTAGTGCCGCGCAAAGCTATTACACAGCTGTACCAGCCCCTAGTAAAACTTATAAATTTAAGCGATATAAAGAAGATGATATCGTCGAAGCTTTAGAACGCCTTTTTCATGGTAAATGTGCCTATTGTGAGAGTAAATACATCGGCACCCAGAAAATGGATGTAGAGCATTACCGCCCCAAAGGAAAAGTAAATGAAAGTCAGACACACCCAGGCTACTGGTGGCTAGCCCTTGATTGGGATAATTTATTGCCCTCGTGCACAGACTGCAATCGCCGTCGCGGACAGAAGATCGCTGTTTTACAGGCAGATGGCACTATTGTTTTCACCGATACGATGGAAAATGCTGGTAAGGAATGTGCCTTTCCTGTTTCCGGCCCCTACCGGGCGTGGAATAGCCAAGATAACCTCGGCCTTGAAGTCCCTCTATTGATCAACCCCTGCGAACATGATCCTGATGACCATCTTAGTTGGCATATCAGTAATACGAAGGCGCCGATCCTATTGGCAAAATTATTGGGGGTACAGCCGGATCAGAAGGGTGTAAGTAGCATTGAAATCATGGGGTTAAACAGACTTGGACTGGTGAATGAGCGGGCGGCAGTGTTACAACAGATTGAAGTTCAAGTAAAAAATATTTACCAGCTGATAGAGATTACAGCGATTATGCCAGCCTGTGAAGCGAGAGAGCGCTGCCTAATAAAGATTGGGCAGGATATCGATGAGTTGCATGCCTGCTCTAAACCTAACCGGCAATATGCCTCAATGGTGAAATCCTACATCGAACCGCATATGAAAACGCTAAAGCGATATCTTGTTGGGTTGTTGCCATGATTTAATCGATGTAGCCGTTTTCCCTGTAATGATCCACCATCCACATAGCTAGTTCCCTCAAAAAAACAGCGTGGCAGTCTACAGACTGCCAACTGCCATTTTCTGAAGACAGTTTGGCAGACTTTCATGAGGGCATATTGGTTTAGAATTATTTTCAGTACTAAATCATCTTCGTGAGCAGCAGATATCCTATTTCTGACAATGCGGAATGCGACAGGTTGTGTCGTTTTTTTGATGATGACTTCGCTTTGGCATCACCTAATTATATTATATTTCATAGCATTAGATAACTGCAGTTACCCCCACCATTTTTTCAATCCACCTCCCTTTGGTACGACATAACGTGTCGAACCAGTACGTCATAATCTCCCATATCAATATCTGGTTATTTTGGGAGTTCAGGACTGTTCTCACCATGAAAACACAACATGATCATTATGACCGCTTGTCCGTCAGGTTATCGGTCATTATCAGCCGATTGTTGGCTGGCCAATCCCTAGAGTTAAAAGCGCTGGCAAATGAGTTTGGTGTTTCAGAGCGCACTCTACAGCGGGATTTTCAGCAGCGTCTAATCCATTTGGATCTTGAACATTCCAGTGGCTGCTATCGACTTATCCGGCGATCCGGTCGAGAGCACTTACCTAATACCTTTGCGTTTATTCTTAACTCTGGTATTTCGGGGATCATTCCGGCCCAGAACCGCAGACTAATCCGGCTGATTACCAACAGTTCTGGCGGTTCTCCATGTCTTATCGGACATGGAGGGCTGCCATCGCCAATCACCCAGACTACCGGCTTTCTGGAGCTGGCCGAAGCTATCCGTGACTATCGGGCCGTCACACTATTAGTCAATGGTAAGAGTTACGAAGGAGTGGCTCCGCGCCGCCTGATCTTCCAGTCCAGAAACTGGTTCCTTGTGGCTACTCGGGCGAGAAAGCTACAGGTGTTTCGGATGGAAGACGTTAACGCTGTGACTGTTCTTGACACCTCTTTTCGCAGAAAGCCTGAACTTGATGCACTTACCGCCAGTGAGGAGTTTATTTCGGCTCTTCCTCACTTTCGTTTCATCAGCGACGTTATTCAGACCTTCAGAGAGTAACTGGCAACGTTCATTTAAACATAAGCAAGGAGACCTTTATGGATGACCCGGTAAAGGGCGAAGGCCGGATGATTACTGATGCTAATGGCATCACCAGAAGAGAAGGGGGGATTTCAGGGGTATGGGACAATATGTTTAATGATAGCAATGCGATAAAAGCCGACAGCCCGCCGCTCATACCTGACATCAGGGATATTCTCGATGTTTTCCCTCAGTCGCTGCGGGAAAACCTGGTTAACAAAATCAGTGAAGCTATCGACTATGAACCCGTGATTGGCGTTATGGGAAAAACCGGTTCCGGAAAGAGCAGCGTGTGTAATGCGTTGTTTCAGGGAGAGGTGTGTGCGGTCAGCGACGTTGAGGCCTGTACACGGGAGGCTCAGGAGCTGCGTATACGCTTCGGCAAACGTTCGCTGAAGATAATTGATATTCCTGGCGTCGGTGAGAATGCCCGGCGGGATAAAGAGTACGAAGACCTGTACCGCACTTTGCTTCCCTCTCTGGATCTCATCCTCTGGGTGATAAAAGGCGACGATCGGGCTTTTTCTGCCGATGAGCATTTCTACAACAATGTCCTGCTGCCTGCAGGAGGTGGTGAGCGCGTTTTGTTCGTCCTCAACCAGGTGGATAAAATCGAGCCCTTCCGTGAGTGGGATACGCACCTGCATCAGCCATCACCGGCACAGCGCATCAACATCGAAAAGAAAGAAGCCTACATTACTGAACGATTTGGCTTTACGCACTATCCGGTCATCCCCATTTCTGCCGATGAGAGCTACAACATCCTTCGTCTGGTCGAAACGATGATCCGCGCGTTGCCCGATCGGGCTAAAAGCAGCACCGCCTCGCAGTTTAAGGAAGAGTACAAAACCGATGACGTAAAGACGGAAGCGAAAGGCGGCTTTGCCAGCGTTGTCTCCGGGATACTTGACGACGTTATTGATTCTGTTCCGTTACCAAAGCCCGTCAAAGATCTTGCCCGTAAGGGAAAAGATAAGGTTATCGAGTGGGCGGGTAACGTCTGGGACCATTTTTTTGGATAAGGAAAATATGTAATGAAACCACTGATTATTCCTGCACTGCTGATAGCGTTATTTGCTGCTCAGTCTGCTCATGCAGGTGGCGGTTACGACCTGCAATGCCTGCTTGAAAACGGCGAGCAAATGACGCTCAGCCATGCCAGTGATACCGTTTATATCAGTTTTGAAAAGCCAGGCGGTGACGCCGAAGAGGGCGGCTCCGTCATTAAACTGGACATCCCCTCCGGTGAGGCGAAACAGACTGTCATCGCTAAATCAGAGGCGGGAACCGCTTCTTTCACGTTGCGCGGAGAAAGTGACGATATTGAAGGCGCTGTTGCCGTCAATTATTCGGAATATGATGTTACAGGCGATGCTTATTACACGGCCATGAATTCACTGGGGCAGGAAACCAGCACCGTATCCTGCAAACCCGGTACGATTAACGTTTCCAGGAGCCTCCTTCAGAACGGTATTAATGGCGTGGCTAGCCAGCAGGCTAATAAACCTGCATCCTCTCAGCAACAGCAGGTACAGCAATCCACGACGCCACCGTTTAAAGTGCAGTTTGGCAGCGCCGTCAGCAATGAAGGCTGGAATACTAAATATGGCGTTATTCAGCTCACTATCACTGATGACAACGTGGTGCTGAAATCCATTCGGGTTAACCGGGGGAACTGTAAAATGGAGAGCGTTGGTAACAGAACTCTGCCAGCCAAATATCAATTCGGTGATGTGGCCACGTTCAAATATATGAAATGTGACCGTATTATCGAAGCCAGTATTGCGACCGATTCCGGTAGCTGGACCTTCAATAATTAAATTTAACTATGGTGAGTCCGGGGGATAAGTGTCAGTCAATTATCCGACACTTCCCCCTTTTAATTATGTTTAACCCCGCTGGGATGTCATTCATTTCATCCCTACAGCGCCCCTTAACAAATAACGCGCAGCAACAGCCCTGCCAGACATTTACTGACATAGCGCTTGTGTCGAGTTACTGTTTACGGATAAGGCCTGTGGAAGTGGCCTCAAGGGTATTATTTGCGGGATTCTTCTATGCGCTCCATCAGCCAGCGTCTGACATCACTTTCACGCCAGCGGGAACTGCGGCCAAACTTGATGGGTTTGGGGAACATCCCGTCCTTAATCAGCTTATAGAACCACTTATCGGTTAAGCCCGTGAAGGTGGTGATGTAGACCATATCCACCAGTTTATCGCTCATCAAATCGTTGTCGGGAGTGGGAAGATTGTTCATGACGATTGTCCTTCTGTCTTTGAGTGGGTAAAAGACAGGAGCAGCAGCACTAACCTGTTGATTTAAGGTCATGTTGCTTGCTCCGTCATTACAATCACTTCTCCGGTAATAAATTACTTTTTGCTTTAGCCTTAAACTGACTGCAGCCAAAATTACGCTCGCCGTCCTCATTTTCTTTGGAACGTTTTTTGGCGAGATAGCAGATACGGTTCAGATAATTCTCATAGTCAGGACTGTGGGTTCCCTCTCTGCGGTTCAGCTCAAATACGCCTGCCAGCCAAAAACGAACGTTCTCCTTTGTTCCGTTTCTTAGCTTCAAAGCGTGGAACCATGCTTTGACAGACATCATCAGCAAAACACCTCTTGCCTTCCCATCAAGATCCATTTTTAACATCATGCGTGTGAACACTTCACGGTTAACCAGCAGCACCAGGTGATAATGTTTGTTGCCATTAATCTCACCGAACTCTCTGGCCCATGCGTAATACACCGGGCAAGGGTATATGCGTTTACCTTCCCTGCTGCGTTTTTTCAGATAAGCGGCAATCTGCGCTTTCAGTGAGGCAATAAAACGGGTTATCACCGCAGATTCGTGACCTTTATGCTGGTTATGCTGCGGCAGGTATAAATCCAGCCCGAAGGCTAGAACACGGGTATGTTCATTCATCACAAAGGCTGTCAGCGCTTCCAGGCGCTGCATATGGTAGGCATTCTTATCGCGGTTACCTTCTTTGAGTATCATTTCCGGGCTCTCATGCTTTGGGTTATATATCCATGAGTGCCTCAGTAACTTTTAATGCAGGTACAGGACGAGAAAAAAACACTGCCTCACACTACTACTGGCTTTAGCCTCTGATGGTAGAAAACTCCCTTCCTTGACGGTGCTATCCCCCCTTCCCGATGATTCTCTGTATACCCTATATCTGTAAGGTTTGGTTCATACTGTAGAGAGCAACAATAAACATAATATTAATACCGGCAGTAAAGAATCACTGTTATCACCACCTGTCAGCCCGGATACCCCAGCGGTATCGGGTTTCTGGCTGCTATTACTCCCCGCCATTCGGTCTAAAACCACTCTTAAGTTATCCCGGCAGGCTGACTGCGGATTTATTTCTTGCCCCGTATAGCGGATGAACATTTTACTGTCGCTCATGCCGCCATGCCGGGCATTGCTGAAAATGGTTGTCTTTCATGAATTAGCTTATTGATTCAAATCACCTTTAAAAAAGTGCATCACCGTTAAAATCAAAAAAGTGCTGCACTTTATAAGGACTGCGTGATGGCAAGTAAAAAAAGAATAACGGTTAATTTTTCCCACCCTGAACTTCATAAGATGATAGTAAGCATGGCAAAAAAGATGGGCACCAGCAGTTCCGCTGTTATTCAGGAAATGGTGTTCGATGCCCTGAAGTACAGGATGGATAACGATACACTTTTACCTGCAGGTAAACTGGCGGCGAATAAAAACCTAGTACCGCAAAGGGTTTTCAATGCAGGTTTTGAAATCAATAATCTGACTATTGATGGAAGAATCAGGGGAGAAAACGAAGTATTTCATCGTTTGTTTGAAAGAGATAGTTTTATCGAAACGCTTCCTTACGATAAATTTGTTGGCGTGCCGAAGCCTGTGGAAGCAATAAAGAAGAGCGATATACTCAGAATATTAATTGAATACCTGCAGACAAAGTTTCAGGTCTTTGATAATAGTCAATTCGCACCAGCGCTATTTTTATTTTTCATCGGAAAGGTGACAGTAAATTACAGACAGCGCAACGCGGATGGCCTCGAAGTGAAAATTGATTATTCATGTAAGGTGATCCCTGTGCACACTAACAGACCAAACGACGATGAAGCGTTATTGTTCGATCTGAGTAATATTAAGTACAGAACCTTTCATGATATAGCCAAAAATGGATGGAACAGAAAAAAACATTCACACCAGTTGTATATTAATGGGCTGGAAGGTATGCGCGGGGGAGGTTTTTTTGTCGGGGTTTTGTATGAGCCCCAGTCACCAGATGAACTGGCTGCCCCATCAGAGGGGGACTTTATTAGCAGAACAGGTCTCAGATATCGATTTTTTCGTCACCCCTCAACGGTTAAAATCATAAAGAGTTATTTTCCGGAATCAGTAAATATGGATCCCACGGGTAAGACCTACATAGTAAAAGAAAAAAAACTACAAGATCTGGAAACCCTCAACCGGGCTATCATGAAGTTGAATGCTGGCTGGTAATATTTAAATTACAGTCGTTTTTATCTCTGTACTATCCGTGTGATCTCACCCGAATTTAACACAATTTTTTTTCACCGTTCACTTTCAGAAAAGACCATGCCTCACTCTGAGGCATGGTCTTTTTTCATATCTCAATAAGGAACTAATAATGACACGTTTAGCCAGTCGCTTCGGTGCGGCCAATCTCATTCGACGCGACCGCCCGCTAACCCGCGATGAACTGGCGCATTATGTGCCGAGTGTATTCAGCGAAGAAAAGCATGAATCCCGCAGCGATAGGTACACATACATTCCGACCATTACCCTGCTTGATAACCTGCAACGTGAAGGCTTTCACCCATTCTTTGCGTGCCAGACTAGAGTCCGAGACCAGAGCAAACGCGAACATACTAAGCACATGCTACGTCTGCGTCGTGAAGGACAGATCACTGGCAAGCAGGTGCCTGAAATTATACTGCTTAATAGCCACGACGGCTCCAGCTCATACCAGATGCTACCGGGGTTATTCAGATCGGTTTGCCAGAATGGACTAATTTGCGGTGAGAGTTTTGGAGAGGTACGTGTGCCACACAAAGGCAACGTGGTGGAGAAAGTCGTTGAAGGAGCTTACGAAGTGCTGGGGATTTTTGATCGCGTAGAAGAGAAACGCGATGCCATGCAGTCGCTGATGTTACCGCCACCTGCACAGCAGGCGATGGCGAAAGCAGCTTTAACCTATCGCTTTGGTGAAGAGCATCAGCCGGTGACGGAATCGCAAATCCTATCCCCACGCCGCTGGCAGGATGAGAGTAACGACCTGTGGACCACTTATCAGCGCATTCAGGAAAACCTGATTAAAGGCGGTCTGTCTGGACGAACCACCAAAGGTAAACGCGCCCATACACGCGCCGTTAAAGGTATCGACGGTGATGTAAAGCTCAACCGTGCTCTGTGGGTGATGGCTGAGAATATGCTGCAGCTTGCTTCATGAACCTTTTTATTATCCCTTCCCCCAGGCCTTGCCAATAAACCGGCGAGGCTTTTTGTTTTAAGGAGCAAATATGTCTGTATTCAATTTATCCCCGGTATTTCCTGCAAACGAGCAACGCGTCATTCGTCGGGCATTACGCCTGCTGGAGAAATATCAGCGTCAACCGAGTGAGTCATTTAACTCCACCAGCTTCACTAAGACCTGGCTGCAATTACAGATGGCTCATCAGGAGCGTGAAGTTTTTATCGTGATGTATCTCGACAATCAGCACTGCTTGCTGGGATGCGAAACACTGTTTACCGGCACACTCAGCCATACTGAAGTGCATCCCCGCGAAGTGGTTAAATTGGCTCTGAAACACAATGCCGCTGCGGTAATTCTGGCGCATAACCATCCGTCAGGTACGACAGAAATCAGTCAGCAGGATAAACACATCACTCAGCGGATAGTGAAAGCGTTAGCACTGGTAGAAGTGCGAGTGCTGGATCATTTGGTTGTTGGGAATGAAGTGGTTTCTTTTGCTGAGCAGGGTTTGCTTTAAACGGAGGTGTTCATGTCAATCACACCACCTCATGAATGGGGTCTACAAAGCGATATCACCCCACGATTTGGCGCGAGATTAGTTCAGGAAGGCAACCGGCTGTATTACCTGGCTGACAGGGCTGGATTGACGGGCAGTTTTAGCCCGATACACCTGCAGAAATTAGATCTGGCGTTTCCGCTGTTTGTAGAATAACTGGAAAATATGCTGCGTGCTGGCGAACTAAATTCACATAAGCAACATCAGGTGACCATTCAACTTGCTAGTTTAACCTGTATAGCTGATACCCGTGGAAGCTGCGGTTACGTTTACATTTCTATTTATCCAACCCCGTAACTCCTTCTCTATTCTTTTTTCTCAGGATTCTACACATGCACATTTCAACTGTACCGGCCACGGTGCCGGTTTCGTCACGCCTGTCGCCCGTACAGGTGTGGAAGCAACTGTTAACGTATCTGCAGGATCACCATTACGGCCTGACACTTAACGACACGCCATTCCATGACGACGCGGCCATTGAGGAGCATATCGACGCGGGAATAACGCTTGCGGATGCGGTTAATTTCCTCGTGGAACGTCATGAACTGGTACGTATCGACCATAAAGGATTTACATGGTATGAGCAGACATCATTCTTGACCGCTACCGATATTCTCAGAGCCAGGCGAGCTACCGGATTAATAAATACCTGAATTCTTCGAGCCTCATTCCTGATTTTTACCTCTGAACTTCCCACCTTTTGTATTCATCGCATAATGCGCCTGCCACTCCCGGCAGGCGTGTTTGCTTTAATGGACGATTAACGATGCAAACAGAACCCGATGTATTAACGGAGCACAATGAACTCATCCTTTCGACTAGTATCGAGCGCGTTGTCACAGGCCGAGATACCGCCCTGAAACAGATCGAACAGCTCATTCAGCAGCTTGATGCTATTTCAGGGTTAACCTCAGAAATTGGCGGTGGTACAGCGCAAGACTGGGCGATGAAGCCAGGGCACCGCTACGATAGTTGGCTGAATGAGAAGGCTGATAAAGCGATGCCTGCCGTCACCCGCAATATCGACAGTAGTATCTGGCGCGATTTGATGCTGAAGTCCGGCATGATGGCCTTAATGGATGCGCAGGCTCGCGACCAGTGGCATAAGAACCTGGAGGAGGGCGATCTTCCTGCTATCAGTGAGGCGAACATTCTCAGTACTTTTGAACAGTTACATCTGAACAAAATGGAAGTCTTTGAGCGCGGGATCATTAACGTCTTCAAAGGCCTGTCGTGGGATTATAAAACCAATAGTCCCTGCAGCTTTGGTAAGAAGATCATCATCAATAATCTGGTGAGCCACAATCGCTGGGGATTTAGTCTGAACTGGGGTTGGCGGAGGGATCAGTTGGCTGACTTGGAGCGAATGCTGTTTTTACTGAGTGGTAAATCAATACCTGACAACCGTAGCGATATAACTACTCGGTTGATGGCGCATATTCGAGATAACCCGGATAAGGATGTTTATGAAGATGAGTTCTTCCGTATTCGCTACTTTCAGAAGGGCACTGCGCACTTGACTTTCAAGCGCCTGGATTTGGTCGAGAGGATGAATGATATTATCGCTAAACACTACCCAGGAATGTTAGCGAAGTAGTTTTGGAGAGTTTTGACGCCTACGGCGAACAAGCTTATGATCCAGCTTAATTTCTTTTCCTAATGAAGGGACGGGTATGGGCAACAGAATGTGGATGATCCGCGGTGACGGCGGCAAGCTCTATGACGATTTTCGCGATAAGCAAATTGTAGGTATCGGTTGGTCTCAGCTGGCTCCATTAGTCAAACCCGGCCTGTCCCGAGCCCAGTTACTCGCCTTATACCAGGAGGCAGATCCCTTAACAAAGCTGGGAACAGCCCGTTCTGGTGCATCGCAGGTCTGGCGTTTTGTGAATGAGATCCAAAAGGGTGATTGGGTTATTACCTATTCGCCAGCCAACCGTACTTATTTGCTAGGCAAAGTTACTTCAGACTTCCAGTATCATCCTGAATGGGTGGAAGAGGGGATGGGTATCGCTCGGCAGGTTAAATGGAATACTCAAGAAATCGACCGCGATAGACTGTCTGTTGCTACCAAAAACACATTGGGTTCTACGCTGACGGTTTTCCAGCTTCCAGAATATGCGCTAGAAGAGCTTTTGCAGGATAAGAAACCCACTATAGATGTAATTACTCAGAATCCAGTTGCAATGGATGAAGATGAGGTCGTTTCTGATCCGCTTCGCGATATGGAAATGCTGGCGTTTGAGGGTATCAAAGATCGTATTAACTCTCTTGATTGGGACGAGATGCAAAATCTTGTTGCCGGAGTTTTACGCAGTATGGGCTATAAAACGCAGGTTTCACCTGCGGGAGCCGATCGGGGTAAAGACATCATTGCTTCACCTGATGGGTTCGGTTTTGAAAATCCGCGTATTATCGTTGAGGTAAAGCACCGCAGGGAACAAATGGGAAGCCAACAGATCCGTAGCTTTATCGGCGGTCGCCATAAAGACGATCGCGGGCTTTATGTCAGTACAGGAGGTTTTACGAAAGATGCTCGCTATGAGGCCGATCGTTCGACAATACCTCTGACGCTTTGGACGCTTGATGATCTCGTCCGTGCTCTTATTGAGAACTACGAGCAAGTCGATATCGAGACCAAACTCTTGGTGCCTCTGAAGAAAACTTTCCTGCCTGCCTGAATCTTGCTTTGATGGCCATATCGGTGTTCTACTGCTATGGCTTTACACCCACTCGAAATGTCTATTTTTTATACGGATTACAACTTGTGGGTACAAGTGCGGGTATAACTATTTATCTCTGCTTATAAACAACATTGATATCAGTCTATTAGATGTGAAATTCGAGTCCGGCCTTCGCACAGTTCAGCATAAATCTGTTTAAGACGCAGATTCTTATATTAGTAAACGATTATTCTCTAATAAATATGAAGCTTAATGCTACCCTATTCAGACTTCCATCTGGTATATGACTTTAAAGATACCTGCCTGACGGCAGATATCTTTCTCAGTTCGACTAATTTCAACCGTACTAAACACGGTGATGGTCTAAACGGGATTCACATATCGCGATTTCCTTCGTTGGCATGATGAGCATGCCGGAGGATCTCTGGATATAAATACCACGTCTACACATAGCCAACAGTTAAGAACGAATTATCTCTGCACCCACACACCTTTAATCGGTCTTGAAAAGTAAGCAAGTACAGCCACCATACAAATTTCAATCGATACCGACCAATAGATATGCCCCAGAATCTCACTGAATAGTTCAGCGGAGTTCAGGTTCCACAGCCAGCCCACTGCGCCATCAGCGTAGACGGGATTTCTTAATCCCAGCAAAGGGATCAGGAATCCGTGCATAACGATAGTGATGATTAAGCCATAGAGCGCGCCCCAGAAAAGCCTGATTTTAGGGCAGTAAGCAGACCACGCGACATAGACAAAAGCGAAGATAAAGCTGAACAGCCAGTGATATAAGGTAACAGCACCAGGAATGCTGACTCCTTGATAGACGTAATCAAGCGAGTGGGAATTGATACCTAACCATCCCAGCCATGCATCTATATGCGCCGCTGGAGGTGAAATCTCACCCGGTACGCGTGGCGGCATGTTGACTTCAGATCCCCATTTGACCAGTGAACTGATAAAACCACCAACCAAAGTCGTCCATACTATGATCTGAAGATTGATCTTATTTTTCCACATAATTCCATCCG